>Ga0214471_10000840_pt1 | contig 24919 bp, 30 predicted proteins | sample RVTome_5_FD_207665 | JGI IMG/M metagenome (GOLD analysis project Ga0214471, IMG submission 207665) | Soil microbial communities from uranium-contaminated site in the Upper Colorado River Basin, Wyoming, United States - RVT142D155 | ecosystem: Environmental > Terrestrial > Soil > Contaminated >... | reverse complement strand
CGGGTTCGACATCATCAACACGGTGGGCTCGATGCCTTTCGGGAAAGCATGGTCGCGCTTCGCCACGCCGCGCGTGACCTGGAAGTAGATCCCCTGGTCGTCGAACGGTTGCGCGTCGATCAGCTCGTAGATATGCGAGCGCCATTGCGCGCGCGAGTAGGGATTGCGGATCTTCGCCTCGCCGAGGCTGCGCTCGAGCCGCGCGAGGTGCTCTTCGAGCCGGAACGGAACGCGCGAATACACCGGCACGAGCTCGTACACGCCGTCGCCGAAGATAAAGCCGCGGTCGAGCACCGAAACCGTGGCGTGCTCGATCGGGAGCAATTTCCCATTGAGGAAAACGGTCATTTCAGCCATAGCCGCAGTGTATCCCAGGTGCGGCCGAAGAATCCCGCCGCGGCGACCGGCTCGAGCGTGATCAGCGGGTACTCGCCGAACGCCGTGCCGTCGTGCAGCACGCGCACCACGCCGACGCGCTGTCCCTTGCCGAGCGGCGCGACCAGCGGCTGCTGCGACACCAGCTCCGCCTTCAGCTTCTCGGCCTCGCCCTTGGGCACGGTGACGAAGAGATCGGCTCCGACGCCGACCTTCACGTCGCGCACCGCGCCCTTCCACACCTCGAGCGAGCGCACCGGCGCGCCGGCGGCGTAGAGCTTCACGCTGTCGAAGAACTGGTATCCCCAGTTGAGCAGCTTGAGCGACTCCTGCGCGCGCGTCGCCTCGGAGGTCGAGCCGAGCAGCACCGAGAGCAGCCGCCGGCCGCCGCGGCGCGAGGAGGCGATCAGGCAGTAGCCCGCGGCCTCGGTGTGGCCGGTCTTGAGGCCGTCGACGCTCGGGTCGATCCAGAGCAGCCGGTTGCGGTTCGGCTGCGTGATGTTGTTGTAGCGGTACTCCTTCTGCGAGTAGTACTGCGCGTACTGATCCGGGAAATCGCGGATCAGCGCCGCGGAGAGGATGTACAGGTCCTGTGCGGTGCTGTAGTGCTGCGCGTCCGGCAGCCCGGAGGCATTCATGAATTTCGTGTTCTTCATGCCGAGGCGCTCGGCCTCGCGGTTCATCATCTGCACGAACACTTCCTCGTTGCCCGCCACCGCTTCGGCGAGCGCGATGCAGGCGTCGTTGCCCGACTGCACCACCATGCCGCGGATGAGCTCGTCCACCGTCACCGGCCGGCGCGGCTCGATGAACATGCGCGAGCCGGGCGCTTTCCAGGAGCGCGTCGACACGTTCACCTGCTGGTCGAGCGCGAGCTTGCGCTCGCGCAGCGCGGCGAACACCACGTAGGCGGTCATCAGCTTGGTGAGCGACGCCGGCTCGAAGCGCTCGTCGACCTTTTGCGCCGCGATCACCTGGCCGCTCGAGAGGTCGCCGATCATCCACGACTTGCCGATGACCGACGGCGGCTGCGGCGGGGCCGCGTGCGCTTCAACGACAATGAATATCAGGAAAGCGAGAAGAATCCGCATCGGCGTGCCGAAAAGCGGCGAATTATAAGCCCGCGCTTCTGCCCGGGACGATCGCTTCGACCTCGACCTGCGCCTGCCCGGCCTGGATGTAGCCGAGCTTGTAGGCGGCGACATACGACAGATCGATGACGCGCCCGGACTTGAAAGGGCCGCGGTCGTTGATGCGCACCACGACGCTCCTTCCGTTCGCCACGTGGGTGACGCGGGCATAGCTGGGGATCGGCAGCGTCGGATGCGCGGCGGTCATGGCGTACATGTCGTAGGGCTCGCCGCTCGAGGTCTTCTGGCCGTGGTAGCGCTTGCCGTACCAGCTCGCCAATCCGCGCTGGCGGAAGGGCTGCAGCGAAGTCATCGGCACGTAGTCCCTGCCGAGCGCCTTGTAGGGGCGGTTGGCGAATCGGTGCAGCGGCTCGGCGCGCGGCACCGCGTCGGCCACGCGGTCGAGATTCGCCGGCGGCCGCTCGTGCGGCCCGTCGTCTTTGTAGTAGCCACCGGGCCTGGGAGCCGATCCGCACCCGACGACAAGTAAAAGCACCCCGATGGACAAACCCTTCTTCATTGCTCGTACACCACGTTGCCCGCGACGATCGTGCAGCGCACGCGACCGGCCAGCTCGTGGCCCAGGAACGGCGTGTTCTTGCCCTGGCTTTTCAGCGTCTCGGGCGCGATCCGCACCGGCGCCGCGGGGTCGAACAGCACGATGTCCCCGGGCGCGCCCGCGGCCAGCTTGCCCGAAGCGACGCCGAGGACGCGCGCCGGCTCGGAGGTAATGCGCGCCAGCGTGGCCGCCAGGCCGAGCTTGTTCGCCTGCCCCCATTTCAACGCCAGGGGCAGGAGCAGCTCCAGGCCGGTCGCTCCCGGCTCGGCCTGGGCGAAGGGCATGTGCTTGCCGTCCTCGTCCACCGGGGTGTGGTCCGAGCACAGGCAATCGAGCGTGCCGTCGGCGAGGCCGCGCGACAGCGCGTCGCGGTCGCGCTGGCTCCTGAGCGGCGGCTCGAGGCGGCAATGCGAGTCGAAGTAGCCGAGGTCCATGTCGCAGAGATGGACATGATGAATGCCGACGTCGCAGGTTACCGGCAGGCCCTCCTGCTTCGCCCGGCGCATGAGCTCGACCCCGCCGGCGCTCGACAGGCGGCAGACGTGTACCCGTGCACCCGTCGCCCGCACCAGCTCGAGCAGGGTCGCCAACGCGATGGTCTCGGCGAAGGACGGGATGCCCGGCAGGCCCAGCCGCGTCGCGATCTCGCCATCGTGCGCGACGCCGCCTTTCGCGAGCCAGGCATCCTCGGCTCGCAGCCACACCGGATAGCCGAAAGTGGCCGCGTACTGCAGCGCGCGCCAGAGCATCTGGGTGTCGGCGAGGGGAACGTTCGCCTGCGAGAACGCGACGCAGCCCGCGTCGGTGAGCTGTCCCATTTCCGTCAGCGCCTGGCCTTCGAGCTTCACGGTGAGCGCCCCCACCGGGTAGACCCGGGCGCGCGACAGCGCCTTGGCGCGCCGGCGCAGCATGTCGACCAGACCCGGCTCGTCGAGCGGCGGATCGGTGTCCGGCGGGCAGGCGAGGCTGGTGACGCCGCCGGCGAGCGCCGCCTCCATCTCCGACTCGAGCGTCGCTTTGTACTCGTAGCCCGGCTCGCGCAGCCGCGCCGAAAGGTCGATGAAGCCGGGCGCGACGACCAGCCCCTTGGCGTCGATCACGCGGTCGGCGTTCCCACCCTCCGGGGAGATCTTTCCGTCGACTACAAAAACATCTCCGGTCCCGTCCTTGCCGCTCGCCGGGTCGATGACGCGCCCATTCCGTATATGCAGGCGCATCAGTTGCCCGCCACGATGCTCATGACCGCCATGCGCACGGCGATGCCGAAAGTGACCTGCGGCAGGATCACCGAGTGCGGGCCGTCGGCCACCGTGGAATCGATCTCGACGCCGCGGTTCATCGGCCCGGGATGCATCACGATCGCGTCGCGCCGCGCGACGGCGAGCTTGTCGGCGCTCAGCCCGTAGTGCTTGAAGAACTCCTGCGCCGAGGGCAGCAGCGCGCCTCGCATGCGCTCGTTCTGCAGGCGCAGCATCACCACCACGTCGCAGTCCTTGAGCCCCTGGCGCATGTCGTGGAACACGCGCACGCCCAGCGCCTCCACGCCCGCCGGCAGCAGCGTCTGCGGACCGATCACCCGCACCTCGGGGACGCCCAGCGTGGTAAGGCCGTGGATCAGCGAGCGCGCCACGCGCGAGTGCAGGATGTCGCCGACGATCGCCACCGTCAGGCGCGTGAAGTCCTTCTTGTAGTGGCGGATGGTGAACAGATCGAGCAGGCCCTGCGTCGGATGCGCGTGGCGCCCGTCGCCGGCGTTGATCACGTGCTCGTGCGGCTTGACGTGGCGCGCGATCAGGAACGGCGCGCCCGAGGACTCGTGGCGCACGATGAAGATGTCGGCTTGCATTGCCGACAGGTTGGCGACCGTGTCGAGCAGCGATTCGCCCTTGGTCTGCGACGACACCGTGATGTTGAGGTTGATGACGTCGGCCGAAAGGCGCTTGGCGGCGATCTCGAAGGTGGTGCGGGTGCGCGTCGAGGGCTCGAAGAACAGGTTGAACACGCTCTTGCCGCGCAGCAGCGGCACTTTCTTCACCTCGCGCTCGGTGACGCCGACGAACGATTCCGCGGTGTCGAGGATCTGCAGCAGGATCTCGCGCGGCAAGCCTTCGATGGAAAGCAGATGCTGCAGCTCGCCCTTTTCGTTGAGCTGCGGGTTACGCTGAAGTGGCATGTTCCGAGTTATCGTTCGGGCTCCAGAACGAGCGCAAGCCTTTCTCCCTCCAGTTTGAGTCGCAGCCGCATTCCCGCGGGCACGTCGACGCGCGCGCCGACATGCTGGGCGCAGATCGGAAGCTGGCGGCCGCCGCGGTCGGCGAGCACGACGAGCGAAATGCTCGCCGGGCGGCCGTAATCGAAAAGCTCGTTCATCGCCGCGCGCACCGTGCGCCCGCTATAGAGCACGTCGTCGACCAGCAACAGCTCGGCGCCGTTGACGTCGAAAGGGATCTTGGTGCGCTTCGGATCGTGGTGCAGGCCCCGCGCCGCGTAGTCGTCGCGGTAGAAAGCGATGTCCATCAGCCCCAAAGGAGTTTTCATGTCCAGCAGCTTGTGGAGGCGCTCGGCCAGCCACGCGCCTCCGGTGTAGAGGCCGATCATCGCCGTGGCGGGCTTCACCAGCGGATGCAGCTCGGCCGCCAGCTTCTCGCAGAGCGCTTCGGCCTCAGGCAGCTTCATCGCGCACTTCTCCGAAGTACTGCTCCAGGATGAGCTGCGCGGCGACCGAGTCGACCGCCTTTTTCTTCAATCCCCGCAACTTGTGCTCGGCTTCGACCGACGTATAGCGCTCGTCGACACGCGCGACCGGCAGCTTGAAGCGCCGCTCCAGGCGCCGCGCGAAGTCTTCGGCCTGCCGCGTCATGGCGTGCGGCTCGCCGTTCGCGGACGTGGGCAGCCCCACGACCAGCGTGGCCGGCTGCCACTGCGCCACCAGTTGTTCTATTTGCTGAAAGCGCGAAACCGCGCGCAGAGGATGGACAGTGCCGAGCTCGGGCTCGCCGACCGCGATGCCAATACGTTTGAGACCGAAATCGAAGGCGAGGATTGTGCGGCCGGCCCGCTCAGGCATGTCCCGCCGCGTCCTGCAGCTTCGCGAAGTCGACGCCGAGAAGCTCCATCGCCGCGGGCAGGCGCTCCTCGGCCGGGGTCTCGAAGATGATGCCGTCGCGCGCTTCTACCGTGAGCCACGCGTTCTGCGACAGCTCGTGCTCGAGCTGCCCCGGCGACCAGCCGGCGTAGCCGAGCGTCACCAGCATGCGCGCCGGGCCCTCGCCCCGCCCCACGGCCTCGAGGATGTCCTTGGAGGTGGTCAGGCCGATCACGTCGCGCACGCGAAGCGTCGACTGCCAGTTGCCCGCCGGCGCGTGCAGCACGAAGCCGCGGTCGGTCTGCACCGGCCCGCCGAAGTAGATCGGCGCGCCCTTGCGGCCCGAATCGCGCAGCGTGAGCGACAGGCGCTCGAACAGCGCCTGCAGCGTCATGTCGATCGGACGGTTGACGACCAGGCCGAGCGCGCCCTGGTCGTTGTGCTCGCAGATATAGGTGAGCGTCCTTGAGAAATACGGATCGGCCATGTTGGGCATGGCGATCAGGAAGTGATGCGTCAGGTTGATCGAGGACATCTGCCCACCCCTATTTTACTGTAAAGGGGTTAGAGGGCCGCCTTTCCGGAAAGTTTGATCCTTAAATCTCCACCATCTCGAAGTCTTCCTTGCGCGCGCCGCACTCCGGGCAGGTCCAGTTCATCGGCACGTCCTCCCAGCGCGTGCCGGGCGCGATTCCCTCGTCGGGCAGCCCCGCGGCCTCGTCGTAGACGAAACCGCAGATCAGGCACATCCACGTCTTGTACTGGACTTGGCTCTCGGTCATAAAATGGGCCGGATATTAACTCATGCCCCCGATCGTTCTGACGTTCGCCGCGTCCGATCCCACCGGCGGTGCGGGATTGCAGGCCGATCTGCTCACGCTCGCCGCGCTCGGCTGCCATCCGCTCTCGGTGCTCACCGCGCTTACGGTGCAGGACACAAGCGGCGTGGAGCACATCGAGAGCGTAGCCGCGGAGCTCGTCACGCGCCAGGCGTGCCGCCTACTCGCCGAGACCCGGGTGGCCGCGTTCAAGGTCGGCGTCCTCGGCTCCGCGGAGAACGTGCGCGCCGTCGCTGCGATAGCAACGGCGTACGCGCAGGTCCCGCTGGTGCTCGACCCGGTGCTCGCTTCCGGGCGCGGCGACCCGCTGGCGAGCGACGCTGTCTTAAGAAGTTTGCTGGAATTACTTGTACCGCGCGCCACCGTGGTGACCCCCAACGCCCTGGAGGCAAAGCGCCTCGGCGGCGCGCAGCGCATGCTCGAGCTCGGCTGCCGCTACGTGCTCGTCACCGGCACGCACGAAGAAACTGCCGAGGTGATCAACAAGCTCTATGACTCCAAGGGCTTGGTGCGCGAGGACCGCTGGCAGCGGCTCCCCGGGAGCTACCACGGCTCGGGCTGCACGCTGGCCTCGGCCCTTGCCGCGCATCTGGCAAAGGGCCAAGCCGTGCCCGAGGCCGCGCGTGCCGCGCAGGAATTCACCTGGCATGCGCTCGAAGCTGCCATTCGCACCGGCGCCGGACAGGCGCTGCCCAACCGCTTTTTTGCCCGCTGATGCGCGGCCTCTATGGCATCACCCCGGATATGGCGGATACGCAAGCGCTGCTGCGCAAAGTCGAGGAGGCGCTCAAGGCCGGCGTCGCCATGCTGCAATACCGCAACAAGATCATTTCCAAGGACAAGCGGCTGCTCCAGGCAAAGGAGCTCGCACCGCTCGCCCGGGGCTACGGCGTGCCGTTCATCGTGAACGACGACATCGAGATCGCCCTCGCGGTCGGCGCGAACGGCGCGCATCTAGGCAGGGAGGACGGCGACCTGGCAGCGGCGCGCGGCAAGCTCGCGGGAAAAATTCTCGGGGCCTCCTGCTATGATGATCTGCAGAAAGCGAGGGCCGCGGTGAGCGCCGGCGCCGATTACGTCGCCTTCGGCAGCGTGTTCCCCTCTCCGACCAAGCCCGCGGCGGTGCGCGCGCCGCTTTCGCTCTTCGCAGCCAAGCTCGGGGTCCCGCTGTGCGCGATCGGCGGCATCACGCTCGAGAACGCGCCGGCGCTGATCGCCGCCGGCGCGAGCCTGCTCGCCGTGATCAGCGATCTGTTCGATGCCCCCGACATCGGCGCGCGCGCCGGCCAATACCGCAAGCTCTTCCAATGAAAAAAAGCCGAGAACTCTTCGAGCGCGCGCAAGCGCGCATCCCCGGCGGCGTCAACTCGCCGGTGCGCGCGTTTCGCGCCGTGGGCGGATCGCCGGTGTTCTTCGAGCGCGCCTCGGGCGCCTACCTGTGGGATGCCGATGGCGCGCGCTACATCGATTACGTCGGCTCGTGGGGACCGATGCTCGCTGGCCACGGCCATCCCGCGGTAGTGGAAGCCGTCCAGGAAGCGGCTTCGCGCGCCCTCTCCTTCGGCGCCCCGACCGAAGCCGAAATCGAGCTCGCCGAGCACCTTTGCCGCCTGGTTCCCTCGCTCGAGCTCGTGCGCCTGCTCTCGTCCGGCACCGAGGCGACGATGACCGCGCTCAGGCTCGCGCGCGGCTTCACCGGCCGCAGCCTCATCGTCAAGTTCGAAGGCTGCTACCACGGCCACGCCGACGCGCTGCTGGTCAAGGCCGGCTCCGGCGCCCTCACCTTCGGCAACCCGAGCTCCGCCGGCGTGCCGGCCGAGGTCGCCGCGGCGACGGTCGTGCTGGACTACAACAACATTGCGCAAGTCAAAACCTTCTTTGCCGAAAAAGGCAAAGCCGTTGCCGGGGTCATCGTCGAGCCCGTCGCCGGGAACATGAACCTGGTGCTTCCCGCGCCGGGCTTCCTCGAGGCGCTGCGCGAGGAATGCACGCGCCACGGCGCGGTGCTGATCTTCGACGAAGTGATGACCGGCTTTCGCGTCGCGCCGGGCGGCGCGCAGGAGCGCTTCGGCATCCGCCCGGACCTCACCACGCTCGGCAAGGTGATCGGCGGCGGCCTTCCGCTCGCCGCGGTCGGCGGCCGGCGCGACATCATGGAGAAAATCGCGCCGCTCGGGCCGGTGTACCAGGCGGGCACGCTTTCGGGCAATCCGATTGCCGTCGCTGCCGGAATGGCGACGTTGAAGATCGTTTCCGCCCCCGGTTTTCAGGGCAATGTCGAACGCACGACCGGCGAGCTCGTACGTGGTCTGGTGAATGAAGCAAAGAAAGCCGGCATCGCTTTCTCGGCCCAGTCGATCGGTAGCATGTTCGGCATCTATTTCCGCGCCGCGCCGCCGACGAGCTTTGCCGAAGTGATGCAATGCGACCGCAAGCGCTTCAACCGCTTCTTTCACGAAATGCTAACGCGCGGCGTGTACCTTGCGCCCTCGGCCTACGAAGCGGGATTCGTGTCCGCGGCGCACGGCGCCGCCGAAATCGAAGCAACGCTCGCTGCCGCGCGCGCCGCATTCGCCCAGATCTCGTAACGGAACTGGCGTAAACCTTGCATGGCGTGCCGGGTCTAACAGCAAGCCGACATGGATATTCACATCCGGGAGCTTTCCCGAGTCGATCGCCCTGCGCTCGAGCCGCATTTCCTCGCGCTCGAAGGCGAGGACCGGAGGTTGCGCTTCGGCGCACCGGTCAACGATGAGGCGGTGCTGTTCATGCACTGCCTGACGGAGAACGCCGCGATGATGCACCTCGCGCGCAAGCAGGCGATGGAGATCGTGGTCGAGTCGGGCGAGGCCGATGCCTGGCTGACGCTGTTGCCCGCGGACGCCTCGAGCCACTTCGGCGAGGTGTTCGCCCAGCGTGTCGCGCTCTTCGACTACGCGCTCAAACAAGGAAGAGCGTGGCTAGGCCAAGGAAGATGAAGAACCCGCCGGAGTCGGTGCACGCGGTGATCAGCACCGAGGAGCCGGCCGCCGGGTCGCGCCCGAAGCGCGCGCGCAGCCAGGGAATGGCGACGCCCATCAGCGCGGCGAGGACGAGGTTGAGCATCATCGCGAGCGCCAGCACGCCGCCGAGCGCGACGTTGCCGTAGAACGCGTACGCGATCGCGCCGAGCAGGGTACCCCACACGGCGCCGTTCAGCAGCGCGACGCCGACTTCCTTTCCCAGCAGCTGCGCCCAGTACGCGCCCTGGATCTGCCCGAGGGCGAGCGCCCTGACGATCATGGTGCTGGTCTGGTTGCCGGAGTTGCCGCCGATGCCCGCGACGATCGGCATCAGCGCGGCGAGCGCCACGAGCTGGCCGATCGAGTCCTCGAACACGCCGATCACGCGCGAGGCGATGAACGCGGTGACCAGGTTCACGGCCAGCCAGGACCAGCGATTCTTGAAGCTGTCCAGCACCGGCGCGAACACGTCCTCCTGCTGCCGCAGGCCGGCTTCGGCGAGCTGGGACTCGGCGCTCCTCTCGCGGATGTAGTCGACGACCGCGTCGACGGTAAGGCGCGCCATCAGCCGGCCGCTCGCATCGACCACCGGCGCCGAGACAAGGTCGTAGCGCTCGAAGGCGCTGGCGGCCCCCTCGGCCGGGTCCTGCGGCTGCAGCTTGACGCTTTCCGGCAGCATCACCTGCCGCACCTCGCGCTCGAGGTCCGAGACGATCAGGCGCGCGAGCGGCAGCGTGCCCTTCAGCATCTGGTCGCGGTCGACGACGAAAAGCTGGTCGGTGTGGTCCGGCAGCTCGTCCAGGCGCCGCAGGTACCGCGTCACCGCCTCGAGCGTCACGTCCTCGCGCACCGCGACGTGGTCGAAGTCCATGAGCGCGCCGACCGCCCCTTCCGGAAACGACAGCGCCGAGCGCAGCCGCTCGCGCTCCTCCGCCGGCAGCGCCTGCACCACCTCCTCGATGACGCTCGGCGGCAGATCGGGCGCGATGTCCGCGAGCTCGTCGGCCTCCAGCGTCTCGACCGCGGCCACCAGCTCGCGCGAATCCATCGCCTCGATGAGCGACTCGCGCACCGCGTCGGAGACTTCGACCAGGATCTCGCCGTCGCGGTCGGCCTTGACCAGCTCCCAGACTGCGAGCCGCTCCTCGAGCGGCAGCGCCTCGAGGATGTCGGCGATGTCGACGGCGTGCAGCCGGTCGAGCCGCGCGCGCAGCTCGGGCTTGGGCTTGCCGTTCTCCAGCAGCGCCTGGACCTCCCGCAGGTTCTGCTCGTTCACGGAATCTGCGCGGCGCCCATGCGGCTGGAGATCGTGGCCATGCGGCCGGCGATGTAGGGCGTCTCGCGCCCGCGGTCATAGCGCCGCGGGCTGGGCAGGATCGCGGCAAGCCAGGTCGCCTGCTCGACGCTGAGCGCCGCCGCGGGCACGCCGAAATGATGGCGCGCTGCGGCCTCGGCGCCGAAGATGCCCTCGCCCCATTCCGCGACGTTGAGGTAGAGCTCGAGGATGCGGCGCTTGGAGAGCGTGCGCTCCATCATCCACGTGATCGCCGCTTCCTGGCCCTTGCGCAGCCACGAGCGGCTGCCGGAGAGGAACAGGTTCTTCGCCAGCTGCTGGCTGATGGTGGAGGCGCCAGCGATCACTTTTCCGCGCTTCTCGTTCTTCTGCATCGCCTTCTGGATCGCCTCCCAGTCGAACCCCTCGTGGTCGAGGAACTTCGCGTCCTCGGCCGCGACCACCGCGCGCTTGAGGTGCTCGGCGATGCGGTTGTACGGCACCCAGCTATGGCGCAGCCGCGCGCCGGGCTTTTCCAGGTAGCGGTCCATGAACGCGCTCGACGACGGGTTGAAGTTCGACCAGTAGACGATGTGCCCGAGGAACCAGAGCTGGACCCCGACCACGATCAGCAGCGCCGTGCCCAGCGTGTAGCAGAACGCCTTCCAGGCGAAGATGAGGGCGCGAAAGCGCCTACGAGCCACGCAGCTTGGCGAGCACCGGCTGCGTCGCCGGGCGCACCCCCCGCCAAAGGAAAAAGGACTCGGCGGCCTGCTCGACCAGCATGCCGAGGCCGTCGCTCGCGCGCGCCCCTGCCTTGCGCGCGGCAGCGAGGAACGGCGTGTCCCGGCCGTACACCATGTCGTAGGCAAGGGTTGATTTGTTGAGCATCCCGTCCGGCAACGGCGGTGCTGCGCCGGCCAACCCTGCCGAGGTTGCGTTGATCACGATGTCGAAGCCTTCGCTCCCCAGCGCGTCGTAGCCGCAGGCCGAGGCTCCGGGGAAACGCGCCGCCAGCGCCTTGGCTTTCGCCACCGTGCGATTCGCGATCACGAGGCGCGCGACGCCGGCTTCGAGCAGTGCCCCGACCACCCCTTGCGCCGCCCCGCCTGCGCCCAACAGCAGGACGCTTTTGCCGTTCAGCGGCAGCTTCACGTTCTGGGAAAAATCTCTTATCAGGCCGATGCCGTCGGTGTTGTCGCCGTAAGAATCGTCGAAGCGGATGGTATTCACGGCCTGCGCGAGAAGCGCGCGCTCACTCCGCCGCGCACACAGCTGGAAAGCCTCGTGCTTGAAGGGCAGCGTGACGTTCAGGCCCTTGCCGCCTGAAAGGCGGAACCGCTCGACCGCCGGGGCGAAGGCGTCGAGCGGCGCCTCGATGCGGCCGTAGTCGATGTCCTGCCCGGTGGCGCGGGCGAACTCGGCGTGGATCGCGGGGGACCTGGAATGCGCCACCGGGTTGCCGATGACCGCGTACCGGTCGCTCATCTCGCTACTCAGTCCAGATCTTGTCGCCCTGGCCGAAGAACCAAGTCCGGGTAATGACCAAGAGGTCGGTGTCGCGGCGGATGTCCGGCGGGAACGCGGCGAACGGCGTTGCCATGCGCACGATCTTGAACGCCGCCGCGTCGAGCACCTTGAGGCCCGAGGAGCGATCGAGCTCGATCGACTCCACGTTGCCGTCGGGGCGGATGGTGACCGTGAGGCGCAGGTTGCCGTACATCTTGCCGCGCGCCTCCGCCGGGTAATTGAGCGTGCCGACGCGCTCGACCTTCACGCGCCAGTCTTCCTCGTATTGCGCGAAGCGGTATTCCGCCGCGTTCGCGCCGATGAACTTCTTGCGCGGGCGCTTCTGGTACTCGTCGATCTGCCGGTCGATCTGCGCCTGCAGGCGCATCGCCGCGAGGGCGAGGTCGGCCATGTCGCGGCCGCTCGGCTGCGCGCCGGGCTCCTCCACGCCCTGCTCGCGCGGCGCTGCGGCAGGGACCTGGCTTTGCGCCGCGCGCATCTGGGCAAGCAGCTCCTGCTGCTTCGCCTCGAGGCTGCGCTGGCGCCGCTGCGCGTCCGCGAGATCCTTGCCCGGGTTGCGCGGCTCGGTCACCGGAAGCGGCGTCCGGGCGCGCCTGCGCTCGTCGACGGTTCCGCCCCGGTCGAGATTGGCCTGCGCGAGCACGTCGGCCTTGGCCGGCCGCTGCTTGGTCTTCGCGTTGACCAGAACCACCTCGAGAGGCGCGCTCTCCTGCTTCCAGCGCAGGCCGTCGGGGAACTTGAAATGCACCGAGAGAAGCGCGGCGTGCAGGGCGAGCGAACGCCCGAGCGCCGCGCCGAGCATGCGGTCCTGACCCGCCAAGATAAAGTGCATTCTCACGTCAATACTACAAGCCTTTCATATTTTAGGCTTTTTGACCATAACCCTCGGTGGCATTTTGCACGCCGAGCGTCTCTCTGTAAGCGCTGGCCAGCGTGCGCTCGATCAGGTCCACCCCGGTCACCTCGAGGCGCACCACCGTGCCGGGCTCCAGCGTCGGCCCGGCGCTCACTCGGGCGATCAAAGGCAGGCCCTCGACGCGCACGACATTCTCGCGCAGCACCACGGCTTGCAGAGTCTTGATCTCTTCCTGGAGCAGCCAGCGCAGGCTCCAGTAGGTCTCCATCGCGCGCTGATGCTCATCGTAGCGTGCCGAGGTGACCTCGAAGGCGCGCAGCGCCGAGAGAAGCGCGTCGGAGTTCCGTGCAAAGGGCGCTTTGCGGCCGGTAAGGGCGGCGGCGAGCTGCCATTGGTTCACCAAGTCGACGTAGCGCCGCAGCGGCGAGCTCATCCAGGCGTAGGACGCGACCCCCAGGCCCTCGTGCGGCTCGGGATGCACGCCGAAGCGGACTTTCCCGGTCGACTGCACCCGGTAAATGGCGGCGACGTCGCGCTCGGCGAGAAGCTCGCCCCACGCCGAGTTGGCGAGGATCATCATCTCGGCCACCAGCTTGTCGAGCGGCGAGCCGCGCTTGCGCGGCACGATGCGCACGCGCTCGCCGTCCACGAAGAAGCTGTAGTCGAGCGCCGCGGCGCCGGCGCTCGGCCGCCCGCGGCGCGCCTCCAGCGCGACGGCCGCGCGCCAGAGCACGCGCAGATCCTCCTCGAATGCAAGATTCATATTCTGATTTTTTTCGAAAGCGTCATTCAGCACGTCGTATTCCGCGTGCCGCAGGTTGGCGGCGACCGGCACCCGCTCGAGGCGGGTGTGGCGCCCGCGCACTGCGAAATTCTCGTCCAGATCGACATACAGAGAAACCGCGGGCAGCTCGCCGCCGTGGTCCAGCGAAAAGCGCTGGATCACGTCCTCGGGAAGCATCGTGAACTTGCGCCCGGGCATGTAGGCGGTGGAGAGGCGCTCGCGGGCGAGCGCATCGAGCGCCGAGCCCGGGGCGATGCCGAGCGCCGGGGCCGCGATGTGGATGCCCAGTCGCACGCCCGCCGCCGTGCGCTGCACCGAAAACGCATCGTCGATCTCGCTGGTGCCGATGTCGTCGAGGCTGAAGGCCGCCGCGGCTGCGCGCGGCAGATCGTCGGGCAGCGGCGGCACCTCGTGCGGCGGAAATGCGCTGCCGTGCGGAAAGAACTCGTGGAGGAAGCGCTTCAGGTGATAGTCGTGGCTGTCGGTGAGCAGGCCGCAGCGCTCGAACAGGCGCGCCGGCGCGAGGCCGGTCTTCGCGCACGCCTGCTCGAGCGCGCGCGTCTCGGGCTTGTTGCGGTCGGGCGCGTAGAGAAGCTCATCCTTCAGAGCCGCCACGGCCTCGGGACACTCCCCTCGCGCCAGCTGCTCGGTCCACGCGGCGACCTGCTCCTGGATGCGCTTCTTCTTTTCCACTGCGGCGAGCGCGAGCTTGAGCGTCGCTTCGGGCGCGGCCTGAAAACGCCCCCTGCCCCGGCGGTAGAAGTACATCGGCGCCGAGTGCAGCTTGAGCAGCACCCCCGCGGCTTCGGCCGGGGTCGGCTCGCGCCCGACATATTCGCGCGCGAGCTCCTCGAAGCCGAACTCGCGTGCGCCGCTGCATTCCCACAGGAAGTCGATCTCGAGCTCTTTGGAAAACTTCTGCGCCTCGCCGAGCAGCTCCCCGGCCGACGGCCGCTCGAAGGCGAGCAGGACGTTCGCCGCCTTGATCTTCGAGCGCCTGCCGTGCGGGCTCTCGACGTGGAAAGACGCCGGCGAGCGCTCGAGCACCGTGCCCGCTTTCAGCTCACCGTCTTCTTCATAGAGAAGGTGCACGCGAAAACTCGAGTATGCGCGCGAGATGTTGCGGGAAGCTCTGCAGGCTGTGGTCCCCGCCGGGGACGACGACCTGCTCGGCGCCCGCGTAGCGCGCGACGGCCTTGCGGTAGTCGAGCACCTCGTCCCCGGTCTCGACGATGAGGAGGTAGCGGCTGGGGGTAATGCGCGGCACGTAAAGCGCCTCCCATTCCCGCAGGTGCGCCTCGGTGAGCTCGTAGGGCTCGCCCGTATGCAGATTCTTCTGCGGCCCGAGGTAGGCGCGCAGGCCGATGTGCGGATCGATCGCAGGGTTGATGAGCACCGCCTTCAGGCCGTGCTTCTCCGCGAGATAAGTGGCGTAAAAGCCCCCGAGCGAGGAGCCGAGGAGGCAGGGCTTCTTCTCGAGCAGCGGTTCAATGGCCTTCATGGCGTCCCCGGCGAGAGGTGGCAAAGCCGGGCATGCGTAGTCGTGGGCCAGGCCGCGTTCGGCCATGAAGCGCTGCATCACCTGCGCCTTGTGCGACTGGGGCGAGGAGTTAAACCCGTGCAGATAGACGATCAAGCAGTTTCTCGTGAATCCCGCCAAAGCCGCCGTTCGACATGACGAGCACGTGGTCCCCTGCCCTCGCCTCCGCGACCACGGCCGCGATCAGGGGTTCGAGCTCAGCCTCGCAGCGCGCCCGCGCGCCGAGCAGCGCGAAGAGCGAGCGCGCATCCCAGGCGATGCCGGAGGTGTAGACATAGACGCGGTCGGCCTGGGCGAGGCTCGGCGGCAGCGCGTCCTTCAGCACCCCGCGCTTCATCGTGTGCGAGCGCGGGTCGAGCACGGCGAGAATGCGCGCCTTCCCTACCCTGTGGCGCAGGCCTTCGAGCGTGGTGCGGATCGCCGTCGGGTGGTGGGCGAAATCGTCGTAGACCGTGACTCCCTTGGCCTGCCCCCTCACCTGCATGCGCCGGCGCACGCCGCCGAAAGATCCCAGCGCGTCGATGGCAGCCGCCGGCTCGACGCCCACGTGACGCGCCGCCGCCAGCGCGGCGAGCGCGTTCAGGCGGTTGTGCGCCCCGAGCAGCGACCAGCGGACGCGGCCGAGCGGCTGGCCGGCGTAAAACACGTCGAAGGCGCCGTCCTGATCGGCTTCGCCGGCCTGCCAGCCCTGCGCCAAGCCGAACGCTTCGACGGGGGTCCAGCATCCTAACGTGAGCACTCGCTTCACACTCTCGTCGGCGCCGTTTGCGACCACCTTTCCGGATCGCGGTACGGTTCGCACGAAGTGGTGAAATTGCCGTTCGATGGCTGCCAGATCGTCGAAGATGTCGGCATGATCGAACTCGATGTTGTTCAGAATCGCGGTTCGCGGGCGGTAATGGACGAACTTGGAGCGCTTGTCGAAAAAGGCCGTGTCGTACTCGTCGGCCTCGATGACGAAAAGCCGCGACGCGGTCAGGCGGGCCGACACCGGGAAATCGTTCGGCACTCCGCCGATCAGAAAGCCGGGGGCGAGGCCGGCGCGCTCCAGGATCCCGGCGAGCATGGCGGAAACGGTGGTCTTGCCGTGCGTGCCGGCGACCGCGAGCACGTGCTTCCCTGCGAGGACCTCCTCGGCGAACCACTGCGGACCCGAGACGTAGCGCTCGCCAGCATCGAGAATCGCTTCCATCAGCGGATTGCCGCGTGTCACGACGTTGCCGATCACCCAGACGTCCGGGCGCAGCGCAAGCTGCTCGGCGCCGAACCCCTCGGTGAGCTCGATGCCGAGCGCGCGCAGCTGGTCGCTCATCGGCGGATAGACGTTCGCGTCGCAGCCGGTGACGCGGTAGCCGGCGCTCTTGGCGATCGCGGCGATGCCGCCCATGAAAGTGCCGCAGATGCCCAGGATATGGAGGTGCGCCGCCATGAAGGGACGAGATTCTATGATTGAATCGCAGGCGTGAGCCGCAAGGGCACTCGCCAGGCCGGAATGCGCGCGCGAAGCCAGGAAATGCGCACCCGCATTGCCGCTACCGCCGCGCGCATCATGGCCGAGGACGGCATCGACGACTTCGCGCTCGCCAAGCGCAAGGCCGCGCGCCAGCTCGGCGCGCCCGAGACCGAGGCGCTCCCTGCCAACGACGAGGTCGAAACCGAGCTGCGCGCCTATCGCGCGCTCTACCAGCCGCAGGAGCACTCCCAGCGCATCGCCGAGCTGCGGCGCATCGCGCTCGACGCCATGCGCACCCTCGAGCGTTTCAGCCCTTACCTCACGGGGCCGGTGCTCAAGGGCACGGCGGGACCGTACGCGGAGATCGAGCTGCAGCTATTCCCGGAAAGCGCCAAAGAAGTCGAAATCTTCCTGCTCGAGCGGCGCATCGCCTTTAGCACCCACGAGGGAAGGCGATTCTCGGGCGGCCGCGCGCACGCCATGAGCGTGTTCTCGCTCACCTGGCAGGACGCGCCGCTCAAGCTTTCGGTGTTCGATCCGCGCGACGAGCGGGTCGCGCTGAAGACTTCACAGGCCGGGCGCGTCATGGAACGCGCCGGCATTGCCGAGGTGGGCGCGCTGCTGCGAAATGGCGAGCCGCCGGCGTGAAGTCCTGATCCTGGGCGGGGTCGGCGCAGCCGCCGCGGTCGCCGGCGCGCTTACGGGCGTGTTCGCCTTGCAGTCCCACAGCGGGGCAGCAGAGCTCCTCGCCGCGCCCTTTACGGACCTCGATGGGCGGACCCGACGGCTTGTCGAATGGCAGGGCAGGGCGCTGCTGTGCAACTTCTGGGCAACCTGGTGCGCTCCGTGCCGGGAGGAGGTGCCGTTGCTGGTTGCTGCGAAGCGGCAAGGGCTCCCGCCCGGCGTCGAAATAGTCGGCATCGGCATCGATTCTGCCGCGAACATCCGGGAATTTGCGTTAACGTTTAAAATCAACTATCCGCTGCTGGTGGGTAACGCTACAGCGGTGGACGTCCTTCGCGGCTTGGGCAATCGCGGCGGGGGGTTGCCCTATACGGTCGCCCTGGACCGCAGCGGAGCAGTGGCGGAGCGCCGGCTCGGCGCCCTGAAGGAAGGGGAACTGCGACAGGTCCTGGCAAGGTTACGCGGCTAAAATGCCGCGTTCTGCGGCGAAATGCACTAAAAAACGGGGTTCTCCATGGACCTGCGCAAGCTCAAGAAGCTGATCGACCTGGTGCAAGAATCCGGAATCGCCGAGCTCGAGATCACCGAGGGCGAGGAGAAGGTGAAGATCGTGAAGGGCGGCGTGGTCAGCATGAGCGCCGCGCCGCAACCCGCCCTCGCCGCCGCCGCGGCGGACACGCGCGCTGTCGCCCCGGGGCCCGAGCCCGAGCCCGGCCAGGAGGGGCACGTGGTCAAGGCGCCCATGGTCGGCACTTTCTATCGCTCGCCTTCGCCCGATGCGAAGGTTTTCGTCGAGGTCGGGCAGGCTGTGAAGGAAGGCGACACCATCTGCATCATCGAGGCGATGAAGCTCATGAACGAGATCGAGGCCGACGCCTCGGGCGTGGTGAAAGCCATCCTGGTCGAGAACGGCCAGCCGGTCGAGTACGGCCAGCCGCTGTTCATCCTCGGCTAGATGTTCGGCAAAATCCTCATCGCCAACCGCGGCGAGATCGCCCTGCGCATCCAGCGCGCCTGCCGCGAGCTCGGGATCCGGACCGTGGTGGTGCATTCGGAGGCCGATACCGAGGCGAAGTACGTCAAGCTGGCAGACGAGTCGGTGTGCATCGGCCCGCCGCCGGCGGCGGCGAGCTACCTCAATATTCCCGCCATCATCAGCGCCGCCGAGGTCACCGACGCCGAGGCGATCCACCCCGGCTACGGCTTTCTCTCCGAGAACGCCGACTTCGCCGAGAAGGTCGAGCGCTCGGGCTTCGTGTTCATCGGGCCGCGGCCGGAGAACATCCGGCTGATGGGCGACAAGGTGAGCGCCAAGGCGGCGATGTCCAAGGCCGGGGTGCCGACCGTGCCGGGCTCCGAGGGCGCGCTCCCGGAGGACCCGAAGGAGATCGTGCGCATCGCGCGCAAGGTCGGCTACCCGGTGATCATCAAGGCCGCCGGCGGCGGCGGCGGGCGGGGGATGCGCGTGGTGCACACCGAGGCCGCGCTGCTCAACGCCGTGAACATGACGCGCAGCGAGGCGCAGGCGGCGTTCGCCAATCCGATGGTGTATCTCGAGCGCTACCTGGAGCAGCCGCGGCACATCGAGATCCAGGTCCTCGCCGACGCGCACAAGAATGCGGTGCATCTCTTCGAGCGCGACTGCTCGCTGCAGCGGCGCCACCAGAAGGTGCTCGAGGAGGCGCCGGCTCCCGAGCTGCCGGTGAAGCAGCGCGACAAGATCGGCGAGCGCTGCGTCGACGCCTGCCGCCGAATCGGCTACCGGGGCGCCGGCACCTTCGAGTTTCTCTACGAGGAGGGCGAGTTCTTCTTCATCGAGATGAACACGCGCATCCAGGTCGAGCACCCGGTGACCGAGATGATCACCGGCGTCGACCTGGTCCAGGAGCAGATCCACGTCGCCGCCGGCGAGAAGCTGCGCCTGCGGCAGAAGGACCTCGCGGTGCGCGGCCACGCCATCGAATGCCGCATCAACGCCGAGGACCCGTACCGGTTCACGCCGTCGCCCGGCCGGATCACGTCCTACCATCCGCCGGGCGGGCCGGGAATCCGCGTCGACTCGCACGTCTACCAGGGCTATAGCGTGCCGCCCAATTACGACTCGATGGTCGGCAAGGTGATCGCCTTCGGCGCGACCCGCGACCAGGCGCTCGGCCGCATGCGCATCGCGCTGTCGGAGATGGTCGTCGAGGGCATCCAGACCAACATTCCTCTGCACCGCGAGCTGCTCAACGACACGCGCTTCCTCAAGGGCGGCGTGTCGATCCACTACCTGGAGCAGAAGCTCGCGCAGGAGGAAAAGAAGAGAAAGTGATGCCCTGGCTCGCGCTGACGCTGCAAGTCGAGCGTGCCGCGGCCGAGGCGTTCAGCGACGCGCTGCTCGAGGCCGGCGCGCAGTCGGTTGCGCTCGAAGGGGCGAGCATGCTCGCCGTCCTGGAGCTCGGAGCGGATTCGAATGCCCTCGTGTCCGAAGCCGCGCGGGCTTGCGGCATCGCGCCGCCACGCTTCACGATCGAGCAGCTCGACGACCAGGACTGGGTGCGCATGAGCCAGGCGCAGTTCGCGCCGCTCACGGTGGGCAAGCGCCTGTGGGTCGGGCCGAGCTGGCACGAGCCGCCCGCGGCGCGCATCGCGATCCGCATCGATCCCGGCCTCGCGTTCGGCACGGGCAGCCATCCGAGCACGAGGCTGGTACTGGGTTTTCTTGAAGAAACCCTGCGCGGCGGGGAGCGGGTGCTCGACTACGGGTGCGGCTCCGGTATATTGGCCATCGCCGCCGCCAAGCTCGGCGCGGCGGCGGTCGACGCCGTGGACCTCGATCCGCTGGCGCTCGACACGACGCGGGCGAATGCCCTCGCCAACGGCGTCGAGCTGGCCGCAGTCCTGCCCGATGCGCTACCCGCCGCGGATTACGATGTCGTCGTGTCCAATATCCTTGCCCAGCCGCTGATCGTCCTTGCCCCGCTGCTCGCGCAGCGCGGAGCGCGCGTCGCGCTTTCGGGAATCCTGGAAGCGCAGGCGGACGAGGTCGCGCGTGCCTACGAGCCGTGGCTCCCGATGACAATCGCCGATCGGGACGAGGGCTGGGTTCTTCTTCTGGGTATCAAGAAATGAATCTGGTGACGCGCTGTCCCGCGTGCGGCACGGCGTTCCGCGTGCAGCGCGACCAGCTGGCGGCGCATTTCGGAACCGTGCGCTGCGGCAAGTGCGGCAGCGTGTTCAACGGCGTTTCGGCGCTGGTGGAAGAGGGCGCGGAGCGGCTCTCGATCGATCCCTCGCCGCAGCTCGGGCTGTTCGATCCGTCGCGCAGGCCGGCGCAATCGATCGCCGCGCGCGATGACGCCCCCCTGCCGGAGTTCATGGCGCCGAGCGAGCCCGCGCGCGGCCGTCCCTGGCTTTGGGCGCTGGCCGTGCTGCTCGCGGCTGCCGCGCTCGGCGCGCAGGCCGCCTACCGCTACCGCGCCGAGATCGCGGCCTTCGCCCCGTGGGCGCGCGCGCCGCTCGCTGCCGCCTGCGAGCGGCTGCGCTGCGCGGTGCTGCTGCCGCGGCGCGCCGACCTGATGAGCATCGAATCCTCCGACCTGCAGGCCGACCCGCGTCGCGAGGGGCTGATCGTGCTGCACGCGGTGCTCCGCAACCGCTCAGGCCTCGCGCAGGAATATCCCGCCCTCGAGCTAACCTTGACCGACGACGGCGGCCGGCCGGTGCTGCGCCGCGTGCTGCTGCCCGCGGACTACGTCGAGCCCGGCCGCTCGAGCCAGGGCATCGCTCCCGGCGGCGAAGCGGCGCTGCGCGTCTACCTCGATTCGAGCCGCGCCCGCGCCACGAGCTACCGGCTCTATCTTTTCTACCCCGCATGAAGATCCTCGTCACCGGCTCGATCGCTTACGACACGATCATGGTGTTTCCGGACCGCTTCCGTAACCACCTGCTCGCCGACCAGCTGCACATCCTGAACGTGTGCTTCCTCACGCCCGAGATGCGCCGCGAATACGGCGGCACCGCGGGCAACATCGGCTACAACCTGAAGCTCCTCGGCGAGGATCCGCTCGTCATGGCCACCGTCGGGGAGGACATCCAGCCGTATTCACAACGCTTCGAAGCGCTCGGCATCGCGACGCGGCTCTTCAAGCGCGTGCCCGGCCAGTTCACCGCGCAGGCCTTCATCACCACCGACCTCGACGACAACCAGATCACCGCCTTCCATCCCGGCGCGATGAACCATTCGCACCAGAACCACGTGACGCCCGGCCTCGGCGCCGGGCTCGCGATCATCGCGCCCGACGGCAAGGACGGCATGCTGCAGCACGCGCGCGAGTGCGCCGCCGCCGGGGTGCCGTTTCTCTTCGACCCGGGCCAGGGCCTGCCCATGTTCTCCGGCGCCGAGCTCGGAGAGTTCCTGCGGCTCGCCGACTACGTCGCGGTGAACGACTACGAGGGAAAGTTGCTGGAGGAAAAGACCGGGCGCAAGCTCGAGTCGCTTGCGCGCGAAGTGAAAGCGCTCGTCTACACCCTCGGCGCCAAGGGATCGGTCATTTTTGCCGGCCGCGAGCGCCACGAGGTGCCCTGCGTCCCCGCCGATGCCGTGGTCGACCCGACCGGCTGCGGCGACGCCTACCGCGCCGGCCTTCTCTACGGCATCGCGCACGGCTGGGACTGGCCCAGTACGGGTAAACTCGGGTCCGTGATGGGCGCCCTCAAGATCGCCCGGCGCGGCGCGCAGAACCACGCCGCCGCGCGCGACGGCATCGAGGCGCGCTTCCGCAAGGCTTTCGGATACTCACCATGGAAAAGCTGAAACTGGTGTTGATCGCCGCGTGCGCGGCGCTCGCCGGCTGCCAGACGCGCGAGTCCGCCGATGTCTACAGCAAGCACGAAGCAGGGCGCGAGCAGCTGGTGCGCTATGCCACCGTGGACTCGGTGCGCAAGGTCGTGATCCAGGGCAGCCAATCGGGCGTGGGCGCGGTCGCCGGCGGCGTCGGCGGCGGCGTTGCCGGCAGCGGCGCAGGGCAGGGGCGCGGCTCCGCGGCGGCCGCGGTGCTCGGCGGGGTCGCCGGTGGCGTCATCGGCAATACCGTCGAGGAGAAGATGACGCGCAAGGACGCCTTCGAGATCACCGTGAAGCTCGACAGCGGCGAGCTGCGCGCGATCGTGCAGGAGGCCGACCAGGAGTTTCAGCCCGGCCAGCGCGTGAAGCTCGTGACCTCCGGTGGAATTACTCGAGTGACGCCTTGATTTTCGCGGCGTAGTCCTCGAGCTTTTCGCGCGGCGGGTTTTTCACCGGCCACGTAAGCGCCATGCCGTCGCCTTCGTGGCGCGGCACGAGATGTACGTGGTAGTGGAACACCGTCTGGCCCGCCGCCTTCCCGTTCGCCTGGTACACCGACAATCCCTGCGGCGCGAACGCATCGCGGATCGCGCGGGCCACCCGCGCCGCCGCGCGCAGCACCGCGCCCGCCTGCGCATCATCCAGCGCGTAAAGGTTCTCGGCATGAGCCTTCAGCGCTACCAGGACGTGCCCTGGATTCACCTGGCCGAGGTCCATGAACGCGAGCGTGTGCTCGTCCTCGTGCACCACCGTGGCCGGGATCTGCCGGGCCACGATCCTGCAGAACACGCAATCGCTCATCCGTCGCCTCCGGGTTCCTGGTAGCCGCGGCAGCGTACCTCATGCAAGGCCCTGTCCTCGAGCCGCAGCGCGCTCAGCGCGCCGCCCCACACGCAGCCGCTGTCGAGGCCCAGAATCCTGCTTTCAAGCACCCGGCCGAGCTGCGACCAATGGCCGAAGACGATCGTCCGCTCGTCGTGCGGCCGGGTCTCGTACCACCTGAAATAGCCTGTGCGCGGCTCCGTGCCTTTGCCCTGCAAGTCCATGCGGCCCTCGCGGTCGCAGAATCGCATCCGGGTCATCGCGTTCACGATCACCCGCAGCCGGTCCCAGCCTGTGAGCGAATCGTCCCAACGCTCCGGCTTGCTGCCGTACATGTTCGCGAGGAACTCGCGATAGTCTGGCGCCGCCAGTGCCGCTGATACTTCCCCTGCGAGGGAAACGGCCTTCTCGATGCCCCATTGCGGCAGGAGCCCGGCATGGACCATCGCGTAGGCGCCCTCGGCATGCATCATCGGACGGGTTCGCAGCCATGCGACGAGCTCCCGGCCGTCCGCGGCGTCGAGCACATCGCGAAACGTGTCGCCCTGGTGCGGGCGCTCGAAGCCCTCGTGCTGAGCGATGAGATGCAGGTCGTGGTTACCCAGCACCACCACCGCACGCTCTCCCAGGTCCCTCACGAAGCGCAGCACTTCGAGCGACTTCGGCCCGCGGTTGACCAGATCGCCCACGAACCATGCGCGATCGCGCTTCTGGAAACCGACTTTCGCCAGAAGCTGCTGCAGCTCGTCGAAGCAGCCTTGCACATCGCCGATCGCGTACGTCGCCATCGGCGGCGACTATAGCGCAGGCGCTCAGCCGAGCATCTGGATCATCGACTTGAGCACCCGCGCGCTCGCCGGCACGAAGAACGTGGTGGTGCGCATCGAGACGATTTCAAGCAGGACGTCGAGGATGTAGTACTGCATGATGCCGAAGGCGAGCAGCGCGAACAGCGTGACCCGCTTGACCTTCAGCCAGCGGCGCACGGCCGGCTTGTCGGCCGCCTTGCGGGCGGATACTTCGCGCACGTAGGACTGAATGTCCTCGCGCGTCCTGAGCGTGCGCCCCGTAAGCTTCTCGAGGTGCTGCACCAGCTCTTCGCGCGTCTCGGGTGGGTGCTCGCTCACGGCACCGTAATCTGCCGTGCGGCGCCGCGGCAGGCAACGCTGATTCCGACGCAGATCCGTGAGATTTTGTCCCCAGTCTTGTCCCGTTGTCCGGATCTTGTAGGGAAATCATGATTTCGACACCTCTAGAAGCTCGCGTCAAGCCTCCGGTACTGGATGGCTTCGGCGATGTGCTCCGCGCTGATCGATGCTTTTTGAGCCAAATCAGCAATGCTGCGGGCGACGCGCAGGACCCGGTGATAAGCGCGCGCCGACAGCAGCAGGCGGGCAAGCGCGTGGCGCAACAGCTGGTCGCCGTCGCGGTCGGTCGCGCAGTGGCGGTCGATCTCGCGCGTGCCGAGAAGCGCATTGGGCTTGCCCTGGCGTTCGAGCTGCAGGCGCCGCGCGTTTTCCACTCTCGTTCTGATGCAGTTCGAAGACTCGCCCGCCGCGGGCGTGACGAGCTCGCATTCGCGCGGCGGCGGCACCTCGAGCTTGATGTCGATGCGGTCGGCGAGCGGCCCGGAGACGCGGCCGCGGTAACGCGCGATGCGCTCGGGCGTGCAGCGGCAGCGCCCGCTGCGATCGCCGCAGTGCCCGCACGGGCAGGGATTCATCGCGGCGACGAGCTGGAAGCGCGCCGGAAACTGCGCCTGCCGGGCGGCGCGCGCGATCGACACCCGCCCGCACTCGAGCGGCTCGCGCAATGCCTCGAGCGCGTCGCGGTCGAACTCGGGCAGCTCGTCCAGGAAAAGCACGCCGTGGTGCGCGAGCGAGATCTCGCCCGGGCGCGGCAGCACGCCGCCGCCGACGAGCGCCGCCACGGAGGCGCTGTGATGCGGCGAGCGGTAGGGCCGCTCGCCCCAGCGCACGGTATCGAAGCCGCCCGCGGACACCGAGTGGATCGCGGCCACCTCGAGCGCCTCGGCCTGCGAAAGCCCGGGCAAAATCCCGGGGAAACGCGCCGCGAGCATCGATTTGCCGGTGCCGGGCGGTCCCACCATGAGCACGCTGTGCCCTCCGGCGGCGGCGACCTCGAGCGCGCGCTTCACC
>Ga0214471_10000839_pt1 | contig 24925 bp, 23 predicted proteins | sample RVTome_5_FD_207665 | JGI IMG/M metagenome (GOLD analysis project Ga0214471, IMG submission 207665) | Soil microbial communities from uranium-contaminated site in the Upper Colorado River Basin, Wyoming, United States - RVT142D155 | ecosystem: Environmental > Terrestrial > Soil > Contaminated >... | reverse complement strand
GGCGTCGAGCACCGCCTGCCAGCGCCCCGCGCGCAGCGCCGCGCGCGCCTTCCAGGCGAGCTGCGTATCGTCGAGCGGCGCGGCGCCGGCGAGCGCATACCAGTCGAGCGCCTCGTCGCGGTGCTCGAACGCCGCGAGCGTGGCGAGCCGCGCCCACAGGTAATCCCGGTCCGCCTGCGGCAGGCGCGCACCGGCGCCCTCGCGCAGCGTCTGCGCGGCGGCCTCCAGGTCGCTGCGCGCAAGGCGCAGCAGGGCGAACACCAGCATCTCGCGCGCCGGGCGCGGCTCGAGGTCGCGCGGCGCGCGCGCGATGAGCTGCCGCGGCGCGGTCACCGCCTGCGCGAGCAGCCGCTCGTCCGGCCGCGCCGCCGCCGGCAGGTCCTCCAGCGCGCCCCGCGCCGCCGTCACGTAGCCGTAGTGCAGCTGGAGCCGCGCGCGCTGCCAGATGTGCTCCTCGTCCACGGCGCCGCGCGCGAGCAGCTCGCCCACGAGCTTCTGGCAGCCCTCGGGCAGCTCGCGCAGCTCGAGCCACACGGCACGCGCTTCGACCGCCGCCTGCGCGTCGCCACGCGCCAGGCGCGCGCGCCACGCGTGGCAGCGAATCTCCAGCTCGTCCTGCACCAGCGGCCCCAGCTCGCGCTCGAAGGCGCCCCAGTCTGCGCGCCGCGCGAGCTCCTTCAGCCAGTCGGCGCGCAGCTGATCGCCCAGGTAGGTTTGCCTCTCGCGCGCGAGATAGCGCTGCACTTCCTGCGGGGCCGCATCCTCGATGCGCAGCTTCAATCGCCAGTACTCGACCCAGGGCTCGAGCGTGTGGCCCGCGAGCGCGCGCGCGTGGCGCTCGAGGCGGTCGGGATCGCCGGCGCGGAAAGCGTCGTACGCCCCGAGAATGGCATCGTCGTTTCCTTGCGCGCCGCCGGCCGAGAGCGCGGCGCTGGCCAGTGCTATATTCAGGAAACGCCTATAAATCATGCACTAAGAATAGCATGCCGATGACGCCGACAAGCGTGCAAACTTGGCGCAAGGCCGAGCGCGAGCGGCTCATCGCGGCGCGCGTGGCGCTTTCCCCGGACACGCTCGAGGCCTGGCGCCGCCAGATCGATGCGCACCTCGAGCGGGGGTTCCCGGGACTCGCCGGCGCGGTGCTCGTGTTCTGCTGGCCGATCCGCAACGAATACGACGCGCGCCACCTGGCACGCAGGCTGCGCGAGGCGGGGGCCACCACGGCGCTGCCGGTGGTGGTGGCGCCGAGATCGCCGCTCGCCTTCCGCGAGTGGCACCCGGGCGTCGAGCTGGCGAAGGGGCCGCTCGGCATTCCCTATCCCGTGGGCTCGCCGCAAGTGGCGCCGCGCGCAGTGCTGCTGCCGATGAACGGCTGGGACGTGCAGGGCTACCGGCTCGGCTACGGCGGCGGGTTTTTCGACCGCACGCTCGCCGCGCTGCAGGAAAAGCCCCTGGTGATCGGCGTCGCCTACGAGCAGGCGCGCATCGCCACGATCCATCCGCAATCCTGGGACGTGCCCATGGACTACGTGGTGACCGAGCGCGGCGTGTACCGGCGCGACCCCGAGGGTCTCGCCTTTCTCGGCGCGCCCCCGCCGCAGAGCGCGCTCACCTCGCCGGTGTGCTACGCCGACGAGCGCATCGTGCGCGGCGACTAGCGCTTCAGCGCCAGGGTCAGGCCGTCGCCCACCGGCACGAGCGCCATGTCGACGCGCCGGTCGCGCAGCAGCCTGCGGTTGAACGCGCGGATGGCGCGCGTATCCACCGACTGGTCGCGCGGGTCGGCGACGCTGCCGCCCCAGAGCGTGTTGTCGGCGGCGATGAGGCCGCCGCGGCGCACGAGCTTCAGGCAGCGCTCGTAGTAGGCGAGGTAATTTGCCTTGTCGGCGTCGATGAAGGCGAAATCGAAGCGGCCCGCGCCGCCCCGGGCGAGCAGCGCATCGAGCGTCTCGAGCGCCGGCGCGAGGCGCAGGTCGATCTTGCCGGCGACGCCGGCGCGCTTCCAGAAGCGCCGCGCGATCGCCGTCCACGCCTCGCTCAGGTCGCAGCAGATCAGCTTGCCGCCCGCCGGCAGCGCGCGCGCCACCACGAGCGCCGAATAGCCGGTGAAGGTGCCGATCTCCAGGCAGCGCCGCGCGCGCATCAGGCGCGCGAGCAGCTGCAGCAGCGCGCCCTGCTCGGCGCCGATCTGCATGCTCGCCTGCGGCAGGCGCTGCGTGACGCGGCGCAGCTCGCGCTCGAGCGCCGTCTCGCGCGCGCCGTGCGCCGCGAGGTAGCGCTGCAGCCGGGCGTCGAGCGGCAGCGTGCGCGCGCTCATTTCAGGAACAGCCGGTAAGCGGGGTTGCGCGTCTCGTCGCTCGCCGGGTAGCCCAGGCGCGCGAGGAAGCGCCTGAAGTCGCCCATCTCGCGCCGGGGGACCTGCATGCCCACGAGGATCGAGCCGTAGTCGGCGCCGTAGTTGCGGTAGTGGAACAGGCTGATGTTCCAGCTGGGGTTCATCGCCGTGAGGAACTTCATCAGCGCGCCGGGGCGCTCGGGAAACTCGAAGCGGTAGAGGAGCTCGTCCTGCGCCAGGGCCGAATGCCCGCCGATCATGTGGCGCATGTGGCCCTTGGCGACCTCGTCGTTGGACATGTCGAGCGTGCGAAAGCCCGCGCGGCGCAGGGCGCGCACGATGCGCGCGCTCTCCGCGCGGTCGTGCACCGTGACGCCGACGAAGATGTGCGCCTCGCGCGGGTCGGACATGCGGTAGTTGAACTCGGTGATGTTGCGCCCGCCGAGCGCGCGGCAGAAGCGCCGGAAGCTGCCGCGGCGCTCCGGGATGGTCACGCCGAGCACCGCCTCGCGGTGCTCGCCCACTTCGGCCCGCTCGGCGACGAAGCGCAGGCGGTCGAAGTTGGTGTTGGCGCCGCTCGCCACGGCGACCAGGGACTTGCCGCGCGCGCCGTGACGCTCGACCCAGGCCTTGGCGCCGGCGATGGCGAGCGCGCCGGCGGGCTCGAGCACCACGCGCGTGTCCTCGAACACGTCCTTGATCGCGGCGCAGATCTCGTCGGTGTCGACGCGCACCATCTCGTCCACCAGCTTGCGACACAGGCGGAAGGTCTCTTTGCCGACTTCCTTCACCGCGACGCCGTCGGCAAACAGGCCCACGTGCTCGAGCTTCGCGCGCTTGCCGGCCTCGAGCGAGCGCGCCATGGCGTCGGCGTCGTCGGGCTCGACGCCGATCACCTTGACGCCGGGGCGCAGGTGCTTGAGATAGGCGGCGATGCCGGAAATGAGCCCGCCGCCGCCCACCGGGACGAACACCGCGTCGATCGGGCCCTCGCACTGGCGCAGGATTTCCATGCCGATGGTGCCCTGCCCGGCGATCACTTCCGGGTCGTCGTAGGGATGCACGAAAGCAAGGCCGCGCCGGCGCTTTAGGCGCATCGCCTCGGCGTAGGCCTCGTCGTAGGAATCGCCGAACAGCACGACCTTGGCGCCCCGCGCGACCACCGCGTCGACCTTGATCTTCGGCGTGGTCACCGGCATCACGATCAGCGCACGGCAGCCGAGCTTCTGCGCCGCGAGCGCCACGCCCTGAGCGTGGTTGCCGGCGCTCGCTGCGATGACGCCCCGCTTCAGCTTCTCGCGCGACAGATTCGCCATCTTGTTGTAGGCGCCGCGCAGCTTGAAGGAGAACACCGGCTGCAGGTCCTCGCGCTTGAGCAGCAGCCGGTTGCCGAGGCGCCGCGAGAGCGCCGGCGCCAGCTCGAGCGGCGATTCGATCGCCACGTCATAGACGCGAGCGCGCAGGATGCGCTCGAGATAGTCTTCGCGTTTCATGCCGCCTGCAGCTTCGCCACCGCCACCGCCAGCCACTTCACGCCCTCGCGGCCGAAGTTCACCTGCACGCGCGCGTCCGTGCCCTGGCCTTCGGCGTCGACGATCACGCCGCTGCCGAACTTGGCGTGCAGCACGTTCTGGCCGATGCGAAAGCCGCTCGGCGCGCCGCCCGTGCCCGCCGGCGCGCCGCCGAAGCGCGGGTCGCGCTTCACCGCGCGCGTGAAGGCGCCCGCGGTGAAGGTCGAGGGCTTGCGCTTCTCGGCGAAGCGCGGCGTGAGCCACTTCAGCAGCCCCTGCGGCAATTCGTCGAGAAAGCGCGAGGGCAGGTTGTAGCGCGTCTGCCCGTGCAGCAGCCGCGTCCGCGCGAACGAGAGGTACAGGCGCTTTCTCGCGCGCGTGAGCGCGACGTACATCAGGCGCCGCTCCTCCTCCAGGCCGTCGCGCTCCAGCACGCTCTGCTCGTGCGGAAAAAGGCCTTCCTCCAGCCCGCTCACGAACACGGCGTTGAATTCCAGCCCCTTGGCCGAATGCATCGTCATCAACTGCAGCGCGTCCTGGCCCTCGCCCGCCTGGTGCTCGCCGGCCTCGAGCGCGGCGTGCGTGAGGAACGCGAGGAGCGGATCGGCGTCCTCGCCCGACTCGATCGCCACGTCCTCGGCGGTGAACGCCGCCGCCGCGTTCACCAGCTCGCCGAGGTTCTCCAGGCGCTCGGCGCCCTCGCGCTCGCGCTTGTAGTGATCGGCGAGGCCGCTCTTCGCCAGCGCGTGCTCGACCTTCTCGGCGAGCGTGAGGCCCGCGCATTCCTCGCGCAGCGACTCGATCAGCGCGACGAAGGGCGCCACCTTGCCGGGGCTCGCGAGCGCCGTCTCGTAGAGGTTGCGGCCCGCGGCCTGCGCCGCGTCCTGCAGCGCCTCGAGCGTGCGCGCGCCGATGCCGCGCGCCGGGAAGTTCACCACGCGCAGGAAGGCGTTGTCGTCGGCGGGCGAGACCACCAGGCGCAGGTAGGCGAGTGCGTGCTTCACCTCGGCGCGCTCGAAGAAGCGCAGGCCCCCGTACACGCGGTAGGGGAGCCCGCCGGTGAACAGGGCATGCTCCAGCACGCGCGACTGCGCGTTCGAGCGGTAAAGGAGCGCGGTCTCGCCGAGGCGCGCGCCCTCGCGCTGCAGCGCCTGGATCTCCTCCACCATCCAGCGCGCTTCGTCCGCGTCGGATTGCGCCTCGAACACGCGCAGCGGCTCGCCCGCGCCGCTCGCCGTCCACAGGTTCTTGCCCAGGCGCTTGGCGTTGTGCGCGATGAGCGCGTTGGCGGCCTCGAGGATGTTGCCCTGCGAGCGGTAGTTCTGCTCCAGGCGGATGCGCGCCCCCGGGTACTCGCGCTCGAATTCCGCCATGTTGCCGACGTGCGCGCCGCGGAAGGCGTAGATCGACTGGTCGTCGTCGCCCACGGCAAGCAGGCTCGCCTGCGGCCCCGCGAGGAGCTTGAGCCAGCGGTACTGCAGGCGATTGGTGTCCTGGAACTCGTCCACCAGCAGGTGCCGGAAGCGCGCGCGGTAATGCTCGCGCAGCGGCTCGTTCCTCTGCAGCAGCTCGTAGCTCCTGAGCAGGAGCTCGGCGAAATCCGCCACCCCCTCGCGCCGGCACTGCTCGTCGTAGGCGTCGTAGAGCTCGGCGTAGCGGCGCGCCGTGTCGTCGCCCGCGGGCACGTCGCGCGCGCGCAGGCCCTCCTCCTTCTTGCCCATGATGAACACCTGCACGTCGCGCGGCGGAAAACGGTCCTCGTCCACGTTCATCGCGCGCAGCACGCGCTTCACCGCCGCGAGCTGGTCCTGCGTGTCGAGGATCTGGAACTCGCGCGGCAGGCCGGCCTCCTGGTGGTGCGCGCGCAGCATGCGGTTGCAGAGGCCGTGGAAGGTGCCGATCCACATGCCGCGCGGGTTCACGGCGAGCATCGCCGTGAGCCGCGAAAGCATTTCGCGCGCCGCCTTGTTGGTGAAGGTCACCGCGAGCACGCCCGCGGGCGACGCCGCGCCGGTGTGCAGCAGCCAGGCAAGGCGCGTGGTGAGCACGCGCGTCTTGCCGCTGCCCGCGCCGGCGAGGATCAGCGCGTGCCCGGCGGGCAGCGTGACGGCGGCGAGCTGATCGGGATTGAGGTCTTCGAGGCGGAGCGACAAGGCGCTCCGATTATAGACCCCGCCCTCGCCCGCTCTACATGGATGCCTTGGGCTCCTGCACGCCGGCGGTGCCGCGCAGTTGCTCGGCGAGCGCCTCGGCGTCGGCCTGGGTCGACAGGCGCGAGATGCGCACCAGGTAGACGCGCTCGCCGGCCGCTTTCGTCGGGAAAATTTCGGCGGCGTAGCCGGCATCGCGCAGCCGGTCGTAGACCTCGAGCGCCTCGCCCTGCGTCGCCACGCTCGTCAGCGTCAGCTTCCACTTGCCGCCGCGGCGCGCCGCGCCGCGCCCGTCCGCGATCTCGGTCTCGCGCGCCCATTGCGCGAGCTGCACCGCGTCCACGAAGCCGACCGGCTGCGTCTCGCCTTTCAGGCGCTGGTAGAACTGGCGCGGCTCGCCCATCAGCACCGGCGCCTCGCCTTCGGCCCCGACCTCGATCCGGCCCTCGATCAGGCAGACGATCTCGCGCCCCGGGCTCGACTTGCCCCAGAGGTCGGTGCCGCGGATCCCGGCGGTGACCGTGGCCACGCGGATGCTCACCTCCCGGCGGCGCTCCTTCGCCAGCAGATCGGTGGTGAAGCGAAACGCCCCTTCCAGCACGTTGAGCGCCGCCTTGAAGAAACCGCCGCGATCGGGCGCGAGATCGAGGATGCGCAACGACGCGTTCTCGCCGAGCTTCACGAGGCTGCCCTCGGCGAGCTTGATGTAGACGCGCGCGCCCACGCCGGTGCGCAGCTCGTCGCCGCCGCGCAGCTCCATGCCCGGCGCGAGCGGCAGGCGGCGCGCGGCGCCGATGCCGGCGCGCTCCACCCAGGCCGGCATCTGCACGCCCTCCACGACCGCCGCCGCTGCGGCCTGGCCCTGCGCGGCGGCACCCGCAAGGAGCGCGGCGCCGAGGATTGCAAGAACGCGTTTCATCGATACCTCCATTGCCGTCGACGCAAGCATAACCGGGTCTGCGCGCGGAGGGGATGCGCTAAAATCCGCGCCTGCCGCGCACTACGTCACGCATGCAGCCTCACTACGACCCCCGCAGCGTCGAGCAGGAAGCACAGGCCTTCTGGGAGGCTCGCAAATCATTCCGCTCGCTCGAGAACGCGGCCCGGCCGAAGTTCTACTGCCTGTCCATGTTTCCCTACCCTTCGGGGAAGCTGCACATGGGGCATGTCAGGAACTACACGATCGGCGACGTGCTCAGCCGCCACTACCGCATGCGCGGCTACAACGTGCTGCAGCCGATGGGCTGGGACGCCTTCGGCCTGCCCGCGGAGAACGCGGCGATGGCGAACAAGGTGCCGCCCGCGAAGTGGACCTACGACAACATCGCCTACATGAAGCGCCAGCTGCAGGGGCTGGGCTTCGCGCTCGACTGGGAGCGCGAGCTCGCCACCTGCCGTCCCGAGTACTACCGGTGGAACCAGTGGCTGTTCACGCGGCTTTTCCGCAAGGGCCTCGCCTACAAGAAGACCGGCATCGTCAACTGGGACCCGGTCGACCAGACGGTGCTCGCCAACGAGCAGGTGATCGACGGCCGCGGCTGGCGCACCGGCGCGCCGGTGGAAAAGCGCGAGATTCCCATGTACTTCTTCCGCATCACCGCGTACGCGGAGGCGCTGCTCGGCGCGCTGGAGAGGATGGACGGCTGGCCCGAGCAGGTGAAGCTGATGCAGAAGAACTGGATCGGCCGCTCCGCGGGTGTGCGCGTCGCCTTTCCCTACGCGCTCGGCGCGGAGCGCAGGAACCTCTGGGTGTTCACCACGCGCGCCGACACGCTGATGGGCGCGACCTTCTGCGCGGTGGCCGCCGAGCACCCGATCGCCGCGTTCGCGGCGAACAACGACCCGCGGCTCGCGGCCTTCGTCGAGGAGTGCAAGCGCGGCGCCCTCATGGAAGCCGACCTCGCGCAGCTCGAGAAGAAGGGCATGCCCACCGGGATCTTCTGCACGCACCCGATCTCGGGCAAGAAGCTGCCGGTGTGGGTCGGCAACTACGTGCTGATGGGCTACGGCGAGGGCGCGGTGATGGGCGTGCCGGCGCACGACGAGCGTGACTACGCCTTCGCGCTCAGGTACGGCCTGCCGATCGACTGCGTGATCCGCCATCCGGCCGGCGATACGGTGCCCGAGCCCTGGCAGCCCGCGTACGCCGAATACGGCAGCTGCATCAACTCCGGCAAGTACGACGGCCTCGCCTACCCGGCGGCGGTGGACGCGATCGCCGCCGACCTCGAAGCAAAAGGCCTGGGCGAGAAGCAGGTGCAGTGGCGCCTGCGGGACTGGGGCATCTCGCGCCAGCGCTACTGGGGCTGCCCGATCCCGATCGTGCATTGCGCGTCCTGCGGCGACGTGCCGGTGCCCGACGATGAGCTCCCCGTGAAGCTGCCCGAGCACCTGGTGCCCGACGGCACCGGCAACCCGCTCGCGAAGATGCCGGAATTCTACGAGACCCGGTGCCCGTCGTGCGGCAAGCCCGCGAAGCGCGAGACCGACACCATGGACACGTTCGTCGATTCGTCCTGGTACTTCGCGCGTTTCGCCTGTCCGGACAACGACGGCGCGATGCTCGACGATCGCGCGCGCTACTGGATGCCGGTCGACCAGTACATCGGCGGCATCGAGCACGCCATCCTGCACCTGCTCTACTCGCGCTTTTTCACTCGCGCCCTGAAAGGCGAAGGCCTGCTCGAGGTGGACGAGCCGTTCGTGAACCTCCTCACCCAGGGCATGGTCCTGGCGGAGTCCTACTACGCCGAGACGGCCGATGGGCGGCGCGAGTGGATCAACCCGGCCGACGTGGAAGTGACGCGCGACGCGAAGGGCAGGATCGTCTCGGCGAAGACACGCGACGGGCGCGAGGCGGTGTTCGACGGCCTCGGCACCATGTCGAAGTCGAAGAACAACGGCGTCGATCCGCAGGCGCTCATCGACCGCTACGGCGCCGACACGGCGCGCTTCTACACCATTTTCGCCTCGCCGCCGACCAACACGCTCGAATGGAGCGACGAGAGCGTCGAGGGCTCGTTCCGGTTCCTGAAGCGCGTGTGGGCCTACGCGCTCAGGCACCGCGCGGCGAAACCCGACGCCGGCGAGCACAGGGGCGTGCGCCACGAGATCCACGACGTGCTGCGCCAGGCCAACTACGACCTCGGCAAGCACCAGTTCAACACCGTGGCCTCGGCGGCGATGAAGATCCTCAACGCGCTGGAGGAGATCCCGGGAAGAAGCGCGGCGAGCGAAGAGGGCCTGTCGATCCTCCTGCGGCTGCTCGCGCCGATCGCGCCGCACCTCGCGCACCAGCTGTGGCGCGAGCTGGGCTTCGGCGAGGACGTGCTCGCGGCGCCCTGGCCCGAGCCCGACGCGGCAGCGCTGGAGCTGGAGGACGTCGCCTACGTGGTGCAGGTCAACGGCAAGACGCGCGGCACCGTGACCGTGCCGAAATCGGCGGACAAGAAGACCCTCGAGACCAACGCCATCGAGGCGATGCGCAAGTACATCGCCGACCAGGTGGTCAAGAAGATCATCATCGTCCCCGGCCGCCTGATCAATATCGTCCTTTGATGCGCGCCAGCGCCGCGCTGCTTGCCCTGCTCCTCGCCGCCTGCGGCTTCCAGCTGCGCGGCGTCGCCGGCCTGCCCTTCGAAACGCTGTACGTGCCCGGCGCCACCGGCGGCATCGCGCTCGAGCTGAAGAGGAACATCCAGTCGGGCAGCGCCACGCGCGTGGTCGACGATCCCAAGGCGGCCGAGGCGCTGCTGCAGTTCAGCGAGGAGACGCGCACCAAGGAGATCCTCGCGCTCAGCAGCGCCGGGCGCGTGCGCGAGTTCCGCCTCGTCTACCGCGTCGGCTTTCGCGTCGGCGACGGCAAGGGCGGCGATTACCTGCCGCCGAGCACGGTCACGCTGACGCGCGACGTCACCTACGACGACGCCGTGGCGCTGGCGAAGGAGACCGAGGAGCAGCTGCTGTTCCGCGACATGCAGGCCGACATGGTGCAGCAGATCATGCGGCGCCTCGCCGCGGCGCGCCGGCCCGGGGCCGAGGACTGATGCCGCTGCGCGCCGAGCAGCTCGAGGCGCACCTGCAGAAGACGCTCGCGCCGCTCTACGTGATCCACGGCGACGAGCCGCTCGTCGCGCTGGAGGCGGCCGACGCGGTGCGCGCGGCGGCGCGCCGGCGCGGTCTCGCCGAGCGCGAGGTGTACACGGCCGAGCGCGGCTTCGACTGGAGCGCGCTCGCGCACGCCGGCGCCAGCCGCTCGCTGTTCGGCGGCGGCAAGCTCGTCGAGCTGCGCATCCCCGGCGGCAAGCCCGGCACCGAGGGCGCCGAGACCCTCGTCGCCTACTGCCAGCGGCTCGATGCGGAGATGCTCACGCTGGTGAGCCTGCCGCGCCTCGACCGCGCGGGCCAGTCCTCGGCCTGGTTCGGCGCGCTCGCCGCGGCCGGGGTGGTGGTCGAGGTCTGGCCGGTGGAGCGCGCGCGGCTGCCGCAGTGGATCGGCGCGCGCCTTGCGCGCCAGCAGCAGAAGGCGCCGCCCGAGGTGCTCGAGTTCCTCGCCGAGCGCGTCGAGGGGAACCTGCTCGCCGCGCACCAGGAAGTGCTGAAGCTCGCGCTCCTCGCGCCGCCGGGCGAGCTCGCGCTGGAGACGGTGGAGGACGCCGTGACCTCGGTCGCGCGCTACGACCCGTACGCCGCGGCCGAGGCGCTGGTGGCGGGCGACCTCGCACGCTATGCGCGCATCATTCGGGGCCTGCGCGGCGAAGGCGAGGCGCCCAGCTTCGTGCTCTTCGCCCTCGCCAGCGCGCTGTTCGTGCTGCGCGGCATGGCCGAGGGCAAGAGCGCCGAGCGCCTGTTCGGCGAGCAGCGCCTGTTCAACAAGCCGCTGCAGCGCGCCGTGCAGGCCGCGGCGCGCCGCCATACGCGTGCCGCGCTCGATGCGGCGCTGTCGCAGGCGGCGCTCATCGACCGCGTCGTGAAGGGCGTCGCGCGCGGCGACCCCTGGGATCAGTTCACCGCCCTGGGGTTAAAATTGGCCGGTGGATCAAAAGCTTGACGTAAGAGAGTACGTGCGCGGCCTGGGCCGGGCCGCGCGCGCCGCCGCGCGGCTGCTCGCGCGCGCCGACACCGGCGCCAAGAATCAAGCGCTCGCCGCAATGGCGGCGGAAATCCGTGCCGCCGGGGAGCGGCTGCTCGCCGCCAACCGCGACGACGTCGCGCAGGCGAAAAAGGACGGCCGCGACGCGGCTTTCGTCGACCGCCTCACGCTCACGCCGGCGCTCATCGAGCAGATGGCCGCCGGGCTCGAGCAGGTGGCGGCGCTGCCCGATCCGGTCGGGCAGCTCTCCGAGCGCGTGCGCCGGCCCACGGGCATCGAAGTGGCGCGCATGCGCGTGCCGCTCGGCGTCATCGGCATCATCTACGAGTCGCGCCCCAACGTCACCGCCGACGCCGCCGGGCTGTGCGTGAAGGCGGGCAACGCCTGCATCCTGCGCGGCGGCTCCGAGGCGCTGCACTCCAACCGGGCGATCGCGACCTGCGTGCGCGCGGGCCTGAAGGCGGCCAAGCTCCCCGAGGCGGCGGTGCAGGTGGTCGAGGTGGCCGACCGCGCCGCGGTGGGCGAGCTCATCCAGATGCACGAGTACGTGGACATCCTCGTGCCGCGCGGCGGCAAGGACCTGATCGCGCGGCTGATGCGCGAGTCGCGCATCCCGATGCTCAAGCACCTGGACGGCGTGTGCCACGTGTACGTCGACGATCGCGCCGACCCGGAGATGGCGGTGAGGATCGCCGACAACGCCAAGACCCAGCGCTACGGCACCTGCAACACCATGGAGACGCTGCTGGTGGCCGAGGGCATCGCGCCGCGCGTGCTGCCCGAGATCGGCCGGATTTTCCGCGACAAGGGGGTCGAGATGCGCGCCGACGACGCCGCGCGCGAGCTCCTGCCCGGGGCCAAGCCCGCCACCGAGGAAGACTACGCCACCGAGTGGCTCGCGCCCGTGGTCTCGATCCGCGTGGTGAAGGGCCTCGACGAGGCCATCGAGCACATCGCGAAATACGGCTCGCAGCACACCGACGCCATCGTCACCGGCGACGAGGCGCGCGCGCAGCAGTTCCTGCGCGAGGTGGACTCGAGCTCGGTGCTCGTCAACGCCTCGACGCGCTTCGCCGACGGCTACGAGTTCGGCCTCGGGGCCGAGATCGGCATCTCCACCGACAAGCTGCACGCGCGCGGGCCCGTGGGCCTGGAAGGCCTCACCACGCAGAAGTTCGTCGTCCTCGGCCACGGAGAAATCCGGCAGTAGTGTCGACCACGGGGATCCTTGGCGGCACGTTCGACCCGGTCCACAACGCGCATCTGGCGATCGCGCTGGCCGCGCTCCACAAGTTGCGGCTGGAGTGCATCCTGTGGATGCCCACCGGCTCGCCCAAGTACCGCGAACCCGCGCGCACGCCCGCGGCGCATCGCGTTGCCATGCTGAGACTCGCCATCAAAGGCGAGCCACGCTATGCGATCGATGAGCGCGAGCTCGACCCCGCGCATTCCGGCTACACCGTGGACACGCTGCGCTCGCTCGGCGGCCGGCCCGTGCTGCTCCTCGGCGCCGACCAGTATGCGAAGTTCGAGACCTGGCACCGCTGGCGTGAAATACTCGAACTCGCGTCCATTGCGGTCGTCGCCCGGCCGGGTTGGCCGCCCGCCGACGGCCGGGTGCAGTTCGTTCCCATGGAGCCGCTCGACATCTCCGCGTCCGACATCCGCGCGCGCCTGGAGCGCGGCGAGGACGTCTCCGCCATGGTGCCGCCGAAAGTGCTCGACTACATACGAAAGCACGGCCTGTACCGCTGATGGACATCCGCAGGAAGCAGCGCGCCGTGGTCGACGCCCTCGAGGACGTGAAGGGCCACGACATCGTCGTCTTCAACGTCGCCCGGCTCTCGCCCCTCTTCGAGCGCGTCGTCATCGCGAGCGGCGACTCGAGCCGCCAGCTGAAGGCGCTGGCCGACAGCGTGCGCGAGCGCCTCGTCGCGCTGGGCGCGCGCGCGTACGGCGTCGAGGGCGAGGCCGGCGGCGAGTGGGTGCTGGTCGATCTCGGCGATATCATCGTGCACGTCATGCATCCGGCGGTGCGCAGCTACTACAACCTCGAGGAGATCTGGGGCGGCAAGCCGGTGAAGCTCGCGGGCCATGGCAAAGCTCCTGCTCGTCGCGCACGGCGCTAGGCTGCGCGGCTGGGCCGCGCAGGCGCGCGACGACTACCTCGCGCGCATGCCGCGCGGCTACGCGGTGCGCTGCGCGCCAAGAGTGCCCGCGGGCGCGCGCATCGTCGCGCTCGACGAGCGCGGGCGGGAGCTGACGAGCGCGCAGTTCGCGGCCGGGCTCGCGCGCTGGGCCGCCGAGCAGGCGCCCACCGCTTTCGTCATCGGCGGTCCCGACGGGCTGGACGCGCAGACAAGAAAGGACGCGGCGCTGCTGCTGCGCCTGTCGTCGCTCACGCTGCCGCACGCCCTCGCGCAGGTGCTGCTCGCGGAGCAGCTGTACCGGGCCGCGACGCGGCTCACCGGACACCCCTATCACCGCGAGTAGCTTTGCTACACTCCAACAGACCGGCGCCGCCATGGTCCAACTGCCCGATCGCAGCATCTACCTCGCCTCGCGCAGCCCGCGGCGGCGCGAGCTCCTCGGCCACATCGGCGTCAAGTTCCACCTGCTGCTGTTCCGCAACCGCCCGGGCGCCGCGCCCGACATCGACGAGGCACCGCAGCCGGGCGAGGATCCGCGCGACTTCGTGATGCGCCTCGCGCGCGCCAAGGCCGCGATCGGCTGGAAGCGCATGCTCGAGCGCAACCTGCCGCACGCGCCGGTGCTCGCCGCCGACACCACGGTGGCGCTCGAGGGCCGCATCTTCGGCAAGCCCGCGAGCCGCGCCGACGCGGAAAGCATGCTCGCGGCGCTCTCGGGCAAGCGCCACGAGGTGCTGACCGCGGTGGCGCTGCAGTACGACGATCAGGTGGAAACCGCGCTCTCGGTCTCGGACGTGCAGTTCCGCGAGCTTGCGGCCGAGGAGATCCGCGAGTACGTCGCCACGGGCGAGTCCGACGACAAGGCCGGCGCCTATGCCATCCAGGGCCGCGCGGCGCTGTTCGTGGCCGAGATCCGCGGCAGCCAGTCGGGCATCGTCGGGCTGCCGCTCTACGAGACCGCGCAGCTTCTGCAGAAAATGGGGGGGCGGCGTGAGCGAAGAAGTCCTCGTTAACATCACGCCGCAGGAAACGCGAGTGGCGGTGGTGCACGCCGGCGCGGTGCAGGAGCTGCTCATCGAGCGCGCGGCGAGCCGCGGCCTGGTCGGCAACATCTACATGGGGCGCGTGGCGCGCGTGCTGCCCGGCATGCAGTCGGCGTTCGTCGAGGTGGGACTGGAGCGCGCCGCGTTCCTGCACGTCGCCGACATCTGGGAGCAGCGCCGCGCGAACGGCGAAGCGCCGAAGCCCATCGAGAAGCTGCTGGCCGAGGGCCAGCCGCTGCTCGTGCAGGTGGTGAAGGATCCCATCGGCACCAAGGGCGCGCGCCTCTCGACGCAGGTGTCGATCGCCGGGCGCCTGCTCGTCTACCTGCCGCAGGACCCGCACATCGGCATCTCGCAGAGAATCGAGGACGAGAGCGGCCGCCAGGCGCTGCGCGACCAGGTGAAGGCACTGGTGCCGCCCGAGGAGAAGGGCGGCTTCATCATCCGCACCCTGGCCGAGGGCGCGGGCGACGCCGAGCTCGCCGCCGACATCGCGTTCCTGCGCCACCTGTGGGCCGATATCCGCAGCCGCGCGCTCGGCGCGCAGCCGCCTCTGCTTGTGCACCAGGACCTGTCGCTCGCGCAGCGCGTGCTGCGCGACATGGTGACCGACGCCACGGGCGTCGTGCGCGTCGACTCGCGCGAGAACTTCCACAAGCTGACGGCCTTCGCCGAGACCTACACGCCGCAGCTGCGCGGCCGGCTCGAGCACTACGCGGGCGAGCGGCCGCTGTTCGACCTGTACAACGTCGAGCCCGAGATCGAAAAGGCGCTCTCGCGCCGCGTCGACCTGAAGTCGGGAGGGACGCTCGTCATCGACCAGACCGAGGCGATGACCACCATCGACGTCAACACCGGCGGCTTCGTCGGCAGCCGCAATTTCGACGACACGGTGTTCAAGACCAATCTCGAGGCGGCGCAGGCCATCGCGCGGCAGCTGCGGCTGCGCAACCTCGGCGGCATCATCATCGTCGACTTCATCGACATGCAGACCGACGAGCACCGCGCTGCGGTGCTGGAGGAGCTGAAGAAGGCGCTCGCGCGCGACCGCACGAGGATGACCGTGAGCGGCTTCACGCAGCTCGGCCTGGTCGAGATGACGCGAAAGAGAACGCGCGAATCGCTCGCGCACGTGCTGTGCGAGCCCTGCCCGGTGTGCGGCGGGCGCGGCGAGGTGAAGACCGCGCGCACCGTGTGCTACGAGATCCTGCGCGAGATCCTCAGGGAGGCGCGCGCCTTCAACGCGCGCGAGTTCCGCGTGCTCGGCGCGCAACCCGTGATCGACCTGCTGCAGGAGGAGGAGTCGGCCTCGGTGGCGATGCTCTCGGACTTCATCGGCAAGCCGGTATCGCTGCAGGTGGAGCCGGGCTACATGCAGGAGCAGTTCGACATCGTGCTGATGTGACGTACCTCAATCAAGCCTGGCCGGCGACGAGAACGGCCTGCTGGCATCCACCACGAACATCACGAGCTGGTCCAGATCGGTCGTGCCGCTGCTGAAGACTTCCATGGGCGTGTCGGCACCGTGTCCGTTCATCGACTGGCCGGCGTCGGCATGGCTCGGGCCGTGTCGAGTCCTTTGGCCCAGCCGGCCGGCCAGCACGTAGAAGGCCTCGGAGCCCGGGTGGGTATGCACCGGCGTCTTCGCTCCCGGCGAACCGCCGGCCCGGTTGATGCGCAGCAGGTACTCGGACGCCTTGATCGGGGGCACGGGCCCGATTTCGGCGACTTTGCTTGCGCCGCGCGTCGAGCCGCCCTTGGGACCCAGCGTGAAGAGCCAGGCCTTCTCCGCGACCTCGGCGGCCAGCGACGTCGGGCCTGCTGCCGCCTCGGCCTGCGCAAGCGTGGGAAAATTCTCGAGCCGCCAGTACAGGGTTCCGGAGGGCAACTGCTTGACCCTCTTTTCAGCCACCGGCTTGATTTCGAATTTCTGCGCCGCCGCCGGCGACGGCGGCAGCGATAGACCGATCGCACACAGCACGAGAGCCCACCCGGACATGAATTTCGCGACACCGGTTTGCAGTTTCATCGCTTTCCTCCTCAGGTCGTTACTTCGTCAGTCCTTCGACATGAAACAGACGCACCCGCGCCGACTTGTCTCGCAGCGGGATCAGCTCCCGGAATGTCGGCGAATTGAAGTATTCGATGGCCTGCTCGAGGCTGTCCCAGGCGATCAGGGCAACGCCTTTCGGCGGCGTTCCCTCGGAACTCGCAATGCGGCCGCGCAGAGCGAGGAACCGCCCGCCCGCGGCGGCCACCCCCGCGGCATTGCGCTTCGCAAACGCCTGGAACCCTTCGGCATCGAACACGTCGATCTCCACGACGGTGAAGGCAGGCGGTGTCGCCTGCGCGTGGACTCCTTCCATGACGGCAGCGCTGATGGCGCAGCCTGCGAGCAGCGCAGCAGCCAGTTTCAATCCGGTTTTCATCCGCCGTTCCTCCGTTGTCTTCGCCATTGACCCCGGTAGGCTAGGCGCAACGGCTGGCCGCGGTAACGAGAAAAGCTGAAGGAAACGCCGAAAAAACCCCGAAATTTGAGGGGCCGGGCCCGCAGGGAACGAGCTATGATGGATTGCCATGCGCGATCTGTCTCGCCGAAACGCGGTTCGCCTGGTTCTGCTGGCCGCCGCCTCCGCGTTTGCCGCCTCGATACCGTCTGTCGCCGCGGAACCGGCCCCGCTGGCAATCAAAGGTTACGACCCGGTCGCCTATTTCACCCTCGGAGCCCCCGTGCGCGGTCTGCCGCAGATCGAATATGAATGGGACGAGCAGCGCTACCGCTTCTCGCGGCCTGAGCATCGCGAGCTTTTCAAGACCGACCCCGTGCGCTACGCGCCGCAGTTCGCGAATCTCTGCGCCATGGCCCTCACCCGGGGTGAGATCGTCGAGACCAACCCGGTGTATTGGCTGATCAGCGAGGGCAAGCTCTATATCTTCGGAAAACGAAAGGGACCGAAACTCTTCGCTCGGGACTTTGCGCAAAACGTCGTCAAGGCGAACAGGAACCGGCCGCCCGTCGCCAAGCGCTAGCGGTCCCTGGTGCGGCCGCTGGGCGCCGGTTGCTGCCGCAGGCCGGCCTTGCGCAGCCCGTCGCGCAGATGCTCGAGATCGACGGGGTTCAGGAACTTGGTGCCGAATTCCTGCGGGTCGAAGGTCGGGTCGACGCTGCGGATCGCCGTCGCGACACGCGCGGCGTCCGCGCTGCGGTTGTGCTGCGCGTAGGCAGCCGCCAGCACGATGCGGTTGAAGCTCGCATCCGCGTTAACGCGTAGATTGAGCTCCGCTTGTTCGATCGCGGCGTCGTAGCGCCGCTTCAGATAGTAAGTCAAGCTCAGCGCAAAGCGGTCCATCGCGCTGAGATCGGGATCGATGCGCTGCGCGCGCTCCAGGACCTCGATCGCCGCATCTGTCCTTCCCAGCCACATCAGGATATTGCCGCGCCCGGCGAGGCTCTGAGCATCGTTCGGATTGATCGCGATGGCACGCTCGAGCTCGGTCTCTGCTTCCTTGTACCTCTGATGAAAGATATGGATGCGGCCGAGAATGACGCGGGCGCGCACTTCGGAGTGGTCGAGGCGCAGCGCCTTGATCGCCAGTTCCTCGGCACGGCTCATGAACGCGATCGGCGATTCCGCCCAGCCCATCGACGTGGCGATGTAATAGGTTTCGGCGAGAGCCGCGTAGGCGGCGGCGTAGTTCGGGTCGAGCTCGATGGCCCGTCTGAGCAGGGCGCGCGCCGCCACGATGTCCGCGCGGGTCGGGCGCTGCAATGCCGGCCGGGCGCGGAGCACATAGTCATAGGCCTCGAGGTTGGCGGTCGGCTTTGCGGACACCCTGCGCTGTTCGATCTGCGTCACTCGGATCGCCAGCGCGCTGACGATCTGGGTTGTGATCTTGTCCTGCAGCGCAAACACGTCCGCCAGCGCCTCCTCGAAGCGCGCGGACCACAGTACCCGCCCCTGCTGCGTGTCGACGAGCTGCGCGGTCACCCGCACGCGGTCGCCGATTTGGCGTACGCTGCCTTCGACCAGATAGCCGGCGGCGAGAGCGCGCCCCACCTCCTTCGGGCTTGTGGCCTTGCCCTTGTAGGGCAGGACGGCGTTCCACGAAATCACCGTCAGCGCGGAGAACCGTCCGAGCGCGTTGATGATGTCCTGCGTCAATCCATCCGCGAAATACTCGCGGCCCGGCTCGTCGCTGTGATCGACGAGCGCGAGAACGGCGATCGCGGGTTTCGCGCCGATTTCGGGGCCCCTGCTTGCGGATCGGTCGCCGACGCCGCTCCACAGCACCGCTGCGGCAAGCACGACGGCGAGAGCGAACGAGGCGATCAGTCCGATGCGCCGGCCGGTGGGCACGGCGCCCCTTGAGGGCAGACTCGTGGCGGCGACAACCGGCGCGTCGGCCTCGAATCGATAGCCGCGGCGCGGAATCGTCTTGATCAGGCGCGATCCATCGTCTCCAAGCGCCCGCCGAAGCTCGCCGATGCTTTGCACCAGGGCATCGTCCGTGATGACGAGATTGGGCCACACCGCGGCAAAGAGCTCGTCCTTGGAGACGAGTCGGCCGGAATTCTCGACGAGGCAACGCAGGACCGCGAAAGTCTTCGGCCGCAGCGCGATCTCGTTCCCGTCGAGAAGGAGGCAGCCGCGATCCAGATCCAGGACATAGCGGTCGAATGGCAGCCGCCTGGTCCGCATCGGCGTGGAAGGGCCGGCTTTGCGATCGGTCATCGCCTCGCCATCAATTCTACCCAGTCTTCGCGGGCAACCTGCGAACTCAGACGCAGTCGGGCTACACTCAAGAACAACCGGACATCGTGCCGACGTGATGGAAGACATCTGCTTCGCCCCCGCCAGGAAACTGGCGCGCCTGCTGCGCGCGCGAAAGCTCTCGGCCACTGAGGTTATGCGAGCCTTCATCGCGCAGATCGAGCGCGTCAATCCACAGGTCAACGCGATCGTCACGTTCCTGCCCGAGCAGGCGCTGAAGGAAGCCAGGGCGCTCGACCGGAAGAAGGGTCCGCGCGGTCCCCTCGCCGGCTTGCCCATCGCCTACAAGGACCTCGTGCCGACGAAAGGCATCCGCACTACGCTCGGCTCGCTCGTCTACAAGGACAGCGTCCCCAAGGAAGACGCGCTCCTCGTCGAGCGGCTGAAGGCCGCGGGCGCGATCACGCTCGGCAAGACCAACACGCCCGAGTTCGGCGCCGGCAGCAACACCTTCAACAAGGTGTTCGGCGCGACGAGAAATCCCTACGACCTGTCGAAGACCGCGGGCGGCTCCTCGGGCGGCGCGGCCGCCGCGGTCGCCTGCGGCATGCTGCCCTTCGCCGACGGCTCGGACCTCGCCGCGAGCCTCCGCAACCCCGGCAACTACTGCAACGTCGTTGGTTTTCGTCCCACGCCGGGGCGCGTGCCCTCGTACCCCGCGGCGAACGCCTGGGATACGCAGCCCGTCATCGGGCCCATCGCGCGTACGGTGGAAGACGCGGCGTTCCTGCTCTCGGCGATGGCGGGCCCGGACCGGCGAGCGCCGGTGTCGATTTCGGAACCGGGCTCGATATTTGCAAAACCCCTCAAGCGCTCCTTCAAGAAAGTACGCATCGCCTGGACGCGAGACTTCGGCGGCCTGCCGGTGGAGCCTGAGGTGACCGCGGTGCTGGAAGCGCAGCGCAAGGTTTTTTCGTCGCTCGGCTGCATCGTCGAGGAAGCCTGCCCCGATTTCAGCGGCGCCACCGAGGCCTTCGAGACACTGCGCGCGGTCTCCTTCGCACAGCGCTTCGCGCCGCTTCTGAAGGCGCACCGCGCCGAGCTCAAGGACACCGTCATCTGGAACATCGAGCAGGGCCTTGCGCTCGACGGCGCGAAGATCGCGCGCGCCGAGACCCTGCGCACCGGGCTCTACCAGCGCATGCGCAAGTTCCTCGAGACCTGCGAGTTCCTGCTCGCGCCGGTGAACCAGCTGCCGCCCTTCCCCGTGGACACCGAGTACCCGACCGAGATCGCCGGCGTGAAGATGGGCAACTACCTCGACTGGATGAAGAGCTGCTACTACGTGACCATCACCAGCCACCCGGCGATCTCGGTGCCCGCGGGCTTCACGCCCGAGGGCCTGCCGGTGGGCCTGCAGATCGTCGGCCGCTACCGCGACGACTTCGGCGTGCTGCAGCTCGCGCACGCTTTCGAACAGGCGACCAAAGTCTGGACGCGTAACCCTACGGTGGACCCTGACGCGTGCAAGAGCACCGCGCGCGGGTCACCGTAAACGTTAAGCCACGCAGAACGCGCAGTGGCAGATCAGCGCCGAAAGCAATTGGCAAACTTCTGCGCGTGAAGGAGCGCGTGATCCAGTGTCCTGGCTGATGTCCGCGGTCTACGACCGCATGACGCGCGAGAGCAACAAGGCCTGCCTCGATCAGTGGCGCGCGGAACTGCTGCGCGACCTCTCGGGCGCGGTGCTCGAAGTAGGCGCCGGAACCGGCGCCACCCTGCCCTACTACCCGAATACAGTGACGCGGCTGGTGCTGTGCGAGCCCGATCCTCACATGCGCCGCAAGTTGCAGGCCAAGCGCGACGCCGCGGGGGCGAAGCACGTCGAGATTTCAGACGCTTCGTTCGCGGCCCTGCCCGCGGCCCCGGCCTCAGTCGACGCCGTGGTGTGTTCGCTGGTGCTTTGCTCGGTGCCCGACCAGCAAGCGGCCCTCAAGGAGATTCAGCGCGTGCTCAAGCCCGGCGGGAAGCTCGTGTTCCTCGAGCACGTGGCCGCGGACGGCAAGCCGAACCGGCTGAAATGGCAGCGCCGCATCGAGCCGGTATGGAAGCACCTGACGGGTAACTGCCACCTGACGCGGCGCACCGAAGCCGCGATCACGGCGGCGGGATTCAAGATCGAGCGCATCGACCGCGAGAGCATCCGCAAGGCCCTGCCGATCGTGCGCCCGAGCATCCGCGGGATCGCCCGCAAGGGCGGCTGATTCACTCGGCGTACACGCCCGCCCCCTTGCGTGGTCCCCCGGCCTGGTGGCAGACTATCAGGCATATGAAAGAGCTTTCACATACATGAATACCGCCACGGTCAAGAGCGCCGACCGCACGGTGCAGATCCTCGAGGTCTTCGCCGCGGCGGGCGAGCCGCTCGGCATCGCCGAGCTGGCGCGACGGCTCGCCATCCCCGTGTCGGCCTGCTACGGGCTGATCCGCACGCTCGAGCTGCGCGGCTACCTGTACGAGCTGGGCCTGCGCAAGGGCTGGTACCCCACCCTGCGCTGGCTGCAGAAGGCACGCGCGGTCGCCGAGCACGATCCGATGCTCGAGCGCGTCGCGCCGCTCCTCGAAGAGCTGTGCGCGGCCACCGGCGAGACGGTCGTCCTCGGCAAGCGCAGCGGCGACCGGGTGGCCTACCTGAACGTCGTCGAATCGGCCAACTCGATCCGCTACAGCGCGCACGTCGGGGAGCGCAAGCCCCTGCATTCGAGCTCGGCGGGCAAGGCGCTGCTCGGCGCCATGCCGCCGGCCGAGCGCGCGGCGCTGCTCGCCTCGCTCAAGCTGACGCGCGTCACCCCCAACACGATCGTGCGGCGCGACCTGCTCGAAAAGGACCTCGACGCCGGCGCGAAGCGCGGCTGGTACACGACCCGCGGGGAGAACGTGGCCGACGTGCACGCCCTCGCCGCGCCGGTGCGCATCGACGGCGAGCCCTACGCCGTGGTGGTGGCGGGGCCGGCGCACCGCATCGAGGGCGCGCTGAAAACGCACGCGGCGGCGCTGCTGCGCACCGCCAGGGCCCTGGAGGCCAAGCGATGAGCGCACAACCCAAACCCGAGGCGGCCGCCGCACGCGTGGCGACACCCTCGGGGATCGAAGTGCCCGTGGTGGCGACGCGCGACATGGCGCGCGAGCCGGACCCGGGACTGCCGGGCGTCTACCCGTTCACGCGCGGCATTTTCGCCGACGGCTATCGCGGGCGACCCTGGACCCTGCGCCAGTACTCGGGCTTCGGCTCGGCGGAGGAGTCCAACCAGCGCTACCGGTTCCTGCTCGAGCAGGGACAGACCGGGCTCTCGGTGGCGCTCGATCTGCCCACGCAGTGCGGCTACGACCCGGACGACGCCATGGCGCGGCCCGAGATCGGCAAGGTGGGGGTGTCGCTGTTCTCGCTCTCGGAGATGGAGACGCTGTTCGAGGGCATCGATCTCGGCGCGATCTCCACCTCGTTCACCATCAACGGCACCGCGGCGATCATCTACGCGATGTACCTCGCCGCGGCCGACAAGCAGGGCCTGCCGCGCGGCAAGCTCACCGGCACCATCCAGAACGACATCCTCAAGGAATACGTCGCGCGCGGCACCTGGATCTTCCCGGTACGTCCGTCGATGCGCCTGATCGCCGACTCGATCCTCTACGCCAACGAGGTAACGCCGCGCTTCAACGCCATTTCGATCGCCGGCGCGCACGTGCGCGACGCCGGCTGCACCGCGGTCGAGGAAATGGCCTACACGCTCGCCAACGGCCTCGCCTACGTCGACGAGCTGATCCGCCGCGGCGGCGACGTGGCGAAGTTCGCGCGCCGCCTGTCTTTCTTCTTCTACGTGCACATGGATCTCTTCGAGGAGGCGTGCAAGTTCCGCGCCGGGCGGCGCCTGTGGGCGCGGCTGCTGCGCGAGCGATACGGCGTCACCGACGAGAAGGCCCTGCATTTCCGCTTCGGCGTGGTGTGCGGCGGCTCGTCGCTCGTCGCGGCGCAGCCCTACAACAACATCGTGCGCGTGGCGATCGAGAACCTGGCCGCCGTGCTCGGCGGCGCGCAGTCGATCTTCACCTGCGCCTACGACGAGGCGTTCCAGATCCCGACCGAGTTCTCGGCCGAGATCGCGCTGCGCACCCAGCAGATCGTGCGGCACGAGAGCGGCGTCGCGGCCACCGTCGATCCGCTCGGCGGCAGCTACTACGTCGAATGGCTTACCGAGCGCATGGAAAGCGGCATGCGCGAGGTGATGCGCGACATCGACGCCTATGGCGGCGTGGTGAAGGCGATCGAGGACGGCTGGCTGCAGCGGCGCATCGCCGTGCGTGCCAAGGAGAAGAAGGACGCGACCGACCGCGGCGAGCGCGTGATCGTCGGCCAGAACCGCTATCGCCGCGAAGCGCAGGCCGACAGCTACGGGGAGGTGTTCCGGCTCGATCCGGGAATCGCCGCGCGCGTGCTCGAGAAGCACGCTCAGGCGAAGCGCCGCCGCGATGCGCCGCGCGCGGCGAAGGCGCTCGACGCGCTCGAGGCCGCGGCCGCCACCGACCAGGAGAACCTCATGCCGCTGCTCGTCGAATGCTGCCACGCCTACGCGACGGTGGGCGAGATGGTGGAGCGTTTGAAGCATTGCTGGGGCGAGTTCCAGGAACCGGTGCGGCTGTGAGCGCCATAGCCACACCCCCCCTCGCGGGCAAGCGCATTCTGGTCGCCAAGCCGGGGCTCGACGGGCACGACGCCGGCGCCAAGGTGATCGCGCTCGCGCTGCGCGACGCCGGCGCGGAGGTGATCTACACGGGGCTGCGCAAGTCGCCCGAGTTCATCGTGCGCGTGGCGCTCGACGAGGACGTCGCCGCGGTCGGCCTGTCGATCCTCTCGGGCAGCCACCAGGAGCTCGCGCGCGAGGTCCTCGAGGGCCTGCGCGCCGCGGGCGCCGGGGACATCCCGGTGTTCGTCGGCGGCACGATTCCGCCAAAGGATCGCGACGCGCTGCTCGAATCGGGCGTCAAGGGCGTCTTCACCAACGACACGCCGCTTGCCCAGATGATCGACGAGCTGGCGCGCACCCTGGCATGAGCGGTCCGCTCTCGGGCATCGTGGTGCTGGAGGCCGGGCACATGCTCGCCGGCCCGTATTGCGGCATGCTGCTCGCCGACCTGGGCGCCGAGGTGATCAAGATCGAGCCGCCCGAGGGCGACATCGCGCGGCGCGTCAGCCCGCACCAGGTCGGAGGGCACAACGCCTACTTCGCCAGCCTCAACCGCAGCAAGAAGAGCGTCGTGCTCGACCTCGCCAGCGAGGCGGGCCAAACCGCCCTGCGCGGCCTCGCTGCGCGCGCGCACGCGCTGATCGTCAACCTGCGCCCCGCGGCGATCAGGAAGCTGGGACTCACCTACGAGGCGCTCAAGGACGCCAATCCCAGGCTGGTCTGCGTCGCGCTCACCGGCTACGGGCTGGAGGGCCGCCACGCCGACCGCCCCGCTTACGACTACGTCATCCAGGCGCTCACCGGCGTGATGGCGATCACCGGCGAGCCGGGCGGCCCGCCGGCCAAGACCGGATACTCCGCAGTGGACAACTCGGCCGGCATGATGGGCGCGCTCGGGCTGCTGGCGAAAATCGTCGAGGGCAAGGGCGGCCAGATCGACCTGTCGATGCACGACGTGATGCTGTCGCAGCTCAATTACCTCGCGGGCGCGTGGCTGAATGCCGGCGAGCGCGCTCAGCGCATGCCGCACTCGGCGCATCCGTACATCGTCCCGGCGCAGGTGTTCGAGACGCGCGACGGCTGGCTGGTGGTGTTCATCTCGCACGACGAGTTCTGGCGGCGCTTCTGCCGCGAGGCGGGCCGTCCCGAGTGGCTGGAGGACCCGCGCTTCGCCACCATGGCCGGGCGGC
>Ga0214471_10000838_pt1 | contig 24939 bp, 18 predicted proteins | sample RVTome_5_FD_207665 | JGI IMG/M metagenome (GOLD analysis project Ga0214471, IMG submission 207665) | Soil microbial communities from uranium-contaminated site in the Upper Colorado River Basin, Wyoming, United States - RVT142D155 | ecosystem: Environmental > Terrestrial > Soil > Contaminated >... | reverse complement strand
AAGCCCCAGCCTGTTGAGCCTGAGAAGCTTGAAACAATTCTACAAGCAGCCCGTATTGCCTCTCACATGGGAAATGCAAATGCTGTACAGGCCATAGTTTTTGATGATCCGGAAACCAAGGAGAAACTTAAACCAGTTGTTTCTGCTTTTAACGTGGCAATCATAGAAATGGCTCCTGTTATACTTATCTGGTTTATAGAAAGGGATGCATGGTATAAGGAGATTGCAGATCACTTAGCTGATCTTTATAAAGTGGGCGCTGTTAATCCATCTCATGGTTGGAGCCTAGAGTTCATTGAGAACGCAGCTAAACCCCGTCTTACCAGTTTTCCGACTGATGCAGTTGATTTTATGCTAGCCTCTGAATCTGGTATGGCAATGGCGCAGGCTCAACTGACAGCAGTAGCACTGGGCTTGGGCGTTTGTTCGTTCGCGGGAATAGGACCAAAGATAGCCGAGATTTTCAATCTGCCCGACCATTGTCGGTTTGTTTGGGGTATGGCTATTGGGTATCCAGCGGAAGATCCGTTAACTGGTGGTCAAAGAGTACGCAAGCCATTCGAAAAGCTTTACTCAAAAGGCACTTACGGCAATCCGTTTCCAAGTGACCCAAAGGTAGTGGAAACGCTTGAAAAATTGAATATGATTCAAGGTCAAGCCGATCGTTTGACGCCGGAAAGACTTGAGGAGATTAATGCTGTGTCTAGGACAGCTGGCTTGCCTGAAAGGTCTGCTTAAGTTAATAAAGGCGACCCTCTCAGACCGCCTTTTTCTAGCTGTAATAATTTATTAACTAAAAAACAGCGCGCTGTTTTGTTATAACTGTACTGTTTTGGTTTGTTATCTTTATATCTGTTGATATGACATGGATATTTTATTAAAAACCGAGAGGGAGATAAATCATGGGCAAGAATTTTCTACTGCATTGTAAGGACATAGGAAATGATTGCGAAAAGAAATTTACAGGTTACAATGAGGGTGAGGTTTTAATGAAGGCAATTCAGCATATAATGTGGGTTCACAAGGTTGAAAAAGTTACCCCAGAGTTAAAAGAAAAAATCCGCTCATTAGTAAAGGACAATTCATAGGGCATTTGGCCTCCTTTAATTAGATCTATATAGGCATATTTTTATCTTAAGGTACTGTAAGCATTGAATAATTTAAGCGTTAAGGCAAAGGAGTTTGTGAGTCTTGTTTCATCCTCCTCGGCTGCAGTGGCCTTAACAGGTGCGGGAATTAGTACCGAGTCGGGCATACCGGACTATCGCTCCCCTGATACTGGGCTTTGGGAAAAGATGGACCAGTCTGTAGTTTCCTTAGAAGGATTTTTAAGAAAACCTACTCAATATTACTCATTCGCCATTGATCTTTATCCTATTAGGCGATCTGCAAAACCTAATCCGGCACATTATTTGTTAGCCGAATTCGAGGAAAGGAAATTATTGAAGGGAGTTATAACTCAAAATATAGATGGGCTGCATTATGATGCAGGATCCAACACTGTTCATGAGTTACATGGTTCCTTGAGGCAAGCAGTATGTTTGAATTGTAGTTTTCTATGTCCCATGGATGGTGTTATGGAAAGGGTGATATCAGGGGAAAATCCACCCTTATGCACGGAGTGTAGGGGCGTACTTAAGCCAAATGCGGTTTTCTTCGGAGAAATGCTTCCTCGAATCCCGTGGGAAATGTCATTAGATCTGACGAGTCAGACAGATCTATTTTTAGTTCTTGGATCTTCTCTCCAGGTTTCTCCTGTCAATATTCTTCCCGATATTGCCCTTCGTGCTGGTGCAAAGTTGATTATCGTTAACCTAACACCTACCCCTTATGACACGGATGCTACTTTAATTGTCAGGCATAAAGTTGGTGTTTTTGCTTCAATTGTTCTTGAGCTTTTAAGGTCAGAAGCTACTTATACTTATGATCGAAGCTGAGGTATTTATCTCTGATCCGCAAATAAGTTAAGCCTATTACTTAGAAAATTTTTCATATTTTAAGAAAACCTCTTGACAAGCTACTATCATTTGTGATATAAGTCAATCAGATTGGTAAATGGGGTATTGAATTAAACCAAAGTCAGCTTTTTTACCAACTACTTTTTTTACAAACTAAAGGATTGGCAATAACCAAAGGATTGGGAACAATCCTGCTTAAAAAATCCATTATTAAGGAGGGCTTTCAATATGCCTAGTCATTTAAATGTTCCAACGAAGTATTGGGAACTAACAAAGGAGGTTCCACCGCCTCCTGTGGAGAGAGACATAAAGTCCTGGATCATAGCTAATCCTTCTGATCCGCTATGGGACATCGATGTTCTCCCTCTAACTTATACGGACAGCCGTTGGTCAGCTTTTGTTGTGAGCGTTACGGAAGCGGCCAGGAAGCGGCTTTGTCCTAATCCACCCCTTGAGGTATGGGATGGAGATAATGCAGACCTGGTAGAGTTCTGGTACGTTGAACACAAGAATACGATGCTGGGTCCGTATCTTGAGTTTGGGGTAACAATTTCTGCTACTTATAAGGACCCTAAGGGGAATGTTTGGAAAGCGGGATACTACCCATACATGTACCTTACTGGTGATGCTCCAGTAGACGCGGGGCGTGTACTAGGATTCCCGAAGAAGATGTCGTACATTAGAATTACGACTCATGGTGGTGAGAAGGGTACGGATTTCTTCGGATTTGCGATGTCCCGTAATGGGTATCTATTGCATAGCTCTACAGGACAGTTTGACGATAAACAGGTCACCCCACCGTATTTCTATGGTAAGGTTGACTGGGGTAAGTTTAACATGAAGGTTGTTACCAGGCCCGATGTTTCTAGTTCTGAGTGGCAGCTGACATACATACCTTCGGAGCTTCCGCCTGTTTTTAATATTAAGGGGCACCGCTTCCAGATTAAGCCTGAGCATACGCGTACTGCTTCTGGTGATGCGATTAACTGGTTTATGCAGGCTACTCCATTCGATAACATGGGCGCTGAGATAAAGTTGACTGATAAAGGGGTTACTGGTCTTATCTCGTTCGTATTTGACCTTGTGATTCCGGTGCCTAAGATACTCTGGAGACATACATATGAGCGTCCTGCCAGCTATAGGGGATATGCGACACCTTACAAGTATGGACTCCGTCAGCAGTTCCCAATTAGCCAGGGATCATAAGTGTGTTGCTTTGTGATTTGTTGTTAGAAAAAAGTAAAAATTTAATAGGAGGTATATGTACATGGGTTTACAGGCAAACGAATATAGTTATCCATGGTTAGATGAAGGTGAAGTACCACCTCTTCCATTGGATAGAGATAGAATTCACATTATAAGCCAGGGCGTAGCAGATCCTGTCTTTGATTATGATATTGTCCCACTGACTTACACAGAAAGCCGCTGGATGGCATATGTAATCCGTGCAGATATAAAGAATATGAAGCACGTTAGTCCGGAACCTCTTAATATACAGGACGATGTAATAGAGTTCTGGTATGTTATACACAGAAATACGATGCTCGGTCCGTACATGGAGATGGGAGTAACCTTCTCCGCTACAGTAGATTCACCGGATGGTCAGACATATAAAGCAGGTTATTATCCCTATATGTATCTTTCAAATGACTCCCCAATTTTCGCAGGGAAAGAGCCATTTGGATTCCCGAAAAAGGCTGCCTATATTGCTGCATTTGAGCATGGGACAAACAACAACTACTTCAATATGTTGATGGAGCGACGTGGTTATATTCTCCATACGGCTAATGGTCGTTATTCCGATAAGCCGCTTTCAGCAAGGCCGACATTCTATGGCAAGACTGACTGGGGTCGTATGAACTATCGTATTACCACAGAGCCAGACGTAGAGAAAAGCATACACGAGGTTACGTATCTTCCGTCCGAGCTTCCTCCCCAATTTGGTACAGGGCACCGCTTTCAGTTGAATCCGCAAAGTATTCGTACAGCTACAGGTGCCGATATTCGTAGTTGGTACATGTCGGGAACTCCATATGACTACATGGGTGGACAAATTCCAGCTACAGAGGTAGTTGGACTTATTAGTTTCACATTCAATCTAATTATTCCACCGGCTAAGACCATATGGACAAAAGTGATCGAGAGAGATCCGGCAAAGGATTTTGCGATGCTTCTTTACGCCACACCATTCAAGTACAACATGCGTCACCGATTCATGCTTCCACAGTATAGTCAAGCTTAATAGGACGAGAGACTGTGATTTGGTGCAGGGCTGTCAAAAACAGCCCTGCATTTTTGTAGGCGAGATATATTCATATAGAGTTTATAGATCCCCATAGAGCTAAGGATTATTATTGTAATCTTGTAGCCCCGATGGGGATTTATTTAATAAACCTTTTTAAATGAAGGTTAATACTAAGTACTTGATAATAATTGGGCTGAGAATTATTTATACCCCGAGAGATAATATTATTGGAGATGATCTTACGGTTTTCTTAAGGGAGAAGGGGGGTTAATATTCCAAGCCGGGATACAAGCTACACAATAAGGCGACATGATAGAAGAACTCCTATGGATGGGAAAGAGGTATTATCAATGTATTTTGATTCTATACTTTTGTCGGTGGGGTCTAGACGATGTTGGTTGTAGGAGAGGCTTGGGATAAGTAAAAATGAAGAGGAGAAGACACAAGGATGTTATTCCTTGAACATGCTGCAAGTTGTATTGGCCTACGGTATTTCAAGGGGTGGTATGGCTAAAATCTGATCGATAACTGAGTAAGAAATACAGAGAGAGGATCACAAACCAACTTGGTTCGTGATCCTCTCTTTAACTTATTTTCCCCCGTATACTTAAATTTTAGCCAGGTACTCCACCAAATGGATTCCATTTCTCTGTCAGAAGTAGCATCCCGGGAATTAAAAGAGTGAGAATAGACTCTATAATAAATATCCACGCTACTAAAGGCGCCAAAGCCTTTCCCAAGGCGAGGGCAAAAAATGCAAGAAATACAAGCAGTGCCCATGCTAAGCAGAAAATGGCAAACCACATTCCGGCTGGACCCAAAGAAAAGAAGTGGTAAGCATACCAAACGAACACAATGGTTGCAAACAGGCAATACCAACCAAGTCCTTTACCATCATAACCATTGATAAAAATCCCAGCAACCATAAAGTAGATAAGAGCAAAGACGGAAACCAGAGCAAAAGCAGCAGTTAGGCCTAGTGTGTGAAGCTGATATGCTGCTATAGCAATCAATATACCTACCGCTAAGTTAAGTACACCTATCTCCTTTGCTCCAGTTTTTCCAAGCAAAGTCATCCCATTACCAAAGAACACAAATCCAACCAATAACAATACATACCCGAGCAAACCTTCTACTGGAACCATATCTCTCCATACCTCCTTATCTTATTGATGTATTTTATAAGCCCCTGACCTCCTAATTTACCACTCTAAATATTGTTTAATAGGACTTTTAGCATATTTTACATGTATATGTCAAGGGAATTCTTTATTGTTAATCAAATTTACCCTCAGGAAATAGTTGCAGAGCCATCTAATCGTCTGTAAATAAAGAATAATATGTTTTATAAGGCTATTTAATCAGATAGCTGACTTAGATGGTATGGAATATTACAAGAGTAAATAAATCATGCGGCACACACAACTTACGACGCTTCTCTTCTCTGGACTAAAATTACCCACTTACCCTTCTGCACGATCTCTTCATTTTGGTTGTGGACATTAACCTCAAATGTAAGTAATCCCATGCTCGGACGCTTATGCTCTTTTTTCTCAGCAAGCTTACGCGTTATGCGGATAGTATCTCCAAATTTTACGGCGCCGGAAAATCGCCAGTCTTCAAGTCCCATAAAAGCAACTGTTGCTAATCTCGGCATAGTGAACCAAAGCCCTGAGGCAATTGAGAGAACACATAGTCCATGGGCTACCCTAGTACCAAATACAGTCTTTTTAGCAAATTCCTCATCAATGTGCATATTGTTAAAATCACCCGATAATCCTGCAAAGCTTATAACATCGGTCTCGGTAACTGTTCTGCCGGTGCTCAAATGCTCATCGCCAACGTTTAAATCCTCATAATATAGCCGAGTCAATTCTTGTGACATGCCGGTCTTACTCCTTCAATTGTTATTGTTTTAACTAAAAGACGAACAGGTTAGCTCATCAATCCCCATAACTAAACTTCTAAATGCCTATTCAACGCATTATATTGCTCGACATATCCTTAACCTGTTATTACTTCTGTATAGGCCTAAACTTAGGTAGAGTTACCTCGGGTGTTACATCGTCAAACACAACCTCTACATCCATCCCAATATGAACATCTTTTGGATCACAATCCACAATATTAGTCATCATTTTTACACCTTCTTTAGTTTCCACTAAAGCTACTACATACGGAGGCTCTCCCTTATAAGCCTTTGTAGGACCCATATGGTGAATCGAATATGTCCAAACTTTAGCTTTCCCACTTGCTTTAATCCACTCAATATCCTCAGACATATCTTCACCAGGAGAAATCGCACGTGGATAGAAGAAGAATTCGTTGGTAGTCCTAGATCTTGGTAGAACAAACTCATGCCTCTTACATGCATCCCAATAAGGCTTGGTTTCCGGACGAAATTCTGGCAGTGGCTTTTCGTATTCCTTTTGTTCGGTCATCTCTTGTAGTTCTCCTTAAAATTTATGAAAGTGGTTCTCTCCCCAAAACAACCGTACTATGAGCAGAAACGATACCACCATTCCCATGTACTAGGGCTATTTCGGCATCTTTTACCTGCCTTGGCCCAGCCTCTCCTCTTAGTTGAGTGGTGGCTTCGACCACATGGTGCATAGCACCCAGATGGGCTTGAGAAAGTAACCCTCCGTGAGTATTAACAGGAAGATCTTTACCAATCTCCATACGGCCCTCAAGTGCAAATGGTCCACCTTCTCCCTTGGGAACAAATCCAAGCCCTTCTAGTTCTAAAAGAACAGTTATAGTAAAACAGTCGTAAAGGAAAGCAACGTCAACATCTTTAGGACCTATACCAGCTGTCTGGAACGCCTTCTGGCCAGAACTCTCGATCGCATTATATATCTGATTTAAATCTTTTAACGTGGTAAGATATTGATGTGAGTATCCCTGCCCCATACCCCAAAGATATACCAGGGGTTTTCGGATTCCAAGTGCCTTTGCTTTTCCTTCAGTTGTAACAATAAAAGCGGCGCCACCGTCAGAGATAATCGAGCAATCATACTTATGAAGGGGCTCAGCTATGATACGAGAGTTAACAACATCTTCTATAGTTAGAGGCTCCTTATTCATTGCGTTTTCCTTCATTCCAGCGTGCTTACGCATGGTAACAGCAACAGCCGCCAGATGCTCTTGCTTGGCACCATAGTCATGAAAGTACCTCTGAGCTGCAAGCGCATACCCCCCTGGTGTCGTCAAACCATAAGGAAACTCAAATTCCGCATGACACATCTCCCTAATAAGTGCAACCATTCCAGAAGATGATATCCCGGAAAGAGTATTGTCCCCTCTTACACAGAGTACCACCTCAGCCTGACCCGAAGCAATAGCCATAGCTGCTTCGGCCACCATCCAAACAGCAGTTGCCCCACCTATAGCAATAGATGAAAAGAACTTGGGTCTAAGGCCAAAATAATCTGCAAAGGTAGTACAGTGCATAAATGTATGTTCTACCAGCGAAAATGCGGTAACGAGGCCATCTAAATCTGATTTGTTAATACCAGCATCTTCAATTGCAATCTTTGAGGCTTCCGAGAGAAAGTGAAAGGAACTCTTATCAGGAATCTTCCCTTGATCAGTTTCTCCCACTCCGGCTATGACAATTTTGTGCTTCTTTAAAGCTTCGCGGGCATCCTCTATCCCTGGAATTGTGTTAGCCATTTAATCACCCCCCCTATAGTAGAATTTTTTTGAAGCAAATTATATTAAATCGACGTTTATAAAAGTCAACCTTCTAAATTTAAAATAATTAAGATAAGTTAAATAGATTTAGAACCAAAACAACAAGGATCAATATTGGAACCAACTAAATCCCAAGTTCCCGCGAAATCACTATGCGCTGAATTTCGGATGTCCCTTCAGTAAGTGAAGCAAGCTTCGCATCTCTATAGTACCTCTCTACGGGATATTCTACTCCATACCCATATCCACCTAGTACCTGTACAGCTTCAGTAGCCACCCATTGTACTACCTCGGCCGCATAAAGTTTAGCCATCGAAGCTTCTTTCACGCACTTCTTGTCATTACTATAGAGCCAGGCAGCTTTGTAAATCAATAGCCTAGCGGTTTCTATTTTTACAGCCATATCAGCCAACTTAAAACTTATAGCCTGAAACTTAGATATAGGCCTCCCAAACGCTTCCCTTTCCTTTGAGTATCCAAGGGCATATTCAAAAGCAGCTTGAGCCAATCCAACCGATTTGGCCGCGTGTGTAATTCTCGCCCCCAGAAGAGTAGCCATAGCCCGCTCAAAACCACCTTCACCGCCCAAAAGATTTTCTTCTGGTACCTCACAGTCTTCAAAAACCAACTCCGATGTATCTGCAGCCTTATGACCTAGTTTGTGCACCTTTCCACTCACTTTAAACCCTGGAGCACCCTTTTCAACAACGAAAAGGCTAATACCTTCACCTTTTTTGCTTTTATCTGTGTAAGCAGCAACAACGGAAAAATCACAGATGGTTCCATTTGTAATCCATGTTTTAGTTCCATTAATTATATACTTATCCCCGTTTTTTACAGCCTGAGTACGAATGCTACGCGCGTCAGATCCAGCACCCGGCTCAGTAAGACCTAACGACCCTATCTTTTCTCCTGCAATGCCAGGAACAAGATATTTTTGTTTCTGTTCTTCCGTCCCAAACTTAAAAATTGGAAAACAAGCTAGGCCAATATGGGCATTTATACACATAGCTATTCCTGCACATATACGCCCCATCTCTTCAGCAAAAATACAATCTGTTACTTTGTCTAATCCTACTCCTCCGTATTCTTCGGGAAACGGTATCCCCAAAAATCCCATCTCCCCCAGCTTAGGAAAAAGCTCCTTGGGGAAATCTTCTTTCCTCTCGTACTCTTCCACAAGTGGTTCAATCTCGTTTTGCCCAAATTCTCTTATCGTATCCCTAAACATTTTTTGTTCATCTGTAAATTCAAAATCAAGAGGCACCCGTTTTCCTCCTAAGTTAGAGTATTTATTCACATATGAAAGGAAAATTTGAAAAACCGTTTTGAGTATATCATCTGATTAGCAAGTGTAAAGCAATTATCATAAAGTATATGAAACTTGAATAGTTAAATTACAATTCGCTCTACTTCATCAAGCGTAATCTTATCGTCAGTACGGTCATAGAGTTTGGTTGTTCTAGGGGAACTATGCGCTGCCAGGATCTGCGCACGTTCTAATGTCCCGCCATTCTCAAGGTAGTTAGTAATACCAATAGCCCTAAACGTGTGACATCCTATAGGTGTAGTTATTCCAACCTGCTTGGCTCGCCTCCTTATCATACGATATACATCTGCCGGAGTCATATAATTATTTGTAAGCCTGCGAGACTTACCCAAAACTGTTCTAAATAAAGGCCCCTTTCTATCTTCCCAGAGACCCGAGATATTAACATAAGCATCTATATATTCTTCCAATTTATGATGAGCAGGCACTTCGTGAAATTTGCCGCCTTTTTCATGCAAACGCAGCCACCAGCGTTTTCCATTTTTATAGTAGTCTCCGACTCTCATCCCTACGACAGCCCCCACTCTAGCAAAACTATAAACCATAGTAGCTATAAGAGCCCGATCACGAAGACCCACTACTGATGAAGTATCGATACTCTCAAGTAGCTTCCGAGTCTCATCTTTAAAAAGAATTGGTGTTTTCCCCTTTTTAACCACGTACTTAGGACCTCTGACAGATAAAGCGGGATTTACAGATATTACGTGACCAACCACCAGCCAATCAAAAAGCATCCTTATCGCAGCCAGATGCTGTTTCACAGTTGGAGGTGATGCGGTGTGTTGCTCAACATATGCTGCAACCACCATTGGTGCAATTTGCTCAAACTTAATTCCCACAGATTCACACCAGTTCAAGAAGTTGACGACCGCTCTATAATATGCCTTTCTGGTATTTATATTTCGAATATTCACAGCAAAAAACTCGATAAATTGACGGCAAGTACTCTCACCGGAAGCAGCGATAATCGTAGGCATTATAATCTCATGTAACTTCGTTGAATCTATTGAACCATATTGTACAATTTCTTTCATAACCTATATCTCATATCCTCAGCTCAATGAATAGTGTAATATAATGTCCTTTATATTACACTAAATCTCCTAAAAAATACATCCCTCAATGATCGCAAATTACGTTAGACATGTTCGATTGCATACCTATCATGAAATCTACCTCAGATTCGAGCATTATATGTTCTCTCCCGCCATTTTAAGTACCAAAACACTGTGAGCGTACGTTACTACAGAGCCTTTTTGCGGAATACTTTTAAGTACATGTTAAAAAATAACCCTTAATTCACTAGTCCGAGACACAATAACTTCAAGGGCTTATAACCCTTAAGCGACAACTAGGACATGTACACATGCAGTGACGTTTTTTCAGAAGCGAACACATGCCTTGGTTTACCGCTAAGCCCTGGCTATCAGGAACTTTTGTTGTACAACCTACCCTTACCTTTTTCTGCGTTCTTTATTAGAAAGCTTGACGGTTTTTTTTATCTCTGGTTTCTGTTTTACCATTTCTTTCCATTTCTCCCTCAAATAACCTAAGTATCCTGGAGTAAGGTTATCTTTAAACTCGTTTATAATTCCTTCACAGTATGCAAAGGAACTGATTTTTACCTTAGATCTTAAGATTGAAGATATAATAGCCGCCTCAATTATTTCGGGAAGTATGTCCTTAACAGCTTGATAAAAGTCATTATCCCCTACCCTCCATTGATTCCCCGTATATTTTTTATATAGAGAAATTGTAGATTTTTTGTGATCAAAAACTATATCATCATCTTTTAGTTGTTTATTATTTAATGATGACACTGGTGTTTTTCCAGTGTCATCATTAGTTATATTATTTCCCTTAATATAAGGTACTTCCTTATCTACTAAAGTATTTTCTACTGAAGTAACTGCAGTTGATTTAACTAAAGTATCTTCATTGGGACGAGTTACTGCACTAATGTCAGTGACTGCAGTTCTTACAATCCGTTTTGTGTTTATATCAATAAGAATTCCATTATCATCTCGCAACTTAAATATCTCCTTGGCGGTAAATACCCTATATAGGGTCCCTATAGGCTTGTTATTGCTGTGCTCTACCATTTTGATACTTAATTTATGTCCTAGGCCTTTAAGTGCATTAAAAACCGTTTTATCTGATCCAATACCAGTCTTTTTCATAAGTTTTCTTAGACTAAAGTATTCTTCATTCTTACCTTTGAAAATGGTCTCCCGATACATAATCGAATAAACCATTTGTTCACTCTTAGTGTGTGTGCTATCTAATGTTACAAATTCTTCTTTTGTTATGTTTAGCTTTTTCGATTTTGGCATTGGCACTTTAGTGACTTCCGTGACATCAGTTAGTACAGTAACTGCAGTAGCAATACCTACTGTAGTATTTTGTTGTAAATCTTGCCCTTTTCTCTGAGAGAGTAGGGGATAATCTGTTTGTTTGCTTGGAAATCCTAACACTTTAGAACTGCCGCGAAAATACTCCTCCCAAAGTTTATCTTCCTCCTCTGGATCTTCCTTTGGAGAAAACTCTTTAATTGTATCCGCTGATAAGCCTTCTATCTTTATTGTTTCTACTTTTTTGTTTCTCTTCTTGGACAACAATTAACTCCCTGCATTTACTTAATTAATTGCTTCTTTCTTTATCACTTTGTTATCTATAAAATCTAGTAATACCTCAGCTGCTTTCTTATAATCCTCCGCGGCTCTACTACTAGGCGCATACTCGAATATAGTCTTGTGATAACGATTAGATTTAGCCAGATTTGTATCTGTTCTGATAGGGGGGAGGATAAGAGTATTTGAATTCCCCCAGATTTCTTGAATTGTGCTTAGCACTTGATCTGTGATTGATAAACGAGCATCAACGAATGTGGGCAGAACACCAAGAATGACAGGCACTACTTGAAAATATTTTTTTAAGAGCGCAAATGTGTCTTGTACATGGCTAGCACCGGCAATTGCTAATGCGTCCATTGATATTGGTAGAATTAAGTATCTGGTGTATATAACTGCGTTTGTTTGAAGCAACGATAGGCTAGGGGCGCAGTCTACAAAACAAACATCGTATTTATCTATACCTTCCATTCGGTCTGCCAGAGCTCTTTCTCTTCCAAGGGTTGGAACAAGTTGCATTTCAGCAATTTCCGTCTTCTTATCAGAAAAAACTACGTCTATATTTGGTCGTACATTAACCCTACATTCTTCAAATTTAACTCCTTCAACCATAAAGTTATATAAAACATCCTTTGGTTTAATATTCAGTAGAGTAGCTATGCTACCCTGTGGATCGGTATCAATAATAAGTACCTTTTTGCCTAATTCTGCAAATGCAGCACTTAGGTTTATCACCGAAGTAGTTTTCCCAACACCACCTTTTTGATTTGCCACAGTTATTTTGAACATTTTACCTCCCCGATTCTTTTGACAGGCCGGATTTAATATTCTGTATAAAGGCTATGTCCTTGGCTGTCCAGATGCGATAGTTGTTTTTTTCGTCTCTTACAGGCTCGGGAATTTTGTTTGATTTAAGCCAATTAAGAAGTGTCTTCTTTGTTACGCCTACAATGTTTGCAACTTCATGAGTGGTATATGTGAATTTTGACACCTTTATCCACTTTCCATAGTTTAAGAGTTTTATTTGAGTTATCACATATTTATCTATAAGTCAACCTATTTTCTCAAAAGTATGGAAAATAGTAAGTCATAAAAAGAATCGCAATAAACATCTCCACCTCACCATAAGTGTGTGAGGATTCGTATTTTTCTCGCCAGCGGCGCTAAACCGAGGGACACTAAGCCGCTCCATGCACTTTAGTATTCTGGCCTCTAGATATACAGTCTATAACTCTAATTTCATAGAAATATAAAAAACGCTTTCAAAGAACTACAAACAATGATAGAATAGCTAGATCGCCTCCAGGGAGGTAGAGTAAAGCGAAAAAGATAAGTATAACTCAACAGCGTTTAGTCAGAAGCGCGACCGATATTACCTTAGACAATCCCCATGAAATACTTTTTCAGCATACCATTCTATGCCAGGCAGGATTACCATACCGAAACCAGAAAGAACTGCGCCATTGGCAGCGGCAGAATGGGAGGGCGAGCCTTGAAATAGAAGCGGGTAGGGCATTCCACCCTCTCAAAAAGAAATATATAGATCTTCCCTTGCCTTTCGGCCCTAAAGCGAGACTTGTTTTGATCCACCTAAACAGTGAAGCGATTAAGAGGGGAAAGCCGGTCATCGAGGTCGAGGATTCAATGACGGCTTTCATCAAACGTCTTTTAAAGCGCAATCCGAATGGACGGGAGATCAAACATTTCAAGGATCAGTTATCGTCCCTGTCCACGGCTACGATCCGCCTTGCAATCCTTGCCATGGAGCGCGCGGTGCAGATCAACACGCAAATTGTTACAGCCTTTGATCTCTGGTTTCCCAAGAACTCGAACCAGAGAGTCCTATGGCCCTCAACCGTCAGATTAAGCCAAGAATATTTTGACACGCTGGTCAAACACGCCGTACCACTGGATGAGCGCTCCGTATCCGCCTTATCGCATTCCCCTATGGCACTAGATGTTTATGTCTGGCTGGCGCAGCGGTTACACCGGATCGATCCCAGCAAACCGCAATTTATACCGTGGAAGGCAGCATACGAACAATTCGGCCAAGGTTTTGGGCGGATCAGGAAATTTAGGGAAAAATTTTTCTGGGTCTTAAAACAGGCACAAACCCAGTATCCGGCAGCGCGGATGGAAGTTGACAGAGGGGGATTAACCCTGCGGCAAAGCCCCCCGCCCGTCCCAAAGCGGTTTATCGTCATTGATGGTGGCGATTTGTTAGGTTGAACAGCTATGCCTGTGGAAAAACCCTGTGATTTAGGCTGGTTATCCACAGGACATTGGGGGCGTCAATTCACGGGCGTTTGGGGGCGTTTTCCTTATTCTTCACTTATTATTCTGCGGGCGTTTGGGGGCGTAATCCTGTAGTACTATATACCCTATATCTATATACCGGTAGTATCAGACGACTATGATGTGAAATATATGTCCTGAAATTTTATAGTTTATAAAAAACCGAAGAAAAGCAACAACACGTACCCTTAAAAAGTTCATTTATACCTAGCTAAAATGTCTAGGCTTTCTATAATATTTCTTTATAAAGCACTTTTTACTCTCCGGTCTACCACTTTGATAACATTTTCTTCAATACTCCTCATTACATAGCTCTAGTTTTAGAATACTTTGTTTTTGGACCGAGAATTTGCCTGGGTTTTTATCATAAGAATTCATCGATACAAAAACCTTGTTTTCCAATATCAAAAATCTCTTTGACTTCAGAACCAGTGAATCTCCCGTGCAGTTGTGCCATAACCCAAAACCCTCCATTCGTGGCTTTAGATTATGGCTTTTTAAAATGTTCGCTCTTAATTTTTAAGTAAGATGAAATTGTAAAACCCTTGACAGAACATTCTAGTTAAAGGTATTATCAGTGCGTTCCACCTTCCGGTTGCCGCCGTTGCTTTTGGCTTTTTGCTAGGCTGCGGCGGCTTTATTTTTACAGACCTATGTTTATATGTGCTAAACATTTGTTGGTATGTAGTATTCGAATAAGCTATTATATTTTGGGGAGACACGAAAATCAATTCTAGATCCCAGTTATTGCTGGAAGTTGTGATTCAGTTATTCACGCAAAGGGCGAAAATTTTCCTTGCAATCATGAATCTGGTTAATTTAAAATAGGATGGTTGGGGCCAGAGGTTTAGAACATACTTAAGGAGGTTTTAATATGAGGGATGTTTATATTTTAGGCGTAGGAACAACAGCTTGTGGTAGATTTCCCGATAAGCCTGCTCATGTTTTAGGTCGGGAGGCCGCATGGGCTGCCATAAAGGATTCAGGCGTTCATCCTCGAAAAATAGAAATAGCCTTCTGTGGACATGTATATCAAGGAATGGGTGTAGGTCAGAGGGCCCTAAAAGAGATTGGTCTCGTTGGACAACCCACCATAAATGTCGAGGGAGCTTGTGGAAGCGGTACGCTTTCATTCTGGGAGGCCTGGAGGTCGATAGCCTATGGTCAATATGATATTGCCCTTGCCCTTGGTGTAGAAAATCTAAGTCGGATTCTTTCTGGCGGGCCGCTGCCGCTTGAGGAAGATGATATAGAAGTTGCCCAAGGAATGGGAATGCCAGCCCTCTATGCTCTGAGAGCAAAGAGATATATGGAAGAGTACGGTGTTACTCCAGAGCAATTAGCTAAAGTTGTAGTCAAAAGCCGTAAACACGCCGCTCTAAATCCTATTGCTCAATATAGAAAGGAAATAACTATAGAGGAAGTGCTTAATTCACCCATGATAGCGGACCCCTTAACGCGTAATCAGTGCTGCCCAGTAGGAGATGCATCTGCCGCTGCTGTCCTTTGTTCTGGGGAGCTTGTGGATAAACTTGCTAAGAAGACGCCAATAAAAGTGCTGGGTTGTGCAGCTCAGTCTGGCAAGTACAGTAGTCCTGAAAAACTAACATGTGATCCTTCGGAAAATGTTGCTAGAACCTCTGGAATGGCATATGAGATGGCTGGCTTGGGACCCGAGGATATGGATGTAGCTGAGATACATGACGCCTTCTCAATAGCTGAGATGTTGGTTTATGAGGCACTTGGGTTTTGTGAAAAAGGTTCTGGGGTACGACTTATTGAGGAAGAAAGAACTTCGCTGGGAGGGGATATTGTGGTTAATCCTGGTGGCGGACTCCTATCGAGAGGTCATCCAGTAGGAGCTACGGGGTTGCTACAGACGGCTGAAATTGTGTGGCAGCTGCGTGGTGAGGCCGGAGACCGTCAGGTAAAAGATGCAAAGGTGGGAATAATTGAAACAATGGGGGGGGCTCAGCCAGCAATGGACGGAATTACGTGTGTGGTAAGTATATTAGGTGTTTAGGGGTTTAGGGTATATAAAGTTTTGTTACAGCCCTTGAAAACAAAAGAATCTGCTTGACAAAAATTATTTTATATAGCATAGTCAGTTTTTATATCATAAATTAGTCTCAACCAAAATTAAGGAGGGTATGAGTTATGGATATAGGTCGAAAAGATTTCTTTGACGTTATTGGATCGCGAAGATCCATAAGGTATTTTAAGCCCCAGCCTGTTGAGCCTGAGAAGCTTGAAACAATTCTACAAGCAGCCCGTATTGCCTCTCACATGGGAAATGCAAATGCTGTACAGGCCATAGTTTTTGATGATCCGGAAACCAAGGAGAAACTTAAACCAGTTGTTTCTGCTTTTAACGTGGCAATCATAGAAATGGCTCCTGTTATACTTATCTGGTTTATAGAAAGGGATGCATGGTATAAGGAGATTGCAGATCACTTAGCTGATCTTTATAAAGTGGGCGCTGTTAATCCATCTCATGGTTGGAGCCTAGAGTTCATTGAGAACGCAGCTAAACCCCGTCTTACCAGTTTTCCGACTGATGCAGTTGATTTTATGCTAGCCTCTGAATCTGGTATGGCAATGGCGCAGGCTCAACTGACAGCAGTAGCACTGGGCTTGGGCGTTTGTTCGTTCGCGGGAATAGGACCAAAGATAGCCGAGATTTTCAATCTGCCCGACCATTGTCGGTTTGTTTGGGGTATGGCTATTGGGTATCCAGCGGAAGATCCGTTAACTGGTGGTCAAAGAGTACGCAAGCCATTCGAAAAGCTTTACTCAAAAGGCACTTACGGCAATCCGTTTCCAAGTGACCCAAAGGTAGTGGAAACGCTTGAAAAATTGAATATGATTCAAGGTCAAGCCGATCGTTTGACGCCGGAAAGACTTGAGGAGATTAATGCTGTGTCTAGGACAGCTGGCTTGCCTGAAAGGTCTGCTTAAGTTAATAAAGGCGACCCTCTCAGACCGCCTTTTTCTAGCTGTAATAATTTATTAACTAAAAAACAGCGCGCTGTTTTGTTATAACTGTACTGTTTTGGTTTGTTATCTTTATATCTGTTGATATGACATGGATATTTTATTAAAAACCGAGAGGGAGATAAATCATGGGCAAGAATTTTCTACTGCATTGTAAGGACATAGGAAATGATTGCGAAAAGAAATTTACAGGTTACAATGAGGGTGAGGTTTTAATGAAGGCAATTCAGCATATAATGTGGGTTCACAAGGTTGAAAAAGTTACCCCAGAGTTAAAAGAAAAAATCCGCTCATTAGTAAAGGACAATTCATAGGGCATTTGGCCTCCTTTAATTAGATCTATATAGGCATATTTTTATCTTAAGGTACTGTAAGCATTGAATAATTTAAGCGTTAAGGCAAAGGAGTTTGTGAGTCTTGTTTCATCCTCCTCGGCTGCAGTGGCCTTAACAGGTGCGGGAATTAGTACCGAGTCGGGCATACCGGACTATCGCTCCCCTGATACTGGGCTTTGGGAAAAGATGGACCAGTCTGTAGTTTCCTTAGAAGGATTTTTAAGAAAACCTACTCAATATTACTCATTCGCCATTGATCTTTATCCTATTAGGCGATCTGCAAAACCTAATCCGGCACATTATTTGTTAGCCGAATTCGAGGAAAGGAAATTATTGAAGGGAGTTATAACTCAAAATATAGATGGGCTGCATTATGATGCAGGATCCAACACTGTTCATGAGTTACATGGTTCCTTGAGGCAAGCAGTATGTTTGAATTGTAGTTTTCTATGTCCCATGGATGGTGTTATGGAAAGGGTGATATCAGGGGAAAATCCACCCTTATGCACGGAGTGTAGGGGCGTACTTAAGCCAAATGCGGTTTTCTTCGGAGAAATGCTTCCTCGAATCCCGTGGGAAATGTCATTAGATCTGACGAGTCAGACAGATCTATTTTTAGTTCTTGGATCTTCTCTCCAGGTTTCTCCTGTCAATATTCTTCCCGATATTGCCCTTCGTGCTGGTGCAAAGTTGATTATCGTTAACCTAACACCTACCCCTTATGACACGGATGCTACTTTAATTGTCAGGCATAAAGTTGGTGTTTTTGCTTCAATTGTTCTTGAGCTTTTAAGGTCAGAAGCTACTTATACTTATGATCGAAGCTGAGGTATTTATCTCTGATCCGCAAATAAGTTAAGCCTATTACTTAGAAAATTTTTCATATTTTAAGAAAACCTCTTGACAAGCTACTATCATTTGTGATATAAGTCAATCAGATTGGTAAATGGGGTATTGAATTAAACCAAAGTCAGCTTTTTTACCAACTACTTTTTTTACAAACTAAAGGATTGGCAATAACCAAAGGATTGGGAACAATCCTGCTTAAAAAATCCATTATTAAGGAGGGCTTTCAATATGCCTAGTCATTTAAATGTTCCAACGAAGTATTGGGAACTAACAAAGGAGGTTCCACCGCCTCCTGTGGAGAGAGACATAAAGTCCTGGATCATAGCTAATCCTTCTGATCCGCTATGGGACATCGATGTTCTCCCTCTAACTTATACGGACAGCCGTTGGTCAGCTTTTGTTGTGAGCGTTACGGAAGCGGCCAGGAAGCGGCTTTGTCCTAATCCACCCCTTGAGGTATGGGATGGAGATAATGCAGACCTGGTAGAGTTCTGGTACGTTGAACACAAGAATACGATGCTGGGTCCGTATCTTGAGTTTGGGGTAACAATTTCTGCTACTTATAAGGACCCTAAGGGGAATGTTTGGAAAGCGGGATACTACCCATACATGTACCTTACTGGTGATGCTCCAGTAGACGCGGGGCGTGTACTAGGATTCCCGAAGAAGATGTCGTACATTAGAATTACGACTCATGGTGGTGAGAAGGGTACGGATTTCTTCGGATTTGCGATGTCCCGTAATGGGTATCTATTGCATAGCTCTACAGGACAGTTTGACGATAAACAGGTCACCCCACCGTATTTCTATGGTAAGGTTGACTGGGGTAAGTTTAACATGAAGGTTGTTACCAGGCCCGATGTTTCTAGTTCTGAGTGGCAGCTGACATACATACCTTCGGAGCTTCCGCCTGTTTTTAATATTAAGGGGCACCGCTTCCAGATTAAGCCTGAGCATACGCGTACTGCTTCTGGTGATGCGATTAACTGGTTTATGCAGGCTACTCCATTCGATAACATGGGCGCTGAGATAAAGTTGACTGATAAAGGGGTTACTGGTCTTATCTCGTTCGTATTTGACCTTGTGATTCCGGTGCCTAAGATACTCTGGAGACATACATATGAGCGTCCTGCCAGCTATAGGGGATATGCGACACCTTACAAGTATGGACTCCGTCAGCAGTTCCCAATTAGCCAGGGATCATAAGTGTGTTGCTTTGTGATTTGTTGTTAGAAAAAAGTAAAAATTTAATAGGAGGTATATGTACATGGGTTTACAGGCAAACGAATATAGTTATCCATGGTTAGATGAAGGTGAAGTACCACCTCTTCCATTGGATAGAGATAGAATTCACATTATAAGCCAGGGCGTAGCAGATCCTGTCTTTGATTATGATATTGTCCCACTGACTTACACAGAAAGCCGCTGGATGGCATATGTAATCCGTGCAGATATAAAGAATATGAAGCACGTTAGTCCGGAACCTCTTAATATACAGGACGATGTAATAGAGTTCTGGTATGTTATACACAGAAATACGATGCTCGGTCCGTACATGGAGATGGGAGTAACCTTCTCCGCTACAGTAGATTCACCGGATGGTCAGACATATAAAGCAGGTTATTATCCCTATATGTATCTTTCAAATGACTCCCCAATTTTCGCAGGGAAAGAGCCATTTGGATTCCCGAAAAAGGCTGCCTATATTGCTGCATTTGAGCATGGGACAAACAACAACTACTTCAATATGTTGATGGAGCGACGTGGTTATATTCTCCATACGGCTAATGGTCGTTATTCCGATAAGCCGCTTTCAGCAAGGCCGACATTCTATGGCAAGACTGACTGGGGTCGTATGAACTATCGTATTACCACAGAGCCAGACGTAGAGAAAAGCATACACGAGGTTACGTATCTTCCGTCCGAGCTTCCTCCCCAATTTGGTACAGGGCACCGCTTTCAGTTGAATCCGCAAAGTATTCGTACAGCTACAGGTGCCGATATTCGTAGTTGGTACATGTCGGGAACTCCATATGACTACATGGGTGGACAAATTCCAGCTACAGAGGTAGTTGGACTTATTAGTTTCACATTCAATCTAATTATTCCACCGGCTAAGACCATATGGACAAAAGTGATCGAGAGAGATCCGGCAAAGGATTTTGCGATGCTTCTTTACGCCACACCATTCAAGTACAACATGCGTCACCGATTCATGCTTCCACAGTATAGTCAAGCTTAATAGGACGAGAGACTGTGATTTGGTGCAGGGCTGTCAAAAACAGCCCTGCATTTTTGTAGGCGAGATATATTCATATAGAGTTTATAGATCCCCATAGAGCTAAGGATTATTATTGTAATCTTGTAGCCCCGATGGGGATTTATTTAATAAACCTTTTTAAATGAAGGTTAATACTAAGTACTTGATAATAATTGGGCTGAGAATTATTTATACCCCGAGAGATAATATTATTGGAGATGATCTTACGGTTTTCTTAAGGGAGAAGGGGGGTTAATATTCCAAGCCGGGATACAAGCTACACAATAAGGCGACATGATAGAAGAACTCCTATGGATGGGAAAGAGGTATTATCAATGTATTTTGATTCTATACTTTTGTCGGTGGGGTCTAGACGATGTTGGTTGTAGGAGAGGCTTGGGATAAGTAAAAATGAAGAGGAGAAGACACAAGGATGTTATTCCTTGAACATGCTGCAAGTTGTATTGGCCTACGGTATTTCAAGGGGTGGTATGGCTAAAATCTGATCGATAACTGAGTAAGAAATACAGAGAGAGGATCACAAACCAACTTGGTTCGTGATCCTCTCTTTAACTTATTTTCCCCCGTATACTTAAATTTTAGCCAGGTACTCCACCAAATGGATTCCATTTCTCTGTCAGAAGTAGCATCCCGGGAATTAAAAGAGTGAGAATAGACTCTATAATAAATATCCACGCTACTAAAGGCGCCAAAGCCTTTCCCAAGGCGAGGGCAAAAAATGCAAGAAATACAAGCAGTGCCCATGCTAAGCAGAAAATGGCAAACCACATTCCGGCTGGACCCAAAGAAAAGAAGTGGTAAGCATACCAAACGAACACAATGGTTGCAAACAGGCAATACCAACCAAGTCCTTTACCATCATAACCATTGATAAAAATCCCAGCAACCATAAAGTAGATAAGAGCAAAGACGGAAACCAGAGCAAAAGCAGCAGTTAGGCCTAGTGTGTGAAGCTGATATGCTGCTATAGCAATCAATATACCTACCGCTAAGTTAAGTACACCTATCTCCTTTGCTCCAGTTTTTCCAAGCAAAGTCATCCCATTACCAAAGAACACAAATCCAACCAATAACAATACATACCCGAGCAAACCTTCTACTGGAACCATATCTCTCCATACCTCCTTATCTTATTGATGTATTTTATAAGCCCCTGACCTCCTAATTTACCACTCTAAATATTGTTTAATAGGACTTTTAGCATATTTTACATGTATATGTCAAGGGAATTCTTTATTGTTAATCAAATTTACCCTCAGGAAATAGTTGCAGAGCCATCTAATCGTCTGTAAATAAAGAATAATATGTTTTATAAGGCTATTTAATCAGATAGCTGACTTAGATGGTATGGAATATTACAAGAGTAAATAAATCATGCGGCACACACAACTTACGACGCTTCTCTTCTCTGGACTAAAATTACCCACTTACCCTTCTGCACGATCTCTTCATTTTGGTTGTGGACATTAACCTCAAATGTAAGTAATCCCATGCTCGGACGCTTATGCTCTTTTTTCTCAGCAAGCTTACGCGTTATGCGGATAGTATCTCCAAATTTTACGGCGCCGGAAAATCGCCAGTCTTCAAGTCCCATAAAAGCAACTGTTGCTAATCTCGGCATAGTGAACCAAAGCCCTGAGGCAATTGAGAGAACACATAGTCCATGGGCTACCCTAGTACCAAATACAGTCTTTTTAGCAAATTCCTCATCAATGTGCATATTGTTAAAATCACCCGATAATCCTGCAAAGCTTATAACATCGGTCTCGGTAACTGTTCTGCCGGTGCTCAAATGCTCATCGCCAACGTTTAAATCCTCATAATATAGCCGAGTCAATTCTTGTGACATGCCGGTCTTACTCCTTCAATTGTTATTGTTTTAACTAAAAGACGAACAGGTTAGCTCATCAATCCCCATAACTAAACTTCTAAATGCCTATTCAACGCATTATATTGCTCGACATATCCTTAACCTGTTATTACTTCTGTATAGGCCTAAACTTAGGTAGAGTTACCTCGGGTGTTACATCGTCAAACACAACCTCTACATCCATCCCAATATGAACATCTTTTGGATCACAATCCACAATATTAGTCATCATTTTTACACCTTCTTTAGTTTCCACTAAAGCTACTACATACGGAGGCTCTCCCTTATAAGCCTTTGTAGGACCCATATGGTGAATCGAATATGTCCAAACTTTAGCTTTCCCACTTGCTTTAATCCACTCAATATCCTCAGACATATCTTCACCAGGAGAAATCGCACGTGGATAGAAGAAGAATTCGTTGGTAGTCCTAGATCTTGGTAGAACAAACTCATGCCTCTTACATGCATCCCAATAAGGCTTGGTTTCCGGACGAAATTCTGGCAGTGGCTTTTCGTATTCCTTTTGTTCGGTCATCTCTTGTAGTTCTCCTTAAAATTTATGAAAGTGGTTCTCTCCCCAAAACAACCGTACTATGAGCAGAAACGATACCACCATTCCCATGTACTAGGGCTATTTCGGCATCTTTTACCTGCCTTGGCCCAGCCTCTCCTCTTAGTTGAGTGGTGGCTTCGACCACATGGTGCATAGCACCCAGATGGGCTTGAGAAAGTAACCCTCCGTGAGTATTAACAGGAAGATCTTTACCAATCTCCATACGGCCCTCAAGTGCAAATGGTCCACCTTCTCCCTTGGGAACAAATCCAAGCCCTTCTAGTTCTAAAAGAACAGTTATAGTAAAACAGTCGTAAAGGAAAGCAACGTCAACATCTTTAGGACCTATACCAGCTGTCTGGAACGCCTTCTGGCCAGAACTCTCGATCGCATTATATATCTGATTTAAATCTTTTAACGTGGTAAGATATTGATGTGAGTATCCCTGCCCCATACCCCAAAGATATACCAGGGGTTTTCGGATTCCAAGTGCCTTTGCTTTTCCTTCAGTTGTAACAATAAAAGCGGCGCCACCGTCAGAGATAATCGAGCAATCATACTTATGAAGGGGCTCAGCTATGATACGAGAGTTAACAACATCTTCTATAGTTAGAGGCTCCTTATTCATTGCGTTTTCCTTCATTCCAGCGTGCTTACGCATGGTAACAGCAACAGCCGCCAGATGCTCTTGCTTGGCACCATAGTCATGAAAGTACCTCTGAGCTGCAAGCGCATACCCCCCTGGTGTCGTCAAACCATAAGGAAACTCAAATTCCGCATGACACATCTCCCTAATAAGTGCAACCATTCCAGAAGATGATATCCCGGAAAGAGTATTGTCCCCTCTTACACAGAGTACCACCTCAGCCTGACCCGAAGCAATAGCCATAGCTGCTTCGGCCACCATCCAAACAGCAGTTGCCCCACCTATAGCAATAGATGAAAAGAACTTGGGTCTAAGGCCAAAATAATCTGCAAAGGTAGTACAGTGCATAAATGTATGTTCTACCAGCGAAAATGCGGTAACGAGGCCATCTAAATCTGATTTGTTAATACCAGCATCTTCAATTGCAATCTTTGAGGCTTCCGAGAGAAAGTGAAAGGAACTCTTATCAGGAATCTTCCCTTGATCAGTTTCTCCCACTCCGGCTATGACAATTTTGTGCTTCTTTAAAGCTTCGCGGGCATCCTCTATCCCTGGAATTGTGTTAGCCATTTAATCACCCCCCCTATAGTAGAATTTTTTTGAAGCAAATTATATTAAATCGACGTTTATAAAAGTCAACCTTCTAAATTTAAAATAATTAAGATAAGTTAAATAGATTTAGAACCAAAACAACAAGGATCAATATTGGAACCAACTAAATCCCAAGTTCCCGCGAAATCACTATGCGCTGAATTTCGGATGTCCCTTCAGTAAGTGAAGCAAGCTTCGCATCTCTATAGTACCTCTCTACGGGATATTCTACTCCATACCCATATCCACCTAGTACCTGTACAGCTTCAGTAGCCACCCATTGTACTACCTCGGCCGCATAAAGTTTAGCCATCGAAGCTTCTTTCACGCACTTCTTGTCATTACTATAGAGCCAGGCAGCTTTGTAAATCAATAGCCTAGCGGTTTCTATTTTTACAGCCATATCAGCCAACTTAAAACTTATAGCCTGAAACTTAGATATAGGCCTCCCAAACGCTTCCCTTTCCTTTGAGTATCCAAGGGCATATTCAAAAGCAGCTTGAGCCAATCCAACCGATTTGGCCGCGTGTGTAATTCTCGCCCCCAGAAGAGTAGCCATAGCCCGCTCAAAACCACCTTCACCACCCAAAAGATTTTCTTCTGGTACCTCACAGTCTTCAAAAACCAACTCCGATGTATCTGCAGCCTTATGACCTAGTTTGTGCA
>Ga0214471_10000836_pt1 | contig 24983 bp, 18 predicted proteins | sample RVTome_5_FD_207665 | JGI IMG/M metagenome (GOLD analysis project Ga0214471, IMG submission 207665) | Soil microbial communities from uranium-contaminated site in the Upper Colorado River Basin, Wyoming, United States - RVT142D155 | ecosystem: Environmental > Terrestrial > Soil > Contaminated >... | reverse complement strand
ACCGCCTCGACCTCCATGGTCGCCTTGTCGGTCTCGATCTCGGCCAGCACGTCGCCGGACTCGACGGCGTCGCCTTCCTTCTTATGCCACTTCGCCAGCTTGCCGTCGGTCATGGTCGGCGACAGCGCCGGCATCAGGATTTGGATCGGCATGGTCCCGTTCCCCCTTCCGGCGTCAGCGGTAGCAGACGGATTTCGCCGCCTCGACGATGTTGTGCGGCTTCGGCACCGCCAGCGCCTCCAGGTTGGCGGCATAGGGCATCGGAACGTCGACGCCGGCGACGCGGGCGACCGGCGCGTCGAGGTCGTCGAACGCATGCTCCATCATCACCGCTGCCAGCTCCGAGCCGACGCCGCACACCGGCCAGCCTTCCTCGACGCTGACCAGGCGGTTGGTCTTCCGCACCGACTCGACGATGGTGGCGGTGTCGAGCGGCCTCAACGTGCGTAGGTTGATGACTTCGGCGTCGATGCCTTCCTCGGCCAGCTTCTTCGCCGCCTCCAGCGCCACGCCGACCATCAGCGAAAAGGCGGTGATGGTGACGTCCTTGCCCGGACGCTCGATCTTGGCGCGGCCGATCGGCAGGATGAACTCCGGATCGGCCGGCAGCGCGAACGCCTGGCCGTAGAGGATTTCGTTTTCGAGGAAGATCACCGGGTTGGGATCGCGGATCGCCGCCTTCAGGAGCCCCTTGGCGTCGGCCGCCGACCACGGGCTGACCACCTTCAGCCCCGGGCAGTGGGCGAACCATGAAGCGTAGCACTGCGAGTGCTGGGCGGCGACGCGGGCGGCGGCGCCGTTGGGGCCGCGGAACACGATCGACGCGCCCATCTGGCCGCCGGACATGTAGAGGGTCTTGGCCGCCGAGTTGATGATCTGGTCCATCGCCTGCATGGCGAAGTTGAAGGTCATGAACTCGACGATCGGCTTCAAGCCGCCGAACGCCGCGCCGACGCCGAGCCCGGCGAACCCGTGCTCGGTGATCGGCGTGTCGATCACCCGCTCGGCTCCGAATTCGTCGAGCAGCCCCTGGCTGACCTTGTAGGCGCCCTGGTACTGGGCGACTTCCTCGCCCATCAAAAACACCGTCGGGTCGCGGCGCATCTCCTCGGCCATGGCGTCGCGCAGCGCCTCGCGCACGGTCAGCGTCACCGTCGGGCCGGCGAATTCGGCTTCCGCCGGTCGCGCGGCGGCCGGCGCCATCGGCGCTGCCGGGGCCTTGGCTTGCGTCAGCAGGGACTTGGCGGCCGGAGCCGCCGACGGCGCGGCGGCGGGGGCGGCGGCGGGAACGTCCTCGCCTTCCTCGACGATGATGGCGATCGGCGTGTTTACGGCGACGTTCTCGGTGCCGGCGCCGACCAGGATCTTTCCCAGGATCCCCTCGTCGACCGCCTCCACTTCCATGGTCGCCTTGTCGGTCTCGATCTCGGCGAGCACGTCGCCGCTCGCCACCGCGTCGCCCTCGTTCTTGACCCATTTGGCGATCTTGCCTTCGGTCATGGTCGGCGACAGCGCCGGCATCAGGACTTGTGTGGGCATGTCATTACCTCGGTTGCGGGGCGGCGGGCGGGTTCACGCTTCGACCAGGACGTCGGTGTAGAGCTCCGAGACGTCCGGTTCCGGGCTTTGCTGCGCGAAGTCGGCGGCCGCGGTGACGACGGCCTTGACCTCCTTGTCGATGTCCTTGAGCAGCGCCTCGTCGGCCATCTTATCGGCGATCAGCTTGTCGCGCAGGTTGTCGATGGGGTCGCTTTCCTTGCGCACCTTGCTGACCTCTTCCTTGTCGCGGTACTTCGCCGGATCCGACATCGAGTGACCGCGGTAGCGGTAAGTCTTCATCTCGAGGATGAATGGTCCCTTGCCGGAACGGCACCATTCGCCGGCTTCCGCGCCGGCCTCCTTGACCTCGATCACGTCCATGCCGTCGACTTGCTTGCCGGGGATCTTGAAGGACTCGCCGCGGCGGTAGAGCTCGGTGGACGCCGACGCGCGCTCGACCGCCGTGCCCATGCCGTAGCGGTTGTTCTCGATGACGTAGATCACCGGCAGCTTCCACAGCGACGCCATGTTAAAGGCCTCGTAAATCTGGCCCTGGTTGATGGCGCCGTCCCCGCAGTAGGCCTGGCAGACGCCGCCGTCCTTCTTGTATTTGTGGGCGAACGCCAGCCCGGTGCCGAGCGGCATCTGCGCGCCGACGATGCCGTGGCCACCGAAGAAGTTCTTCTCGCGGCTGAACATGTGCATCGAGCCGCCCTTGCCCTTGGAATAGCCGCCGGCGCGTCCCGTCAGCTCCGCCATCACGCCCTTGGGGTCCATGTCCCAGGCCAGCATGTGGCCGTGGTCGCGGTAGCTGGTGATCGCGGTGTCGACCGGCTTCGAGGCCTCCATCATGCCGACGACCACCGCTTCCTGGCCGATGTAGAGGTGGCAGAAGCCGCCGATCAGGCCCATGCCGTAAAGCTGCCCCGCCTTTTCCTCGAAACGGCGGATCAGCAGCATGTGCTTGTAGGCGTCGAGAAGTTCCTCGCGGCTGGCGCCGATGTCGACGCCGGGTTTCTTGCGTGCGGGCGCCCCCGCGGACGCGGATTTCGCTGCCTTGGCCATGATTCCTCCCGGGAATCCCCTTTTGTGCCGTCGCCCGGCGTCGGGGCCGGCAACGTCCTTAAGGAGGGCCACGTTAAAGCAGCTAAATGCGCTTTACAAGCGCCTAGGATTGCGAAAAGCCCTTGAAATGGCGAATTAAATTACGATTAACTCAATTTTAGTTAAGTGACTTTTCTCGTTCGCTTTTTTGACTCAGGCGACGCTGCGGGCGGCAGTTTCCATGTCCGCCCGGCGCTTGTCGTCGAGCCACGGCCACAGGCAGCCGGTGGCGGCGACGAAGGCGTCGAGCCCCGGTTTCGCGGGCGCCCACGCTCTGGCCTTTTGCTGCCAGTCGGCGAGCGCCGCGTAGCCGTCCCAGTAGCAGACGGCGACGGTGCGGCCCTCCGCCGCCTGCTCGGTCTGGAAGCCGAGGTAGCCCGGCTGCACTGCCGCCAGCGCCACCAGCAACGACGCCGTGCCGCCGAAATCCCCTCCCTGGTACTCCATGGGGGGCGTTGTATAGACGACGGCGTAGAACGGCGGCCTGCGGATTTCACTAAGCAGGCTCATGGCAGCAGTCCCGCGAGGCTGAGGATGGCCGCGAACAAGAAGGCGCCGAGGCCGCGGAACTCGACGTCGCGACCGGCGAGCACGACATCCTGCATCAGGCCGGCGAAGTGGCTGGGCTCCTCGACGCGGGTAATCCAGATGTCGCAAGCGTCGGCTAGACCGATGCCGAACTGCTCGTGCAGGCGGCTGTCGCCGGCCGCCTTCCAGCCTTCGATGGCAGCGATGTCCTCCCAGTACGAGACGGTCACCCGCCGTCCGTGCTCGTTGTGGGCGGTCTCCAGGCCCAGGAAGCCGGGCTGGCAGGTGGCGAGCGTCACCATGTGATCGGCCGGGGCGCCGTTCTCGGCGGTCCCGAGGTCGTCCTGGGCTTGGTCCAGGATTGCCGCGTAATAGGGCGGAGCCAAGTTTTCTGCGAGGCTACCCATCATTTCCTCCTTTTTCCCTCGAGTATGACGATGTCGTTGGAATATCCGTAGTTGAGCATCAGCCGCGCCCGCTCCTCGAGCATGTCGGGGTCCAGGCTGCCGGGATTCATGAGATAGACGCGGTTTTCGAGTGTTTCCCGCTCGGCGCGGGTCTGGGCGAGCACGGGCTTGGCCGCATCGACCCGTTGTTTGATGTTCCACCACGCGATCAGGCCGCGATCGCCGTGGACCACGTGATAGGCGAAATAACCCACCGCGCAGACGCCGAGCACAGGCCCGACGACATGGCGCGCGCGCGCGCGAATTTCCTGCAGTAATCCCATCGACTGTGGACCCCTGGGTGGCGGTCGTTTGTGTATCCACAGTCCCGAACCCGCGGCGATGATTACGCGGCAAACCTTAAGAACAGGTTAGCGGGCGGGGTTGATGGCGCGCACCGCGAAACGCGCGAACCCGGAAGCTTGTCGGCAACGATCATTGCTGGCGTGAAGGCGACACCGGTCAATCCCGGGTCAGCGGGAGTTCGACGCAGGATTCTAAATCAACGAGTTAGAGCGCGTCCTTCAACGTAGGACTGAACGCCCGGCGTAGCGCGCCGCCGGCCCCAGTTGCTGCTCGATGCGGATCAGTTGGTTGTACTTGGCCAGCCGGTCGGAGCGGCTGAGCGAGCCGGTCTTGATCTGGCCGGCGTTGGTGGCGACCGCGATGTCGGCGATGGTCGCGTCCTCGGTCTCGCCGGAGCGGTGCGAGATCACCGTCGCGTAGCCCGCCTTGTGGGCGGCGGCGATGGTTTCGAGCGTCTCGGTGAGCGTGCCAATCTGGTTGACCTTGATCAGGATGGCGTTGGCCACCCCCTTCTTGATGCCTTCCGCCAAGCGCTTCGGGTTGGTGACGAACACGTCGTCGCCGACCAGCTGCACCTTGCCGCCGAGCGCCTTGGTCAGCGCCTGCCAACCGTTCCAGTCGTCCTCGGCCATGGCGTCCTCGATCGAGTAGATGGGGTAGTCCCTGACCAGCTTCTCGTAAAACTTGACGTTGCCGGCGGCATCCAGCGTCTTGCCCTCGCCTTCCATGCGGTACTTGCCGCCCTTGAAGAACTCGTTGGAAGCGGCGTCGAGCGCCACCATCACGTCCTTGCCGGGCTTGTAGCCGGCGCCCTCGATCGCTTTCAGGATGAAGTCGAGGGCGGCGTTGGTGCTCTTGAGGCCTGGCGCGAAGCCGCCCTCGTCACCGACGTTGGTACCGTGGCCGGCCTTCTTCAAGGCGCCCTTCAGGGTCTGGAACACTTCCGAGCCGGCGCGCACGGCGTCGGCCAGGTTCGCCGCACCGACCGGCGCGATCATGAACTCCTGGATGTCGATCGGGTTGTCGGCGTGGGCGCCACCGTTGATGATGTTCATCATCGGCACCGGCAGCAGGTGGGCGTGCGCGCCGCCGACGAAGCGGAACAGCGGCTGGCCGGCGGCAGCCGCGGCGGCCTTGGCTACCGCCAGGGACACGCCGAGGATGGCGTTGGCGCCAAGGCGGCCTTTGTTTTCGGTGCCGTCGAGCTCGATCATGGTGCGGTCGATCAGCATCTGGTCCTCGGCGTCGATGCCCGAGACGGCGTCGAAGATTTCGCCGTTGACCGCGTCGCAGGCCTTACGCACGCCTTTGCCGCCGTAGCGCCGCTTGTCGCCGTCGCGCAGCTCGACCGCCTCGTGGGTACCAGTGGAGGCGCCCGACGGCACCGCGGCGCGGCCCAGGTGCCCGCTGTCCAGGGTCACGTCGACCTCGACGGTCGGGTTGCCGCGGCTGTCGAGGATTTCGCGCGCGAAGATGTCGGTGATGGCGGTCATGGATGATCGTCCTTGCCGGCGGCGTCAGATGTGGACCGGGTGCGCCTTGGCCAGGCGGTCGAGCTCGAGCAGGGTCTCGACCACGCCCGGCAGCTGTTTTAGCGGAATCATGTTGGGCCCGTCACTGGGCGCGTTGTCCGGGTCCTGGTGGGTCTCCATGAACACCGCGGCGACGCCGACGGCGACGGCGGCCCGGGCCAGCACCGGCGCGAACTGGCGCTCGCCGCCTGATGCGTTGCCCTGCCCGCCCGGCTGCTGCACCGAATGGGTGGCGTCGAACACCACCGGGCAGCCGGTCTTGGCCATGATCGGCAGTGCCCGCATGTCGGACACCAGCGTGTTGTAGCCAAAACTGGCGCCCCTCTCGCACACCATGACTTTCTTGTTGCCGGTGTCGGTGATCTTCTTGACCACGTTGGCCATGTCCCACGGCGCCAGGAACTGGCCCTTCTTGACGTTGATGGCGTTGCCGGTCTTGCCGGCGGCCACCAGCAGGTCGGTCTGGCGGCACAGGAACGCCGGAATTTGCAGGACGTCGACGACGGAGGCGACCGGCTGGCAGTGCTGCGGCTCGTGCACGTCGGTCAGCACCGGGCAGCCGGTCGCCGAGCGGATCTCGGCGAAGATCGGCAGCGCGTCCTCGAGCCCGATGCCGCGCGGGCTCGCGCCGCTGGTGCGGTTGGCCTTGTCGTAGGAGGTCTTGTAGATCAGCCCGATGCCGAGCTTTTTCGCCATCTCCTTGAGGCGCCCGGAGATGTCGAGGGCGTGCTGGCGGCTCTCCAGCGCGCATGGCCCGGCGATCAGCACCAGCGGCAGGTCATTGCCGACGGCAACGTCGCCGATCCTGATGTGACGAGGCTTGCTCATGCGGCCGATCCTACACCAGCCGCGACTGTTGGACGGCGCCGGCGATGAACGACTTAAACAGCGGATGCGGGTCGAACGGCTTCGACTTCAACTCGGGATGGAACTGCACGCCGATGAACCACGGGTGGTCCGGGATCTCGATGATCTCCGGCAGTACGCCGTCGGGCGACATGCCCGAGAACCGGATGCCGGCTTTCTCGAGCGTCTCCTTGTAGCGGGTGTTGACCTCGTAGCGGTGGCGGTGGCGTTCCGAGATTTCCCGGACCCGGTAGATGTCGCGCACGCGACTGCCCTTCTTGAGCACGCACGGGTAGGCGCCCAGCCGCATGGTGCCGCCGAGATTGCCGCCGACCTGGCGCTTCTGCAGCTCGTTGTCGCGCAGCCACTCGGTCATCAGCCCGACCACCGCGTGCTTGCAGGCGCCGAACTCCGACGAGCCGGCGCCCTCGAGGCCGGCCAGGTTGCGCGCCGCCTCGACCACCGCCATCTGCATCCCGAAGCAGATGCCGAAATACGGCACCCGCCGCTCGCGGGCGAAGCGGGCGACCGCGATCTTGCCTTCCGAGCCGCGCTCGCCGAAACCGCCCGGGACCAGGATGCCGTGCACGCCGTCCAGGTGGTGAAGCGCGTTGCCGGTCTCGAAGGTTTCCGACTCCATCCAGTGCATGTGGACGCGCACGTTGTTGGCGATGCCGCCGTGGTGAAGGGCTTCCGCCAGCGACTTGTAGGCGTCGATCAGGCCGGTGTACTTGCCGACGACGGCTATCGAGACTTCGCCCTCCGGCTTCAGGATGCGGTCGCGGATTTCGATCCAGCGACTCAGGTCCGGCGCCTTCGCGTTGATGCCGAAGTGGCGACAAACCTGGTCGTCGAGTCCTTCGTCGTGGTAGCTGATGGGAACGCCGTAGATGGTCTCGACGTCGAGCGCCGGGATTACCGCCTGTTCGCGGACGTTGCAGAACAGCGCGATCTTGCGCCGCTCGGCGTCGGGGATCGGGCGGTCGGCGCGGACGAGCAGCACGTCGGGCTGGATGCCGACGCTGAGGAGTTCCTTGACCGAGTGCTGGGTCGGCTTGGTCTTCAGCTCGCCGACCGACGGGATGAACGGCATCAGCGTCAGGTGCACATACATGGTACGGTCGCGGCCGAGGTCATTGCCCAATTGCCGGATCGCCTCCAGGAACGGCAGGCCCTCGATATCGCCGACGGTGCCGCCGATCTCGCACAGCACGAAGTCCTCGCCCGTCAGGTCGCTGGTGATGAAGTTCTTGATGGCGTCGGTGATGTGGGGAATGACCTGGATCGTGGCCCCCAGGTAGTCGCCGCGGCGCTCCTTGGCGATGACGTTGGAATAGATGCGGCCCGTGGTGACGTTGTCGCTCTGGCGGCAGGCGACGCCGGTGAAGCGTTCGTAATGGCCGAGGTCGAGGTCGGTCTCGGCGCCGTCATCGGTGACGTAGACCTCGCCATGCTGGTAGGGGCTCATCGTCCCCGGGTCGACGTTGATGTAGGGATCGAGCTTCCTGAGCCGCACCTTGAACCCGCGCGCCTGCAGGAGCGCGCCCAGAGCCGCCGATGCAAGACCTTTACCGAGTGAGGAAACCACGCCGCCGGTGATGAAGATGAACCGCGTCATGGGCGTACAGTGTACACCAATTGGCAGGACCTCATAAAGGAAAGAGGCGGCGCTTCCGCCGCCTCTCCGCACTCAGGCATTCCGGTCGGTTCCATGCCCTGTTCCCCCGTCACTTGGCCAGCGGCACGGTCGGTTGGCTCGGCGTCGCCGGCTGCCCGACGGCCGGCTTCGGCTGGTCGAGCAGCGATTTGCCGCCACGTTGTTCGTGCGACGCCAGGACCGCCAGGGTCAGGCTGGTGATCATGAAGCACGCCGCCAGCACCGCCGTCGTCCGGGTCAGCAGGTTGGCGGTCGAGCGGCTGGTCATGAAGCCGCCCATGCCGCCGCCGCCCATCCCGAGCGCGCCGCCCTCGCTGCGTTGGATGAGGACGATGCAGACCAGCGTGATCGCCAACAGCAAATGGATTACAAGCAATACGGTCGTCATGGATTTTCCGACTTTGCGGTTCGGGGCCTGTGGCCGGGAGGCCGGGGTTCGGGCTGTCGCCGCGCTTTTTAGTCCGTTGCGTCCGATAAGGCTAGAGGCAACTTTCGGCGATCGCCCAAAAGTCCCGGGATTTCAGGCTGGCGCCGCCGATCAGGCCGCCGTCCACGTCAGGCAGCGCCAGCAGGGCACGGGCGTTGTCGGGTTTCATCGAGCCCCCGTACAGCACCCGCAGCCGCGCCGACTCCTCCGCTCCCAGGGCATCGGCGAGCCGGGCGCGAATCAGGGCATGCACTTCCTGCACCTCGTCGTCGGACGGCGTGCGGCCGGTGCCGATTGCCCAAACCGGTTCATAGGCGACCACGACGTTGGCCGCCGAAGCCTTCCCGGGCAGCGATCCGGCAAGCTGCGCCTTGACCACGTCGAGGGTATTGCCGGCATCGCGTTCGGCTTCTGTCTCGCCGATGCAGACGATCGCCGTCAGGCGGCGGGAGACGATGGCCTCGGCCTTCGCCTTGACGATGGCGTCGGTCTCGCCGTGATTGGTCCGGCGCTCGGAATGGCCGACGATAACGAAGCGGCATCCGAGATCGGCCAGCATGGCGGCGCTGATGTCGCCCGTATGGGCGCCCTTCTCGGCGGCGTGGCAATCCTGCGCGCCCAGCGCGATGCCGCTGCCGGCGATCGTCTTGCCGACGTCGGCGATGACGGTGAACGGCGGGCAGACAACCATGTCGAACGCCGGCTTCGGCCGGCCTTTCATCAGCGCCACGAGCTCGCCGGCGAGCGCCACGGCGTCGGAACGCAGGCCGTTCATCTTCCAGTTTCCGGCGATCAGCGGGCGGCGCGGGCGGGGCATGATGCGATCCGACGACACGAAGGGGTTGGCCGGGCATTCAGGCGACGGCGGTTCTTTAGCACAACCTCCCGAAAGCCTGAAACTGGGAATGCGGACCGACGACGCCGTCGGAGGAGAAACGCGGACCGAAGGTTTTTCTACTAGTAGATGACGGTGCAGCCGCAGGACCGTTGCCGACATCGCCGGTTCCGCCCTTCGCCGTCAATGCGTTGACCGCCGCCGGGGCGGCAACTCCGTGGTTGCGAGCCCATGCAGGCGCTTTTATGATGCCGCGCCATTTGCCCCCGTCCGTCCTTTTGGGGGGCGCCGCCCTCGTCATTTGTCATTGTCCGGCCGCGACAGCATTCCGGTGCGCCATGCTTACGGAAATCCGCAAATACTCGAAATCCTTCGTCGTCAAGATCCTGTTTGGGATTTTGATCGCCAGCTTCGCGGCATGGGGCGTCGACGACATGATCCGGGTCGTCCAGACGGGTTCGGGGGCGGCGATCAAGGTCGGCGACCAAGAGGTCGGCGCCAACGAGGTCGCCGATCAAATGCGGCGTGAAATCAGGCGTCTGCAGACGGCCTTCGGCAGCCAGTTCGGCGTTGAGGAAGCCAAGACCCTGGGTGTCGTGGAATCCGTGGTCCAGCGGCTCACCAACGACACGGCGCTATTGGTCGCTTCGCAACAAATCGGCGTCGCCATCAGTGACGACATGATTCGCGACGCGGTCCACAAGACCGCCGCCTTCCAGGGCCTCGGCGGTTTCGATCGCAATCGTTTCCAGCAGGTGCTGAACCAGAACGAGATGAGCGAAGCCTGGTATCTCGACCAGGTCCGCAGACAGATGGCGCGCAATCAGTTGTTGGAGAGTGTCGCGTTGAGCTCCGCGCCGAAATCTCTGGTCGATTCGTTATACCGGCGGCGGCAGGAAAAACGCATCGCCGAAACCGTGTTCACTACCGACGGCGCCCAGCAGGATATCCCGCAGCCGGTTGCCGCCGCGCTCGAGGGTTACTACAAAAGCCATACCGCCCGATTCACCGCTCCCGAATACCGGGCGCTGACGGTGATCCGGTTGGATGCCGCGGACTTAGCCGCCGAGGTGGCCGTCACCGAGGCGCAAATCAAGGAGGCCTACGAAGCCCGCGAAGACGAGTTCACGGTCCAAGAGTCGCGACGGGTTCAGCAGATGATCCTGACTACACAGGATGACGCCGACCGTGCCCATAAGGCGTTATCGGAAGGCCGCGCCTTCGCCGCAGTCGCCAAAGACGTCGCCAAGATGGAGGCCGACCGCATCGAGCTCGGCAATCTGACCCGCAAGGAACTGTTGGAGGCGCTGGCTGACGTGGTTTTCTCATTGGAAAAGAACAGGCCGAGCGCTCCGGTGAAAAGCCCGCTCGGATGGCACCTTTTTCAGGTCACCGACATCCAGCCAGGCAGCAAGAAGACCCTAGACCAGGCGCGCGACGAGATTCGCAAGGCCATCGCCCACGAAAAAGCCGTCGACGGACTTTTCCAGCTCGCCAACAAGCTTGACGACCTGCTGGGCGGCGGGGCCAAGCTGGAGGAAGCGGCCAAACAATTGAACATGAAGGTGACGACGATCGCGGCCATCAATTCCGATGGCCTCGATCCGGCCGGAAAACCGATTGCTGGCGTTCCCAAGGGCGAATTTCTGACGACTGCCTTCGCCACCAACGAGGGCGCCGACAGCCAATTGGTCGAGACCGGCCGCGACGGATTTTTCGTACTTCGGGTGGACAAGATCACGCCACCGGCGCTCAAGCCCCTGGACACGGTCAAGGCCGAGGTGACGGAAGCCTGGAAGGCCGACCAGCGCGCCGAGAAGGCGAAAAAGGCCGCCGAAGCGATTCTCGCGCGCCTCAAGGAAGGCGCCGCGATCGACGCGGTCGCCAAGGGCCTGGGGCTGACCGTGACCATCACGCCGCCGCTGCTCCGCCAGCCGCAGCAGCAGGAGGCGCAGGCGCTGCCGCAGGCTCTGATCGCCGGCATCTTCACCGTCAAGCCAGGCGAGTCGACGATGGCCCGGGGCGACGGCGGGTACTACGTCGCGCGACTGAAGGAGATCATCGCCGCCGACCCCACTGCCGATAAGAGTGGGAACGACGCGCTCGCCGGCGGTCTTCGGGAGTCCATCGAGTCGGACATTTTGACCCAATTGGCTTACGCGCTACGTGATCGGTACGGCGTCAGCATCAATCGCCGCAGCATCGACGAAACTTTCATCGGCCGCTCGTCCGGCCGGGCTCCCGCGCCGAATCGATGATCGACGCCTATGCAGATTTCTCCTGATCTGCCGGCGTTCGCCGCGAAATACGGCGAAACCGGCAAGGGTGCGGCGCAGGTCGTATGGACCACGCTGGTCGCGGACCTGGAGACTCCGGTATCGGCGATGCTGAAGCTCGCCGACGGCAAGCCCAACAGTTTTCTTCTCGAATCCGTCGAGGGCGGCGCCATCCGCGGCCGTTATTCGTTCATCGGTTTGCGGCCGGACGTCGTCTGGCGGTGTCGCGGCAACAAGGCCGACATCAACCGTAACGCCGTCGACGAACCGGATGCCTTTTCGCCTTGCCCCGTTGCCGTCAAGTCCGGCGCCATCGCCTCGCTTCGCGCGCTGGTCAACGAATCGCGGATCGACATGCCGTCCGGACTGCCGCCAATGGCTTCCGGGCTTGTCGGATACATGGCCTACGACATGGTGCGGCTGACCGAGCGGCTACCCGACGCCAACCCCGACGTCATCGGCGTGCCGGACAGCATCTTCCTCAGGCCGACGGTGATGGCGGTGTTTGATTCGCTGAAGGACTCGGTGACCGTGATCACGCCGGTCTGGCTGAAACCGTCGACGTCCGCCGCTACGGCCTACGACGCCGCGCGCCAAAGGCTGGCCGAGGTGGTGCGCGATTTCCGCAAGAACCCTGCGCGAAAGACGGCCAAGGCTTCGCGCGACGCGGCTCCGGCGAGGCCTGAGTCCAACATGACGCGCGAGAAATTCCATTGGATGGTGAAAAAGGCCGTCGAGTACATCCACGCCGGGGATGCCTTCCAGATTGTGCCTTCGCAACGCTTCCGGGTGCCTTTCAAGCTGCCGCCATTTTCGTTCTACCGGGCGCTGCGTCGACTCAATCCGTCGCCGTTCCTGTTCTTCCTCAATTTCGGGGATTTTTGCGTCGCCGGGTCGAGCCCGGAGATCCTGGTTCGCGTCCGCCAGGGAAAGATCACGCTTCGGCCGCTCGCCGGCACCCGCAGACGCGGCGCGACGCCCGAGGAGGACAAGGCGTTGGTCGCCGATTTGCTTGCCGACCCGAAGGAGATCGCCGAGCACCTGATGCTGCTGGACCTGGGGCGCAACGACGTCGGTCGCGTCGCCAAGGTCGGCACGGTCCGCGTCACCGAGCAGTTCATTGTCGAGTACTATTCCCACGTCATGCACATCGCCTCCAACGTCGAGGGCGAGCTCGACCCCCACTTTGACGCCATCGACGCCCTGCTGGCCGGGTTTCCCGCCGGCACGGTGTCGGGGGCACCGAAGGTCCGGGCCATGGAAATCATCGATGAGCTGGAGCCTGAACGGCGAGGCATCTACGCCGGCTGCATCGGATACTTCGGCGCCAACGGCGACATGGATACCTGCATCGCGCTGCGCACCGCCGTCATCAAGGACGGCGTCCTCTACATACAGGCGGGAGGCGGGGTGGTTGCCGACAGCAACCCTGAAAACGAGTATCAGGAAAGCTGCAACAAGGCGCGGGCATTGCTGCGGGCGGCCGAGGAAGCGGTCGCCTTCGCCGCCGAAGTCGCCTGACCGTCGTCCCGGCCCGCTACCCGCGCGGTGCCGGGGGTCGGATCAGCGCCGAAACCGGTACCAGTTGGAACCCCCTGCCCTCGACCTCGCTCAGCCACGGGATCAGCGCCTGCAGCGTCGCCTCCCGCGGATGGCCGATAGCCACCGCCGAGCCGCTGCGCCGGGCCAGCCGCTCGACCTCGGCAAGCTGCTTCTTGATCGCCGCCACGCTGTCGTCGTGATCGAGAAATATGTTTCGCCGCGCGAACGGCACGCCGACCTGATGCGCCGCCTTGCCGGCGGTGGAATTGAAGGCGGTGATGGAGTCGAGGAACAGGAGATCGCGCTTCTTCAGTTCTTCCATGACCACCAGCATGCCCGCGAGGTCGGCCGTGAAGCGGCTGCCCATGTGGTTGTTGATCCCGACGTAGCCTTCGAACTGATCCAGATTCCACTTCAAGCTGGCCTGCAATTCGTTACGCGGGACGCCGGTCAGCAGCACGTTGGGCCCGGGATCGACGTCGGGGCTACCCGGTTCCATGGGAATGTGCATCAACAACTCGTGGCCGGCGACGTGCGCCGCCGCCGTCAATTCCTTGAGCCCGCTGGCATAGGTGAGGAACGACAGCGTCAGCGGCGGGCGCAGCCGGATGGTCCTCGCGGTGCGCGGCTTGTCGACGCCGAGATCGTCGATGACGATCGCGATCCGCGGCCGTCCGGCGGCAACCGGAACGGCGACGGCAAATCTTTTCCAGGCGGGAAGACCGCCGACAGCGGCGGCAGACGGCATCGCGGCGGCCGGCATCTTTTCGACGTCCTTCGGCAATGCCGCCACGGGTTCCCGACCCGCGGGCTCGGGGACGGCCGACGCCGACGTTGACGGGGCTGGCGCCGGTTCTTCCCGGCGTGCCGCCGGCGGCGGGGCGGGTACCGGTTTCGTGGGTTCGGTCGCCGGCGGCGTCACCGGCGTCGCTGTTTCGGACGTCGGCGGCGAAACGTGCGGTTCGACGACATTTTTCGGTAGGGCTTCCTCGTAGGCGCGCACCGGCGATCCCTGGACCGCCTTGCCGTTTTCCGGGAGCAGCGGCCGGTTCGGCGAAACGGTCGGCGTGGCGTCCGGTGCCGGACCATTTTTCGCGGCAGCCGGGCCGGTGCCGTCGGCAACCCGTTGGGCGCGTTCCTGGGGCGGCGGCGATTGTTTGTTCGTCAGGTAGCCAATTCCATATCCGGCGCCGATGCCGATCAGGGCGAGCCCGACGAAGATCGCCTGGCGCACCGGGCTCAGCCGGTAGCCGGGCCGCCGGGCCGCCGATTCCCGTTTGTTGCTGTCTGTGATTCGGGTTCGGTCCTTGTCCGCCGCACCGCGACCGCTCCGCATTTGATACACCCCGAATGGCTAGGAATTCGCGACCAACCCCTAACTTAGGGATTGCACCCCGTCAATGATGGCCGCCGACTGCAGTTTGATATTCAAGGGAATTACGCCCCATTCCGGGCCGGCGGCAGGTCCTCGCCTTCGGAACCAACGTAAGCTTAACGTAAGGTTGATTCCTTACAATTCCATCGCGCGAAAAAGCGTTTGGCGTCAAAGGTTAAGACGAACAAGGATAGAAGCGCGAAATGCGCTCTTACAATTTGGAGCACCTGAGCATTCTGGTGCTCGAAAAACATTTGTTGGTCAGGAAGCTCCTGACCGACGTGTTCAGCGAGTTTGGCGTGCCGACGGTCCAAAGCACGCCGGATCCCGACGTTGCGTGGCAAATCTTCAAGCAATTCTCCATCGACCTGATCTTGAGCGACTGGACCCATGACCTCGACGGCATGGGTTTTTTGAGGCGCGTCCGCCAGAATCCGGAAAGCGCCGATCCGTTCGTCTCCGTCATCGTCTGCACGGCCAACACCGAGTATCGACATGTCTGCTTCGCGCGCGATGTGGGAATGACCGAGTTCCTGGCCAAGCCGGTGTCGGCGAAAACAATCTATTCCCGCATCTGCGCGGTGATCGAGAACCAACGGCCGTTCATCCGCGTGGCAGGCTTCTTTGGGCCGGACCGCCGGCGCCATCGCGACGACCTTTACGGCGGCATCGACCGCCGCCAGCGCGCCGGCTGAGGCGGCTTTGCCGTCGGCGGGCCGTCAATTCCCGTTAAAAAACGGCTGATCCCCCTGATATCTTAAGGATTTCCACCCTAGTCGCCGGGGATCGGTTATAATGTGTCTTGCGCATTCCGGGCTCAGGCACTGCGCGCGCCATGATGGCGGCTGCCAAGATGTGGTCAGCCGCGGTGTGGTCGTGACACCGCGCGGCCCGCACGAGGTGGTCGCTTCATTCGCCACCACGCCGGGGCGCGACGGAGACCCCGCGATGCAAATGCCTTTTCTGGAGAGCTTCGTGCGCCGGCTTCGGCGTCGCCGGTCGGTATCTGGGGTAAAGAAGCCGCTCGCGGAAGCGGAATCACGGTCCTATCCGTGGGAAAAATCCTACCCCGCGGGAATCAGCTGGCGCGTCGAGATCGAGCCGAAACCGGTCCCGACTCTCCTCGACGACGCGGCCGCGGCCTTTCCCGATAACATCTGCGTCAATTTCCGCGGCCGCCGCTTCCGTTACCGCGACATCGCGAAATTGGTCAACCGCGCCGCAAAGGGTTTCCAAGAACTCGGCGTCCATCGCGGCATCAACGTCGGGCTGATGCTGCCGAACTCGCCCTACGCCGTCGTCTGCTATTATGCGGTGCTCAAGGCCGGCGGCACGGTGGTCAACATCAATCCGCTCTACGCCATGCACGAGGTCGAACACCACGTCGCCGACGCCAACGTCTGCATCCTGGTCACCCTCGATTTGAAGGTGCTGTACGACAAGGTCGCGGCCCTGCCGGCCGCCAACGGCCGGCTGGAGAAGATCGTGGTATGCAGCCTGGCCGGCGTCCTACCGTTCGGGGAAAAGGCGTTGTTCACGCTCCTGAAGCGTCGCGAGGTGGCAGATATTCCGGACGACGACCGCCATGTCACCTACGAGAGCCTGATCGACAACGACGGCAATCCCGATCCCGCCGCCATCGACCCGACGCGCGACGTCGCCGTGATGCAGCTCACCGGCGGCACCACCGGCGTCACGAAGGCGGCAAAGCTCACCCATGCGAACCTCTATGCCAACGCCCAGCAACTCGCTCTGTGGGCGCCGGCCGTGGCGACAGCCGAGGAAAAGGTGCTCGGCGTGCTGCCCTTGTTCCATGCCTTCGGCATGACCGCAGTGATGAACCTGGGCCTGCGCCTGGCGGCCGAACTGATCCTGCTGCCGCATTTCAAGACCGCCGAGGTGTTGCAGGCGATCGAAAAGGAGCGCCCCACCATACTGATCGGCGTACCGACCATGTTTTCGGCCATCAATTCCACTCCCGACGTGGCGGACCATGACCTCTCTAGTCTGGAATTCTGCATTTCCGGCGGTGCTTCGCTGCCGAACGAGGTGCGGAAGCGATTCGAGGAGCTGACCGGCTGCGTGGTGCTCGAGGGATACGGTCTCAGCGAGACCAGCCCAGTCGTCGCCGTCAATCCCGTGGACGGCGCCAAGAAGCCCGGTTCGGTCGGGTTGCCCTTGCCGGGCACCGTGATCGACATCGTATCGCTCGACGAGCCCGAACGCCTTCTGCCTGTCCGCGAAATCGGGGAAATCTGCATTTCCGGACCCCAGGTAATGGCGGGATACGCCAATCGGGCGCAGGAAAACGTGCAGGTGTTCCGGGGCGGCCATTTTCACACCGGCGACGTCGGTTACCTCGACGAGGACGGCTACCTGTTCATCGTCGACCGCATCAAGGAAATGATCAACACCGGCGGTTTCAAGGTCTATCCGCGTAATGTCGAGGAGGTTATTCACCGCCACCCCACCGTGGAGGAGGTCGCCGTGTGCGGGGTGCCCGACGAACACCGCGGCGAGATCGTGAAGGCTTTCGTAAAGCTGCGCAACGGTCAGGCGATCACGACCGATGAACTGACGAAATTTCTCGAGGACAAATTGGCGCCCTTCGAAATACCACGCCAGATCGAGTTCCGCGATGCGCTGCCGAAAACCCTGATTGGCAAGATATCGAAAAAGGACCTTGTCTCCGCGACAGCGGACGAGAAGACCGCAACATAATTCCATTCGGATGATCCGGGTGGCCACCTCTGAGAGGGAGGACGAGGAAATGAAGAACGTCGTCATCGCCGGCTATGTCCGGTCGCCGTTCACGTTCGCCACCAAGGGCGAATTGGCCAAGGTGCGGGCCGACGAGTTGGCCGCGCAGGTTATCAAGGGCCTGGTCAAGAAGACCGGCGTCGATCCGGACGACATCGAGGACCTGATTCTGGGCTGCGCCTTTCCCGAGGCCGAGCAGGGCCTGAACGTGGCGCGGCTGGTGGTGTTCCAGGCCGGGCTGCCGCGCTCGGTTGCCGGCGCCACGGTCAATCGCTTCTGCGGTTCGTCGATGTACGCCATCCATATGGCCGCCGGCGCCATTCAGATGAACGCCGGCGAGGTGTTCATTTGCGCCGGCGTCGAATCGATGACGCGGGTGCCGATGATGGGCTACAACCCGATGCCCCATCCCGACCTCGCCAAGAACTACCCGCCGGCCTACATCTCGATGGGCGAAACGGCGGAGAACGTCGCCACCCGCTACCAGATCACCCGCGACCAGCAGGACGCCTTCGCCGTCCAGTCGCAGGTAAAGGCCGCCAAGGCACAGGCCGCCGGCAGGCTCGACGACGAGATCATCCCGATCAGCCGCGATGGCGGCAGCGTCAGCAGGGACGGCTGCATCCGTCCCGACACCACGGCCGCGGCTCTGGCGGGCCTGAAGCCGGCGTTCGACGAAAAAGGCTCGGTAACAGCGGGCACTTCGTCGCCGTTGACCGACGGCGCCGCGGCGACCCTGGTGTGCAGCGAGGCTTACGCGGAAAAGAAGGGCCTGACGCCGCTCGCCCGCATCAAGTCGATCGCGGTCGCCGGCTGCGATCCGGAAATCATGGGCATCGGTCCGGTGCCGGCATCGAAGAAGGCGCTCCAGCGGGCCGGGCTGAAGATCGGCGACATCGACGTTGCCGAGGTCAACGAGGCTTTCGCGTCGCAATCGCTGGCGGTGCTGCGCGACCTTTCGCTCGATTTGGCGAAGGTCAACCTCGACGGCGGCGCCATTGCCATCGGCCACCCGCTCGGCGCCACCGGCGCCCGCATCACCGGCAAGGCGGCGCAACTTCTTAAGCGCGAGGGCGGCACTTACGCGCTTTCCACCCAATGCATCGGCGGCGGCCAGGGCATCGCCACGGTCCTCGAGGCGGTGCGATGACCGAAATCAAGAAGGTCGCCGTGTTCGGCGCCGGCGTCATGGGCGCCGGCATCGCCGGCCAGGTCGCCAACGCCGGCGTGCCGGTGGTGCTGCTCGACATCGCGGCCAAGGACGGCCCCGACCGCACCGCCATCGCCAAGGGCGCCATCCAGAAGCTGCTGAAGACCGACCCGGCACCGTTGATGCACAAGCGCAATGCCAAGCTGATCACCGCCGGCAACATCGACGACAACATGACGATGATCGCCGACTGCGACTGGATCGTCGAGGCGGTGATCGAGAAAGTCGACATCAAGCGCGCGCTCTACAAGAAGATCGAAGCCGTGCGCAAGCCGGGCTCCATCGTCTCGTCCAACACTTCGACCATCCCCTGGACCACCCTGGTCGAGGGCATGCCGGCGCGATTTCGGCGCGATTTCCTGATCACCCATTTCTTCAATCCACCCCGTTACCTGCGGCTGCTGGAGGTGGCGTCCGGCGCCGATACGCGGCCCGACGCGGTCGCCGACATCCGTCGCTTCGGCGACGTGCGCCTCGGCAAGGGCGTGGTGATGGCCAAGGACACGCCGGGCTTCATCGCCAACCGCATCGGCATCTACTGGCTGCAATGCGGCGTCGTGATGGCGATGGACGGCGGCGTCACCATCGAGGAAGCCGACGCCGTCGGCGGCCGCCCGATGGGGATTCCAAAGACCGGCATTTTCGGCTTGCTCGATATGGTCGGCCTCGACCTGATGCCGCACATCCTAAGCAACATGGAAAAGACGTTGCCGAAGGACGATCCCTTCCACGCGGTCAATCGCGACCTAGCGCTGACCAAGAAGATGATCGCCGACGGCTACACCGGTCGCAAAGGCAAGGGCGGCTTCTACCGCATGAACAAGGACTCGGGCGAGCGGGTCAAGGAGGCCATCGACCTCTCGAGCGGCAACTACCGCAAGGCCGGCAAGCCGAAGCTCGGCAGCGTCGCCGCCGCAAAGAAGAAGGGGCTCCGGGCGCTGCTCGAGCACCCCGACAAGGGCGGGCGTTACGGCTGGCAGGTGCTGTCGCGCACCCTCAGCTACGCCGCCCGGCTGGTGCCGGAGATCGCCGACGACGTGGTCGCCGTCGACGAGGCCATGCGCCTCGGCTACAACTGGAAATTCGGGCCGTTCGAGCTGATCGACCAGATCGGCGGCAAATGGTTCGCCGACCGTCTGAGGGCCGACAACATGCCGGTGCCGCCGCTGCTGGAGATGGCCGCCGGGCGGCCGTTCTACCGCACCCACGCCGGACAGCTGCAATACCTGACGCTGGCCGGTGACTACCGGGACGTTTCGCGCGCCGATGGCGTGCTGCTGCTCGCTGACATCAAGCGACGGCAGAAGCCGCTTGCCCGCAACATGTCGGCCAGCCTGTGGGACATCGGCGACGGCGTCGTCTGTCTCGAGTTCCACAGCACCATGAATGCACTCAATCCGCTGACGCTGGCGATGATCGAAAAGGCGATCAGGCTTGTACGGGAGCGCTTCAAGGCGCTGGTCATCTACAACGAAGCCGGCAATTTCTCGGTCGGCGCCAACATCGGCCTGCTGCTGATCGCCGCCAAGCTGCACGCGTTTTTCGTCGTTCGTGCCCTGGTGAAAAAGGGCCAGAGCGTTTACAAGGCGCTCAAGTACGCCCCTTTCCCGGTGGTCGGCGCGCCGTCCGGCATGGCGCTCGGCGGCGGCTGCGAGGTGCTGCTGCATTGCACCGCGGTGCAGGCGCATGCCGAAACCTACGCCGGCCTCGTCGAGGCCGGCGTCGGCGTGATCCCCGGCTGGGGCGGCTGCAAGGAGATGCTGTTCCGCTGGTTTTTCGACAACAAGCGCCCGAAGGGGCCGATGCCGCCGGTGATCAAAGCGTTCGAAACCATCGGCACGGCACAGGTGGCCAAGTCCGCCGCCGAGGCACGCGACTTCCTGTTCCTGCGCGACCGTGACGGCATCACCATGAACCGCGACCGGCTGCTCGCCGACGCCAAGGCGAAGGCGTTGGAGCTGGCCAAGAACTATTCGCCGCCGGAGCAGACGCCGATCTCGCTGCCGGGCCCGACCGCCAAGGCGCTGATGGACATGGCCGTCAAGGGCTTCCGCCTCAGCGGCAAGGCGACGCCCCACGATGTCGTCGTCGCCGGGGCGCTGGCCCGAGTACTCAGCGGCGGCAACACCGACATCACCGAGACCATATCCGAGGACCAAGTGCTGACCCTCGAACGCGACGCGTTCGTCTCCCTGGCCCGCACGTCCGCCACCATCGACCGCATCCAGCATATGCTGAAGACCGGAAAACCGTTGAGGAACTGACCATGACATACGCACTTGCGGCGCTTGCGCTGATCGTATTCGTCGCCCTGCTCTATCTGGGGCGCGGGTATTGGGCCTGGGTGCTGGGCGTGGCGCTGGCGCTCGCCGCCTGGTTCAACGCCGGCGTCGCGTCGCCCAACCTGTTCTGGACATGCGCCGCGATCGCCGCCGTCCTGGCCCTGGTCTTCGGTGTGCCGGCGCTTCGCCGCGGCGTGGTTTCCGGCCACCTGATGCGTTTGGTGCGGTCATTCCTGCCGCGCATGGGCGACACCGAGCGCATCGCGCTCGAAGCCGGCACGGTGTGGTTTGATGGCGACTTGTTCTCCGGCGACCCGGATTGGCGGAAGCTGCTCGATTTCAAGCCCAAGCCGTTGACCGACAAGGAGCGCGCCTTCCTCGACGGGCCGGTCGAGGAATTGTGCCGCATGGTGGACGATTATCAGATCGCCCAGGACCGCGACCTGTCGCCCGCGGTCTGGGATTACATGAAGCGCGAGCGTTTCTTCGGCATGATCATACCCGAGAAATTCGGCGGCAGGGGCTTCTCCGCCATCGCCCATTCCGCCGTCGTCACCAAGCTGTCGAGCCGCAGCATCACCGCCGCCGTCACGGTCATGGTGCCGAACTCGCTCGGCCCCGGCGAGCTTCTGGTTCATTACGGCACGGAAGAGCAGAAAAACCACTACCTGCCCCGTCTCGCCCGCGGCGAGGACATTCCGTGTTTCGCGTTGACCGAGCCCGGCGCCGGCAGCGACGCCGCCAGCGGTAAAAGCAAGGGCATCGTCTGCAAGGAAAAATGGAAGGGCAAGGAGATCACCGGCATCCGCCTGACCTTCAACAAGCGCTACATCACGCTGGCGCCGGTGGCCACGGTGGTCGGCCTTGCCTTCCGCCTTTACGACCCGGACCACCTGTTGGGCAAGGTCGAGGACATCGGCATCACCTGCGCCCTGATCCCCCGCGACACCCCGGGCCTCGTCATCGGCAACCGCCACGACCCGATGGGCGTGCCGTTCCAGAACGGACCCGTTTCCGGCACCGACGTCTTCGTTCCCCTGGATTACGTCATCGGCGGCCAAAAAGGCGTCGGGATCGGTTGGCGGATGCTGATGGAATCCCTGGCCGCCGGCCGCTCGGTGTCGCTGCCGTCGCTGTCCTGCGGCGCCTCGCAATTAGCGACGCGGGTGACCGGCGCCTACGGCACCGTGCGCGAGCAGTTCAACATGCAGATCGGACGCTTCGAGGGCATCGAGGAGGCGTTGGCCCGGATCGGCGGCTACGCCTATTTCATGAACGCCGCCCGGGTACTGACCTGTGGCGCCGTCGACGCCGGCGCCAAGCCGGCCGTGCTCTCGGCCATCGTCAAGGCGTATCTGACCGATGGCATGCGCGACCGCCTGAACGATGCGTTCGACATCCAGGCCGGAGCCGCGATTTGCCGGGGTCGTCGGAACATTCTCGGGCGCGGCTTCATCGGCGTTCCTATCGCCATCACCGTCGAGGGCGCCAATATTCTGACCCGCTCGTTGATCGTTTTCGGGCAGGGCGCCATCCGCTGCCACCCCTTCGTCCACGACGAAATGGTGACGGTCGCCGAAAACGACCTGCCGGGCTTCGACCGCGCGTTCTTCGGCCACGTCGGCTTCGTCTACAAGAACATGGCGCGATCGTTCTTCCTGGCGCTGACCGGCGGCAGGTTGGCATCGGCGCCGGTTTCCGATTCCACGGCCGGCTACTTTAGGGCCATCACCCGCTATAGCGCCGCGTTCGCCTTGATCACCGATGTCGCCTTGGCCACCTTGGGCGGGGCGCTGAAGCGGCGCGAAAAAATCAGCGGCCGCATGGCCGACGCCCTGGCCTGGATGTACATCGGCTCGTCGGCGCTGAAGCGCTTCCACGGCGAAGGCCGTCCGGCGCGCGATCGGGTCGTGCTCGATTGGTCCCTGCAGTGGGCGCTGTGGAAGGTCCAGGAAGCGCTGAGCGGCGTCATCGAGAACCTCCCCAACCGCGCCGCGGCGGCGATCCTGTGCCCGCTGGTGTTTCCGCTGGGCGCCCGGCGTCGTCCGCCGAGCGACGACCTTGGCGCCCGGGTGGCGCGCGACCTCCTGGACGACAAGGAACTGCGTCTGCACCTGACCTCGGACATTTACGTCCCCAAAACCGACGAGCCGGGCCTCGGCAAGCTGGAGAGCGCCCTCGATCTGGTTGTCGCCGCCCAACACGTGCAGAACAAGGTTCGCGAAACCGCCCGAACCCGCAGATTGGGCGACCTGCCGCGCGAGGAGATGGCCGACGAGGCGCTTTCCCAGGGCATCATCACCAAGGACGAGCACGCACGCCTGGCCGCCGCCGAAAAGGCGCGCGACGACGCGATCCAGGTCGACGCGTTCGATCCGGGAACCTATCTGGCGTTGAAGTGACGGTGAGCCCCGCGCTCTCAGGTTTTGAGCGAGGCGATAAACGACGTCAGCTTGTCCTGGGTGCCGCCGATATCCTCGTTGAGGATGCCGTGCCGCGCCGCCTCGACCATGAATAGCGCCTTCGACCGCGAACCGAGCTTGCCGTGGATCAGGTCGGCGCTTTTGCGGTCGACCACGTGGTCGTCGGTGCCCTGAATGATCAGCGCCGGCGCCTGCACGTTCGGCAGCCTGTTTTTCAGCTCCTCGACCATCCGGCGCACCTCGAAAAGCCCGCGGATCGGGATGTTCCGGTAGTTGATTTGGGGATGCTCCGAATCGTTGACGCGGAACGGGAAAACTCCCTCGTACGTCGACATCCACCGGGTCAGCACGTTGGCGCCGTGCACCAGCGGCACGAAGATCAGGTTCTTGTTGCGGAACTTCAGCGGCGCCGACACCGCCGCCACCCCGGCCAGCCTTTTTGGCTGTTCCGCGGCCAGGATCAGCGCCAGGGCGCCGCCGCTGGAAAACCCGATCACGCACACCTTGTCGGCAAACGTCGACATGACGCGGTAGCCGCGGCGCACCGAGTCCAGCCAATCACGCCAACTTCGCGTGCGCAGGTCCCACGGCGAGGTGCCGTGCCCCTTCAGCCGTACGCCGAGGACCGGATAGCCGGCGGCCGCCAGCTTTTCGCCGAATTCCCTGAGCTCCGCCGGCGACGCCAGGAAGCCGTGTACCAGGACGACGCCGACGCTGTTTTTGCCCTCGGGCAGGATCAGATAGGGCTCGCCGCTCTCCGTCGCCGTCTCCTGACTGTTGATTGCCTCGTGTTTCTTTTTCCGGAAGCGCTTCCAGTCGGAGGCGAAGGACACCAGTTCGTCGTCGAACAACAGGCGCGCCAGGGCCTGGTCGTCGATGTCGGGGGCCGCCGCCATCGCTTGTTCCAGCGCTTTTTGCGCGCCGGTGATCGGCGCCATTTCGTTGGCGTAGACGGCGGCGATGTTTTCCAGCCGCACCGCGTCGAATTCCTGCTCCTCGACGAGCTTCGGCAGGAACCGGTAGCTTTCGGAGTCGATCTCCACCAGATTCGAGGCAACCATCGCCGTCAAAAGCTGTTCCAGGCCCGGGCAATGCCCGTCGATCAGGCCGCGATAGATGACCGGGTTGGTAACGCTGTCGTGGAGCGCAAGCGAGCCGTCCTTTTGCACATTCTTGATCGCAAGGTAGAGCGTCTTGTGGAATAGGTCGCGGCCGATTTCCGTCCAGCCCTTCTCCACGTACATCATCATCAGCCGTGAAATCAGGTGGCTCAGATTGACGGTGACGCCTGCATACATTTCGCGCATGTAGGCGTCGCGCGTGCCGATGGTGAGCCGGCCGGTGCACTTGGCGACCATCCTGTCGGCCCATTTGCCCTTGTCGGCCTTGACGGCGAACAGATCGTCAAGGGAGTCGATCCGGCACACCAGGCGCGAGATGAACTTTCGTTCCCACCACCCCCAATGGGTATCCGTGGAGATCGCCTCGCCGAGGCGCAGGTCCATGTCGGTTTCCTTGAGCAGGATGTTGCCTTCGATCAACAGCTCCTCCGAGAACCGCTTGCTCAATCCGCCAGTGAACAGCTCGACGCCCTTGCGCAGCACGTTGTCGGTAACGCGGAGCGGATAGAAGGTGATGTTGGCCGGCACGATCAACGTCGGCTGGCGGGCCGCTACCATCAGTTCGTCGACCGAGGCGAAATCGAGCCGGTCCGCCCATTTTTGCAGGCAGGGCCGGTCTCCTTCTTCCTCTATGTCGCGGAGCGCGCCCTTGAAGGCGCCGAGATTGAGCGCCAGCACGGCCGCCCCCGAATGGTGCTTACGCCGTTCCTTGGCGGTGCGCGAATAGATGTTGTAGTCGCCGGCGCCGTCGATGACCCGCTTGTCCTTGACCAT
>Ga0214471_10000835_pt1 | contig 24994 bp, 15 predicted proteins | sample RVTome_5_FD_207665 | JGI IMG/M metagenome (GOLD analysis project Ga0214471, IMG submission 207665) | Soil microbial communities from uranium-contaminated site in the Upper Colorado River Basin, Wyoming, United States - RVT142D155 | ecosystem: Environmental > Terrestrial > Soil > Contaminated >... | reverse complement strand
TCCACTAATATGCTTAAAACTTTTGAGTTTATCAGAAAAATATGGTACATGAGCCTTTATATTCTCTTGGTAATAAAGTGAAGCTTTAGGTTACGCTTCTAAATCTATTAGTAAAGAGCTAACATTCGAGACCTATTATCTATTTACTAGAATATACTTCAAAAGGTGTTGATGGAATATATAGCTAAACTACTAAAAAATACTAAAAAAAGGGTGCTTTAAGCCTCTAAAAACTTCTGCCGATTTTGAAGTGATTGCTCCCCTTAGACTATTATGAATAGGAATCATCAAGGTTTCAATACTAAAAACCAGGGAGCTCATAGCTCTCTTCCATCTAAAAAACCAATGACTTAAGAAATTACCGAGTCCCCAGTACCTAAAACGTTTCTATCCACCAACGAAAAACTCTTTTCTTTAGGAAGGATCTAGAAGCGTTGAGTCAAGATTCACCCTAACCAGGAAAAGTTTCTTCTCCTGGGGTTGCCTAGTAATATCGTCTAGTTAAACTTTGAGATCCTTGAACCCTGCTAGAGAGCTACGCGCCGCTCTGCCATACGCATCACCTAAACCTGGGAACACATGATTACCTCAATAAGGAAAGGAACCAGAGGAGTTCTTCGCGGCTTTTGGCCTATGTTTAGTGGGTTGTGGGCAAGCTAAAGCATTCTCCTCGATTGCTGCAAAGCATCCATTGCCACTGCAGGGGGCGAGGTTGACAACTCAAATGAATGTAATCTGGTTAGGGCACAGCACTAGTAAAAATCTGGGTAGGGGATCAGTAGAATCCAGAATAATCTATTGAGATGAGACTAGGATGGTCAAATGGTACCCAAAAGCTATGAATGAAAGGATACGAACACACTAAGTCTAAGTATAAGTCGCTTTCCTACTAGCCAACTAAAGAGACCCCAGCCCTGAACTGATTTCCGTATGAACCAACGCCAACAGAGGAAAGAGAGATCCGGTTCTAACCCTTCCTTCTGACCTTTCCAGTTTGGGTATCTGATGCGATCGTACAGGATGAGTGCACAGGTTGTCATAGGGACATTCCAGGTAGACTGGTTTCAGGCTAAGGGCTCACTTAGAAGAGTGCCTATCTAGAGCCCTTTCTGGAAATCCGGATATCATGCCAGGTAAATAATAGTCTGGTTTAGAGGTTCCTAGGTGGAAGGGTTCTCGCTATCAAGTGATAGATTTTAGTTCAGTTCGTAAATGTGCCATAGGCTCTCATTTATGTGCGTTTACTTGCGAAAAAAGTAGTATCAAAGTGTGTATTTAGTTGTGCGAGCGGGGTGAAACCTTGTCATTTACTTGAGTGATTCATCCTTCCGCGAAAGAGGCGCAGGTGAGTGGAATCATTGGTCATATTTCTCGGCCCGTGCCTCTGCTAAAGTCTACAGACGGCTTTCCAAAATCTCATATTAAAAGCGAGCACCAATATCAATCTCATGTGCCGAGAGGCACATGATATAGGTAGGGCCTAGCGTTGAATGGTCCACTATTTTAGTAGTTTTGGAAAATATCGTAGAATGACGTTGTTCAGCACAACATAACATAAGGTCACGACGAGGCCCAAGCCAGAGACAGTCGGTTCATACGTATCGCCAAGGCCCCTTCCCACCCCAACAGGACGAATCCATTCAGCCCGCCCAGCGCATGACCAGAAAGCCGAAGAAAGGAACAACTCCGTTCCGGGGTCCGGTGGTGCTGGAGTGAGCAGAGTGATAATAAAGAAGTGTTTCCTACTCTTGTGTTGTTGGCACAGCGGCAGCTTTAGTTTTCAATTTAAAAAAGAAGCGGACAACTGGACTCCTTTACTTGGTTAATCGCCCGTGCTTTGCCATAAACAAACTGGGCTTTTACTTCTTTCTAACTATCTGGGCCCTGTCTTCCAAATGAGGACTCATCACTGATTGATCAATTGCCAAACCAAGCTCGTACCAATCATAGGAAAGTTACTAGGCTCCACATCTCTACTTTCATACATTTCTGTGTGAGGAAGACGCGACGATGATTGACATGATTGTGATGCTGATGACTCACCTGCGGTCGATGACCGACTATAGGCTAATCATATCCACAACAAGTTGGTGACTGACCCACATTCTTTTCCTCTTGACGAAGAACTTCTTTATCCTTCTTGTGAAAACCTCGCCACTCTTCCTTTTCTTAAAGGTGCCGCGTAGAAATCCAGTATGGAAATGACAGGACAACGCGGAAATGAGAATGTATGAAACACGCCTCATTCTCTTTCCACGGCCCACCGCGCTTTGCATGTTCTTTCTTCCTGTGACCTGACACTTCACCTGCGATCGGACGATCAATACACAACAGAATATATATGACAGGTGGCTAGAGATAGAAATCATTTCTCGACTTTCATCAAGGAAAACGGAAGGCCTCTATACTTAATGTCAAAGCTCAGAGCATACTTTTTCTTTTTCAATGGCGGCCCGGACAGAGCACACGGTGGAGAAGAAGGCATGCATGCATTTTTCTTATGCTTTGTCTTATTTCTTGGCTGGTTGGTGGTGGAGTGAAGGCGAACCTAATGATTTGTATGCTGGCGATGCTTTTCCATAAGAATAAGTCTTGACCTTCGCCCGAAGAAACCACTCTTTTATCCCCCTTTCCAATCTCTACTTTCCCATACAATTTCATGGATCGAGCTGTGGACTTTTGGTTAATCACCCTTGAGTTGGTGATCAGGTTCTCCCGCAATTCCCTTCTAGTTTTAGCAGAAATAGAGGGTTTCTTCGGACCGCCCATTTATCGTGGTAGCTACTTACCTGTGAATTCCAAATAAAAAAAATAAAGGAACTGATCATTCCCTTCCCCATTCTATCTATTGCTCACAGATGTAGAAAGGTTGCCTCTCTTCTTGTCTTGAACTGCGTAACCAAAGCGACTTACTCTGGATAGATCTGACGAGGGCCAATTTCAGTTCGAATCTGAAAAGTAGCATGCATGCATAAAAGCAGTTGCCCTAACTGAGGGGGTTTACTATATTACTATTAGCCAATTTCTTCAGCCTTTGCCAATTACTCATTTCTTTTTGCTATTAGCTCTTGTTGCCACTACTTTAATGCTGCAGTATTTGTATTTGGGTTCAATTAGAGTTTTGTTATGATAAATCACTCGTGGGATCATTCGTTCGGGTCACCTCTTTTTTAAGCACTTGACCAAAAGCCTATTTCTATCTAATCCGTTGGCTTCTTGACTTACCTTCCTTCTTGCAATAATGAATAGGTTTTGTCTCGGCTCCTAGTTGATAAATTATACTCAATCCCACTACCTGCTTTGTTAAATATGGTAGTACGGGTAAGTAAGAAGAAGAAAAAAGACTTATTGAAACTCTAGTGACGTTAGGCAAGTTAGATGCATGGCTTAGTAGGCTAGTTTAGAAAGAACTTGCTTTCTTTCCGCTTAAGAAAGTTTTCTAGTTTGGAAGGATGGAATAATGAAATAGGAAATCAAATATTGGCTCGTTGTTAAATTGTGCTGCCACTTTATTGAAGTTAAGTGGTCGTCTAGTATACAGAGGCTTATGTGCTAGTGAACTACCAACTACTTCCTTCTATTCTAGAACATACAGTGGTAAACACCCCACTACCCACAAGGGATGATCCGCCGCTATGGAGATTGGAACAAGAGGAACTGCCGTCTAGTTGATCCCTCTCATTCTCTCTTCCTATCTAGATTTCTGCCCCGGATTTCTTAGTTCTATTTCTCGAATGCATGCTTCTGTTTGTAGACTTGTGGTCTGGTACTGCTGATGCTGATTTTCTTTCCATTGATATTTCTGACCTTTCATAGTCTAATTGGTATAACATGGAGTTCGGGTATAGTATAGGCTGGCTGGCAGGCAGGTAATTCGGGTTCGGGTATACAGTTTCTTGTTTGATACAGGCTTGTGCCAGAGTAGAAGTAGAAGCATAAGCAGAAGGGGAAATTGCATCAGCTCTGGGGTAATAGAAGATAGAAGCTCGGTCTTTTTATGCCGTTCTGCCAATCCATGGGTTCCGTTTTCTGTGAGAGAATACAGTACAGCTTGATTGGCATTGGTTTGATCTGTCAGCAGGTGGGATCATTCCTGGTTTGAGCAGTTCCAAAAGGATCGAGTGTCTATCTGTTTCCTGGTTTGTTTACTTTACAGGCTTTCCTTGGAGCATAGGTTTCTGGGGTAGGGTACCTGGCACTTTTAGCGTGGAAAGACTTTGTTTGAATGAATGATGTTGGCTCCCTATTCTTGATCTCTTGCCTTGTCAGTAGTGCCCATTGGAGGCTGAAGGCTTGGGTTTCAGGTGAGAGAATGAGTAAAGTAAAGGAAAGGAGGTGTGCGATACCATATTTAAGGGGGAAGCACCAGGTCATATGCTCGACCATAGAACATGGGGGAGAGGAAATATATATGCGGCTCGCCCTTACTCGATGGGGCAGGAGAGGATGAAAGGCTATTGATATTGAATAAAGTCAGGAGAGGATAGTAGTCAGCATTCCCGCTTCTCCAATTCGAATAGATCAATCAAAATGTCATACATAGCTTGAGGGGGTATCGAGATGTGCGCTCATAGAATAGTGGTAGCCCGTTCTTTCTATTGGTAAAGGTTCATCCCTTCCGGTTATTTGATTCATAGCTTGCTTATAGTTACCTTTCCTGCTGGTAGAAGGCAGTGCTTCTTTCTACTTAGATTGGGGTGCATGCGGGTATACTTTCCTGATTCTGATGAATAGCTTAGCTCGAGGGTGGATCCGTCCCTCATACGATCTACTTGGATTGCTCCCTAGCTTCAGTTCAGTTGTGAGAAGAGTTTCTCTCGGCTCGGGATGGCGGGCAGTATCAAGAGTTGGCTTTGGGACAAGACAAGCAAAGGAAAGGATAGGTCTATTTCATCTCCAAGAAAAGCAAGGTCTATTTCTGACCTGGGAGATGAGCATTGTCTAAAAGGTCGTCGCATTGGAGATAGATTTGGAAGAAGGGCTGGTCTCAGCATTCGAGGTAGCTAGGCATCCAGGTTTGGGTTTGAATTATTGGTTTGCTGGTCAAGAAAGGATATGGAGGAGTCAAGGTCTAGTACGGATTTACTCCACTCATGCTTCATTCAAGTCAAGGATAAGGCTACTACTAGTATCAGATTATTGTATTGGTAAGGGTTGTTACTGTCTGTTTCCTGATTCCTAGCCATATTTCTTATGTGTCCTTATCTCTGAAGCGGAAGGGACTGGTCTAAAGTAGAGTTCGTTGTCACCACCCACTTCAACTGCCTCGCCGTTTCATCGTATACAAGTAGTAGTTGCATCCCGTACCCTATGAAATCGTTTCTGTATGAGTCTACTTTACCTTGCTAAGCTCCAGAAGCTGAAGCAGAAAGCCCTATCCCTATTTATTGGTTGGAATCCCCTTTTCTTTACGGGCTAGCTCTATACCAGTGCTGGAAATCAGGAGGAGAAGTCTTTTGCCTTGGATCTTTGCTTTGATTGTACTTGTAGAAGTGAGTGAGTCTACTTTTGATGTAGTTCTGCAATTCCATAGTAGTGAGCCGTAACAGGTAGGAGCATTCCAGGTTCAACCCCACTGAGAAGGTTTGAAAGTGCACTGGTTGTTAGGAGGTTTCTATATACGAAATACGAATCTCGCCTATTTCTCACTTGCTTGAAATAAAGCATTCCATACTTATCTCTGGCCTTTTCGCTCGTAACATGCCTACGTTACTCGTCTGTTCCGACCTACGTTACTTAAAGCAGAGTCGTGCATCACCAACCGAAAAACAGTCTTTTTAGCATTCATAATACCACACAGCACTTCTGTACGTACCTCAGCTGCCCCAACTAAGAAAGTGGTCAACCCACTACATACACCCAATTGGGAAACAAGATCCCACTCAAATGAATAAGAGGCGGGCAGGTTGTTGGAAGTTCACTCCATCCAGGCTAATATTCAAGAAGCACACAGCTACAAGTGATGGAAACGAATCGGCTTTGTCTACGATATAAGTAATGAAACTAGGAATCTCTCTCATGGGGAGTTTGATCCTGGCTCATCTATCTAATGAATTGGCGGGCTCCACTCTTTGATTTGCTGATACATAAACTCATAAAAAGTTAGTTCCGTTTGGTTGTTTCTATATAGAGTGTATGCTTTCGAATCAATATTGAAGAAATCCCGAGTTTCGACTTGTCTTTTCATTGATATATATGACATAAATGGATTGAATTGGTAATCTAGTGTTCCTGCTAGCTTGCTTTCCACATCAGACGCTGCGCGCCTTCCTTGTTACCTGCCTTCCGTAACTTACTTCCCAGCTTTTTAACACGCACGGGTGGTCTTTTCCAAAGGATTCTTCGCCGGCGCCCTACTTACTGACTTTTGCCGCCCTATTAGCTAGCTGATCGGTACCACTCTGACTACTTGCCCCAGAACATTGTGTTTCTTTGCTTCACTCTTCAGAAAGGAGGAATGGTAAGGGACGGTTGATTGATAAGCAAGCTCTATTTGATAGAAGTGGTAGAACGCAGTAACAGATAATATCTATGGTGTAAAACGAATTATTTGACTAGCTCTATACTCCCTCGCGTAGGAATCCCTCTCAAGTGAGTGGTCTTAAGAGGACAGAGTTTGTCCCAGCACGTTAGTGACTCCTTTCCTCCTTCAGTTTCCTGTGCTAACAGCCACGCAAGTAGAAAAGTAAAGAGGGACACGTGAGGTCCAAAGCGACCCAGAAGTTCGCAAGCAAGATTTTCTAGTTCCAGCATTTTGAGCGAATTCCAACTCACAATGGCAAAGGACAGTTTTCAAGCCTTACATAAAGAAATTAGCATAGCAGGAATACCACAGATAACCCAGAAATACAGGCAGAGATAGGAGATATGCGCCCGACCGACCCTACCTAGGGCTACTAATCAAGTAAAGCTGCCCGCGAGAATAAGCATTTGGTAGCTTGACAAGTAAGTAGTATTTGAATAGTGGCACGGGATAACCAAATTCCTCACTAAACAGATTGAATGAGAATAAAGTCAAGTAGATGGATGCACTTAAGGTTCGCTTGGTAGTAAAGTATGCGTTCCCCGCCTTGTCTGATGATCCAATGTGAGACTTCATTCAAAAATATGGGCTTTCTGTGCTCTAGCCTAATTTCTCTATCGATTTTGCTCTTTCATTTAGAGACCGCTAATAAGATACAAGGTATTCTCTACCCCTCGTTGGTCAATGGAGACAGCTGGGGACGGACAGTATTGTTAGTTAGCCGGACAAGAGTAAATTTCTATCGGTTTGGAAGAGACAAGCGAAGCAGCAAGCTTGAGGAAGCGTGGTATGCCGCCCGCCCCTGGATTTCTTCAATTTCTCACGATGCTATTGCTTGACAGAGAGAGTATTTACCTTTAGCTACATCCCTTCACGCACCTACCTTGTTTGTCCTCTTGCTGATAGGCATGTCGTGAGAACAAGCTGAGCTCCGTAACTAGCATAACTTATCACTCGTGTATGTATCAATGACGTATAACTTCTTCAGGCAGATCCGCATGCATCTATTGTGTATCTGTAAAGGCAAAAGCGTACATACCCTGCGCCTTACCAAACTGCTCCCTTAGTTGGTTGAGTAGTAGCTCGTGTTCGATCCGCACTTGACGATGTCCGCCCGCCTTTCAAGTCCATGTTGGGTCTATAGAGCTTTCAAAACGGTTTTGCATCCATCCTTCCTTTGTTGACTCTGAACCCATGAGATGCTGGAAGAAAGAGAGAATCGAGCTCGTCCCTCAGTAGGCGAGCCATTGCATCCATTCCTAGCCTTTCCTGATCCGCCGGCTTCGTAAGTGGTCTAAACTCTCCCGGCTGCTTCTCTAGCTACTTTCTCGATCTCAGAGTGCAACTGTCTCATTTGCGATTTAACCTCCTCCATCGCCGAAGATCCCGTTCTGGTGGAAGTCATAAATCGCAATCTCTTTTTTGAACTGTGGCGTGCGTGCCAGACCAATGCCCTTCAAGGCCGTAAGCTAGAAAGCTGTCAATGAAAGGAAATCCCGATACTTCTAAATTCTATACACGAACTTTTCACACCACACTAATTCCAGGCCAGGCCAATTTTATTCCCGGGAAGCAGGGTTGTTATGTTATTTAGGCGAAAAGCAAAGAACCATTCCTTTACCGGGCCGGGCAACCTCGACTAGACTGCTCTAGACTTCTCTGCTCTATACTGGACTGTACTTTACATCTTTTGTGCCAATTCCTTAAAAGCAAGGATCCTATCACCCCACTCTCTTCTCAACTCAAGGATATACCAATATTGGGTTGGGTTAATATGGTCGGGACATTTATGGGAAGTTCTTTAAAAAGAAAGTGAAACGAATATTTATATGGTATGTTTTGTGCACAAAGTAGATACAATTACCCGCAAGCGCCTCACATGCGACGAATGGACCTTAGCCACGACCGGCCTAGACGCTGATAACGCGAAGACACCTGGGGAAGATCGGCTAAAAAGGTCAGCCTTTTCTGAGTAAGGGAGTGAGCTAACCATCCATAAAAGAAACTAAGAGACACACTGAAGCTCCTGCAATAGGGCAGATCCATTACCTGAGTGGACGGAAGGCAGATTTGTTTCCATAAGGATGATCAGCCTGATCGTAAACCACCCTAGTGTCCCGGGGCGAGAAGCCACGCTTTGCTGTTGATGGTCATTTCGAAAAGGGTTCTAATAACATCTGTTGGAAGGCTTTGTCCCCGGTCTTGTTCTCCTAACTAAGATTCCATTCTTCGAAACAGAAGGCCGGCCAGCCCATGGAGCTGCTTCTCCTTTTCTCCTCCGCAGGCGTCCATTCCAAATCCAAACAAAATAGGTTTAAATAAACAAACAACAATCCGTTACTCGTTATCCGGATAAAAAAGTGTTTTTCGCATATGGCACTCAGGGGGAGGGCTAATTCCTTGACCAACCCAATTGATTTGAGCCCTTTAATCAAGTCAAGGAAATATGGGAAGAGTTTAGAAAGTTTTGCAAGGACTCCGCATTCTCCCACAAAAGGCCAGGCTAAACCATAAAAAAAGGACCTAAGACACGGCACTTTAGAGTCGAGGAGCCCTTCAATGATCCTGTGCCTCCCTTACTTAAACGCCGGATCTCATTAGCGGATGTCATCCTGAAAATATGACGACGATCGGCCCAAAGCCATTGACAATGATCTGGATGTCGAAAAATCTAAGGAGACTCTAAAGAATGATGAGCGGCCTAGCGTCGTCGCAATCATGCTATACTGCCATGGGAAAAAGACTTCCAGTGTATCAGTGGCTTTTCCCCTTCAAGCTGCAGTCAGAAGGAGTCCTCCCGCCAAAGGCAAGACTTTCTCTCGAGAGAACTGTTTTTAGTAAGCTCTGCTTCGAGACGACTTTCGCAGATGTTCAATCTTGCGAGGCGTATGAGCAAGATTTTGAGTACTCTCCCGACCTGCATTCATTGGTTGGTGGGCCACCCACCCGCAGAGATTGCCGGGAGTTGCTCAACAAGAAGATCTCAGTAACCAACTCGAAAAAGGAGACCCTGGCATATGCCAGTCAAGTGGTGATCTCTGTACTAGAATAGAAGCCCTGCTAATTGTGAAGAACCCGAATAATGACATGCGGGAGCGTTAGCAACTGGATTTTCCCACACTCTGTTATACCCTCCCTTGGGGGATGGCTTGGTGCTAATGTAGGACTTTCGGAGACCTTCCGTTAAATATGCTGTTTAAATATGGTCCAGTTACTAAGATATAAGTGGCCATAACTTTTACTGTGATTTAGTTTGGAGCGGCACTTGCCCTTATTCTTAGTCAATGCTCTTGTTGTTCCGTTGTTGCGCGTCCTATTCTGGTGCATTTCTCTCCTAACCTGTAGAGTGGCCTAATGGTTTAATCCTTTCCAGCTGTACTCTTTAACCAGGACTACCCGGACCCGATATTGGGCGGATAGATTGCAGTGGTGCCTTTTCAAGGCGGTAACCAAATGTCGATCGTTCTACACTAGCAGTCAGTATAAGGGCGGGAAGCAAGATTAGAAATGCGAAGTAGAAGGTTCGGTTCGCTATTTGCTACTTTAAAATCTAGTGCGCTTGCTTACCTTCTACTGTCTACTCTAGTGCGCTGAGCTGCTTCTCCTTCCGCTCGCCCCGGTCTTTGATCGAAGGTCTGGTATCCGCACCGACGCGACTACTAATTCAAAGGCATGCTCTACCTCGCACCTGACCAGCAAAATGACGTATAGATAGTAACGTCATAGCTGTGACCCGAACCACAGTGCTCATCAAAGATGGTAGTGCCTTCTGCATTGCGCTAAATGATAAAGCCTATTTATTCCTATGTTGGTAAAAAACCACCTGCGATTTCTGAGAAGTCTTTCTGCCCTTTTAGAGCAAGAAGCGGAACTAAGGTGACACCTAGAAAAATGAAGGAAGTCATTTCTTATTTTTTTCATAAGAATGCCGACCTAGCTTCAATTGCTTCAGTTGGAGCTGCTGTCGGTATTGGGATCCTATTCGTTTTCGCACCCCACAGATGGAGTGTTCCTTCACTCGCCCAGGAACCCGTCGCGTCTGGGAATATGGCGAAGAGCTCGGCACCGGTTTATTTAGTTCTTCCAAATGAGAATGTCGACTCCTCGAAAATCGATATCTAGAGGACTGAGTATGTATGCGCATGTCCTCGAATTTCTATTTTTTGATCAACAAGCCATTGAATCACTTCCAGGGGGGGCACTCCTGGGTGGAGCTTGCGAGGACTGTAATTTCAAGGACGATGATAGTCCGGATTTGACCGATATCGTCTCGCCTACGCCTATTGCATATTAATGGAGAAGGGGCAATCCCATCTAAATAGGAGATAGAAGCCCTTAAAATCCTGCAGCTATGGCTGCAAGGGTTATCCATTTCATAGGCGAGGGTGGGGGAGAAGCAAGCAAGCCGAACCTCTGATCGACACATATTAAATCACGTCCAAAATTCTCGGCGTCGAGAGAAAGACGAGATTCAGTAAGTAATTCAGTGAGTACGGCACTTTTATAAGAAGAGCGTCGGCTTGTTGGAAGAAGAAAATGAAATACGAACAACCGCGCTGGTCGTAATAGATCGACTTGAATGCGTCTGTTTAATATGCTCCAGCATTCAAGTTAATTTCAAGGAAGGACGACGTACCATGATACTTTCTGTTTTGTCGAGCCCTGCTTTGGTCTCTGGTTTGATGGTTGTACGTGCTAAAAATCCGGTACATTCCGTTTTGTTTCCCATCCTAGTCTTTTGCAACACTTCTGGTTTACTTATTTTGTTAGGTCTCGACTTCTCCGCTATGATCTTCCCAGTAGTTCATATAGGAGCTATTGCCGTTTCATTCCTATTCGTGGTTATGATGTTCAATATTCAAATAGCGGAGATTCACGAAGAAGTATTGCGCTATTTACCAGTGAGTGGTATTATTGGACTGATCTTTTGGTGGGAAATGTTCTTCATTTTAGATAATGAAACCATTCCATTACTACCAACCCACAGAAATACGATCTCTCTGAGATATACGCTTTATCCCGGAAAGATACAATGTTGGACTAATTTGGAAACATTGGGCAATTTACTATATACCCACTATTTCGTCTGGTTTTTGGTTTCTAGTCTTATTTTATTAGTAGCTATGATTGGGGCTATAGTACTGACTATGCATAGGACTACAAAGGTGAAAAGACAGGATGTATTCCGACGAAATGCTTTGGATTCTAGGAGGACTATAATGAGGAGGACGCTTTAACCATTATGCCAAATCACGATCTACTAAAAGGAGAAATTGTGGTTCGAGTCCACGTCGTGAGATGGCCAGTGATCTTTAGCTGGTCGTAACCAAGAAAAGAAACCTTCGCCCTTTTTTGACAAGCCTATTCCAGTTTCTGGTTCTGATCTCGATTTCTCAACCGCCCAAACCATATTATCCGGAGATGAAGAAGCCTTTTGTTTCGTTGCCAAGAAGGAGTTCCTTTGCACGAATTGAGATATATGAAATGAAGCAACCATTCCTGAACCATTATTTGGTTCTGCCAGGGTAACTGATGTGGATCTGGCTAACACTTCTTTTGACCCGTATTCCTTCCCCCACTCGAGCACTAAAACTCTGCGAGCAATATCAGTCAAGTTCGTAGACAACGGGAAAGGAGAGGCCGTTCAACGGATCTTTCTACTCAAGACACCGCTTTCTTCTCACCGCTTTTGCCAATACACAACACCAGTAAACTTACGTAAAGAGACCTCAACCATTAAGAAGGGAGAAGACCGGTCATTCTTCCAAGAAGGGCACCCAAGCATATTAAGTGGAGGGAGCGCCAGAGTGAATTGATAGATTGATTGGATGATTGCTAATATGACATGTCGAATGTGAACTAATTTTATGTTTATTTCCTCTGGCACTAGTCGCTTTCTAATAACATCGGGTTCCCGTGAAGAACTTCATTTTAGTTCTGAGCTCAACAAGAAGTATTGATGTTAGGCTTGTGGACGGGTAGACCAGCTACGATGGAAAGATGAAAGGTGGGAATACCTTGCCTCTAGAAGGGTCACGTAGTAACTCAGTGGCCGAAGGCTCAAAACCAACAGCATGTGCACCATATTTTCACAAGAAATGGAGTGAATTAACCATTGCCTATCTATGTTCTCTATCATCCCAAAAAGCTCTTCTTTATATCCAAGCATGGGTGGCTAAGCCTATGACTAAGGGAGTCCATGAATACGTTTTGAGAAGAAGAACATATACCAAGATAGCAATCCAGAACAGAACAAATGCTAGGAGAGCAAAACAATATATAGCTTCCTTGTAGATTTGATCTAAGCTTTTCTTCGCTGCGCGCCTAAATTAGATAGCTTTTTGTTCATAACCATAACATTAGTAGTTACTCACTCGCTAGCTAGAAGAATGGGAAATCAAAGATGCTGTGCACTCTACTGTTGATGAACCAACTACCTACTATTGGTTTTGGAACAAACCGTACCCGCTTTGCGCCTTTGCTTGTGATACGATACGACAGATTGAAAACTTACTCTTTCCTATTCCGTCAATTCACTCCTTTCTTTCGCTAAGCCGAAGGAATGCTTTTCTTTACCTGCTAAGCATTCCTCTTTGTCTTTGGAAGCGTAGAACCTCTCAACAAGGATATTCTTCCAAGTAATAAATGCGGATCCGGCTAACAAATGAGATCGCGCTTCTACTTCACCTTGACTGCTACAACATTTCTCGAGTAAAAGAGAGGCTAACCCCTTATTCTGATTCTTATTCGGGGAAGGAACCCGGATGGGAACCATTTTCACTACTGGATGGTATTGCTGAACTGATAACTTAACTTATCTTGGACCATCTTTACTTAACTATGCATCTCTAAACTCCTCTACAAGGCATGTTTTGTAGTTGCTAAAGAAATGGGTGCACCCACCATCATTCAAGTGAGTAACATGTGCCACTACCGTTAGAGCTGCTGGCTACAAAACATAGACATCTCCGCGACCAAGGTTCCACATACCTGCATACATATTTAATTAGTGGTCAAGGCGATGAGAAGGATCTTCCCAGCTTTCTCCACTAAAGTCGCACTCCTTTGAAAAGGAAGTAGGCCCCGGAACCGTAAGTAGTATGAATGCTCGACAATCCTGATTGGAATCCGTATTAGGGGCGGCCTAACCCCCATACTTGATTTTCATCTCACTGAACTAGAAATTAAAGTATCCTTGTCTATTTTGACCAGTGAGAACCCATTTTCGGGTTACTTAGACCTAAGTCCGACTCTCGGGATAGCAGTAGGTATAGTTTTCGAGGAAAGCGTGTTAGAGTCGATTTGTTACGAGCAAGTCCCTCAGTTTCAACATGGGATGAGTTCCGTAGGCGCGGAGAAAGCAGTAGAGCCGAGGATTCTACTTAGCTAGGGTTAGCGTATCCTTCCAAAATAGCCATCCCTTTTCCCGTCTCTATTATCTTTGCAACAACGGCTTTCTCTTCGAGCATATATAAAGGAGCGCTGGATTACTATGGTAAATCTCACTCACTCACTATGAATTCTAACTTTGCTTTGAACAGCTTTTTTCTCTTTTTTTCCTGGTCATATATTTTTATATTCATTCTTTTGCAGCCGCTGTCTATGAATGAGTAGGGGATCGCGATCAAGAGGAAGAAGGAGTACGTATTCAAATCTTAAGAAGCTGCATCTACCTCTGAGGGAATTAGTGAACCCCGCCCAAAGACACGATCAATGATTTACCAAGAAACCTGACATAGGCCGATGCATTAGATCTCCCAAGCACCCAAGGAGCGGGTATGTGAGTTGATCAAGCTAGAGAACCTAAGAAACAGAGGCCCAGTTCTATTTCTATAGTATTGGTTATCTTCTTCCTTTTGACCACAGGTGAAGGCCAGGTTGTAAGCATCACGATTTGTGTTTGTTCCGTACTTTATCCTGTCCAAAACTAGAACGGAGTACGTATACGTTCCTGTCATTCCACGGCTCATGAGTAAGCCCCACAACAATCCCTCTTTGGGAGGCGTTATAGATATGGCGAAAAGCCACTATTTCATGGATGATTGTTTCGTCGGCAAAACCCTCTCCGCTCAAGGCTAGGATATACTATTTTAGGTTCCGTATTGGATCCGATCCGCCATGCCTACTCAACTAAGCAAAGAAAGTATTCAACTCCATGAACCATTCCGCGGCTAAGCTCCATATGGTCAAACAAAGCAGATAGATCTCTCGTCCATTTCCTTTCTTTTGCTTTTGGCAAATCTTATTATGGCAAGTGAACCTTAAACCCAATAAGACAAAGGCTCTGGCTTCCTCGTCTGGAAAGAAGGGCTGATGAAGCTGCCTTCCGCTTTGCACAAACGCATATTTGGCTTCACTTGGTAATAAAGTGGTGTTGCCCTCCTGATTACTTGACGGTCAAATCATTCATTATTGACCTGACCAATGTCATAACATTGAAGAGGGTTGTTCCAGAATTTAGTCTCATATAGGGGGAAAAGCACAAGCAAGTTTCTATGCGTCTTCTTTCCCTTCGCTACGAATAATATCTGTAGTTGCACTCTGTTTTCTTTGACCTGCATATAGATTCATACATAAGCTTACGTTCCCCTCACTGCATCAGCTAGCTTCTTATCATCTAATTAAGTAATAGCTCTCTTATTTCATCTAATAACATACTTTAGTTAGATATCATAGTAGGTATAAGATAATGTGCTTTTGACGAGATTTGTATATTGACTAAGAAATGCAAGTAAGATCATGATCAGGTAGGCACTCACTAGAAGACCCACAGGATTAATCACAGAAGTGCCGCTATTGAACTGGTCTAAACTAAGAAAAGAATACATAAACTAGAAAGGATTCTTTGCTCCTTGAGTTCAAGCAATTACCTTATCTACAAGGTCTTCATTTGAAGATTTACTTCTCACCAAGGAAAGAACGAACAATACCACCCGCATGCATACTATACTATGCGCCATACTAGATCAAATCCACACTTTCGATAAGAAGGCACTAAACGAATAGATATTAAATGTAGGTAGGTTATTTAGGCAACTCAAATGGATTAGTTAGCAAACCAATAAGTACTTCGTCCTTAGCGGCCTTGCTTGGCGTACTTTCTCGTGGTATGGCATTAGACCATATTTAAACAGCTAGCAATGTACAGAAAAATCCAAGTAAGACACGCTTCGCGCCTCGTAGCACCTAGAGTAGAGTATCCCCCAGGATCTTGAATGTGATTGATACCAAAACGAATCACTCACTCCTAGGTGGCAAATGAATGGGTCAAAATGCTGAGTGATTCTATGTCCACTGGCTTAGCTTAATATGGTGTGTACTTGACTTGGAAATATGCATGCTTTGAGAAGAGTGTTAGAACGTGTGAAGATAGTCTCTCTCTGACGTACGTTTTGAGTGAGAAGAGGATTAGAGATGTTATGACTAGCAGGTGGTTTCAGCCAATGCTAAGAATGGGTGAGTGAAGCCGATGTGAGCAATGACTCACGTGCCTGTGCAATATCAGGAGAAGAGACACAGTGACACAACGAGAAGCAGCGGTGAGACCATATCTTGAAGATGTGGGGAACTCAAAGAGAACAAGCCGTGAAGCGTGTGAGTGTGGAGCGGAAGGCCGCCAAGCATATTTAAGCAAAGGTGACGACCATCGAAAGAAGCAAGTGTAGTCCCCGCGTGCTAGCTTGATAAGGGCGTTAGCGAAAGATGAGATTCCGATTGAAGATGAATCATCACCGATGCTGCAGTAAAAAGCAAATGAAGAAAATGCCGGTAAAGCAAAGTTAATTAATAAATGGATTTGGTTTTTTTCTAAATGAGTTAATTGTTTAGAAACTCTATGAGCATCTTGGGTTGTGCAAGTCACGCACTTAGATTAGATAGTTGTGTGATTAACTGGTATTTCATATATGAAGGCCGCCATATATAAGCTGGAGCGCAGCGTTGAGTTTATCAAATATTTAAAGGCGCGCATGGCAGATAACAACAACTCATCTTGTCTACTCTTTTCTTCGCTTATCTAGTCCGCAAGGGAAATCAGGGCGGATGGGGGTGGAATTCTCTTTCTCACAAGTTCTTCTCAACATCAGTCTTTTAGTAGGGGTAGTATTCCTTCTTTCTTGGAATATGAGTCAAATCTCAAGAGAGATGTCAACGAATAGAAAATGAAGCTCTAAACGAATCTTCGAACCTGCAAAACAGAAACCCATAGAGAATGGCCTATCCCTGCCCTTATGGACTGAAAGCTGGTATGCTTAAAACAGACCCCCATGACTATTAATAAAGCACTGCTCTTTCCTAACCAAGCAAGAAGGACGCTGCGCGCCTTACCTAAGTGAAGAAAGGGAAGGGATGCCTCTAGAAGAAGAAAAGGAAAACATAAGAATAGGCAGGCTTATGCATATATAGTGGATTTGTCAACCAGCTAGTAAGTCTCTTATGTTCGTAACATTAGTAGTGTATCACTGGGTTCTAATGCAGAAGTTAAGAAAGAAGCAAGGGAAGCTAGCGGAATAATATTAGCTAGCTGGCTTAGGAACTAGTCCGACCTACTAACCTGTAACTAGTGGCACGTTTAAGAACGAAGGCACTCAGGTAAGATAGTATAATAAGTGCTTAGGGAGGAAGAGGGGAAAGGCAAAGAAAGCAAGGCAGGATGGAAAAGCTAATAATTTCGATTGAATTGCCGAAAAGGCGCGCAGCGGGAAAGCACGGAAAACGAATCTAAGGAAGAGCATTAGGCGAGCGAAGTGACTCCTCCAGTGCCAGAGAGTAAGAATAAGTAAGGAAAGTGACTAGAGAAGTGGCAGGCAGTATGGAGGAAAGTAACTAGGGAAGTGCCCCCAGCTTACTTGATGGCCCGTTTCCTTCCTCACTTTCAGAGAGCCGATTTGCTGATCTTAGTTGGCATAGTACATAAATTCTCTAACAGACGATCCCTATTTCATACCAAGTCCAGAAGGAGGTAGAAAATCAATGCCACAAAGATAGCGATTCTTCTTCCATTCCTAACCTGACTCTACAGTAGTAGGGGAAGAGAGTCTTTCGATAATCACCCGTATACCGGAGCGAGAGAACCTACTAAAGCTAGGGAAAGCAAGGTCAGAATGAACCTCTTCTTGATTTTCTTGATACCGGCCCTAGCGCCATCCCGAGATCGGGTACAGAAGATGGGACTAAGAGTGAGCCGTTTCACCCTTGCTTGAGCTTCGCCCTTGCTTTTTCAAAAAGTGAAGTCAACCTATTAGGGGAAATAGCGACTAGTACTTTTGCAGCCGGCAAACTTTTTGAAAAAGAAATCTCCACTTATTAAGGAAAAGCTTAGCGAAAATAGCGACTAGTACTTTTGCAGCTATGTGAGGATGACTTTTCTCAACGTGCCGGTGGCCATTTATTAATTAACTTTACGGTGCTCGGTAGGAAAAGACTTGATTCAAGACTGACTGCGGGTATTACTTTAGTTATTAATTAATAGGCAACTCTTTTTATTTCTTTGTTCTTTGCTTTGACACTTGCTTAAGACGCTCGTGAAATTGCTTATGTTGACTATTCTGACTTGAGAGCATCCGGTTGGGTTGCTCTCATTTCCTGCTCTAGAGTAGTGACAATGATGGCAAGCGATTCAGCATCACCTGATAAGGATGGGACATTCTTCGGTCGAGTATCAATCCATTGATCACTATTATCTTTCTCTCTCTTGCTGGTAGCGCTAACAGATAATAGGGTATGGTATGGTGTGGTGATGCAATCATCTCAGATCTCTTACCTACTAATCGAGCAGATCTAATCAAATAGGATAACAAGCTTTTTCTTCCCTTTTTTGAGATGAGATTCAATAAGAATAAATAATAGGTTCCAGGGGCTGTTTCTCATAAACCAGAAGGGCTGCGAAAACGTATCCTTTGTCTAAGCTAAGAACTTTGGCGCATGAGAAGCGAAGTCAACTCCTGTTTTATCGTAGAATGAGACTGGGCAAATGAAGTCGAGTAAAGTAACAACGGATACTCACTTTTCGAGTTCAAGTGCCGGCACACTGCTTCTTCCTCATGGCTTTCGGAAATAAAGCTCCCGTTCCTTCTTTCCAAGCTAACTACAATGAAAAAGGTTTATTTTCTTCTTCCTCCAATCCAAAAGAGGGGTCCGCTCGAAGAAAGGGAAAGCGATGCGATATCATACATCTGTTGGCCGCCTTTCCACTTGTAGGTGATGCGAATCGGTAGTACAGAAGTAGATGTGTTGCACATCTGGGATCTGGTCATTGATTGGAAAAAAACAGACACAGGTTGTATAGGGATTTTGCATCTTTCAAGGCTTCGCGGGTGAATGTCCATTTCTTTAATGACAGAAACCGATCAGATTTTTCCATCGAAAACCGGAACCTCGATCGATATCGATAAGGGTTTTGATGTGGCCCGTTCTAGCAAGATCCGTATTTCTGATCATTACTCTAAATAGACCAATGCTTTGATCCGAACATGTGTGCCGTACCATATAACTGGCCGATAGCTATGAATCATTTATTTTGCTTTAAGAAGCAAGGTTCCAAGAGGAAGAAAAAAACCCATACTTCACATGCCCCACCAGGAAGGAAATCCCGATAGCGTACCTTCATAAACTATATACGAGTAGTGAAACCACATCTCTTTTCTGCTAGGCCTGCCGGGTGATGGACACTTTCGAGTCGATACTTCTTCTTATTCAACAAGGGAACCCCACCTGCAACGGTCATAACTGCCCTATACTGCTCTTATCTTCCATTATCATCTCTGCTGCATGCAAAGAAAGGAAGAGCGAGCGGCGGTTGTTAGAGCAAAAGGTTGGTTTAAAAAGAAATTGGTTCTCGTGCTAGGAAGCACACTTAAGTTTAGGAATAAGCAATACCTGAAGATGATCTGTTTCCATTTCTGCATCTGCCTTTCCCGGAATTTATGGAATTCCATTTACTTTCGAGTCTGGGGGAAGGGTAGAGCTATTTCTGTATCTGTTATCCGCAGTCCCTTGGGCCAAGGATTGTTAAAGATTCTTCAGCACATGAAGTAAGGACTCTGTTTTCTATCATCCGTCGACTGACTATTTCTTGTTCTGTATTGGCCATCGGCCTTGAGTGAATAATAAGGTTGGTTGAGAAAAGGCAGGCATCCCGAGAAAGAACGAGTTGCCCTGTCCTTGTGAAGCCCATACCCAACTAGAAGCACTTTTTGGAGCGGGTCAAAAGCTATAAAGAAGAAAAGGAAGGGCCAGGGTCCTCAAAACTCTCTTTTAAAGTAAATTGGGGTTCCCCAGCCGCAAATGCCTCGCTTCGTGCCTCTGACCACTCAAATCTTATACAGACCTCTTTTCAAAAGTAAAGGAACTTCCTCCATGGCACTTAGCAAATATTCAATCTTTCATATAGATCTATTTCCCGGCAAAGTGATAGCATTTTAGCCATTGTTTGTTGTGCGGCTAGTGAAAGGCGTGGGTTTCTCCCACTGGCATAAGAAAGTGAACATGACTCTTCTTAAACTATCTGATCACTCTTTATATGCATATAAATGGAAAGCGAAGCAAGCGTAGGCTTAACGTAACGAATAAGTCCACTTAACTACCAACAAACAACTGATTGCGCTTTTTTTTTAAATAAATAAGGATTATTGAGGCGCCTATCCTCCTTATTCCTAAGGAATTTCCTTAGTGCCATAGTTCTTTAACTCGATTTACCTTCATTTCGTCTACTTCTTCACTTCCGCGGAACAGCACATATGGATATCTGAAATTGCATAAGTAAGGTATTGGATCACGTCCGAAGATGGGCACGTTACCAGCGACCCGATGCACGTTTTGATCTATGATCAATCATCGAAAGAGAGTGGCGATAAGCGTAAAGGATAGTCAAGTAGCTGATTTCAAGCCCTCCCTAAAGAAACCCTTATTGGATTCGGAAAGTCGAGTACAAGTTATGAGGAAGACTTTCATGGTTGGCTAGCATGCATTACGATTTTGTTTTATGCCCGCGACACCAACAACTGAGGTGAGGATCGGTGATTTGAGAAAACAAGACTTCGGCGTATGCTTGTCTAGAAGAGCTGCCATCGGACTCTAGCTACTTCGTCGTCGATAAGAGCACAGTTACAAGTTATGAAATCAGGACTTGCCTCATCTGTTTCTCTCATTGGCCCACTTATCTAGTTCCAAATCCGGACGGGAGAGATAATAAAATACTCGCATTACGAATAAGGCGACAGGAGAGGAGGAGAGGATAATGCTAGTAGTTCACGAAAAAAGGCATAGATAGTAGAGAAAGCTCTATCAAGTCAAGGCCAGGCAATCTCTGAGTTTCAATCGATCCCAGACATCCATCTCTTTCAAAAAGTTCTAAAGGCCTACTACTACAGTACAGGGTGCGTGCGCTGGGACTGATCGGGACGACCTCGTCGAACAAATATATGAGTAGACTAGCATTAGATTAGTGGGGGTGTGGTGGTACCAAGAAGTTCTCCTTCTCATTGAAAAACTGTGTGTGAAATAATAATAAAGCAAGTGCCCACAACAAGACCAATCCATATTACCGAAAAATTGGATGAATCGGTAGCCTCAATCAATTAGTCTAGCTAATCGGTTAAGGAAGAGCTGCTCCTTGGATTTCAGGGAATCCCGTCTACTTAAACGCAAAGTAGAACGAGCATAAAAATCAGAGAAAGCATATAAAGAGAGTAACTTTAAGTAGTTTATCTCACATCCTCACTCAAGTCTTCCTTCTAGAAAAAGGTAAGGTATGGTAGTAGTGGTTAAGCTCGTGATGCTCTGGATGAGACTGGCTCTATATGCCCGAAAGGTAAGCGGTTTGATAAGGTTTTGATGCAACAGAAGATTGAGTGGGTTTTCCGTTGCGTTGCGTTGAATATGGTGGGTGGTGGGAATATGTTTAGTAGGATAGCCCGAGGCTTATACATTGAACTTAGGGCTTCGCTCGCTTCACTCGTCCAGTCAAGAGCAAGTTTCAAGCCGCGGGGATGCAAGCAAGTACGAGCCCGGTACCCCTATCCCGCCCGTAGCATAGCGCCAAGTGATTAAAGTGGGGGGAAGATTGGCTGATTTTGATTCAATAATCGGAGAGGAGATAAGAAAAAAAAAGGTAACGAGCTAAGCAAGCATATTTAGCGCAACGAGCAATCAAACTCCCATCCCACGAACAAGCAAGGGATTGAGTGAGTACCGATTTCGTGATGCACCTATCCAACGAATTTATTAGTCAAATGATTGTTTTCAGGTGGGTTCTCGGCTATCACCTTCGGAGCAGTTCAAATCGAAGTTTTTAATAAAGTGGGCTCTGAAATCTCAATATGCCTTTCCTCATATGAACCTTAAAGGCCCACTCGAGCTCGAGTAAGGGCGAGTAATTAATAGTGGAAAAGGTCTCCTCACGATCTGTCGATGATTTGGGTACAGAATCTCGCTTTCTTTTAGGATGAACCCTGGCTAAATTCACTATGGGCTGGTTCCATAGAGTGAAGTTGTTACTGAACACTTATGTATCAGCCGATGCGGCTTCCAATAGTTTATTTGCTGACCAGCACTCGATGATCCACTTGTGGTTGGCGGCAGTAAAGAAGGTAGCCTTCCTCAAGAAGAATGATGGGATGGGCGCAGCACTAGACTCTTGCCGTGGTTGTTACCTAGGCGTGGCCTTGTGCAGTGAATCGAAGATAAGAGTCAGTATTGATTATACAGGTATTCCGTATTATATTATTGCTTGACTTTCCATGATTTGCAGGAAGAGCATATTTAAACAGAGATCTAATGGCACCGGGAATGGTTTTTCACGGCTACGCAAAGCAAAGAACAGAAGTGAACTGAGAGGGGAGTAGTGGATCTGGGGGAGAATAAGTGCATTGGTAGGCCTAAGAAGTACAGTCCGGGTAGTGGAAATTGTTTCATCCATCGTTGACCAGAGATCTATAGGTGGGGAAGTTCAGCTCCTTTTCGCTATCCATTTTGCATGATTTCCTGCATAGGTTGCTGCTTTCTGCTAAATAACTACTATTTTCCTCACCTCAAATAAGAACTGCTTTTTCCTAAGCATAGGTTCAATTGTTCAGGAACAGGTGCAGCTTCGTTTCGTTGGTAGCAGGTTGAATTATCTTTACGGCGGTATCACCCAAAAGATCCGTTAAGTGCAGATTAATATGCTGTCCAGGTGCAAAACCATTATTCCTCGAGAGGTCCCCTGCTTTTTCGATTAAATACGTGTCTGGTTTAGAATGGTCTATAGGCATCTCGAAAACCTAACTTAAGCCCCACCCCACACTTATATATGCTCTGATCCATGCTATGCCAAATGCAAATCCATAATTGTAGTTAGGCAGGGAAACTGAACTATCTAATTCGTAATACCTCAGAATTGACGTAGATAGGGGAGAGTTTCGGGTTGTTAAAGAGGGTTCATTCCTTCGAAGAGGCTCGGTGTTCATAGCTGATCTAATTAACTAGCTGCTCCTCCTGTTTCTTTTCGAGTAGGAAGAAAGCCCATCACTCGGATTCGGATCTGGTTCCTTTCGAGGTGATGCTGCCGGAATAAGTGAAATCCGTTGATCAATCCTCTCTTCGAGAGATCTCAGTGCGAGCTCCAAATGCAAAGAAAATCAATAGAATTCCCTCGTATATGCATATCTAGAATTGGTTTCCACTTTATGGAGAGGTTTCGCATGAAAGAAATGATCTATAGGCTGCCCTGCCCGTGAATCGGGCTTCGATTTTAAAGCAGTTCTCTAGAGCCCTAGAGGCTTGTGAGACAGCTGTTTGCACAGCTTCGCTCGAAAAAAGAGTAAGAATTCAAATTCGAAGAGTGGGTACGCGGTTTTATCATATCTTGGGTCACTATCCGCATACAAGTAATGGTATGGGTTCGTAACAACCATCGAAGCTGGAGGGTTGGACATTGGTCTCATCCAAAGATTCTCTGCTCTGCTGGAGGAAGCAATCTTATTGATTAAGGGTACTCCCTTATTCATAATCCTCATTCCGTTCGTTGAATTGACGCATGCATATGAGCCTGCACCACATCACTTATATTATTTAATAATTTCCAAGCAACGGCATTCATTTAGTAGCGGCAGTCCCGGGGCCTATCTATGATTGCTCTCTTTGAAAAGGTGGTTGTAACTGGCTCAATCGTATGTATAGAGCATCGTTTCGAAGAAGCAAAGTATCGTGGTTTAAGCTTTAGGGAGGGGCTATCAGTGAAAATCAAGTCAAGGATTGCGCACTTCTTGATTTACTTTTCCTTAGTAACGTAGCATCTCCTCAAGCAAACCTATACTATCGGTTCATGCCGCTCGCTTACTTGCTGATCAAGGAGGTCATTTCCACTTACTCTAAGCATAGAAGGAAGAAGATTGAAAAACTAACAAACAAATTGTCTTCAGCCCTACGGCGCTTATAGGCTGTTTAAATATGGCCCAGGAAACAAGGTTCTATTCTATTAGGCTTTGTTGCAGGGCTGCTGCTCTTTGAAAGACGAGGTCTAGTCTGGCATGGCAGGAAGAGATGGTAAATCTTTCCCGTGATCTGTTTCAGGTGAAGGATGGGCAGTGGTATCAACTCTAATGAGTCCTATCTTTTCTAGCTTCCAAGTAACGGAATCAAAGATCCAACCGTGCCAGCACTTAGGTAGAGTATAGTAAAGTCTCATTTGTATGACCGATCCAGTCTATCTATCTGCCGGGGCGGGGTACCATTTCTGTATTCGTATCCCTACTGCTTGTTAGCTTGGCTTTCAGAGAAGAGAATCCAACTCTCCTATTCACCTATGTCCGGGTTTCCTTGCATTTGCATTACAGTAAACCGACCTCACGAAAAACATTCGCAATATGTATATTCGCAGGTTTGAAGCAGAGTCTGAAGCCAGAACTGATCCAACAAGTTCAACGATTTGGGAGTGGGAAATACGTACACTATAGTTTCTGTCACATCCAATTGGTGGTTTACTTTCTATCAAGAGTATTCTATTCTGTGTCGACTATCCTTTTTCTGCTGTTGGCCATGGTCATTAGGTCAACGCCAGTAAAATCAATCAAGCATATGGTCGAGCTGGCACTTGCTCTTCGTCAGGTGTCTTGTTTTGTCGAGTAAATCCCAGGAAAATCTGTCATTTTCTACCTATATGCAACAAACTTTTTTCAAAAAGAAATCAATCCTACCGAGGGAAAACGGACTTCTGTGCTTTTTCCACTATACGTGGCTAACTTTTTTCAATCCATCGTCTATTTCCCTTAGGAAAATAGCGATCAGTGCTTTTCCACCTATATGGGACAAACTTTTTCAAAAGTGAACTCGTCTTCTTAAGGAAAATGGCGACTAGCACTTTTCCACCTATAGGTGGATGAAATTCCTAAACCAACTGGATACCTTACAGCTACCTCTTCCTTACAGCTACCTCTTCTATGTTCGAAAGGAGGAAGTCATCTTATCTTTGCTTTGCATTGATAACCATTACGT
>Ga0214471_10000834_pt1 | contig 24999 bp, 15 predicted proteins | sample RVTome_5_FD_207665 | JGI IMG/M metagenome (GOLD analysis project Ga0214471, IMG submission 207665) | Soil microbial communities from uranium-contaminated site in the Upper Colorado River Basin, Wyoming, United States - RVT142D155 | ecosystem: Environmental > Terrestrial > Soil > Contaminated >... | reverse complement strand
CCGCGACGCCCGTCCCGCCCGGCACCGCCTGCCACGTCGTCCCCCCGTCCAGCGTGTACTCCAGGTTCACCGTGTTCTGGAACGTCCCCGTCGGCACCCACTTGATGTCGCATCCCTGCCCCACGTAGCAGGTGGCGCTGCTGTCCGGCACGGTCAGTTCAAGCGTCCCGACAATTTCGAACGTGTTGTCAGATTCATCCAGCACCAGGCTCGGGAAGTCCGCATCAACGATCCGGACGCTGATCACATCACCGAATATGGCGTTCGGCACCGTCCAGGAGTAGGGCTTGGCCGTCGCCAGAATGGCTCCGCCGGTCGTGATCAGATTCGGGAACGTGCTGCCGCCGTCAGTGGAGTAATAGAGGTGGACCTGGTTGACGCCGGTTGAGCTCCAGTTGATGGCATAGCTGTTCCCGACCTTCAGCGGAGGGCTGATGGGATCGCTCGGCGCGGTCAGCGTGACGTCGCCCAGCACCGTGAACGTGTTCGCGGACGTCTCATCAAGGAATTTCGCGGGGCTCGCAAGGCTCCGAAGGCGGATCAGGTAGTTCTGAGACGGGGTCTGCGTGATGGTCCAGCTCCAGGAGCCGGCGCTGGCCGCCACCGATTCCGCGCCGGGAATCACGGTGAAGCTCGTGCCGCCGTCGGTACTGTAGAGAATCTCCAGGTTGCCGAGCGTGCCCGTCGGCGTCCACTGGATCTCCAGGGGATCTCCCTGATTGTAGACCCCGCCCCCGTTCGGCTGGGTGAGGTCCACCTTCCCCTTGATTTCGAAGGCGTCCGACACCGCCTGGACGGTGTCGTCATCCGCGTCCTCCACCTTGATCTTGTTGTCGATGTCGATCTCGTCCGGCACGCTCGGCCAGCTCCAGTTGCCGTCCGCCGACGGCGCGGTCCCGATCGGGCTGCCCCAGGACCCGCCGCCATCGGTTGAAAAATAGATGTCCACGTCGCCGATGCTGCCCGTCCTGGTCCAGCGAATGACGTACGGGCTGCCCACGATCACGGCGCCGTTGCCCGTATCCAGCGCGGCGTTCGGCCGGTCGACCGAATTGACCTTCCCCTTGATGGTGAACGTGGTGGCGGATTGCGTCGTAATGTCGTTCTGGAGCGCCACGGTGGATGTGCGCACCCTAACCTTCGCGCTTGAGCCGATGGCGTCCGGTACCCCGCCGACGGTCCCCCAGTCGAACGCCTCCACGTTGCTCTGGCTCGCCGCGACGAGCGTCCACGTGCTTCCCCCATTCACGCTGTAGTGCAGATCGACCAGGGGCACATTATTGAGGAGCGGGCTGGGCACGTAGTCCTTCGTGTCCCAGGTAATGTTGAAGGCGTCCCCGACGAAGAGGGTTTGGCCGCCGCTCAGATTGAGCGACTTCAGGTCTCCGCGCAGCGTGAACACGGAGCTCTCGGAGTCCGCGAAGACATTGCTTTCCGACTGGAGCATCAGACGGAAGTTCGTGTTCTGCTCAACGCCGTCGCCGAGCTGGGCGCCTGTCGGCAGCCAGTCATACGGAGGGCTGTCCGCGTTGACGCCCGTGGCGATGGTGGTCGCCTCGTAGTTCGAGCCCCCGTCTTGCGAGTACAGAATCTTGAGTGTGCCCAGGCCGCCTCCGCTCGGCTGCGGCGTCCAATTGATGCTGGTATTGGTTCCAACTTTGACAAGTTGACCGGACGTCGGACTCGTGACCGTCGCGCTGCCCTGCACTTTGAAGATCCCCGACTGCGCGAAGACGTTGCTCTCGTCGCCCACGAGCTCCACCTTCACGCGGAACTGATCCGACACGATCCCCGCGATGTCCGGCACCGTCCACGTGCACGCCTGCACATCGGCGTTGACCGGGTTGCCCTCGCTGCAGGTCGTGATCTCGTTCGCCGCCGGGTAAGTGCTCCCGGCGTTCGTGCTGTACAGCACCTTGACCGGCGCAGACGGCCACGGGTTCGGGCTGGCCGACCAGGTGATGGGGATGCTCTGCCCGATGCCGTAGGTCTGCCCTCCGGAAGGGAAGACTCCGCTCAGGTTGCCGAGAAGCTTGAACGGCTCCGACTCATCCGCCACGTCCGAGTCGCCGGGCAGGAACACCTTTAGTTTTGCCGTTGAGGTGCGTTGGTCGGGGATATTGTTCCAGGAGTAGGTGCCGTAGCTGCCGCCGGACTGCGGGTCGATGCCGGTCGCCACCGTCACGTCATACGGCGGCGCGCCCGTCTTCGAGAGCGCGATGTCCACGTTGCACGGAGGCGAGCCGCACGCCTGATTCTTGATGTCGCCGAAGACATCCCAGCGGATCGTGTAGTTCGAGCCCACCCGCAGCACGTCATCCGGAGGCGTCGCGTTCGGGTTCGTGATCACCATGCGGCCCTTGACGCTGAAGGCATTGTCCGACAGGTCGTAGACGTCCGCCGAATCGACCACGTCCTCGATCTTGATCCTCACGTCGTTGCTCAGCGCGGAGGGAACCGTCCAGGGCAGGCTGCACGCCGCGGGGCTCCCCGTGCAGCCGGCGACGTCGAAGTTGTCCCCTCCGGAGACCAGGGTCCACGTGGGGGTCGCCGTGCTGGAGTCCGTCGAATAGAACACGTCCACCTGGCTGACGCCGCTCTCGCCGTAGACATCCCAGGTGATGTCATGCGACTCGCCGACCTTCCACACTTCGGTGCCGTTCGTCGGGCTCGTGATGTCGAGCGAAGGGATGATGCTGAAGAAGCCGTCCCCGCCGTCAGGCCCTGTGTCGAACACGCTGGTGTCCCCGGTCCACTCGATCTTCACCTTCGCGAACTCGCTCACGGGCGTCGTGTTCGCAATGTCCCAGTCGTAGCAGACGCTGCCTCCTGGACAGCTGCCGCCGGTGTAGCCGGTTTCCGACGTCGCCAGCGACTGCCATGCGCCGCCGCTCACGTTGTAGTAGATGTTGAACGACGCCCCGGAGCCCGTCGAAGTCCATTCGATGGCGCGCGTCCTTCCCAGCGGCCATTTGTCCGTGTCCGAGGGCGCGACCACCGTGATGTTCGGCTGGATGGTGAAGTCGGCCGCCGATGCGATCAACACCTGCGTGTAGTTCTCCGGATTGACGGCGGGGGTGGATTCGACTTTCACCCGCATGGTGGTGTAGGGGAGATTGGGCACGGGGTTCCAGTTGTACGACCCGCTGCCGCCCGATCCGGCAGAATAGTCCGTCTGCAAGCTGACCCAATTGCTCCCGCTGTCCGTCGAATAGAACAGGTTCACCGTGCCGAACGCTCCGGTGTAACTCCAGTCGATGTACCGGTTGGTGTCCTGGATGTACCAGACTTCCCCGCCGTTGGGACCGTCGCCCGGGCCGCCCAGACTCAACGTGCCGCGGATCTCGAAGTCCGCGTCGGATGTGTCGTACGTTGTCGTGCTCTCATCCAGGTCCGTGATGCGCATCCGCATCGTCGTGCCCATCACGCTGGTCGCACTGATCGTGTCGGGAATCGTCCAGGGGTAGGTCCCAAGATTCGCGCAGACATCCGAGGTGATCGTCATCGGCCACGTCCCGCCGGCATCCTTCGACAGATCAATCTGCAGCTTGTGGCCCGGACCGGCGCCGCCGCCGCAGGTCCCGCCCGTGGTCGCCTGATTCGAGTATTTCCATGTGATGTCCTGGCTCGACCCCGCCGTCCAGAGCTCACCGTTGTTCGGCGCCGTGAGGCGGATGGGCGGCAGCTCCACGACTTGCCACGCAACGTCGGATGAGGTCGTGCCCGAGCGCGTGAGGGCCACCGTGGTCGAGCCCGACAGCGCCGCGGTATGCATGTGATTGTTCGCCGCGGTCGTGGCCGACGTGTTTGCGGACGTGATGACCCAGGACCGGCCGGTGTCGACCGCGCTCGGCGTCGCGCTGGTCGATGCGGTGGTCCAGCCGGTCACCTTCCCGCGCTGCACCGTCGTCGCATCCAGAAACTCAAGCACAAACCACTCGGCGATGCAGCTGAACTGCGAGGTGCGGCGGGTGAAGGTTAGCGTGCTCGTGTCCGTGATTTCCCCTGTCAGCGTCCCGGTCGCGTAGTTCACGTTGTTTCCGGCCGCCCGGGTTGTGAAGAGCAGGAGGGCTTTGCCGGTCGCCGCCAGCGCCGGCGAGAGGGTCGCAGTCGCGGACCCGGTCGATACCGTTGTGGAACCCCGCTGCACCTGGACGTCCTTCTGCACCTCCACCACCTGCCACGCCACCACCACCTGCACCGACCCGGTGGTGGCCTGCCTCGTCAGGGTCAGCGTGTTGGCGTCGGTCATCCCCGCGGAGATCATCGTATCGGTGACTGACGCGACGGCCGGAGAGTTCATCGAGATCACGACGAACGACTTCGTGAGGTCGACCGGCACCGCAAGGCTGACGCTCCGCCCGGCAGAGTCCTTGTTCACGATGGACAGCCCGGACTGCACGAACGTGTCGCCGTTGAACTCGACAACGGTCCACTCCACCGTCGTCGGCAGGGAGGTGGACTGACGCGAGATATAGATCTGCGTCGGGGAGAAGAATTCGGCGGTCACTAGCCCGTTTTCCACAGCGGTGCTGTTGGGGGCCATCGTGACAAAAATGACGGATTTCTGGACGTCGACCTGGCTGATGGTGACGGTCGAGCTTTCCGCGTTGGACGAGAGGCTCGTGCTGCCGCGCTGGATGGACTTCAGCGCGGACGCGTAGGCGTCCTGGGGCGCCAGGGACTCGGCGGCGTCCCGGATGGGCTCGGGAAGCCAGCCCGGCAGCGGAGGCAGCGGCGTGCCGAAGACTGCGAGCGCGCACGCCAGCAGCAGATTGAGCGCGCGCCAGCAGGGACGAATCACGCGCGAGCGCCGCTCCAGGAGCGCATGGAACACCGAACGGACCGGGTGCCCGGACCGTCGATCGCGCCTCGCGCTCGCCCCCGCCGCCATCATCTCAGCCTCCTGACCTCAGGCCGGTCGATTCGGAACGGATAAAGCGCACGCGCGTCGCTTTGCGCTTCGCCCGCTCCCCCCCGTCCTCCCCCACCCAGCGTTTCTCCTCGTACGTCACCGTGACGGTGTCGCCGCTTCGGAGCTCGCGAAATTCCCGCTTGTTCTGCAGCGCCACGTCCTCATCCAGCGGAAAGATCATTTCATGATCCATGTTCTTCTCGGCGTCCCGGCGGTACACCACCGTCAGGTAGGCGGGCCTGACGAATCCGACCTGGCCGGTCACCTCCTTCAACCGCGGCACGGCCTCATCCTCGCTGCGGGCCGGCTGCTGCGCCCCAGCCGAAGCGCCGGCCGCCACGCTCAGCGCCAGGACGGTCAACAGCGTCCAGCGGCGGCATCCGCATCCGCCCGAAACGCGCCGCGGCCTTCGCGCGTGGAGCCCCGCGGGCAAACCCGCGGCTTCAGGTGTTCCACGCTCCGAGCGGGGCGACATCCCGCCCCCGGCCAACGCCGGGGCACACCAGGCGGGAGCGAACTGCGGAAGGCCGCCTAGCACCCGAACCGGTTCCGGGGTCGCCCCGGACCATCGCCAACTCGCATACGCGTCTGCCGCCCATCGCCACAGTCGCTGAACGCCGTGATGTCCACGCATGCTCAGGTCTCCCTCGTCGTATGGAAGCCGCGCTCCGGCGCCGGATGCCGGGTCGCGATGAATTCGAAGCTCTCCGTCGTGCGGCCGGGCCGCTGATGGATCACCATGCCCTGCATCACGTCGCCCCTCAGCTCGCCGCGCCAGCGCAGCATGCCGCCGGAGCCCGTCCGCTGCATCGACTCCCACACGAGCGTCCCATCCGGGAGGCTCTGAGTCAAAAACGGCGCCGGCATCGCGCCCTGGGTCAGCTGCAGGGAGGAGACGACCAGCCCTGCCTTGAAGCGCAGCTGGTCGAACTCGACGTCCGTCTCGTGCGTGCCCTCTTTGGCCCTCAGCTGGAGATCCCAGGTCGTGCCGTTCAGGTCGAGCTGCGAGTCCATGGGCGAGACCGTCCCATCGCCTCCGACGTGCACCGCCGCAAGGCGGACCATCCGGTTCGCGGCGGCGCGCTCCCCCATCGAGCGCGCGGCCTCCTGCACGTGCTCCGCGACGAGCGCCATCGCGTGCCGCATCGACTCAAGGCGGGTGTTCGACACGCCGGCCCATGCGAACGCGGCAACGGCGGCGGCGGCGCTGGCCGTCAACATGGCCGCCCGCAGCGCAGGCCGGCGACGCGGAGCCCGGACCTGCTGCGGGGCCTCCGCGGGCTGTCTCCCGGCCCGCTCGATCTGTCGGCGCACCTGGGCCACGAACGCCTCCGACCCCACGATCCGCCGCCCGAACTCCTGATCGAGCCTCCGCCATTCCTCTGCCGACAAGGCCCGCACGTACTGTTCATACGTCGCCCCGGGCGCCGTGCGGGCCAGCTGATTGATCACTTCGGTGCCCTCGCCGTTGATGCTCAACAGATCCCGCGAGGGCGCGCCCCCGGCGTACGCGCGGAAGCTCGTCCAGAGATACCCGCGAGGGTCGTTCGAGATGCCCCTCTCCACGGGCTGCCGGTGCAGGTACGCCGTCAGCGGCAGCAAGTAGGGCGACTTCTCGATCAGGGTGGATATGAAGCGCTGCTGGAACAGATGCCCCCTCCGCCCGTACCGCCGGTTGTAATGCTTCGTGTAGCGGCTGGTCAGCGCGTGCATGATGGCGGAGACGGTGGCGCCCCGGCCGACTTCGAGGCAGAGCTGTACCGAGTCGGAGAACAGCGCGTACGCATAGAGTTTGAACCCGTGCTGCTCCCGGTATTCGCCCAGGAGCTCCAGGTAGGCCGCGCAGTCTTCCTCATCCCGGAAGAGAGGCTGGGCGGGGTCTCCTTTCGCGGTGATGTAATACAGCACGCCCGGGAGATGCACGCGGGGAAGTCTAGGCATCGGCCTGCCCTCCCCGTGAGGCGTGACGAGGGCGCTTTGGCGCATGTCGCTGAGCTTGCGGTGCCAGGTATCCGCACCCCGGTGCCTGGCACCTGGGAGCTTGGACAAAAAATGACGGCGTCTGTGATCCGCCGGCGAATCCGCTCCAGTTGAGGCGTGTTTGGTTTTGGCTGCGCATGGCAATAAAAAACGTCCCCTGAAAGGGTCAGGGGACGCGCGACCGTGACTGGCAACCCGGCTGTCCTTCGGCTCACTGAAGGACCCGTGGCTTTGCCCCTGCTTCGCCAATCCGCTCTGCGGTTGGCTTCGCAGGGCCCTCCGAAGCCGAGCGCGCAAGCGCCTCGGCGTAGGAGGGGTCCCACCCTTTCGGGTAGTTTGCCCTTTTCAGTCTTCAAATTGTCAGGGATCACACCTTTGCTAGCCTGACTAAACCATGCCCGAATGTATGCCGCCCTGTCAAGAGTGCCAGGCACTATTTCCTCCCACGTGCCAGGTTTCCTATTATTAAGACCGGGACGTGGGGCGAGGAGCGCCTGACGTGGACAAGGCAACGAGACGGTAGAAGATGGATGATGGAAGGTAGAATGGGTGATCTGCTTCTACCATCTCCCATCCACCTTCCATCTTCTACCTTCTCGGAGTTCCCCCGCCCCGCGCTCCAGCCTCCAGCTTTTAGCGTCCAGCCTCTGACTGGTCATTTCTCAGCAGTTGAAGGTTCTGCCTGGCCGGCGAGAAATTCGGATCCACTGCCAAGGCGCGCTCCCACATCCGGCGCGCCTGATCCGGCTGTCCCCGCTGAAAGTACAGCGCGCCCAGGTTGCTGTAGGCCGCCAGATAGCCGGGGTTCAGCGTCAAGGCCTTGGAATAGGCCTCGATGGCCTGGTCCCAGGCCCCCATCTTGAAATACGCGTTGCCCAGGTTGTTGTAGGTCTTGGGGTTGTTCGGGTTGAGCTCAAGCGCCCTCCGGTGCACCGCCACAGCCTTCTTGAGCTCCCCGGCATGATCGTAGGCGGTGCCGAGGTTGTCGTACGCCTGATCGAACCCGGGGTTCAGTCGGACGGCCTCCGTGAATTCCTCGATGGCGCGAGCGTAGTCCTCCCGGCGCAGATACAGCACGCCCAGCTCGTTATGCGCCCGGAAGCTCTGGGGCGAGAGCCGGGTGGCCAGCCTGAAAAATTGCTCCGGGTCGGACCAAATGCGGTTTTGTCTCACCGTCAGCGCGCCGAATCCTGCGAAGACGATCACCCAACACACCAGGGCCGCGGAAGCCGCCCGCCGGCGGGCGCCCTCCGGCAGGCGTCCGATCAGGTCCGCCGCGGTCCCGATCACCGCGAGGAGCAGCCCCGGCCCCGGCAGGTACAGCCAGTGATCCGCCAGCGTCGTATTGAGCGGGACGATATTCGACATGGGAAGCAGACACACGGCAAACCATACGATGCCGAACCACCCCAGCCGGGAGCGGCGGCGCACCTGCCAGGCGACTGCGCCCGCAAGCGCGAGACCCGCCAGCGCCACCAGCGTGTCAGGATCCGACAGCCCGGAACTGAACGGGATGCCTTTCTCCACGTGGATCGCCCTCGGGGCCGCCATCAGCCCGATCAGCCGGACGAGGGCCTCGGCGGACGTGAGCAGACGCAGACCGAGGGGGACACCCGGGTCGGGGCTCGAACTGGGAAAACTGAGCACGGTCAGCCGAAGACCCGCATAGACGGCCAGGACGGCCCAGAATGGCCATAGCCTCCGCAGCCTGCCCCGCCGCAGCGCGAGCAGGCCCGCCGCGATCCAGAACGGCGTCACCGCCCCCAGCTCCTTGGAGAGAAGCGCCGCGACGAACGCGGCGATTGAACCCAGATACCAGAACCGGGCGGATCCGCGGGAAGCCGACTCCGCCTTGAGCAGCATCCAGAATGACGCCATCGCCCCCAACGCCGCCTGGGAATCGGCACGGGACGAGACGTAGTCAACGACCGTGCTGTTGATCGGATGGACCGCGAAGAGGACCGCCGTCATGGCCGCGACGCCGCGGCGGCCGAACGCCTCGGCGATCAAGAGATACGCCGTCCAGGCGCACAGCACGTGAACGACGAGACTCACCAGGTGGTAGCCGAACACATTCGAACCCCACAGCGCGTGCTCGGCCATGAGGAGCAGGGTCTGCAGAGGCCGGTAGAAATTGCTGAGTCCCGCCGTGCCGTAGTACAGATGCTGGGTGAACACATCAGGCAGCCGGGCGAGGTCGCGGATCAGCGGATTGTCGAGGATGAGGTACTGATCGTCCCACATGAAGGGATTGCGCAGCGCGTTGGCGTACGCGAGCGAAGCCGCGGCGGTGAGCGATATCAGCACCGCCCACGGGCGGTTCGCCCATGGCCGGATGCGCGCCCCCCACCCTCCGGGCGTCATGCGGCCGCCTCAGGGCCGGCCGGAGTCGCCACCGCCCAGCAGACGTTGCCCGGCAAGAGGAAATTCAGCGGCGCGGACAACGCCGTCAGCGCGCTCTTCGGACGGCATGGCGCGGTGAGCCACGACGGCGCCCCCGCGAGGCGCAGCCGGCGGTACAGACTCGGAAGGAGATTCGGGATAGTGTCCAACCCCGAGGCCACGATGGAGAAACCCGCCCGTACAACGACCAGGCGCAGCGTCGCCGGCGTAAAATGCCACAGATGGCGCGGCGGGTCCCAGAGATACCAGGCTCGCCCCAGGAGTCGGCGCTCGAGACTGCCGGCATTGGGCACGACGAGATAGACGCCCGCGGCGCCGCGGCGGCGGAGCTCCTCGAGCATCGCCACCGGATCCGCGAGATGTTCGAGCACGTGCCGGAGGACCGCCACCCGGCCGCCGAGCTCGACGGTCTCGGGCACACCCGGCGCGGAGTAATCCATCCGGACGTGCGGAATGTCCGCGTCTCCCCGGGTCTCCACCGGCGCCCCGCCCGCGTCCAGCGTCGTCACGGAGAATCCGGCTTCATGGATCACCCGCGCGAACTCGCCCGCCCCGGCTCCGATGTCCACGAATCCCGATGGCGTCACGGCTCGCAGCACTCTCCGCAGTTCGCGCGCAAGCCACACCCGCTTCAACCGCGCGTGCAGCCCTGACCCGGACGAGCGCATCAGGCCGCCGAGCTCCGCGTCGTAATATGGGCGCAGATCAGCCGGCACCGGCGCCGTCCGCAAAACGCCGCAGCCGCCGCAGCGCGTGAGCGTGAACCGTTCGCCCCGCTCAACCTCGCGGATCGCGCAGACCGCCTGGGCGTCCTGAACCTGCCCGCACACCAGGCAGGCGCCGCGTTCCCCGGCATCCGGACTCATGCCGGATGCCGTTGCGCCAACACGCCGCGAAGCGCGTCCGCCACGTCTTCCACCTCGATGTCCTTCAGGCAGCGCACGTCATAGGGACAGCGCGGGGTGCAGCCGAAGCGCGTGCAGGGACTGCACGGCAGGCGGCGGTTGAGGATCCGGTGCGCCGGGCCGCGAGGCGCCCACTTGGCCTGGATGCCGGAGCCGAAGAGCGCGACGACGGGCGTGCCGACCGCGGAGGCCAGATGCATCAGGCCGGAGTCCGTCCCGACGAATGCGGCGCTGCGCGCGAGCGCTCCCGCGCAGCCCGCCAGCGTCAGGCGTCCGGTCGCATCGAGCACCCGCGCGGTCCCGAGCCGGCGCGCCAGGGACGCGCCGCGGCGGCGATCCTCCTCCCCGCCGAGCAGCAGCACCGGCCCCGTTTCTCCGCCTACCCGTCTCAGGAGTTCTTCGAGCTTGCGCGCTCCCCAATCGCGCTCGGGGATCCCTCCGCGCACGGCCACCGCCACCGACCCGGCCGGCGCGAACCGCTCCGCTTCCTCCCTCGCCGCGGCCCCGGGACCCAGATACGGCGCCGTCCAGTCCACGTGAGGGATGGGAGCCCCCAGGCCGCCCAGCAGCGTCAAAAAGCTCTCTCCTTCGAATGCGTCATGCCGGTAGGGGACCACGGCGCTGTAGCACCGCGACCGCGCGGGGTTCGTGTCGAAGCCGATTCTGACCGGCGCAGCCGAGCGCGCGGTGAGCAGCCCCGAGAGCGCATGCCACTGCTCGGTGTCGATCACGACGTCGTATCCCGCCCGCCGGACCATCCGCCACAGGCGCCACGGGCTTCGCTCGAGCGTCAGCACGAGGTCCGAGGCCGACGGATCGATCGAGAACACGGCGGCGTTGCGCCGCTCCGCCGCGACGTGGAGCGCGGCGTGGGGCGCCCAGCGCCGGAGCCAGGCCAAGCACGGCAGCAGCAGGATCGCGTCGCCGATCCCGCCGGGGCGGATCACCAGAATACGGCGCACCGCCGACGGCTCGGGCGGCCTGCCGGCCGGCCGGGCGCGCACCCACGGCAGCAGCGTCCGGGCCGCCGCCCAATCCGCGGCTTTGAGCCACTTCGCGCGCGCCGGCGCCGACGATCCGATGATCGCCTTCAGCGATACAGCGTCACCAGAACCGCGAGCGTCCATAGCACGACCGATACCAGCATCGGCCGGTCGGTCAGCAGCGCCTCCGTCGGATCCAGGCCCTCCTCCCTGACGTGGACCAGGTAGAGATACCTGAGCACCCCGTAGACGACGAACGGCACGGAATACACGAACCCGAACGTTCCCACCCTGGCCTCCACTTCGGGCGAGACGGCGTACAGCGCGTAACAGACGATGGCGACTCCGCTCAGCACGGAGGTCATCTGGTCGATGAGCGCGGGGGTGTAGTCCGCCAGCACGTGCCGGTGCTGGAGCGCCCCGGCGTGCAGCATGAGGAGTTCCTGCCGGCGCTTGGCCAGGCTCACGAACAGCGCGAGAAAAAAGACCGCCATCTGCAGCCAGTGCGACGGCATCAGATCGAGCACGACCGCCCCGCCCCAGACCCGCATCACGAAGCCCAGCGACAGGGCCAGCACGTCCACGATGACGAAGCGCTTCAGCCCGAGCGAGTACGCCCCGCAGAGCGCGATGTAGAGGAGGACGATCCCGCCCAGACGCAGATGGAAACGCACCGCCGCAAGCGAGGCGAGGATGAGCAGAGCGGCGGCGACGGCGTACGCCGTCCTGGCCGGCACCGCTCCGGACGCCACCGGACGCGCCCGCTTGACGGGGTGGAACCGGTCCATGCGCCGGTCGAGCACGTCGTTCACCAGATAGACCCCGCTCGAGGCGAGACAAAAGCACGCGCCGGCGATCGCGGCCGCGAGCGCATCGGCCGGGTTCGCCAGCCGTCCCGCGAACACCAGCGGCGCCAGCACGAGCGCGTTCTTCACCCACTGCCGCACGCGCAGGCTCCCGACCAGCGCGCGCGCCACGGCGTGCCGGTTGTTCACGGCCGCACCTCCACCTCGCCCAGCAGCACGGTCTCCGGGCCCGCCGCCCTCGCGGGCGCGCCCTCGAGCCGGAGGAGCTCCTGGGAACTCTCCTCCGCGACTCTGCCGAGAATATGATACACCCCCGGAGGCAATCCGCGTGGAATCCTCCATCCGTGCCGCTCGCGAATCAGATGCCCGGGCTCCCACATCCACGCGGGAAAAATCCGGTACGCGATCGGATGGTAGTGCGCCTTCACGCGCCGTCCCGCGCCGTCCACCCAGATCAGCCACAGGCCATAGGCGCGGTCCGTCCGCTCCCTGAGCTGCCAGATGAGGACCGCCGGGACGGCCTCCTCCGGCCGGCCGCGCCATCGGGTCCCTTCCGCCGGATGGAGCAGCCTCAGGCCGCCCTCGAACGTCCAGGCGGAGGCGGGATCCACCTCGACGGGATCGCGGCTCACCTGGTAGACCCAGCCGTCCGGCGCGTCCCCGGGATGAAACAGCATCAGGCTGTCGATGAGCGCCTCGAGGCGCCATTCGTACCGGCTGAAAAACGCGCGCAGGTTCTGCGCCAGCTTGGGAACCCGGCGGAGTTGATTGGTCATCAGGGGATCGTTGGCATCGATCAGCAGGGCTTCGACGCCCTCCGGCAGCTCATAGGGCCGCGATTCCGCCATGCGCGCCCGGTTCATGTACGCATTATGGAAGGCGTACAGCTCGGGCCGCCGGCTCAGCTCCGGAAGGAAATGAAACGTCGCCACGACCGGCGCGCGCTCCGGCATCCGCTCGAGCAGCGCCGCCCGGGCCCAATCGAGATCGTCCCGCATCACATTGGCGCCGCGCGCGCGCAGGAGATCCGGCGCGGGTCCCCAGGCCGCCTGCGAGACGACGGCGCACGCGAACACCGCCGCTCCCAAGATTCCCGCCGCATGCCGCACGCGCATGACGCGCGCGATCCGTCCGAGGCCCCGCGCCGCCGCCATGAACACGAACGGCGACAACAGCGCGCCGTAATGGAACTTGATGGTATGCTGCGTCCCCATGGAGGAGAGCATGTGCTGCAGGAAGACGGGCGCGCCCAGGAGCAGCGCGTCCGCGCCGGGCAGCGCCAGCAGGCCGACCGGCGCGAACAACTGCCAAAGCCACGCGCGGTTCACCGGATCCGTGAGGATGCTCCAGACGTATCCGGGACGGGAAACGACCGTCGCAAGCACGTCCACCGGGCGCTCCCCGAGATGGCGGTAGAGCGTCCAGTAGGCCGAATCCGCCCCGCTCCTGGCGGCGGGGATCAGCCAGAACACGGCCGCGGCGAACCAGGCCGCCGCGACGACGCTGACCAGAGCCCACCAGCGCTTCTCCGGGCGGCGGAGCAGCCCCATGAGCCCGAACAGGCCCACGATGAGCGGAAGATTTTCCTTCAGCAGGAGGCATGCCAGCGCCGCCGCCGCGAATCCCCTCCGGCTTCCCCGCTCATAGGCCAGCCACATGCCCAGCACCAAGAGCGGCGAGAGCGATTCATAATGGAACTCGTAGTAGAGCGCGTACGTGAGCGGAGGATAGCAGAGCCACGCGGCCGCGAGCCACCGCGCCGCGGCCCTGCCGCAGCGGGGCTCGATGAGCGCGGCCAGCGGGATGACGGCGAGCGTGCAGCAGGCGGCCTTGGCCAGGAGCAGCAGATAGGGGTGCGGCAGCAGCCGGTAGACGGGAGCGAACAGGAACGCCGCCAGGTTGGCGTGGTTCCCGAAGAAGTTCATGTCCATGATCGAATTGCGCAGGCTGCCGTGCGAGAGGTTCCAGAGGCTCTGGGCGAAGATGGCAAGATCCCAGTCCCAGAAATCGAACGCCCAATAGCGCAGGGCCAGCAGGACGGCCCACCCCGCGAATCCGGCGCCGGCCAGCCAGGCGACGACCGGGTCCAATCCGGACAGGGACGCGGGCCGGGTGGAGACCGCGGGATGCGAACGCGGCGGCATCCGGCTCATGCGCGGCCCCCCGCGGAATCCGGGGCGAACACCCTCGCGGCCTGAGGCAGGCTGAGCAGCACGATCACCATGAGATGGTAGGCCAGCGACACGCCGAGCCTCGCGGGCGCGGGCACCGCGACCAGCTCGGGACTCGACCAGAGGGTGACGCCCGCCGCACCCAGCGCGTGATTGACGAGCACCAGGACGGAAAACAGGACCATCCATCTCCGCGCGAGGGGACTGAACGCGAACAGCCCCATGCCGAGCGCGAATGACACCGCGCCCATCGCCCCGGTGACCGCCAGGGACGCGTGGACATCCGCGTCTCCGGTCCACCAGGCGCGCGCGGCCGCCCACCCCAGCACCACCTCGACGGCGGCGCACACGGCCACGGCCACCCGGAGTCCCGTTTCACTCGCTCCCGGTTTCGCCATCCGCCTGCGCCGGATTCGCGCCAAGCCCCTCGAGCGCCTCCCGGGCGCGCTCAGCCATGTCCCCCCGTCCCAGCTCCTCAAACAGCCCCGCGGCCCGGCTGAGCGCCTCGCGCGCGTCCTGGTTCCGTCCGAGCTCGCGCAGGACGAGCCCCAGATTATACTGCGCCGGCGCGTAGCCGGGGTCCAGCGCGAGGGCCATCGCGTAGGCCTCCGCCGCCGCGTCCAGGCTTCCAAGCCGCGTGGAGGCGCCGCCCAGATCGTTCCACGCCGTCACCGACGCGGGATCCAGCTCAAGGGCGCGGCGCAGCGATGCTGACGCGTCCTTCGCGCGGCCGAGCTTCAGATAGGTTTCGCCGAGATGGGCATGGGACGGCGCATAGCGAGGGTTCCGCGCGAGCGCCGCCGCGTAGGCATGCGACGCCTGCATCAGCTCGCCACGCGCGCGGTGCACGTTCCCCAGATTATGGTGGGCCTCGAACAGGTCCGGCTCAAGCCGCAGCGCATCCCGCAGGGCCTGCTCGGCCTCCTCCAGCCGGCGCTGCCGGTACAGGACTCCGCCCAGATTATTGTGGGCGAGCGCGAATCCCGGTTTCTGCGCGATCGCGCGCGCATACGACGCGGCCGCTTCATCGAGCTCCCCGCGAAGGGCGTGAAGCCGTCCGCGGTTGTACCACGCGCCCGCGTTCAGCGGGTTGCGTTCCAGCGCCGCCTCGTACGCGGCCCCCGCCCGCTCCGGCTTCCCTCGCTCGAGATAGAGATTACCCAGCTCATTGTGAATGCGGTCAGCTCCGGGGCTGTACCGGAGGATCTCCTCGTAGAACGCGACCGGGTCTCCGGCCCAGACGGCCGTGCGCTCCGCCGTCATCCATCCGAACACGGCGATGATTCCCGCGAGCGCCGCGCCGGACGCCCGCCTGACCGGAACGGACGATCGGTCCATCGCCCGGACCGCGGCACTGGCGAATGCCAGGGCCAGCCCGAACAGCGGCAGGTACATCCAGTGCTCTGAAAAGAACGCGTTGAGCGGAATCAGATTGGCGTACGGCAGCCAGCAGAGGACGGCCCAGGCCAAGCCGAACGCGGCGGGACGGTCCGTCCGCCACGCGAACCGCAACAGGGCGGCGGCGCCGAGCGCCGCCGCGATCCCGATCCAGACCCGGGGATCCGACGGCGACCCGATGAGCGGGATCTCCCAGACTTTGTGCAGGCCGACGGGCCAGGCCGTGAGTCTGAGCGCCAGCGGCAGGACGCTGAGCGCGGTCAACAGGCGCGTCCGAACGGGCACATCGGCGATCGTGCCGGGGATGTTCCCGCCCGCCGGCGCCGCGTGCAGAACCGCGCCGCGAAGCGCGAGCATCCCGGCGGCCGCGATCATGAGCCCCAGGACCGGCTTCCAGCGACGCCCGCCGGCGCCGCGGCCTGAGAGCGTGACTTCATACGCCGCGGCCAGCGCCGGCACGATGAAGGCGATTTCCTTGGCGAGCGCTCCCAGCACGAAGCACGCCATGCTTGCGGCGTACGCGCGCCTGCCTCCCGAGCCAGCTCTGGCCCTGACATACAGCAGGACGGATGCGAAGATGCCCGCGGCGGCCAGGAGATCCCCGCGGCTGGAGAGATAGTTGACCGGCTCGCTCTGCAGGGGGTGCACGGCGAAGATCGCCGCGGCGAGCAGACCCGCCCGCGCATCGTGCGCCAGCGCCGCCGCCAGCGCGTACACCAGCCAGACGTTGGCCGTGTGCAGGATGAGGTTCTCGAGATGGTAGGGCGCGGCGGCGTCGCCCCAGAGGGCATGCGAGAGGCCGAAGGAGGCGGCGAGAAGCGGCCGGTAAAACCGGCCGAAATCCGCGGTCAGGGGGCCGGCCCACGCCTCGGGAATCCGGCGCCAGTCGCGAACCAGCTCATGCTCGAGGATCAGCAAGCGGTCATCCCAAAGAAATCCGCCGCGCCATGCGCCCCAGAACGCCATCAGGACAAGCGCGCTCAGGAGGACGAGGGGCCGGAGGGTCTGGAATCGAACGCGCACCGAAGGGTTCACCATGCACCGGGGCGGCCTGAACAGCGCATCAGGCGGGGATAATGGACGGACACGGACATTCACGCGGGCGGCGTGCCGGCATGCTCACCGGAAGGATACGGCGCCGCGCGCTCCGTGTCTCTGTGATGCGTGTCCTCTGCGCCTCTGCGGAGTCGTGATTAGCCGGGCGAATCGACGTCGATCACCCGGCCCGACGTTTCGCTTCCGGAGAACGAAAAGCTCGCCGGCTTTTCCTTCTTGTTGCTGAGACTGAGCGAGCCGCGCATCGAGCCGCCATGCAGCTCGCCTCGCCAGAACGCGATGTCCCCCTCGGCGCTGCGCTGCATCGTTTCCCAGACCGCGGTGCCGTTGGAGTCGATGGAGACGCTGTAATTGGAGACGTCGAAGCCGCGGGCGGCGAACTGCTCCGAGCTGACCTGGCGCCCATCAAAACTGATCACGTCCTTCGGGTCTGGCCCGCCGCGCTGCGGATCGGAGAACTCAACGGCCCACGCGGTGCCGTCAAGCTGCTCCCGCACCAGATCCTCCGGCGTCGGCTCAGGAACCGCCTCGGCCTGCCCGGCGTCCGGCGCCGCCGGCAATGCTGCGGGCACGGCGGGCTCGGGCATCGCTTTCTCTGTCGCCGCGGCTTCGGGCTGCGCCTCCTGAGCGCGCGCGGAACCGGGACCCAAGACGAACAGCGCCATGACGGTTGCGGCCACGAGGCTGAATGGAACACGGATGGCCATCGCTTGCTTCCTCCTGAATCTCGTGCGACGAGGGCGTCTCCGACGGGTGGACCCGCCGGCCATCATCAAGCTTACCTGACCCCGCCGTCACCGTAAAGCCCGGCGCGGGAACCCAACATCCATTGTGGCAGAAGGTAGAAGATGGAAGGTCAAGGGTAGAAGGTAGCAATTCTACCTTCTACCTTCCACCGTCCATCTTCCGTCTTCTACCTTCTCATGGTGCTCCCCACGCCGTGCCCCGCGCCCCTGGCCCTCATCAACGGCGGCGGGTCGGCTGCGGCAAATCAAAGTTCTGTTCGCGCTGAAGCCGCCCGCCTGCCGGAGCTGCCGGCGTCGCAGACACGGGCGCGCTCATCTCGGGCTTGGATGGGATCGCTCGCGGCGAGCCCTCGCGGCCCAATTTCATGAGCTCCATCTCTTCGACCAGGTGGCGGTTTTGCCTGATGGCCTCTTCCAGCTTGCTCTCCAGCTGCTCCGTTCGCGCTTCAAGCTCTCCGCGCCGGGTGCGCAGCTGCGCGTTCTCCCGCCGGAGTTGATCGGCCTCGCGGGCCGCATCCGGTTGGGATCCCATGGCGCGCCGCTGGCGCTCGACTTCATCTTCCAGCTGCTTGTGCAGAATCGCCGCCTCCTGCAGCCGGACATGGAGGCCTTCCCGCTCATTCTCCATTTCGAACAGCTTGGCCTTCAGACGCTCGAACTCTTCGCGCAAGTCGGCGTTTTCCCGCGCCAGCTCCGTCTTGGCTCGCTCAAGCTCCTCAGCGCCCTCGGCCAGCTCGGAGACGCGCGCGACCAGATCGCCCTTCGCGGTACCGGCCTCGGACGCCGTCCGCATCGCGCCGGCCAAGGCGCTCTCGCTGCGCGCGACCTCTTCGCCCAGCGTCGCCATGGTGGCCTCCGTGGCCGCCAGCGCGTCGGACTTCGACTTCACCGCCGCTTCGAGCTCCGTCAGCGTCGCCTTGGCGGATTCCGCATCCGCCCTGGACGACTGAAGCATGGCGTCGCGCTCATCGAGCTGGACCCGGATCTGCGCGAGCTCCGCCTGCGCCGCTTCCAACGCCCGCGCGGTCTCTTCGAGCCGCGCGCCGGACTCCTCATCCATCTCCTGCAGCATGCGCTGCAGCTCGGCGGCCCGCCGCTCCGACTCCGCGATCCGCGCGTCCCGGTCGCTCAACTCATGCCGAAGCCTGGCCTGCTCGGCGTCGGCGTCCGCCAGCGCGCGCGCGTGGGTGTTCTGCAGCTCCGTCAGCGCCACACCGTTCCCGCGGAGCGAGCGTTCGAGTTCGGACTGCCGCTGTTCCAGCTTGGCGTTCTGCGCGCGCAGGGCGTTCAGCTCCGTGTCGCGCTGCTGCTGCTGCGCTCTGAGCCGCGCCACCTCAGCCTCCGCGTCCGCGAGCGCCTGCGTCCGGTCCCCGAGCTGGCTGCGCAGCTCCTGCTCCCGCGTCTGGAGCGTGCCGGAGAGCTCGGAGGCCTGCCGTTCAAGCTCGGCGGCCCTCGCGTACGCGACATCCAGCTCGGTGTCGCGGTCCGACAGGTCGCGTGTCAGTTTCGCGGCGTCCGTTTGGGTCCTGGCCAACGCCTGCGTCTTCTCGCCGAGCGCTTCATTCAGCGCCTGCTGTCCGAGCTTGAGGCCCCGCTCCACGTCTTCGAGTTGGATCACCCGTTCTTTCAGCCGGCCGATCTCGCGCAGGTTGGCATCGCGCTCCTGCTGCTGGAGCTGCACCTTCTGCTCGAGCAGACGGTTCGACTGGCTCAGCTCGTTGACGGTCCGCTCAAGCGTGCGCGCGTGCTGCTGGGCGTCGTTGAGACTCGCGCGGAGCTGCTCGAGTTCCCGCTGCTGCTGCTCGGCGGTCTGCCGGAGACGCGAGGCTTCCTGCCGGAGCGTCGCGTGATCACGCGTCACCGTGTCATAGTCCTGCCGGAGCGTGCGCTCCCGCTCCGCTGCGTCTGAGAGCTCGCGCTCCCGGTTGAAGAGCGCCGTCCTGACGCCCTGCAGCTCGTCCACCAGCTCGTTGTTCCTCGTCTGCTGCGCGGCCAGCTCGGCCTTGAGCGTCTCGAGCGCCTTCGCCTGCTCCACGCCCGTGCTGGTCAGACGCTGGAGCTGCGCCCTGACCTCGTCCAGCTCGAGCTTGAGCTGCTGGTTCTCCCCCCGGACGCCCCGCAGCTCGCCGATCGTCTCCTGCGCTCCCGTCAACTGCTCGCGCAGCACGCCGTGCTCCTGCTTGAGCGCCGCCAACTCGCTGTCGGAGGCTTTGAGCTGCCCGGACGTCACGCTCAGCACCTCGCGCGTCTTCAGCAGGTCATCCTGGCGGGCAACGAGCTCTGCCCGCAGCGTGTCGATCTGCCCACCGGCTTGCGTTTCCTGCTGGCGCGCCTGGGACAACTCCCAGGTCAATCGCTGGAGCTCTCCGTCTTTGGCCTCGAGGTCCTGGCTCAGGCGGCGGATCTTTCCGTTGAGCGAGATCCGGTCGTTTTCCAGCTCCGCGACGCGGTGTTTCAGCGCGGTGAGCTGATGCAGGCGGTCTTCGAGCAGATCCAGCGTCTCGCGCCAGACCGGCGATTCGCCGCCGAGCGCCCCCGTGAGCGGCGGCGCGGAGGCGGGCACCGCGGCGCCGGCTTCGACGGCGTCAAAGGCGTGCCGAATCTCGACGGTCTGGCTGGCTCGGGAGGGGGGCGGCGCGCCGCCGGGAGCGGCGATCAGCCGGCCGGTGAAGGAAAAATCCCGCGTGTCCCTCGTGTCCTTGTCCAGGAAGTACCGGCTGACGATGCCCTGCATGCTGGTGCCGTGGAGCTCGCCCCGCCACAGGACGATGCCTTCCCCTCCGCGGGTATGCATCGCCTCCCAGAGCTGAACGCCGTCCTCCCGCGTCTTCGCGGTGAAGTCGGCGGGGCCGTACCCGTCCGATTCGAGCCAGCTGGATGCCACGCGGCCGGAATTGAATCGAAGCGTCTGGTGGGAGGGGCCCGCCGCGCCGCCCATGATCGGCGTCAGCTCGAGGGCCCATTCGGTTCCGTCGAGGGCGAGCTCGCTTCGGCCCGAGCCGCCCGCGTCCGGCGCCGCCTGCGCGGCCGAGGCGGACGGAACGTGAAGCCACGCGCCCATCTCCGGCAACGCCCGGCGGTCCTCTCCCCATCCCAAGGGGCTCAGCACCAGTGCAGCCGCGACGCTGGCCAACCGCATGGCCGCACGCCCGAAGGATACGGACGTTCGGCGCGCTTGCGAAGGCGGGATCATGCTCTTGCAGGCCAGATTGAGGATGGCGCGGCGTCCGCCTCGGCGGTCTGCCGCTGGATGAATGGGACGGCGGTGTGCCACGTGTCCGTCAGCCCGTCTGGCGCGCGTCGTCCCGCGCCCCATGGTTGTGCCGCGTGGTATGCATGCCCGCAAGGCATTCTAGCCCAGCCGTACCGTCACGTCAATCACTACACCGTTCACTCTCTGCCAAATTCGGAATGCGGAATTCCGAATTTGGCAACGTGATCACGACGGCATGATGTCCTTGATATAGATGAAGGGGTGCTCGATCAGGCTCATCGCGCGCGGAGGGCTCACCGCCGAGCCGTCCGCCTCTCGCGTGATCTCAATATCCGGACGAAGCGGCGCCTGGGCATTGGCGCGGGTGATGACGGCCTGCTCGTTCGTGTTCAGGATGACGTCGCTTCCCAATGGATACAGCGTCAGCTCGTCCACCAACGCCTTGACCACGCGCCGGTCGAGCCCGCCGGTCGCCGCGGCTTCGACCAGGATCTTGACGGCCAGCGCCGGGTTCCGGGGCCGCGCCGGGCCGTCCGCATGCACCAGCGCGACATAGAGGTCGGCGGTCATGAGGATCCATGCCAGCGCCTCCGCGTTGGCGCCGTGCGCCGCGAGTCCTCCGGGCAGCAGCGCCGCGATGTGCTCGATCGGCAGGCGGTACGCCTCGGGCTTCGGCAGCAGCGGCGCCAGGCTCGTCTGCGCCGGCGCGGGATCGGGTCGTGCCGTCGCCGCGGCCAGGAGCGCGTCGGTCGCCGTCCGCGGAATCGCCGGCAGCGTCACGCGGATCAGCCCGGCCGCGGCCATCAGCCGGCATTCCAACGGATCGTGCCCGAGGCGCGAGGCCAGACACGCCGCGAGCAGCCCGGCATTCACCGCATGCAGGAGCATCGGATCGGCGGTGGCGGACCGGCGCGAGAGCGTCATCAGCGCCTCGCTGCGCCCCCGCAACTGACGGGGCACGAGCTCGATCAGCCCCGGCGCGTCAACGATCAGCGGCGCTTGGCCTGCCTCTCCGCGCCCGCGCACCTCCCCGGCCGCGGTCAGCCACCGCTCAAACAGGCCTGCCAGCTCCCCGGCCGCCTCCGGAGGCTGCGACGGCTGCGCGGCGGCCGGCAGAGGAGTTTCCTCCCGGCGCGGCGGTTGTTCCCGCGGCGGCTTCACGAACTCAGAGAATCGCACCATCACCGTGTCCTTGACGCATCGCGCTCAGCATACATCACCGTCGCCACATCCGCAACCAGGCCAGCCGGGCAACCAGCGACCAGCAACCAGTTCGCCATGATCAGTCTCCGTGCCAAATTCGGAATGCGGAATGCGGAATCACCTGCGGTTTGACATTCCCAATTCCGAATTCCCAATTCCGCATTTTGCACAGACTCCACACTCCGCACTTGGCACGCCCCTTGCCCCGTTCCAGCTTCCAGCTTCCCATCCGGCCTCGCATCAAACCCACGTTACGCGTTACGCGATCTGGACGAACCTTGATAATTCCACTCTCCACCCTCCAGCCTCCAGCCTCCAGCTTCAAGCCTCCGACCCGTCATCAGCTCCCACGTTACGCGTTTCACGTTACGCGTTACGCCGCACAGCGCTACAGGGCCTCAGACGCCGGCGCTCTCAAGGGCCTCCGCCACCAGATCCTCATCCACCCCGGCCGCCCCGCGGTGCATGCCGCTCAGGAGCGCCAAATCCGCGAGCTGGTTGATGCGCCGCGGGATGCCGCCGCTCGACTCGTGCAGGCGCCGCACGGCCGCCTCCGTGAACAGGCCGGCCGGATCCGGCGCGCCGGCAACGGCGAGCCGGTGCGCGACGTAGCGGGACGTCTCCTCGCGCGCGAGCGGGCCCAGGTGATGCCCAAGACAGATACGCTGGGCGAGCGGCTTGTTCCGGTCGACGGTGTCCCGCAGCTCCGGCTGCCCCATCAGGATGAGCGTCAGCAGAAACCGTGTCTCATCCTGGAAGTTCAGCAGGAGCCGCAGCTGCTCCAGCACCCGCGGCTCCTGGATCAGATGCGCCTCGTCGATGACGATGACCGTATCCTTCCCGTCCCGGGCGTTCTCCACGAGCATCCGCCCGATTGATTCCGTCAGCGTATCGGCGAGCACCTCGGAGCGCGCATCCGGAAGCGACGGGACGTGCAGCCGCTGCGCGATCGCGTGCAGCAGCTCGACGTCCGATAAGAGCGGATTGGCGAGATACACGCTCCGGTATCGGCTCGACGAGAGCTCACCCAGGACCGCGCGAGCGAGCAGCGTCTTCCCGCAGCCGAACACGCCCGTCAGCACGCCCGCCCCTTTGCGCGCCTCGATCACGTAGCGCAGCCGCGCCAGGCCTTCCTCGTGCTGGAGCGACGCGTACAGGAAGCGCGGATCGGGCGTGTTCTCGAACGGCAGGGCGCGCAGCTTCCAGAACTCCGCGTACATGTCAGGCGACGAGTTCCCGCACTTCGTTCGCCACCAAGTCGGCGCCGATCACCTCCGCCTGCGCGCCCGCTCCGGCCAGCAAGCAGATGTCGCAGAGGCGGTTGATCCGCCGGGGCACGCCGCCCGTCGAATCGAAGACGATCCGAGCGGCGTCCGGCGCGAAGACGCGCTCGGGCTGCGCGTGTCCCGCGACCCTAAGCCGGTGCTCGATGTAGCCTCTGGTCTCGTCTTCCGAGAGCGGCAGGAGCCGGCACTGCACGCCGATGCGCTGCTCGAACGCCTTGTTCTCGTCGATCCGCTGCGACAGCTCCGGCTGACCCAGGAGGAGCAGGGTGAGGAAGAACCGACGCTCGTCTTGGAAGTTGAGGAGCAGTCTGAGCTCCTCGAAGACGCGGGGGTCCGAGATCACGTGCGCTTCGTCGATGACGATGACGGTTTCCCTGCCTTCGCGGGCGTGGTCCCGCAGCAGGCTCCCCAGCTGCATCAGCACGTCGGCCTTCCCGGCTGGGGGATGCTCGACTCCGAGCTCATGCAGGATCATGCGCAGGAGATCCAGCGCGTCCAGCCGGGGATTGGCGAGATAGGCCGCGCGGTAGCGCTCCTGGTTCAGCTCGTGGAGGATGAGGCGGGCCACCGCCGTCTTGCCGCAGCCGAACACCCCCGCCATGACGGCGGCGCCTTTGCGCTCGCGGATGGCGTAGAGCATGCGGGCGTACGCTTCCCGGTGCTGGGCGGAGCCGAAAAAGTAGCGCCAATCGGGCGTGCTCTCGAACGGCTTCTCGCTCAGGCCCCAATGCCGCTCGTACATCACGAGGAGCCGGCGGGTGCGGACACCGCGCGTTCGATCGCCGGCGCCTCAGCCCCGGCGAGATCCACCGTCCGGGAGCGCGGCAGCGGCTCGCCTGAAGGGCCGAAAAAGAGCGTGACCACGGGACACTGCGGGGCGGCGGGGCGGTGAGCCACCACGCGGCCGACGTCCCCGCCCGTCAGCTGCACCCAGCTGCCGACCGGGTACAGCGGGACGGCATCCAGCAGGGCGCGCAATAATTCGCGGCGGAACGTCCCGCGCCGCGCCCCGGATAACGTGCGAACCGCCTCGGCCGAGGCCACCCGCGGCCGGTGGGGCCGATCATGCGTGAGCGCCTCGAAACAATCCGCCAGGCCGAGCAGCTGAGCGTCCTCCGGCATGTCCTCCGCGCGCAACCCGTCCGGGTACCCGCTGCCGTCGGCGCGTTCATGCTCCTGAGCGATCATGTCCTCGAGCACTCGGGGCGCGTCGGGGCACCGTTCGGCCAGCCTCCGTCCCCAGGCCGGATGGTCGAGCAGCTCCTCGCGCTCCTCCGCCGTGAGCGCCCCGGACGCGAACGCCAGATGGGAACAGCGCACCATTCCCAGATCGTTCAGGACGGCCCCCAGCGCCACATCGACCAGGCGGGGCGCGCGCCACCCGAGCTCGCACCCGACCCGGACGGCAAGCGCCGCGACGTTGGCGCCGTGGCGCTCGAGCGAGAACTCGCCGTCCCCCGCGAACGCCAGGCTCACCAGGCTCCGGTCACCGCCCGCGATCCTCGCGACCAGCTGCTCCGACAGCTCCGGCAGCGCCCCGAGCCGCAGCCGCCGCTCCATCCGCGCCTCATCGAAGCACCGCGCGGCTTCGCCGACGATGGCTTCGAGCAGCCCGTACGCGTTTTCCCTCGGCTGATACGGCTCGGTGCGGACGGGCGGGTCTTCGGGTTCAGGCAGGGGCCGGAACGCGGACGCCGCCGCCTGGTCCGGCTCGGGCGACACTGCCGCGGCCTGCGGCTCTGACCGCCGATTGTGGCTCTGAAGCAGCTCGCTGATGCGCACCATCATGTTCTCCCGACGTGAGATATAGCATCAGTATAACGCAGCCGCATCCTTCAGGTAAAGCAACAACCAGCTCCATCGGCCAGGTTCACTGCTGAGCAGGTCTGAAGCGAGACGCTGGAAGCTTGAGGCTGGAACACGCGCTGTCGCC
>Ga0214471_10000831_pt1 | contig 25025 bp, 24 predicted proteins | sample RVTome_5_FD_207665 | JGI IMG/M metagenome (GOLD analysis project Ga0214471, IMG submission 207665) | Soil microbial communities from uranium-contaminated site in the Upper Colorado River Basin, Wyoming, United States - RVT142D155 | ecosystem: Environmental > Terrestrial > Soil > Contaminated >... | reverse complement strand
TGGGAGCACGATGCCCACCTCTACTTCAAGAGAGCCAAAACCGACGAGTTGCTGTTCGGCGACCCGGCAACGTGGCGCGCCGCGCTCGGCGATCGCATCGGTCTGTGAAGCCCCTCCATGCGCCAGGGGCGATAGTCGCCGGTCGGTAGGAGGAATCGGCTACCCGCTACTCGTTGCTCGGATTCAGGCTCGGCCGGCGGCGACTTCGTCTGCCCGGTTGCGGCCCGCCAGCAGGATCAGCTCTTCGTGGAGCTCGAACCAGACCGAGTGGTAGCTGTCGACGGTCGGCGAGGCGATGTAGCGATGCTCGCCGGCCGCCACCATGCCGGCGGCCCGTTCCAGGCGTGCCGCATACGCCGCCAGGCGCGCCAAGCTGTCGCTCGAGCGGTCCAGCCAGGCCGCCACGTCCTCGTGGAGCGACGCCAGGTCGGCGAGCACGGCGGAGTCGTGATCGAGGTCGGAGTGGTCGTTGAGCACCTGCTCGCCATCGTCGTCGCGCACCTGCCAGGCGGTGACGACGTCCTTCACCCTCTGGTCGAGCGGTAGGAACGCGTCCAGGGCGTCGGCTGCGCTCTTGGCGCCCCAGCGTGCACGATCGGAGGCCAGCACCTCGGCGCTCAGCGACTTACCGTCTGCCGACAAGGTGAAGGTCTCACCTGCCATCTCGACGATGCCGTCGGCCACCATGGCATCGAGCACTGCGGCAGCCTCGTCGGGTGTGGCGAAACAGGCTGCGGCCAGGTCCCCGGCGCCGGCAAAGCCTTTGATGTACAGAGTGCGCATCAGGGCCTGGCGGGTGGCGGGGCCGGCCGCCGTTGCGAAGGGGGTGGGGGGAACACCCTCCGGCGGCCGGCCCTGTTCATCGGCGCGGGCGATGTCGATCCCGAGTTGGTCGGCCCACGAACGCAGCGTGAGCGCTTCCGCCATCACCCCTTCGCCCCCGGCGACGGCCCCGGCGAACACTTCTCCGGTGGCGCCGTCGACGGTGAGCACCTCGCCGGAGAGGAAGCGTCGCCCGGCGATCGAGACGCGGTCGGGCCCGACCTCGACGTCGGCGGCGCCGACGACGGCCGGGATGCCCCAACCCCTGGCTACCACCGCAGCGTGGCACGCAAGGCCGCCGGTGGCAGTGAGGATGCCGGCCGCCCTCGCCATCCCGTGCACGTCGTCGGGTGACGTCTCGCGGCGAACCAGGATGACGCGGCGGCCGCTGTCGGCCATGCTCACCGCGTCCTCCGGCGTTGTTGCGATCTCGCCCCAAGCCACGCCGGGGGAGGCGCCGAGGCCCACGGTCAGCGCGACGGTGCCTGCGGGTCGATTCTCCGCCACCTTCGGCGGGTCGGCGAGGTAGCGGCCCACCCGGCGCACGGCCTCCTCACGGGTGAGCGGGAAATCGGGGTCCTCGGCCATGTCGATCGCGATCCGCAGCGACGCCTGCGGGCTTCGTTTGCCGATCCGGGTCTGGAGCATCCACAGCCGGCCGCCTTCGATGGTGAACTCGATGTCGCACACGTCGGTGTAGTGCCGTTCCAGGGCCTCGGCGTAGCCGCGCAACTCGGCGGCCACCGCGGGCATGCTCTGGTCGAGAGCCGAGATCGGCTGGGTGAGGTGGGTGCCGGCGACGACGTCCTCGCCCTGGGCGTCGAACATGACGTCGCCGTAGAGGACGCGCTCGCCGGTGGCCGGGTTGCGGGTGAACACCACACCCGTGGCCGAGTCGGGGCCGCGGTTGCCGAACACCATGGCCTGCACGGTGACCCCGGTGCCGAGGCCGTCGGAGATGCCCTCCATCGCCCGGTAGCTGCGCGCCCGCTCACCGTTCCACGAGCGAAAAACCGCCTCGACGGCGCCTCGAAGCTGTTGCCAGGGGTCTTCGGGAGCGTCCTCGCCGACGATGTCGCGATACGTCGTCGTGAAGCGTTCCCGGCATGCCTCGGCGAACCTGAGGTCACCCGAAGCCGCTGCCAGCCCCTCGGCGGTGGCCTCGGTGAGCCCGAGGTTGAGGATCGTGTCCATCATGCCGGGCATCGACACCGGGGCTCCCGACCTGACGCTCACCAGCAGCGGGTCGGTCGGGTCCCCGAAGCGGCGGCCAACCGACTCCTCGATGTGGGCGATGTGATCGCGGATCTCGCCGTCGAGGCCGTCCGGCCAGCCGCCCGAGAGGTAGCGCCGGCAGGCGTCGGTGGAGATGGTGAATCCGGGGGGTACCGGAAGGTGCAGATCGTTGACCATCACGGCGATGTTGGCTGCCTTGCCACCAACGATGGCGGCCACGTCGGAGAGGGGCAGGCTGTGCGGGTGGTCGAAGTCGTAGACGTAGGTCACGGTATCCACATCCTCGATAATCGATTATTTGACACTACGCGATCGGGCCCCTGTCCGTCAACTGGGAGCTTGCCACACCATCGAGGTTGGCCCGCGGGAGTTCCCGGCCCCTGCGCCATCGCCAGGGATGCGGTCCGGCGGGCAGCCACTCGCCACGACTCACCCGAGGCCGGTGCGGACTTCCTCGACGATTCTGTCGACCGACGGGATCGCCAGATCCTCGAGCAGGTCGGCGGCGGGCAACGGCACGTGGGGGGTGGTCACTCGCACGATGGGACCGTCGAGGTCCCAGAAACACTCTTCGGCGACGATCGACGCGATCTCGGCACCCCACCCGGCGAGGCGGGGATTCTCCTCCACCGTGACCAGCCGGCCGGTGCGGACCACCGAGTCGATCAACGTCTTGGTGTCGAGGGGAACCAGCGACCGCAGGTCGATCACCTCCGCGGCGACCCCTTCGGCGCCGAGCCGCTCTGCTGCCGCCAGCGCCTTCGGGACCATCGCTGCCAGGGCGACGATCGTGACGTCGGACCCGGCCCGACGTACCAGGGCGGTCCCCAGCTCGTCGATCAACTCGCCGTCGGGGACGTCCTCCTTGGTGGCGAACAGCGCCTTGTGTTCGAAGAAGATCACCGGATCGGGGTCGCGCACCGCTGCAGCCAGGAGCCCGACGACGTCGGCCGGCGTGGCCGGCGCAACCACCTTGAGGCCCGGGACCGCCATCGCCCAGGTCTCCAGGCTCTGCGAGTGCTGCGCGCCGAATCGGGCACCGCCGCCGTTGGCGGTGCGGATCACCAACGGCAGGGCGACCTGGCCGTCCGTCATGTAGCGGGTCTTGGCGATCTGGTTGGCGACGATGTCCCAGCAGGTGGCGAGGAAGTCGCTGAACATGAGCTCGCCGATGGGTCTCAGCCCGTTCATGGCAGCTCCCATCACCATCCCGGTGATCGCCTCCTCCGAGATGGGGGTGTCGCGCACCCGAGTCGGTCCGAACCGCTCCAGCAGCCCGACGGTGGTCTTGAACACCCCGCCGGCTGCGGCGACATCCTCGCCGATGAGCACCACCGAATCGTCGCGCTCCATCTCCTGGGCGATGCCGCGTGCCACCGCTTCCCTGTAGCTCAATTGCGCCATCGCGAACCTCCGTCAGCCCACACGTTGGTGAGGACCGCCTCTGGACCGGCCACCGGTGACGCCTTGGACGCTTCCGTGGCCTCGTCCACCTCGGCTGCCGCAGCCGCCACGATGGCGTCGAGCTCGCCGGCGGGCACGCCGGCAGAGTCGAGGCGGGCCCGGTAGAGGACGACGGGGTCGCGGTCCAACCACTCCTGGATCTCCTCCTCGGGCCGGTAGGTTCCCGGATCTGCCCGCGAGTGGCCGCCGTGGCGGTAGGTCTTCGCCTCGACGAGGGATGGGCCGTCGCCGGCGCGGGCGCGCCCGATTCGTTCCACGGCGACGGCGTGCACCGCCTCGACGTCGTTGCCGTCGACGATGATGCCCTCCAACCCGTAAGCCGGCGCCCTGTCGGCGGCAGGGTTGGCAACTGCGGTCACGTCGCTGATCGCCGTGTACTCCATGTAGAGGTTGTTCTCGCACACGAACACCACCGGCAGGCGCCACACGGCGGCGATGTTGAGGGCCTCGTGGAATGCGCCGATGTTGGTGGTCCCATCGCCGAAGAAGCACACCACGACCTGGCTGGTGCCCCGCACCTGGGCGGCCCATGCGGCTCCGGCGGCGATCGGCAGGTGGGCGCCCACGATCGCATACGAGCCCATCGCTCCCTTGGCCACGTCGGTGAGGTGCATCGAGCCGCCCTTGCCGCGGCAGATCCCGTTCTCACGCCCGAGCAACTCGCCCATGAGGGCGCTCATCGGGGCTCCCCGCAGCAGGGTGTGGTTGTGGCCCCGGTAGGTGCAGTACGTGAGGTCGTCGCCGGCCATGGCGGCGGCGAAGCCTGCCGCCACCGCCTCCTGGCCGAGGCCGAGGTGGGTGGTGCCCTTCACCAGGCCCTGGAGGAACAGGTCGTAGGCACGCCGCTCGAACGCCCGAGCCCTGACCATGGCCTCGAACAGGTACACCGCCGTGGACCGGTCGAGTTGCGCCTCAGACATCGCCGGCACCTCCGATCTCGTCTGCCGGGGGACAGGGGCTGGGCCCGAACGCCATTCTGCCCGTACGCCGACCACGGGCGGCAACGAAGAGGCTGCGGCCTCGTGTGGCGGCCCGGTCGATCCGACGCCCGTGGTGGCCGTTGCCCGTGGCTGTGCCACAGATCCGCCACGAGCGGGACCGTATGCAGTTGACGCGGGGGTGGTCGCCTCCGTATGCTGGTGACTAATCGATTATCGAGGATAATGGATCGTGTGTCGAGTCGAGGCGCGAGTCTGCTGGACCGGGACGCACCTTCGAGCCGTGAGGCGCCGAACGAGTCCTCGCCTCCCATACCTCCGCGGCGGGCCCGCTCGGGATCACGATGGTCGACGTACTCAGGGTCTTACCAAGGGATCGGCATGAGGTGATCGTGTCGGAGCGACGAAGGGAGTGATGCCCATGGCAGACACGAGCGCGGTGGTGAAGCAGTTCCTCGGCGACGAGAGCTTCCCGATCGCATGGGGCAACGAGGAGGAGAAGGGTCTCTTCTGGGTCTACGACGATCTGCACTGCCCGCAGCCGCTGTCGCCGATGTACTTCGACATCGGTGGTTGGTGGCTCACCTGCGACCACATGTTCCGGCGGTTCGGTACGCCGTTCGCGGCCGACTGGATCGCCAAGAACGTCAACGGCTACCTCTACACGGCGGCGGTTCCGGCCGACCCGGACTTCCACATCGAGGCGATGGAGTACGGCAACGCCTACGCGGCGCGGGTGCCGAAGGACGACCCTGAGTACGCCGCCAAGATCGGCAGCTACCTCAACGCGGTGCTGCCGACGTACGGCCTGAACTTCGCCGATTGGTGGCAGAACCGCCTCGTCCCCGAGATGCGTCGCAACTTCGACTACCTCGAGAGCAAGATCGACCGGTGGGAGGAGATCCCGCTCATGGAGTGGGCGACGATCCTCGAGGATGCGATGGACATCCACGATCGCCACTGGAAGATCCACTGGATGTTGAACTTCGCCCAGCTGTCGGCAACGCTCAACTTGCAGGCGGTCATGGAGGAGGTGCGGGGATCCTCCGATCCCGTGGTGCTGGGGCGCCTGCAGAACTCGGCCAAGGACCGCAACTGGGACTCGATCGAGGCGTTGTGGTCGATGAAGGAGGAGATCAAGGGCGACGCCGAGCTCTCGGCCATCTTCGCCAACGAGACCGGTGCCGCCGTTCTGGTGGCGCTCGAGGCCTCCGAGCGCGGCCGCGCCTTTCTGGCCGGCAAGCTCCGGCCCTACCAGAAGGAATTCGGTTGGCACGCGGTGTGGAGCCACGAGTTCGTGTTCGCCACCCGTTACGAGAGGGCCGAGCCGGTCATCGAGGTGATCAAGGGTTATCTCGAGACCGACTACGACTACCCGGCGCGGGTGCGGGCGCTGGCAGACGACATCGCGGCCGCATCAGAGGAGCTCCTAGCCGGCTTGGAGGGTGCGGCATTCGAAAAGATGGCGGCGGCGAACGCCGTCAACCTGAAGATGGCGCCACTCACCCCGGACCACCACTTCTACATCGACCAGGGCACCAACGCCCACGTGCGTCTCGTCCTGGTGTGCATCGGGCGCCACCTGGTGAAGCTCGCTGCGTTGGACGATGCCAACGACGTCGTGTACCTGAAGTACAACGAGCTGCGCTACTTCATGGCGGACCCTGCGGGGTACGACGCCAGGACGATCGTGGCGCAGCGCAAGAAGGAGCGGGACGAGTCCTACGCCATCCGACCCAAGGACTGGATCGGAACGGCCACCGAGTCGCAGCTCGGGTTCCCGTACCTCGGCTTGTGGGGCTTCCCCGAGCGGCTGTACATCGAGCAACCGGAGGCTGAGGACCAGGTGGCAGGTCTGGCGGCGTCTCCCGGCGTCTACCAGGGCACGGCCAAGGTGGTGCTGAGCGTCGACGAGTTCGACCAGGTGGACAAGGGTGACATCCTGGTCTGCCAGATGACCAACCCGGCATGGGTGACGCTGTTCACCAAGATCTCCGCGTTGGTCACCGACGCCGGAGGCCTGGTGTCGCACCCCGCCGTGTTGGCACGTGAGTTCGGCATCCCCGCGGTGATCGGCACCTCGGTCGCCACGCAGAAGATCAAGACCGGCGACCGCCTCCGTGTCAACGGAACGACGGGCGTGGTCGAGATCCTTGCCGAGACCAATGCGGGTGACGTCGTCGGGGCGGACCTGTTCACCCCATGACGACAGACACCGACCGAACCACGGAACGGGTGTCTCGCAACGTGCTGAGCGCCCAGGTGAAGGACAGGATCCTGCAATGGATCCTGGAAGGTGAGCTGGCACCCGGGTCTCGCATCGTCGAGACCCGGGTCGCCCGCGAGCTGGGCACCAGCCAGGCGCCGGTTCGCGAGGCGCTGCGGGACCTGGCCACCCTCGGCGTGATCGAGATGGAGCCGTACAGGGGCGCCAGGGTGCGTAAGCCCACCAAGGCCGAGCTTGTCGAGGCCATGGAGGTGCGCGGCGAGCTCGAGGCGATGGCCGCGGGGCTGGCGGCGGCACGGATCACCCCCGAGGTCCTGGCGAAGCTGCGCCGGCTGATCGACGACATGAACGCTTCGGCGGACTCGGGCAACGTCCACGAGCACGCGTTCGTGAACACCGAGTTCCACGCCACAGTGGTGCACGCCTCGGGCAACAAGACGCTCGAGCGGGTCTGGTCGATGCTCGAGCCGTTCGCGCGCACCTACGTGACGGCCGCGGTGCCGGGGATAGACCTGCACTGGCTGGGGCGCCGCCACTACGCAGTTCTGGACGCGCTGGAGGCGGGGGACGTCGACAAGGCGGCCGAGGCGATGCGGGTCCATGCGCGAGAGGCCGAGGCGCTCGTGTCACAGCTGGAGGACGACTCGTAACAGGAGAGCGCACTGGACTCGACGCCCGTCCCCGCGGGTCGCGAGATACCGAGATCGATCGACGAGCGTGCCCTTGCGGTGGGGCGGGGCGCGGCGGAAGGAAACCATGACGCAACTTCAGCTTTCACAGGAGATGTCGGCCGGCGCGGCCCGGCTGCGGGTGGACGTACACGGGTCACGGCCGGTCGAGTACGTCCTCGAGGACATGAACTTCCTCAACTACCGGCTCGCCGACGTGCGGATCGAGGACCGGGTGACGCTGCCCCAGCCCGACATCGTCTGGAACCGGGACGGGCAGCAGTCGATCAGCTACGACGGGCACATCATGACGTTCGAGGGGGAGTGGGCCCCAGGCCCGTTGCAGAAGACGGTGGTGACGATGCTCGCCCTGCGGATGGAGGCGGCCGGGTTGCACCCCTTCCACGCCGCTGCCGTGCGTTATCGGGACACGTCGATCCTCTTCCTCGGGGGAGAATCCAACCACGGCAAGAGCATGGGCCAGATCGAGGCGTGCCGGCGCGGCGCCCAACTGATCTCGACCGAGACGACCGTCATCGACGAGGCGGGAGTCGCCGTCATGGGCTCGAAGGACGTCTTCATCAAGAAGCGCGCCGCGGGCACCGAGCGGGCAGACAAGGCGGCGCCCAATCGCGCCGTCGAGATCTTCTTCGGTTCGATGCCGCAGTGGTCGGAGTACCCGATGGCGAGCGAGATCGACGTCGTGGTGGTGCCCGCGATCGACGGCAATTTCGATCCGGCAACGGTCGACATGATCCCGTTCGAGCGCCAGTTCCAGACGTTGCACTCGCTGCAGAACTACTTCCTGCTGAACGAGCTGCTGGCTCCGGGATGGCCGATGCCGATCGTGGACACCGAGCGGCTGCGCCGTGGCCGTGCCGCGTTCGTCGAGAAGTTCTGCGCACGTCCCTACTACTTCGTCCGGGCCGCCACGCCGCAGGTGCTGATGGACCAGGTCGAGGAGATCCTGTGAGGCGATGATGCACAGCTTCGAGTACGCCCGCCCGGCGACGATCGCAGAGACGGTGGCGCTGCTCGACGAGTACGGGCCTGACGCCCGTCTCCTGGCCGGTGGCACCGACCTGCTCATCGAGTTGCGTGACTGGAAGATCCAGCCGAAGGTCGTCATCGACGTGAAACGCATCGCCGAGCTTGCTCCGGCCATCCGCCGCGTCGACGGCCGCCTGTCGATCAGCGCCTCGTCCGTCATGACGGACATCGTCGAGGACACGGAGGTCCAGCGACACTTCCCCGCCCTCGCCGAGGCCGCGGTCGTTGTGGGCTCGGTGCAAATCCGCAACCGGGCCACGCTGGCGGGCAACATCTGCAACGGATCTCCGGCGGCGGACACCTCGCCGCCGCTGCTGGTCTACCGGGCTGTTGTCGTGGTCGTCGGCCCTGCGGGTACTCGTCGGATCCCGATCGACGACTTCATCGTCGGCCCCGGCGTCACCGCGCTGGCGAGAGGCGAGATGGTCACGGCGATCGAGGTGCCGTTCCCCGATCGTCCGACCGGCGCCGCGTACACCCGTCTGACCCGCAGATGGGGGACCGACCTCGCTTCGATCACACTCTGCTGCGGCGTCGAGGCCGGCGGCGTGACCCGTCTCGCCTACGGCAGCGTCGGCCCCCGGGCACTCCTCGTGACCGACGAGACCGGGGTGCTCGCCGACGAGGACGCGACCGAGGACGACAAGGCGTTCGTGCTCGATGCCATGTTCGCCGATGCCAGCCCGTCTCCCAGATCGATGCGTGCCTCGCCTGCGTACCGGCTCGCCATGCTCAGGGTGCTGGGGGCTCGGGCTCTGCACACGGCGCTGGAACGACTCTCGAAGGAACTGGTGCCGTGAGCGACAGACTTCACATCGAGCTCACCGTGAACGGTGCCGTGCGTGCGCTCGACGTGGCCGTGCACCACACGTTGCTCGACGCGCTGCGAGACGACATGGACCTCACGGGCACCAAGGAGTGCTGTGTGGTCGGCGAATGTGGTGCGTGCACGATCATCGTCGACGGCAGGTCGGTGAACTCCTGCCTCATGCTCGCCGTCGAGGCCGACGGAGCCGAGGTGACCACGGTCGAGGGCCTTGCCGTCGACCGCCGGCTCAGCCCGCTCCAGGAGGCGTTCCTCGAAACCGGTGCCGCCCAGTGCGGTTTCTGCATCTCCGGGCAGCTGATGGCGGCGCACTTCCTGCTCGAGCGCAACCCTCACCCAACGCTGGACGAGGTCCACGACGGGCTCTCCGGGAACCTGTGCCGCTGCGCCGGGTACGGCCAGATCGCCGCCGCGGTGCTCCAGGCCGCAGAGAGGGGCGCCACGTGAGCGCCACCGGCGTCGGCTCCTCCGTTGCCCGTGTCGGCGGGTTCGGTCGGGTGACCGGGACCCAGGAGTACCTCGCCGACATCCACCTCTCCGACGTGTTGCACGTCAAGCTGGTCACCCTCGACTGTTCGCGTGCCCGGATCCTGTCGATCGACACCTCGGCGGCAGAGCAGGTCCCCGGCGTCCGTCTCGTCATGACGGCGGCGGACCTGCCGCAACCGGTGCCCCGCTTCGGCCCGCAGTTCCAGGACCGCCCGGTGCTGGCCACCGGCGAGACGAAGTACCACGGCGAGCCGGTGGCGGCCGTGGCGGCTGAGACCAAGGACGCCGCCGAGGAGGCCGCCCGACTGGTGCGGGTGGAGCACGAGGTGCTCGCCGGCGGGGTCTTCAGCGTTGCCGACGCCCTCGACCCGGCATCGCCTCTCGTCCAGGACCCGGCACTGCGGCCGGACGATCCGCTGGCCGGCACCAACATCCGCCGCCAGCACGACTTCGGGTGGGGCGACGTCGGCGCCGCCACCGCCGACCTGGTGGTCGAGAACACCTACCAGTTCCCGATGGTCACCCACTTCGCCATCGAGCCTCACGGCTTCATGGCCGCCCCCGACGGCGACGGGATCGTGGTGTGGAGCACCATCCAGCACCCATTCCTGTTGCAGAAGATCATCGCCAAGCTGCTCGACCTGCCGCTGTCGAAGGTGCGGGTCGTCGCCCCCGATCCCGGTGGAGGCTTCGGCGGCAAGCAGAACCCGAAGTACGAGCCGCTGCTGGCCTTCATGGCGTTACGCGTCGACCGCCCGGTACGGCTGATCCTCACCCTCGACGAGTCGTTCCAGGCGGCGCGCCGGGCTGCGTGCGAGGTGCGGGTGCGCACGGGCCTGCGTGCCGACGGAACGCTCGTATTCGAGGACTTCGAGGCCAACTTCCTCGCAGGCGCGTACGTCGACATCGCCGATCGGGTCGTGAGCAAGGGCAGCTACCTGGCTGCCGGTCCGTACCGGGTGCCTGCGGTGCGCATCCTGGCGAGGACGCTGCTGTCGCACACCACCCCGTCAACTGCCTTCCGCGGCTTCGGCATCCCCCAGGTGAGCTGGGCACGCGAGTCCAACCTCGACGAGGCTGCACGCACTCTCGGCATCGACCGCCTCGAGCTGCGGCTGCGCAACCTCGCCGGCTACGGCGAGGAGTTCGTGCCCGGCGACACGCCGGCCGACGGGCGCTGGAGCCAGACCGTGCGCAAGGCCGCCGAGCTGATCGAATGGGGAGCCCCTCTGGCGCCGGGCCGCGGGCGCGGCATCGCCATCGGCTTGAAATCGGGCCCCACGACCGGACTGTCGTACTCGACCGTGCGGCTGCTCGCCGACGGGAGCGCCACGGTGTTCTCCGGGACCTCCGACATGGGCCAGGGTGCCCGCACGGTCTTCGCCCAGATCGCCTCGCAGGAGTTGGGCGTGCCGCTGGATCGCATCGCCGTCGTCATGGGCGACACCTCGGTCGTTCCCTACGACCAGCAGACGTCGGCCAGCAGGTCTTCGGTGCTGATGGGCAACGCCGTCCTTCGCGCTTGCCGGGCCGTCCAAGCCCAGGTGGCGGCGATCGCGTCACGCCTCCACGGGGTGAACGAGTCCGAGATCGTGGTGGACGGAGGCGTCGTGCGGCTCCCCGACGGTGAGTTGCCGATCGTGGACGTGGCGAAGGCAGGGCTCGGGCGCCTCGGCGGTGAGATCACCGGCCATGGTGAGATGCGCAAGGAGGCCGTCCCCGACCATCCCCTCGGCGGAACCGCCGCCTTCTTCGAGTTCAACTGCACGGCGGTGGAACTCGAGGTGGACGAGGGGACCGGCCACATCGACATCGTCCGCCACGTGACTGTGAGCGACGTGGGACGGGCGCTCAATCCGATCCAGGTGGCGGGCCAGGACGAGGGGGCGGCGGTCATGGGCCTGGGCCACACGATCATGGAGCACATCATCCTCGACGAAGAGGGTCGGATCCGGAACCTGGGCGCCATCGACTACCGCATCCCCACCAGTCTCGACCTGCCCCGCCAGCTCGTGAGCGCGAGCATCGAGAACGCCGACGGCCCGGGGCCCTACGGGGTCAAGGGGATCAGCGAGGGCGCCCTGCTGGTGGTGTCGCCGGCGGTGGCGTCGGCGGTGACCGAGGCCACAGGGCTCGTCATACGGGACCTGCCGCTCACGCCGCAGCGTGTGTGGGAGGCCATGAGAGAGTCCGTCATGGAGACCGTATGAGCAGTCACGTCGAAGTTGGCCCCATTCGGGGCATCCCGGCGGCCGCGGTCGTCGAGGCGGCCCGCCTCGTGGAACGCGGGCGCTGGTACTCGCTGGCGACCTCGCGGTTCCCGGGCATGCCGCTGTTCCCGGGCCATCCCCCGTTCCAGGTGCTCAACTACCGGACCCCGCCCGGCATCCGGGCCGAATCGGCCCAGCCGTGGGGGCCGCCCAATGACGTCGGCCTCGGTTACATGGCCGAGTACGTGATGGCGACGTCGCACTCCGGGGCACACGTCGACGCCCTCGGCCACATGACCGTGGGTGACGACAACCACTGGTTCGGAGGCGGCAACACCGCCGAGCACTTGACCGACAAGGGCCCATCCGTCGGAGACGCCGAGAAGCTGCCGCCGTTCTTCACTCGCGGCGTGCTGCTCGACGCACCAGGGTTCCGCGGCGTCGAGGCACTCCCCGCAGGCTCGCCCGTCGACGCCGCCGAGATGGCGGCCATCGCCGAATGGGAGGGCGTCGAGGTGCGGCCCTGGGACGTCGTGCTGGTGCGCACCGGCTACCTGGCGTACTGGCCCGACGCCGACAAGATGGCGACCCACAAGACCGCGGGACCCGATCTGTCGGCCGCGGAGTGGCTCCTGGAGCGCGGCGTGGTGGCCACCGGTACCGACACCGAGACCTACGAGGTGCAGCCGGCGCCCGACCGGGGGATCCCCGCCAACCCGCAGCCGGTGCACACCAGGCTCCTCATCGAGAACGGGGTCTACCTGATGGAGAGCATCTACCTCGAGGAGATCGCCCGCGACCAGGTGTACGAGTTCCTGTTCGTGGCGCTGCCGGTGAAGATTCGTGGAGCCACCGGGTCGATGGTCGACCCGCTGGCTGTCGTGTAGGGAGGCGAGATGAAGGCATTGGTCGTCACCGAACCGAACCGGTTCTCGGTTGAGGAGGTGGACGAGCCCGTTGCGGACTACCGGCAGGTCCTGGCCAGGGTGCGGGCGGTGACGATCTGCGGAACCGACGCCCACCTGCTGCGGGGCGACTACAAGGGATTCTGGCCCCCCGGCTTCCCGTTCATCCCGGGCCACGAGTGGGCGGGCGAGATCGTGGCTCTCGGCCCGGGCGCCGCCGACCTGGGCTGGGCGGTCGGCGACCGCGTCGCCGGCACGTCACACGATGCCTGTGGGGTGTGCCAGAAGTGCGTCGAGGGTCACTACAACCTGTGCGAGAACTACGGCAACCCGGCGGTACACCGCCAATACGGGCACAACCACCAGGGCTCCTTCGCCGAATACGTCGTCCACGGGGTGAAGTCGATCTTCCACCTGCCCGACGCACTCGACTTCGCCACCGGCGCCATTCTCGACCCGGCGTCGATCGCTCTCCACACCGCCAACCGGGGCGGAGTGCGGCCGGGCGACAACGTCGTCGTGTTCGGACCGGGGCCGATCGGCCTGCTCGCTGCCGACGCCGCCCGCGCCAGGGGTGCCGGAAGGGTGATCGTGGTCGGGCGGGGTGGTCGCCTGGCTCGGGCAGCGGGTCTCGGCTTCGAGACCGTCGACTACGGCGCCGGTGACCCGGTGACGGCGATCCGCGCCACCACCGGCGGCCTCGGTGCCGACGTCGTGCTCGAAACCGCCGGTGTCCCCGATTCACTGCGCTGGAGCATCGCCGCGCTGCGGAAGGGCGGCAGGTGTGCCGTCGTCGGCATTCCGGTCGAAGGGGTTTCGCTCGACCTGCAGGACCTTGTGCTCTTCGAGAAGGAGATCCTGGGGGTGCGGGCCTCGACCGGGGAGATGCGCCACGTGATCCCCCTGGTGGTCGACGGCCGGATGCGGGCCCGCGAGCTCATCACCCACTACTTCGCGTTGGAGAAGTTCGAAGACGCGCTGGCGACGTTCAACGAGCGCCGCGACGATGCCATGAAGGTCATCGTCGAGCCCTGAATCGAGCGCCATCGTCGCTGTTTGGGTTCCCCTCCTTGTGAAAGGCGGGGAGAGCCCGGCAAGAGGCTGCTCACGAGTCAGATCTCAGACCTGACCAACGGCTCGAGGTGTTCGGCGAGCGCCACCAGTTGCTCGGGCCGGTGGGGTGCCGGGAAGTGGGCGATCACATGCTGGGCGCCTGCCTCGCGGTAGGCGGCCGCCAGGTCGGCGAACGCTGCAGGGTCGATGTCGGCCTCGAGCTTGACGGACACCTCGATCTCGGCGGGGTCGCGACCCAGGTCGGCGCAGTGGGCGTGGAGCACCTCGATCTTGTGGCGCAACTCGGCGGGGTCGCCGCCGGGGTAGTTCCACTGGTCGGCCCAGCGGGCGGCGATCTGCAGCGTGCGCCGCTCGCCCTTGCCGCCGATCACCAGCGGCGGGCGCGGCCGCTGGTGCGGTTTGGGCTCGCACAGGGCGCCCGTGAGCTTGTAGTGGTGGCCGTCGAAGGTGGTGCGCTCCTGGGTGAGCAGCCGGTGGATCACCTCGCACGACTCCGCCAGCCGGTCGAAGCGCTCACCGATCGGAGGCAACGGGATGCCGTACGCGTGATGCTCCTCCTCGCTCCATCCGGCACCGAGGCCGATCTCGAGGCGCCCCCCCGAGGCAACGTCGACCGTGGCGGCCATGTTGGCGAGCAGGCCAGGATGGCGCAGCGTGTTGTCCGTGACCAGCACCCCGAGGCGGATCCGCCGGGTGAGGGCCGCCAGGTATGCCAGCATCGTCCAACCCTCGAAGCAGGGACCCGTGGGGTCGCTGAAGATCGGGTATGCATGGTCGAACGTCCAGCCGGCGTCGTAGAGGCCTATCCGGTCGGCTTCCCTCCAGAAGTCGCGCATCGGCGCCCACTCGGTGTGCTGTGGCCGGGTCTTGAAGGACACGCGCATCGTCACGCCGACGCCTCCAGCAAGGCGGGGAGCGGTACCGACCGCCGGGCGCGGCGTTCGAACCGGAGCTGGTGGGTGTAGCCGACCGCCCGCGCGGCGCGCACCGCCTTCTGGCGTCCCCAACCCGCTTCCTGTGGGAGGTGGGCGTCGCTGGCGAGGGTGATGGGCACGCCAGAACTGTGCAGGCGCGCCAGGAAGGCCGGTGCCGGGAAGATCTCGGCGGCGAGGTGGCGGAGCCCGGCGCTCGACACCTCGACGGCGGTGCCCGAGTTGGCGGCGGCCTCGGCTACGGCGTCGTACAGGTCGTCGATCGGTTCGGAAGGGCGGATTCCGGTCTTCTTCACGACGTCGGCGTGGGCCAGCACGTCGACCATGCCGGACGCCGCCAATGCCGCCTCCAACTCGAAATACTGCTCGTAGGACCGCCGCACGCCGCGGCGGGAGAACTCGGCCCGGTTGGCGCGGCGGTCGAAGCCCCAGCCGCCGATCCAGTGAACCGATCCGATGAGGAAGTCGAACGGATACCCTGCCAGCAGGTCGATCACGGCCCCCTCGGTCCCGGGCTGGAAGTCGACCTCCAAGCCGAGCTTCACCGGCAGGCCGCGGTCTTTGGCGTCCACCACCACGGACACGTACGACTCCAGGGACAGGTTGCGCTCGGCGGCGACCACCGCCGCCATCTCGGCTGCCCGTTGCGGGTCCGGCTCGGACTCCCACCAGCGGCCGAGCACCGGCGCCGACTCGGCGCAGCGGTAGAGGTGCTCGCTGAACCCCAGTTCCTCGACGCCTCGGGCCGCCGCCACCTCGACGTAGCGGTCGATGTAGCCCGGTGGGTAGACCCCCATCGGAGGAGCCTCCTCCATCAGGTGGTGCGGATGCAGGTGGAGGTGGTAGTCACTCACGGGGTCTACGACGTGAGCTTGTCGTACAGGCTCGCGGCGTTGAGGGTCTGGATGTACTCCATCATGTACTCCTGGCCGATGTCGACGGGGTAGCGGTCGGTGAACTCGACCCGCTCCACCGTCTCCTCCCTCGACCACCCCTTGGCGACGGCTGCCGCCACCGCCGACTTCCACTCCAGGAGCACCGACCGCTGGGTGGCGAGGTAGCGCGTGGTCGTGATGGGCCCGTGGCCGGGGATCACGTGGTCGACGTCGAGCCCCTTGATCGTCTCGAGCGCCCCGACCCACTGGTCGACATCCGAGGTCATGAGCCACGTCTGGCACTCGGAGAACACGGTGTCGCCGGTGAAAACCGCCCGCTCCTCGGGCACGTACACGGCCACCTGGCCCGGGGTGTGGCCCGGGGTGTGGATCAGGTGGAAGGTGTGCGAGCCGACGCGCAGTGTCAGGTCGCCGGTGAACACCACCGTGCCCTTGTTGGGATCGGCGTAATACTCGTCGCGGTCGGGGAAGATGTCGGCCCCGTCGGGGTCGTCGCTGGGGATCGCCTCGGCGGCGTAGGCGAAGGGGTCGAGGATCGGGGCGACCACCATGAAGTTGTCATAGACGCCCTGATGGTGGACGACCTCGCCGGCACCCTTGAAGTAGTAGTTGCCGAAGATGTGGTCGACGTGGTGCTCGGTGTTGACGACGTAACGGATGGTGCCGTACGCCTCGGCCTCCTCACGCATCGCCACCGCCCTCGTCGGGAGTTGCGGCGTGTCGATCACCACCACGCCGTCGGAGGTGACGACGAAGCTGGGGTTGCAGCCGCGCAGCTTCGTCTCCGTGAAGACTCTCGGCGTGACGTTCTCCATGTGGCGTCCTCCTGGGCGTCTATTGAGTGGCGGTCAGGCCGCCGTCGATCGTGAGGATCTGTCCCGTGATGAACGACGACGCATCCGAGCAGAACAGCAGGACGGCGCCGAGCAGGTCGGCCGTCTCGCCGACTCGCCCGATCGGGATCCTGGCCACGACGCCCGCCTTGAACGCCGGGTCGCCGAGCAACATCGCCACCTGGGGGGTGTCGACGAAGGTGGGGGAGATGGCGTTCACCGTGATCCCGTGTTTGGCCCACTCCGTGGCCCACTGGCGGGTGAGCGAGTCGATGGCCCCTTTGGCGGCGACGTAGGCGGAGTACCCGGCGTCGATGCCGAGTTGGCCGCGCACCGACGAGATGTTGACGACCCGGCCTCCCCGCCCGCCGCGGATCATCTGGCGCACCGCCGCCTGGGTGGGAAGCACCGCGCTGCGCACGTTCAACTCGTAGATCCAGTCCCATTCCGCCACCGGGTACTCCTCGGCGTCGAACAGGACCTTGCCGGCTCCTCCACCCACCGCGTTCACCACGATGTCGACCCGGCCGAAGTGCGCCACCGTGTCGTCGACGGCACGCTGCGCGTCGTCCGGGTTGGTGACGTCGGCGGCTACGGCGATGCCGTCCGATCCGGCCAGGCGCACCCCTTCGAGCGCTGCCTCGGCCCTGATCTGGTCGCGGCCCACGATGGCGACCCTGGCACCGGCGGCGGCGAGCCCGGCTGCCAGAGCCGACCCGATCGCGCCGCTGCCGCCGGGAACGACCGCGACCTTTTCGTCGAGGGCGAACAGATCGCTCTGGCTCATCTTCGGTCCCTTTCCGGGCGTCTGTGGATTCCGCAGTGGTGGTCGTCCCGTGCCAGGAGGTCAGCCGACCAGGTCTCGGATCGCCGCCGCAGTCGCCTCGGGCGAGATCCCGTACTTCTCGACGAGGGCGGCGTTGGGCCCGGACTCGCCGAACACGTCCTGCAGGCCGTGGCGGTGCACCGGCATCGGCGCCCGCTCGCCAAGCACCTCGGCGATGGCTCCACCGAGGCCACCCACGATGGTGTGCTCCTCGGTCGTCACCACCCTTCCGGTCTTGCGAGCCGCTGCCACCACGGCGTCGACGTCGAGCGGCTTGATCGTCGGCACGTGCACCAGGTGAACGTCGATGCCCACGTCGGCCAGGATCATCGCCGCCTCATAGGCCCGCGGGGTCTGGGTCCCAGTCGAGAACACGGTCACGTCGGAGCCCTCGCGAACGGTCACGACCTTCCCCAACTCGAACCGGTAGTCGTCGTCGAAGAGGATCGGCGACGTCTCGCGGGTGAGCCTGAAGTAGACCGGACCCTCGTGGGCGATGATCGCCGGGAGCGCCTTGCGGGTCTCGACCTCGTCCGCGGGCGCCACCACGGTCATGTTGGCCATGGAGCGCATGATGGCGACGTCGTCGAAGATGAGGTGGGTCTTGCCGGTCATCCCGGCCAGCAGGCCTGCGTAGCCGGCCATCAACTTCACGTTGAGCTTCGGTTGGGCGATCAGCACCCGGATCGGGTCGTGGGCGCGCGAGACGATGAAACAAGCAAACGTGCTGACGATCGGGATGAGGCCCACCGTGGCCATCCCTGCGGCCATGCCCAGCATGTTCTGCTCGGCGATCCCCATCTGGAAGAACCGCTCGGGATGGGCGTTCTCGAAGATGTCGGTGCGTGTCGAGCTGCCGGTGTCGCCATCGAGGACGACGATGCGCTCGTCGTTGTTGCCCAGGGCGGCGATCGTCTCTCCGAACGCAACCCGCAGCGGCTTGCCTTGCACCAGGGTGCTCATGGCCGCCCTCCTTCGCTCTCGCCGAGCTCACGCATCGCCTGGGCGAACTCTTCCTCGGTGGGGACGCGGGCGTGCCAGGTGAAGTCCCCCTCCATGAACGAGACGCCCTTTCCCTTGACGGTGTGGGCCACGACGGCCACCGGAGCGCCGCGGACGGCCTTCGCCCCCTCCAGGGTGTCGATCACCTGCGCCATGTCGTGTCCGTCGGTTTCCAGCACGTGCCAGCCGAACGCCTTCCAGCGGTCGGCGAGTTGGGACCCGCTGTACGGGGTGATCCGCTCGGCTGCGGTGGCACCCCGCCAACCGAACTGCTGGAGCTTGTTGTGGTCGATGATGGCGGTGAGATTGTCGAGCCCGTAACGGGCGGCGACGTGGGCACCCTCCCACACGATCCCCTCGTTGCACTCGCCGTCGCCCAACATCACGTAGGTGCGGAACCCCGCCTGCTTGGCACGGGCGCCGAGGGCGATGCCGAGCGCCGCCGAGAACCCCAGGCCCAGCGAGCCGGACGACATGTCGATGCCGGGGGTGATCGTCATGTCGGGATGGCCTTGGAGCCGTGAGTTGATGGCGTCGAACGTGAGCAACTCGTCCTCGGGGAAGTAGCCGCGCATCGCCAGCACGGTGTAGATGGCGATGGCGCTGTGGCCCTTCGAGAGGACGAATCTGTCTCGCTCGGGCCAATCGGGCTCGTCGGGACGTATGTTCATGATGCGGAAGTAGAGGGCGGTGAGCATGTCCATCGCCGAGTAGGGGCCACCGACGTGGCCTCCTTTTGCGTGGGCAACCGCCCGCAGGATGTGGATGCGTCCCCGCCTGGCGACGTCCTCCAACTCCGCGCGGTCGAAGCGCTGGTCGGTCTGCGTCATGGTCGGCCTCAGTCCTCCTCGTAGGATCCGGGGGTCACCGGGGGCGAGAAGGCGGTGACCATCTCGAGCGCCTCGGGGCCGTGCGACACGGTGGCGTGGTGCAGGCCGATCGGGATGTAAACCGCGGTTCCCGGTTCCAGCACCGCCGTGCCCTCGGGCGTCACCAGTTCACCGTTGCCGGCGATGATGTAGATCGTCTCTTCCTGGGTGGGGTGCACGTGGCCCTCCGGTGCGGACCCCGGAGGGAACACCGCGTAGCCGACCGTGAGGTTGGCGGCGTCGCTGACCTCAGGGCCGATGTAGTGCAGCCAGTCCCGGCCCGGGAGGTGGACGACCCGGGCCTCCTCCTTGCGTACCGCCTTGAGCATCGGTACCTCCTCCTCCGGTGGTCAGTTGGGAGCATGCCGGGCAGGTGTGCTCGGCCCCCACGGCGGCGGTGCGACCAGGCGGCCCGTCATCCGTCGGCCTTGACACCCGTCGGCGGGCCCTCGGTCCACTGCTCTGCCGGCTCCTAGATCATCGATTATCGAGTATTTGGACACGATACCGCTGGTCCGGGGAGCGGTCAAGGTTCGGTCCGACCGGGTGCGCCGGCCCTGGCAGCCCACACCACAGGATCCGCCAGCGGGGAAACGTGGCGCACGGCGAACTCGATCTGGCGCATGCAGGTGTCGCGCCAGATTCCGCTGGCGATGAAGGCGGCATGCTGGTCGGCGGTGCGCAGGTCGTAGCCGACGAGTTGCCGGCAGTCGGTGGCTGCGAACTCGGCCGCGAAGGCCTCCATGAGGTCGTCGACCAACTCGCGGGCACAGCGTTTCGCACGGTCGTGATCGGCGATGCGCAACCCGGCCAACCTTCCCACGGCGAGGGCGGCTCCGGTGATCGCCCCGCACACCCCGCCGGAGTAGGCCACACCGCCGTTGAGGGCCATCGACGCCGAACCGTCGTCAGGATCGCGGAGCCCGAGGGCGTCCTGCAGCGCCATCTGGGTGGTCTCGGCGCAGCCGAAGCTGTTGTCCTCGCGCAGGAACAGCGAGCGGGCTCGCAGCACCGCCGCTGCCTGGGCCGTCTCGTCGCTCCCGGATGTCACAACATGGCCGGTCGCTCGGCTGCCCGGCGCATCGCCTCGAGCAGGGGGAGGCGCTGGCCGCTCAGATAGCGGATCAGCGCCCCACCGCCTGTGCTGACGAAGCCGATGTGATCGAGGTCGACGAAGCGGCGGGCGCTTGCCACAGTGTCGCCGCCGCCGATCACGGAGACTCCGCGGGCCGCCGCCACCGCGGTCCACAACTCGCGAGTGCCACGGTCTCCGACCGCCGACTCGTACACCCCGGCGGGTCCGTTGACGAAGATCGTGGCGGCACCCGCTATCGACTGCCGGTAGGCGTCGATCGTGACCTCGCCGATGTCGACGATGGCTGCCGGAGCGGGCAGATCTGCTACGGCCATCTCCCGTCGCGTCCCGTCCTGGTCGTACGCCACGTCGCGCGGCACCCGGATGTGGTCGGGGAACTGCTCGAGCAGGGCCACGGCTTCGGGGACGAACGCGTCGAGTGAACGATCGGCGATGAATCGCTCGGACGGCTCGCCGAGCCGGATGCCGCCCGCCATCAGCATGATCTGGCCGGTGATCCCGGCGGTGAGAACCTCGTCGGCGATGCCATCGGCGAGCACCTTGCGCATCATCCCGAACGCGTCCGAGATCTTGAGGCCGCCCAGCAGGAACAGGCAGGGCCGCGCAGGGTGTTCGGCCACACTGGACAAGGCGTCGATCTCCTCCATGAGGAGACGACCGCCCGCCGTGGGGAGCACCTCCTGGAACGCCACCATCGAGGGGGCGTTGCGGTGGGCGGCGGCGAAGGCATCGTTGACGTAGAGGTCGAACAGCGGTGCCAGGCTGCGCACCAGGTAGGTCTCGACCATCTCGGTCGGCGTCAACTTGACGGCCGACTCGAAGGTCGACACCTCCTCGGTGAGGAACCGCAGGTTCTCCAGGAGCAGGATCTCACCGATCCCGAGGTCGCGCACGGCCTGGCGGGCGGCGGGCCCTGCCACGTCGTCGATGAAGCGCACGGAGCGCCCCAGCAGGTCGCCGAGGCGCGAGGCGTGGCCGCGTAACGACACCAGGTTGTGGTAGTCGAGCGTGTCGCCCTGGTGGGCGATCAGCACCAGTCTCGCTCCCGCCGCGGCGAGGTCGCGGATCGTCGGCAGGCTCTTCGTCAACCTGTTGTCGTCGACGATCGCCCTGGTCGACCGGTCGATCGGTGAGTTGATGTCGACCCGCAACAGCACCCGCTTGCCGTAGAGGTCAAAGTCGTCGATGCGAGGGATCCTCACGCTGGCCCCTTGGGTGCTCTCAACCCATGCCGAGGTACTTGTTGGTGAGCCCGACTGCCTCCAGACGGTCTTCCTGGAGCCGCAGCGAGGCGCGGATGCCATCGATCGTCTCCGGGATCACGACCGACTCCTGCGGGATGTTCACCGCGAACATGATGTCGTTGCCGGACATCCCCACGGTCTCCTCGAACAGGCCGATCTCGTACATGTCCCCGCGGGGATGCCCGAGGAACCGGGCGTAGTTGAAGAACGACGTGTTGGTGTCGAAGCCGTCGGCGATTCGCGCCACCCGGATCCGAGGGTGGGTGCGGAAGGCGGCGATCACCTCGGCGGCATCCGTCTTGCGCTTCGGGGTGGCGACGATCGTGATGATGTGGCCGTGCGTCACCGGCGTGTGCACCAGCAGTCCGGTGGCGTCGATGTGCGGCATGATGTTCATGAGGTCGACGGCCTGGTGGTTCGGGATCGGCTCGATGAGGAGCGAGTCGACCAGACCGCGATGGGTGTCACCCGGGTCCGCCACCCGGCGGATGATCGTGATGGCCGTCTTCTCGATGCCTAACGCGCGGTCGAGGCAGTCGATCGCCCGGATGAGCCCGGTCGTGTTGCACGAGGTCAGCTTCAGGTAACTCTTGCCGACGCCCTTCTCGTAGTTGGCGTAGCCGTGGAAGAAGACGTCGGCGACCTCGCCCTTCTCGCCGCCCTGGAAGATGGCGTTGACCCCGGCGGCGACGTATTTCTCCTTGTTCTTGGCGCCGATGCCGCCGGGTGCGGCGTCGAGCATGATGTCGACTTCGCCGAGGAGGTCGTCGAAGCTGCCCGTCACCGGCACACCGGCCGCTCCCAGAGCCTCCTCCGCCCCAGGGGCGGCGGCGAACATCGGGTACGGCATCCCGCGCTCCAGCAGTGCTCGCACCGGCAATGTCGGGGCCACGTCGGCAACGCCGACCAACTCCATGTCCTCCTGGCGGGCGGCACCATCGGCGAGCCGCTGACCGATCACCCCGTATCCGGCAACTCCGACCTTGACCCTGCTCATTGTCACTCCTCCTTCACCGGTCAGGCGCCGGCGCGCATCTTCGCCTCGACCGCCTCGCCCATCTCGTCCGTGGTGTTCGAGCCACCCATGTCCCTCGTGCGGACCGTACCCTCGCCGAGGACTGCCGCGACGGCCGCTTCGACGTGGCTCGCCGCTTCGGGCTCGCCTATGTGCTCCAGGAGCATCCGGGTGGCTTCGATCGACGCGATCGGGTTGACCACCCGCCTGCCGGTGTACTTGGGTGCCGAGCCGTGGATCGGCTCGAACATCGATGGGTGCGTCCGTTCCGGGTTCACGTTGCCCCCACCGGCAAATCCCATGCCGCCCTGGAGCATCGCACCCAGGTCGGTGATGATGTCGCCGAACAGGTTGGACGCCACGACCACGTCGAAGTACTCGGGGTTCTTGACGAACCACATGGTGAGGGCGTCGACCAGAGCCATGTCGGTCTCGATGTCCGGGTAGTCGGCGGCGACGTGGTCGTAGGCCTCGTCCCAGAACACCATCGAGTAGTTGAGGGCGTTGGACTTGGTGCAGTTGGTCACCCTGCCGACCTTGACGCCAACGCCGAGCTTGGCACGCTTGCGGGCTGCCTCGAAGCCGTAACGGATCGCCCGCTCGCAACCTTTCCATGTGAAGATCCCGGTCTGGAGGGCGAAGGCATCGGGAGTCCCTCGTTTGAAGAAGCCGCCGCTGTGCGAGTACTCGCCCTCGGTGTTCTCCCGGATCACCAGGATGTCAACCGTCTCGGGCGTGGCGGTGCGGATTGGCGTCGCCACACCGGGGTACAGCTTGATGGGCCGCAGGTTGACGTACTGGTCGAATCCCTTCCGGATCGTGAGCAGCATCTCCAGCGAGATATGATCGGCCACCTTGGCTGCGTCGCCGATGCAGCCGAGGAAGATGGCGTCGAACGGAGCGAGCACGTCGAGCGCGTCCTCGGGCATCATGACGCCGTGCTGGAGGTAGTAGTCGCACGACCATTCGAAGGATTCGGTCTCGACGTCGAACCCGTGTAGATCGGCGGCGGTGTGCAGGATGCGGGTCGCCTCCTCGGCGATCTCGGCGCCTACTCCGTCGCCGGGGATGACGGCGATCCGGTATGTCGACATGAAGCCTCCCGGCTCGGTTTGGATGGAGAGCGTCAGGTTCCGGGGTGGCGCGACACGATACGCTCGGTGCGGCGCTCGACCCAGTCGGGAGAGAACACCGGCGCCGCCGTCACCAGGACGTGGATCATGAGCCCCAGGCCCCAGCCGAACAGCGGCCACTGGAACCACCACGAGCCGCCGTCACGCGTAAGCGCGTTGATGAGGAACAGCCCGCCGTTGACGACCGCGTAGACCAGGAGGTGCACGTAGAGGCCCTGGAGCGCTTCCGCCCTCGCTCGGGCCGCCTTGTGGGCCTCGTCCACGGAGGGCCCTTGGCCCTCGCCGCTCATCGGGGTCGCGCCACCCTCGGGCGACTCACCGGCCTTCCGAGTCATGTTGGGATCCATGCGCCTTCACCTCCTCTCGTACTATCCGCGGGGTGTCGGCGGCCACCTAGAGTCGGAAGGCCCACTTCGCACCGGCGGGCCCGCGACGAGAGGATCCGCGCTCGCCGTGCCCGGGTCAGCCTCCGCCCGCCATGGTGAGGTAGGCCTCCAGGGTGGTGATGTCGAGCTCGCCCGCCGTGCGGGCCACGACACGTCCCTGGGGGTCTACGAACACCCAATAGGGGAAGCTGGTGCCACCGAAGGCGGCAAACGCCGTGCCGTCCTCGTCGTCCACCAGGACCGGCGCCGGCCAGCCTTCGCGCTCGAGCCACTCGTCTGGCGGGTAGTTCACCTGGACGGGGTCCGTGGCGGTCGACACCGCCGCGATCTCGACGCCGGGTACGCCGCCCGTCGTCGCCAGCCACTCCACCACCCGGGGCACCTCGGCCTGGCAATGCGAGCACCAGTGGGCCAGGAACAGGATGCCTCGGGCGCCGCTGTCAGGCCCGATCGTGACGTCGGTGCCCTCGAAGTCGGCTCCATCGACGGACGGGATGGCGGCGCCCACTGCCGGGTCGTCGGCGATGGCGCCGGTCCCGGTGAAGCCGGGGAGTGCCGCGCCGGATACCACGACCGACCCGAAGGCCGTATCGTCGTCTCCACCGCCCGTGAAGGCGATGGCGGCCACGATGGCGGCGGCGACCACCCCGAAAGCGATACCGGCGATCGGGATCCGGCGAGCCGCCGGCTGGGGGGTTGGTCTGGTGGCGGGTCGTTTCTTGCCGGGCGTCGTCATGTCTGTACCTCACTCGTCTCGGCCGGTGCGCCGGCTGTGTTGGCGGCCCGGACAGCCAGCAGCACGAGAATCAGCGCGAACGCGCTACCGGCCATGTACGGGATGGAGATGAAGCCGAACATCCAGAAGTAGGCGGAGCTGCACGGGA
>Ga0214471_10000830_pt1 | contig 25056 bp, 22 predicted proteins | sample RVTome_5_FD_207665 | JGI IMG/M metagenome (GOLD analysis project Ga0214471, IMG submission 207665) | Soil microbial communities from uranium-contaminated site in the Upper Colorado River Basin, Wyoming, United States - RVT142D155 | ecosystem: Environmental > Terrestrial > Soil > Contaminated >... | reverse complement strand
CCTCCCGGTCTTCGTGTACGATCACTCGCTCGGGTGCTCCGTGACCGGCGGCCATGTGTACCGCGGTTCGGAATTTCCTTCCCTGCAGGGGGTTTATCTCTTCGGGGACCTTTGCAGCACCCGGATCTGGGGGATCAGGAAGAACGGCGCCGCCTGGGGCAACGCGTTGCTTGCGAACAACACGACGGTGACCATAACCACCTTCGGCGAAGACGAGTCGGGAAACGTGTACGTCGTGAATTACGCGAACGGCGATCTCCTGAAGATCCTTTCCCCGTGAGATCGTGACGGTGCAGGTCCCCGACCGCCTTGGCGCATCCGCTCGCGGAAAACGGACGGAACGATGCCGATCCATCTCCAATCGAGGTACCATCGCAGGGATCGGGGCAGGGAGGAGGTAGCGGATGCGCGTCGCCGTTTCCGGTTCGACGGGACTCGTCGGTTCCGAGGTGGTTGACTCTCTTTCCACCGCGGGGCATGAGGTCGTCCGGCTCGTCCGGCGCTCCCCCGCCCCGGGAGAGAGGGCTGTCCGGTGGGACCCGGAGAAGAGGGAGGTCGATGCGGCGGGTCTCGAGGGCCTTGACGCCGTCGTCCACCTCGCGGGGGAGAACGTCGGCTCCGGCCGTTGGGCCGCCGCCCGGAAGGCCGCCATCCGGGACAGCCGTGTGAACGGGACGCGCTTCCTTTGCGACGCCCTCGCGGGGCTCGCCCGGCCGCCGAAGACGCTCGTGTGCGCCTCCGCGGTCGGCTATTACGGAGACCGGGGAGAGGAACCGTTGACGGAGGAGAGTCCTCCCGGCACGGGATTTCTCGCCGAGGTCTGCCGGGAGTGGGAGGCGGCCTCCGCGCCGGCCGCGCAGAGGGGGGTCCGCGTCGTGGCTTTGAGGATCGGGATGGTCCTCTCACCGGAAGGGGGAGCGCTCGCGCGGATGCTCCCGCTGTTCCGGGCGGGGCTCGGGGGCGTGATCGGCGGCGGGCGCCAGTACATCAGCTGGATCGCCCTCGACGACCTCCCGGGCATCGTCCTCCATTCGATGCAGTGCGGCGACCTGCGCGGCCCGGTAAACGCCGTCGCGCCGCGCCCGGTCACCAACCGGGAGTTTACAGAGGCCCTCGGAAAGGCCCTGTCGCGCCCGACGCCGCTTCCCGTCCCGGCCTTCGCCCTCCGCCTCGCGGTGGGGGGTGAGATGGCGGACGCCTTGCTGCTGGCGAGCGCGCGCGTCGTCCCGAAACGTCTGCTCGCCACCGGTTACGCATTCCGCTCCCCCGAACTCGAGACGACGCTGCGCCGTCTTCTCGGAAGGAAGTGAACGATCCCCCTTTTCCCCGTTGCGTCAGTACTGTCCATTCACCGGGCATACCTTCATGGGACTTGTCCCTCCCGCCACGGGGAGAGTGCAACCCGGCGGCGCGGACATCGTGGAACCGGACGTGCAAACGACGATTTCGGTTACCGACAGGGTCTACGTCCTCGATTATGGTAAGGTCGTCCTTCGCGGCACGACGCTGGAGCCCGACGCGCGCGACGACATCAAGAAGCTCCACATGGGGGGATAGGCGGCAATGCAGGTGTTGCTGTTCGGGACTTGCCTGGTCGACACGTTTTTCCCCGAGGCGGGGGAGGCGACGGTGCGGCTGCTGCGGCGGTTCGGTGCCGAGCCGATCTTCCCGAAGGGGCAGACATGCTGCGGCCAGCCGGCGTTCAACGCCGGGTACGAGGCGCAGTCCCGCGCGGCGGCCGAGCATTTCCTGTGGGAATTCGACGGCGACGCCCCGATCGTCACCCCGTCGGGCTCCTGCGCGGCGATGGTCAAGCACCATTACCCCTGGCTGTTCCGCGACGATCCGAAACGGCTTGCGAAGGCGAAGCGGACGGGAGAGCGGATCTACGAGCTCACGCAGTACCTGGTTCACGTGGCGAAGGCGCACGAGGCGGGGCTGCGCGGGAAGGGAACGGTCACCTACCACGCATCGTGCCACCTGACCCGGTCGCTGGGCGTCCGGGAGGAGCCGATGACGCTGTTGTCCTCGCTGCAAGGCGCGACCTTCCTCCCGATGCCCGACGCCGCCCGCTGCTGCGGCTTCGGCGGGACGTTCATGGCGAAGCTGCCGGAGATCTCCTGCGCGCTGGCGGACGAGAAGGCCGCCTCCATCGAGGCGACGGGGGCGGACACGGTGACGGGGTGCGATTCGGGGTGCCTCATGAACATCGCGGACGCGATGCGGCGGCGGGGGACGAAGATCCGGGTCGCCCACATCGCGCAGCTGCTGGCGGAGGGACTGTGAACCACGAACAGACGAGCCTGGCGTTCCGAGAAAACAGCGTGCGCGCGCTGGAAGACTCCGCCCTGCGGGCCGCGATGAAGCAGGCGGCCGACACGTTCGGGACGAAGCGCGCCGACGCGTTCGCCCCCGTGGCGGATCTCGAGGCGCTTCGGGACCGGGCCTCCGCGATCCGGGAGGAGGTGCTGGCGAGCCTGCCGATGTACGTGGACCGGTTCACCGCCGCCGCCACGCGCGCCGGGGCGGTCGTTCACCGGGCGAACGACGCGGCGGCCGCGCGGGAGATTATCCGGAAGATCCTCGCCGACCGGGGAGCGCGCCTTATCGTGAAGGGGAAGTCGATGGTCTCCGAGGAGGTGGACCTGAATTCCCACCTCGAGGCCGCGGGGATGGAGGTGGTGGAGACCGACCTCGGCGAATACATCATCCAGATGGAAGGGGAAACGCCCTCCCACATCATCGTCCCGGCGATCCACAAGAACCGGCAACAGGTGGGCAGGCTCTTCGCGGACCGTCTCGGCGTTCCGTACTCCGACGACCCCCAGGTGCTCACCAAGATCGCCCGCAAGGCGCTTCGGGAGAAGTTCCTCTCCGCCGACGCCGGGATCTCGGGGGCGAACTTCGCCTCCGCGGACACGGGGAGCCTCGTCCTGTTCACCAACGAGGGGAACGGGCGGATGGTGACGACGGTGCCCCCGCTCCACGTCGCGATCCTCTCCATCGAGAAGATGCTCCCGACGCTGACCGACCTGCCCGCCTTCATCCGGCTGCTGCCGCGCTCCGCCACGGGCCAGCCGATCACCAGCTACGTCTCCGTCGTCACCGGTACGCGCAAGGCGGGGGACGCGACCGGGGCGAAGGAGCTTCACATCGTGCTGCTGGACAACGGCCGCACGGAGATCAACGCCGGGGAGTCGCGCGACATCCTCAAGTGCATCCGGTGCGGCGCCTGCATGAACGTCTGCCCGGTCTACCGGACGGTGGGGGGGCACGCCTACGGGTGGACGTACCCCGGGCCGATGGGGATGATCCTGACGACGCTGCTCACGGGGATGGCGAAGTCGCATCCGCTCGTGGACGCGAGCACGGTCTGCGGCGCATGCGTCGAGGTGTGCCCGGTGCGCGTCCCCCTCGTCGACCTGATCCTTGAGCTTCGGAGACGCAAGGTCCGGGAGGGGTTCTCGGACCCGAAAGAGAAGCGGGGGATGGCGCTCTTCGGCAAGGCGGCAGCAAAGCCGGCGCTCTTCGCCCTCGGGCAGCGGCTCGCCGGCGCGTTCTGGCCGTTGGTGCGCGCCCTGGGCGGGAAAGACGTGGCGGGGAGGATGCCGGCGCCCGCCAAGACCCCCTTGCGCCGGAGGCTGCCATGAGCGGCGCGGACAGGGAACGACTCTTCCTCGAGAACGCCGCGATCGCGGCCGCCGGCACCCACTCCGTTTCGGACACGGGGGAGCTTCTCGCGGCGCTTCGACGGGTCGTCGCGACCGATTCCCCGGTCTATTGCCCCGGCGTGACGGAGCTGGAAAAGGCGGCCGCGGCCCTCTTCCCGGTCCGGGCGGCCGATTACGCGGCGGCGACGGTGACGGTGGAGGAGGTGTTCGGAGCGGTGGCCGAGACCGGAACGATCGTATGCGTGAGCGCGGGGGGGCGCGCGGTCCAGGCGGGGCTGCTTCCCGCGCACCACGTGGCGATCGTGCGACGGGATCGGATCTTCGGGACGTTGGACGACCTCTTCGCGGCGGTGGCGGGCGACCCGCCAACGAACCTGACCCTCGTGACGGGACCCAGCCGCACCGCCGACATCGAACTCACCCTGGCGATCGGCGTGCACGGCCCGGAGAAGCTCGACATCATCGTCGTGTAGCGTTCACCCCGGGGTCGGAGCGCCGCTCTCCCCGATTTTCGTGTCGCTCATCCGCTCCAGCACGAGCATCAGCGCCTGGGTGCCGTGTTTCCCGCCCCCGTTGGCCTGCAGCGCCACGTACATCTGGTGAACCAGCGCGAGGCCGGGCAACGGGAGGTTCATCCTCTGCGCCTCTCCGAGGGCGATCCCCATATCCTTGACGAAATGTTCGACGAAGAAGCCCGGATCGAAATTTCGCTTGAGGATCCTCGGGGCGAGGTTCGACAGCGCCCAGCACCCGGCGGCCCCGCCGCTGATGGAGGAGAGCATCGTTTCGAGGGAAAGCCCCGCCTTGTGCCCGTAGATCAGCGACTCGCAGACGCCGATCATGGTCCCGGCGATCACGATCTGGTTGCACATCTTTGCGTGCTGCCCGGCCCCGGGACCGCCTTGGCGGACGATCGTTTTTCCCATCGCCTCGAACAGGGGAGCAAGCGCGGCGACGGGCTCGGGATCGCCTCCGACCATGATGGAAAGTCGCGCCTCGCGGGCTCCCACATCGCCGCCGGAGACGGGAGCGTCCACGGAGTGGATGTCTCCCCGGACCTTCGCCGCATCGTAGATCTCTTTCGCCAGCGACGGTTCCGTTGTGGTCATGTCCACGACGATGGTCCCTGGCCTGGAGGATGCCAACACGCCGTTCGGTCCGAGGTAGACCTCCCGCACATCCGCGGGAAAGCCGACCATGCTGAACACCACGTCGGAAGATGCCGCAACGGCGCCCGGGGAGTCCGCCCATTTCGCTCCCTTTGCGAGGAGGGGGCGCGCCTTTTCCTTTGTCCGGGAGAACACGGTGACGCCATACCCTTTCGCGAGGAGATGGCCGCACATCGACAGCCCCATCACCCCGGTGCCGATCCACCCAACGCGTGTCGTCTCTTGCGATACGTTCTTCATCTTCGCAGCCCCCCTTGTTTATGGAAGATTACCGTCTCCTGGTCGTGGCGAGACCGATCACCAGGTCGGCGACATTGGTGCCCGTTGGTCCGGTGACGACCAGGTCTCCCAACGCATCGAAGAACGGGTAGGCGTCGTTGTTCTCCAGATGCGCTCCGGGGTCGAGCCCCAGGGACGAGGCGCGCGCGACGGTGGCGCCGTCGGCGTACGCCCCCGCGGCGTCGGTGGGCCCGTCGATCCCGTCCGTTCCCGCGGCCAGGACGGCCATTGCCTCCACGCCGGCCAGTTCCACCGCCGCGGCGAGTCCGAACTCCTGGTTTCGTCCTCCCTTTCCGCTCCCGAGCACATTCACCGTCGTCTCTCCACCGGCGATCATTACAACCTCATGTCCCGGGGAAAGCGCCTCCGCGGCCTTCCGCAACCGGGCGCAGAACGAACGGGCGCACTCCCTCGCCTCTCCGTGGAGGAAGCCGGGCAGGAGGACGATCGCGGTGGGGGCCGCGTTCCGTTCCAGCGTTGTCTGTATCGCCGCCGCGTCCATCGCCGTCCGGTTCGTCCCGAGGAGAGCGGAGGTTGTCCCGAGGAATGCGGGATCGTCCGGTTTCGGGGTTTCGGGGAGGGCGCCGGCCGCGCCTTCTGCAAGGTGCCGACGCACCGGGGAGGGGACCGCGTAAAAGATGCCGTACCGCTCGAGGACCCCGATCGCGTCCGCGTACGTCGTCGGGTCGGGGGAAAAAGGGCCGGAGGCGATCACGGACGGGTCGTCGCCGGGAACATCCGACAGGAGCAGCGCCCATACGGTCGCGGGATGCGCGGCCCGGGCCAACCGCCCCCCCTTGACCTCGGAGAGATGCTTGCGCACCGCGTTGAACGACGCGATGTCGGCCCCCGCCCGCAGGAGGAGACGGAAGGTTTCCGCCTTCTCCTCCGTCGTGATCCCCGCGGCCGGCGCGGACAGCATGGCGGAACCGCCGCCCGACACGAGGGCGACCACGAGGTCCCCTTTCCCTGCCCGTTCCAGAAGCGACAGGATCTCGCGCGCGGCCGCGAGGCTGAAGATGTCGGGGACCGGGTGCCCGGCCGCCGCGAAGCGCACCGGGCCCGACCGTCCTTCCGCGCCGCGTGGAACGGCGATCACCCCTTCCGCGACGCGTTTCCCCAGCGCCGCGAGAGCCGCCTCCCCCATCGCCCTCCCCGCTTTTCCGGCCCCGACGATGTGGATCTTCCCCAGGGACGAAAGAGGGATGGCCGCCCTGGAGCCCGCGGCGTCGAGCACGACGGCATCCCCTTTCACCCGCAGCGCCTTTGCTACGAGGCGCGCCGGGTCCACGGCGCCGACCGCGGCGCGGAAAGCCCGGAGCAGCCGATCTTTCTCTCGCGGGTTCACGGGAGGTGCGTCAGATCGCTTTGCGATAGGCCAGACGACGCTCCAGCCATCGGGACAGCTCCGTGAAGGCGAAGCACATGATGAAGTAGATGACGGCGATGAAAAGGAAGATCTCAGTGGGATAGAGCATCGTCCGGTTGTTCATCTGGGTCGCGACGTGGGTGAGCTCCGAGACGCCCACGATGAACGCAAGCGAGGTGTCCTTGATCATCGACACGAACTGGTTGACGAAGGAGGGGATCATGTTCCGCAGCGCCTGGGGGAGAATGATGTGGAGCATCGCCTGCTTGTGCGACAGCCCGGTCGAGACGGCCGCCTCCATCTGCCCTTTCGGGATCCCGAGGATTCCCGCGCGCACGATTTCCGACATGTAGGCGGAGGTGAACAGCGTCAGCGCAGTGATGATCGTCCAGTCCGCCGTCATCCCGCCCCCCAGCATGGCCGGCAGCAGGAAGAACATCCAGAAGATGACCATCAGGAGCGGCATCCCGCGGATCGTCTGGATGACCGTCGTGGATCCCCATTTGATCAGGCGATTCCGTGAAACGCTCAGGAGTCCCAGGAACAGCCCGCCGAGGAAGGAGAGGACCAGGGACACCACGGCGAGGTACAGGGTGAGCGCCACCCCTCCCAGCGGACCTCTTGGATACCGGCCGAGGAAGAAGTAGGGAAGGTTGTCCCGGACGACGCTGAAGTCGAGCCCGCCCACCATCTCAATGGCCCTTGATCGGCTGCAGGACCTTCTTGTCGTAGAGGGTCATCAGCCCGGTGATGAGGAACGACAAGGCGAGGTAGACGAGCGTGGCCGCCGAGAACGCCTCGAACCCCTTGAACGTGTAGCTCTCCACCTGCCGCGCCTGGTACATCAGCTCCGCCACGCCGATCGTCATCGCCAGCGACGAGTTCTTCATCAGGTTCAGGAACTGGTTGATGAGCGGCGGGATGGTAAGGCGCACCGCCTGCGGCAGGATGATGTACTGCATCGAACGGATGTAGGAGAAGCCGGAGCTGCGCGCCGCCTCCATCTGCTCCTTCGGAATGGAGCGGACCCCCGAACGGATGTCCTCGGCGATGAAGGCGGAGGTGTAGATGGTGAGGGCGATCACCGCCGCCGCGAACTCGAAGTCCTGGCGGACCAGCCAGTCGTTTACCGCAAGGGGGAGAATCTTGTACGAACCGAAGTACCAGAAGAAGATCTGGACCAGCAGGGGGGTGTTGCGGAAGAACTCGAGGTACCCGTGGGCGAACCATCGAACGGGCCGCACGTGGGACATCCGCATGATCGCGATGACGAGGCCGACCAGGAACGACAGGGCGATCGACACAACCGAGAGCTTGATCGTCACGTACAGCCCGGAAACGATCCAGTCGAAATACTTCCCGGAGGCGACGATCGCCCAGTCGAACCGGTAGTTCATACGGAGGGTCTGCCCGAAGCCTACTCGAGCCCCATCCTGTCCGCCGTGATCTTGAATTTGCCGCGGTTGATCGGGCTGTCCGTGTTCGGGCCGAACCACCTCTCGAAGATCTTCTTCGCTTCGCCGTTCTTCTCCATTTCGAGGAGGGTGTCGTTGACGAACTTCACGAAGTTCGTGTCCCCTTTCCGCATTCCCAGGCCGTACGGTTCCGCGGAGATCGTGATGTCGGGGATCTCGTACTGGCCCTTCGTCGCGGGATTCTTCTCGAGCTTGCCGAGCTGCCCCGCCAGGATCGACTCGTCCGTGGTCACGGCGATGACCTTTCCTTGCTGCACCGCGAGAACCCCCTGCGGATAGTCGTCGAAGGAGAGGACCGTGGTCGAAGGAACCGACTTCTTCACGTTCTGCTCCGAGGTGGAGCCCTTCGCCGTCCCGATCTTCTTCCCCTCGAGGTCTTTCAGGCTCTTGACCGTCCCCTTCTTCGTCAGGAACTTCTGCCCCGTCAGGAAGTAGGTATAGCTGAAGTCGATCTGCTTTGCCCGCTCGGGGTTCTTCGTCATCGTCGCCGCGAGGAGGTCGACGCGGGACTCCATCAGCATCGGCATGCGGTTCGCCGAGGTGACGGGCTTGTACTCCACCTTGACACCCAACTTCTTGGCGATGTACTTGACGAAGTCGATGTCATACCCGACGAAATCCTTGGTTTGCGGGTCCACGGAGCCGAACGGCGGCAGGGAATCCTTCACGCCGGCCACGAGAACGCCCTTCTTTTTGACATCCGCGAGGGTGTCGCCCGCCAGGGCGGCTCCGCATAGCGCGCCGATCATCGTCACCGCCAGAACGAACAGCCCGATTTTCCTAGCCATTTTTTCCCTCCTCGTGGTGGTGGTTCAGTGCATGGGCGAAAGGATCTGCTTCAGGAACTGCTTCGCCCGTTCGTGTTGCGGGTTTTTGAAGAACTCCTCCGGAGGGGCCTCCTCCAGGATCGTCCCGAAGTCCATGAAGATGACCCGGTGGGAGACTTCCCTTGCGAACCCCATTTCGTGCGAGACCACGATCATCGTCATCCCGGAGAGCGCCAGGTCCTTCATGACCTGGAGAACCTCGCCGATCATCTCGGGGTCGAGGGCCGATGTCGGCTCGTCGAAGAGCATGATCTTCGGGTCCATCGCCAGCCCCCGGGCGATCGCCACTCGTTGCTGCTGGCCGCCGGAGAGTTGGGACGGGTAGGCGTCCCGCTTCTCGGACAAGCCGACGCGCTCGAGGAGCGCGAGCGCCTTTTCCTCCGCCTCCTGCCGGCTCTTGTTGCGGATCTTCATGGGAGCCAGCGTGATGTTCTTGAGGACCGAGAGGTGCGGGTAGAGGTTGAACTGCTGGAAGACGAAGCCGATCTCCGCCCGCATCTTGTTGATGTCGGTCTTCTTGTCCGAGAGGTCCGATCCGTCGACGACCAGCTTCCCCTCGTTGATCGGTTCGAGGTCGTTGATCGTACGGATGAGGGTGGACTTCCCCGAGCCGGAGGGTCCGCAGACCACGACGACCTCGCCCGTCCGCACATGAAGGTTGATGTCGTTCAGCACGTGCAGCTTGCCGAACCATTTGTGGACGCCCACGAACCGGATCATCGCGCCTCCCCGTGCACCTGCCGGGCTGCGGAATCCCTGTCACTTCCCCGTGGTTGAAAAGTATACATGATCCGAACGTCATCGCATCCCCGAGAATTCGACTCGCGGAGGGATTGCCGTCCGCTTCCGCCGGCGGTCAGGCCGCGAACCGCAGCACTGCAATGTAATGACACGAGGTGCCCGTAATAACGAAAAGGTGCCAGACGAAGTGGCTGTAACGGACCCGATGGGCCGCATAGAACACCACGCCCACCGTATATGCGATACCACCCGCCACCAGCCAGAACAGACCCAAGGATGGCATACGGAGCCACAACGGCTTTACCGCGACAAGGATCAGCCAGCCCATGGCGAGATACAGGCCTGTCGTGAGTTTCGGATACCGTACGCCACCCGCCGCCGTAAGAACGACACCGGCAAGGGCCAAACTCCACACGAGTCCGAACAGCGTCCAGCCCCACGTTCCGCGGAGGACACCGAGGGTGAACGGCGTATACGTGCCGGCGATCATGAGGAAGATCGCTGCGTGGTCAAGAACCTGAAATACCCGCTTGGCACGATTCCTCGGCAATGCATGGTAGAGCGCGGATGTGAGGTACAACAGCACCATTGTCGCCGCGAAGACGCTCGCGCCTGCAATTCGCGCTGCGCCGCCATGCCGGACTGCAGAAAGAACGAGAACAGGGGCGCCGGCAACCGCGGCCAGAAAGGCGACGCCATGGCTGACGCTGTTTGCGATTTCCTCCCCGGGGGACTGCGTACGTTCCCGTGACGCGAGTGCCTTGATCATGACGTTTCATCCCATGCCGTCCAACGCCCGGGCCAAGCTGCGGGCACAAAGGATTATTCAGAAATGTTCTCATCGAACATAACTCTACAGCGTGGACATTGATCGAATTTTTCTGCAGAAAACAAAAGCGCATATCCTATGATCGAGTTGCACTTGGGGCATCTGATTCCAATGTACAACAGGATGTTTCCTACACAAAACAATGCCAATGCACTATATAGTATCCAATTAAATATTTTAGTCGGCATATATTTCTCAATAAACGCCAATACAAACATCGCGGCAAATCCAGTCGCCACTAAAGTTAAATATAATTTCTTTTGTTTATTTATAATATCTATTAGTTTCATTGTTTATCCCCGTAGGTCACCCTTCCTTCTTCGTCAGGGGAAGAGCCGCTTCGCGATCCGGTGGCGGCGGCGTGCGAAGGCGCGGTAGAGGAAACGCGACAAGATCCCGGCACCCGGGAGTCGAAAGAGGACGCCGGCCCGCCGGTACCGCCGCGTGCGGCGCAGGATCTCGGGGATCGCCTGTTCCCCGGCGAGAATCGTCCCGTCCTGCAGGACGAGGTGCATCGCCTGGAGGCAAGCGGTCTCGGCGATCGCGGGGAACCGTAAACGGGTTTCCACGGAGCGGCAGGGGAGAAACTCGAAAGAGTCGGGAGCCACGGCATTGCGCAGGACCCAGTCGGCGGACGCGCGGCAGACCGGGCAATCCGCGTCGTAGACAAGGACGGCCGCGCACGCGTTCATATCCACATTGTATACCGGGTGTCGTGGTAACGTACATCGGAAGGGATCGATCCGTACGGGGGGATGTCCTGGCCGCGCGCCCGAAATCGGGGACATTGAGCACCGGATTGCCCGGTCTCGACCGGGTGTTCACGGGGATCCTGCCGGGCGACAACATCGTCTGGCAGGTGGATGTCGTAGACGACTATCGCCCTTTCGTCGACCCGTTCGTCCGCGACGCGATCGCCCGCGGGAAACGGCTCGTCTACTTCCGCTTCGCCCGTCACCCCGAGCTTGTCCCCCGGGGGATCGGCGCGGAGATCCACACCCTCCCTCCCGAAGTGGGATTCGAAACGTTCACCGCCCGGATTCACAAGGTGATCGAGGAGGCGGGCCGCGGTGCCTTCTACGTCTTCGACTGCCTCTCGGACCTCGCGGCCGACTGGTACAGCGACCTGATGCTGGGAAACTTCTTCATGGTCACCTGTCCGTACCTGTACGACCTCGACACGGTGACCTACTTCGCCCTTCTGCGCGACGGACATTCGTTCGACGCCGTCTCGTCGATCCGCGGCACGACCCAGCTGCTGATCGACGTCTTCCGTCATAAGGATCGCCTCTACGTCCACCCGCTGAAGGTCGACCGGCGTTCCTCCCCGACGATGTACCTCCCCCATGTCCTGGATGGGAAGGCGTTCCGCCCCCTCACGGAGAGCGCGGTGCTCTCCGAGGTGCTGGAGGACCTCTCGAAGCGGCGAGTGGACGCCGTCTCGCGCACGCTCGACATCTGGGACCGGAAGCTCCTCCAGGCGCGGGAAGCGATCGACGAGGTCCGGCTCGGCGTGCGCCCCGGGGAGGAAGCGCCGGAGATCTTCGGCCGGCTTCTCCGGATGATGGTCACCCGCGACGAGCGCCTGGTGGCCCTCGCCTCCCGGTGGTTCGATCTCGACGACCTGCTCTCCCTCCGGAAACGGATGATCGGCACCGGACTGATCGGTGGGAAGTCGGTCGGGATGCTCCTCGCCCGCGCGATCCTCTGCAAGACGGATCCTCGCTGGAGAGACCGGCTGGAAACGCACGACTCGTTCTACATCGGCTCCGACGTCTTCTACACGTTCCTCGTCCGCAACGGATGCTGGCGGGCGCGGCGCGGCCAACGCAACGCCGACACCTTCATGGACGGGGCGGACGTGGCGAGGGAGCGGATCCTGGTGGGCACCTTCCCGGGCTTCCTTCAGGAGCAGTTCGTGGCGATGCTCGAGTATTTCGGCCAGTCGCCGATCATCGTCCGGTCGAGCTCCCTCCTCGAGGACAGTTTCGGCAACGCCTTCACGGGGAAGTACGAAAGCGTCTTCTGCCCGAACCAGGGGTCGCCGCAGGAGCGCCTCGAGACGTTCCTTTCGGCGGTCCGCACCGTTTACGCCAGCACGATGAGCCCCGAGGCGCTTCTGTACCGCGCGCATCGGGGACTGATCGACCGGGACGAGCAGATGGCGATCCTGGTCCAACGCGTGTCGGGGGCAGTCCACGGGCACCTGTTCTACCCGCAGGTGGCCGGGGTGGGTCTGTCGTACAACCCGTACGTCTGGAGCGAGCAGATCGACCCCGAGGCCGGGGTGTTGCGCCTGGTCTTTGGGCTGGGGACCCGGGCGGTCAACCGGTCCGACGACGACTACACCCGCCTGGTGGCGCTCAACGCGCCGCAGCGCCGCCCCGACGCGGAACGATCCGGCTCCCCGGCTTTTTCACAACGGCGGGTGGACCTCCTCGATCTGCGGGGAAACCGGTTCACGTCGGAAAGGATCGACGATGTGGCGCGCGTCTCCCCCGATCTGCCGATCGACCTCTACGCCGTGCGCCGGAGCGCCCTCCTGCGCGGCCCGGGTCCGTCTCCCCGTCCGTCAGACGAAGGGTGGGTTCTCACGTTCGGGAAGCTCCTGTCGGAGACGCCGTTCGTCCCGTACCTGCGGGAGATGCTGGGGATTCTCCGGGACGCCTACGAATACCCGGTGGACACCGAGTTCACGGCGAACTTCCTTCCGGACGGGCGGTGTCTCGTCAATCTCGTGCAATGCCGGCCGCTGCAGGTGAAGGAGGGGGGGAACATCGTCGCCCCGCCGAAGCGGATCCCGCGGAGCGACCTCCTGCTCGAGTCGCGCGGGCCCGTCATCGGGCAAAGCTCCCTGTCGCGCCTCGACCGCGTGATCTTCGTCGACCCCGCCGCGTACTCGGCGCTCCCCCAGAGGGACCGCCCCTCCGTCGGACGTCTCATCGGGCGGATCGTCCATCACCCCGCGGAAGGGGGGCGGAACACCTTGCTTCTGGGCCCCGGGCGCTGGGGGACGAGCACGTCGTCCCTCGGGGTACCGGCCTCGTTCGCCGAGATCGACAAGGTGTCCGCGATCTGCGAGATCATCGGGGTGGGGATGCCGGTGGTCCCCGACGTGTCGCTCGGGACCCACTTTTTCAACGACCTGGTGGAGGCGAACATGCTGTACCTGGCGGTCCACCCGACGCGGCGCGGGGATTCCCTGAACCTGAAGTTCCTCGCGGGCGCCCGGAACCGCCTCGCCGAACTGCTCCCGGAAGATGCGGAGTGGGCGGGGGTCGTCCGGGTCATCGATTTCCCGGACGCGGGGGACGGGCGGGTCCCGTACCTGAACGCCGACTCCTTCCGGCAACGCGTCGTCTGCTATCTGGCGACCGCAGGGAAAGAAACGTAAAGAAGCATTAAGGTTCTCCCGCCCGGGGGCGGTACCGGGTCGCCCGCCCGGATCCCAGCCGTCGCAGCGCCCCGAGGGAAACGAGGCGGTTGAGCGTCTGCTTCGCCGTTTCGCGGGGCAGGCCGAGCATCAAAGCCGCCCGACGGTTCGTCACTTCCCCCTCCTTCGCGGCGATGTCCATCACGGCGGCCTGGTTCGCCGACAGCGCGGCTTCGCCGGGGAGCCGCTCAATGACCTCGTTCGCTTCCCGTCGCTGCATCTCCTCCAGCGCGGCGAGAAAGGCGAGCAGCCACGGCGAGATGTCGGGACGCGGCAGGTTCCTGCACGCCTGGCTTCGGCGGAGCGCGAGGTAATACTCCTCCCTGCGGGCGTGGATCGCGGCGTCGAGGGAGCCGTACGGCAGATACGCGTGTCCGCACCGGAGGAGGAGGAGATTCGTGAGAAGGCGGCCCACCCGCCCGTTTCCGTCGGCGAAGGGCCGGATGGCGAGGAACTCCAGGAGATACGCGGCGACGACGAGCAGGGGGTGGAACTCCCCGCCCGCAAGGCGCGAGGGGAGCCACCCGGAGAGGGTCTCCATCTGCGCGGGGACCAGGAGGGGGCCGGGGGAGCGAAGGGCGACCGGCTCCGCCAGGAAGTCCCGATCTCTCCGTTCATGAAGCACGGCCGACTTGTACCTGCCCGCGCCGGCCCTCTCTTCGGGGAGATGCCGGAACACCGCCGCGTGCAGGGCGAGGAGGCGGTCTTCCGTCGGCGGCATCGAGGCGTGGCCGTCGAAGACGGCTCGCAGCGCGTCGGCGTATCCGGAGGCAGCCCCCGGCCGGTTCTCCCTGGCGATCCGGCAGGAGGCCGTCGCGGACCGGGTTGCGACGGACTCCCGGATGCGCCGGAGGGCAAGGCTCCCGGGCTTCGGGGTGCTTTCCCAACGTCCGCGGAACGACTCGATCGCCGACAGGCGCAGCAGGAGGCCGTGAAGCGCTCCCGCCGGGATCCCGCGCAACCGGTCGTCGAACCGGTCCCTCAAGAACGTCTCCCCGTGTCAGGCAGCATATGCCCGATTATACCCGAATGTGCCGACTCCGCTTGACCGTTTTGCCGGGACGGCTACATTGGAGACGCGGCGGAGACCCCGGCGCAATCCGTTCAAGAGGCGAGGAGGAGAAGAGCGATGGTGATGGTGGAGCGTGTGGAAGCGATCTATCAGGACGTGGTGAAGCGGAACCCGGGCGAGGTCGAGTTCCACCAGGCGGTCAAGGAGGTTCTCGAGTGCCTCGGGCCCGTTCTGGTGAAGTACCCCGACTTCACCGAGGCGAAGATCATCGAGCGGATCTGCGAGCCCGAGCGGCAGACGATCTTCCGTGTGCCCTGGCAGGACGACCGCGGGGAGGTGCAGATCAACCGCGGCTTCCGGGTGCAGTTCAACAGCGCCCTCGGGCCGTACAAGGGGGGGCTCCGGTTCCATCCCTCGGTCTACCTCGGGATCATCAAGTTCCTCGGGTTCGAGCAGATCTTCAAGAACTCCCTGACCGGGCTGCCGATCGGCGGGGCCAAGGGGGGGTCGGACTTCGACCCGAAGGGGAAGTCGGACAACGAGGTGATGCGGTTCTGCCAGAGCTTCATGACGGAGCTTTGGCGGATCATCGGCGAGCACACGGACGTCCCCGCGGGCGATATCGGGGTGGGAGGCAGGGAGATCGGTTACCTGTTCGGGCAGTACAAGCGCCTGACGAACAAGTTCGAGGCGGGCGTCCTCACCGGGAAGGGGCTGGTCTACGGCGGCAGCCAGGTGCGCACCGAGGCGACCGGGTACGGATGCACCTACTTCGTCGAGGAGATGCTGAAGGGGAAGAAGAACGGGTTGAAGGGGAAGAAGGTGGTCGTGTCGGGGTCGGGGAACGTGGCGATCTACACGCTGGAGAAGGTCCACCAGCTCGGCGGGAAGGTCATCGCCATGAGCGACAGCAACGGCGTGATCGTGGACGAGAGGGGATGCAACATCGAGACGATCCAGCAGCTGAAGGAGGTGGAACGGCGCCGGATCAAGGACTACTGCGACTACCACCGGCACGCCAAGTACATCCACGGCGGCAACATCTGGGACGTGCCGTGCGACGTGGCGATGCCCTCCGCCACCCAGAACGAGGTCACCGGGAAGGACGCGAAGAAGCTGGTGAAGAACGGCTGCATCGCCGTCGGCGAAGGGGCGAACATGCCGACGACGCCGGACGGCGTGCAGGTGTTCCTCTCCGCGGGGGTGCTCTTCGGACCCGGCAAGGCGGCCAACGCGGGAGGGGTGGCCACCTCGGCGCTCGAGATGCAGCAGAACGCGGGACGCGAGGCGTGGGGGTTCGAGGAGACGGACGCCAAGCTTCACCAGATCATGAAGAACGTCTACCAGCTCTGCTCCGAGGCGGCCGACGAGTTCGGCTCCCCCGGGAACTTCGTGGTGGGCGCCAACATCGCCGGGTTCATCAAGGTGGCCCGGGCGATGTCCGCCCACGGCCTGGTGTAGCCGCGCGAACCGGAAGAGAAAACGCAATCCCGGCGGCGACGGGGGGGGAGGTTATCTCCCCCCGTCGGTTCCGGGATTATTTCCCGCCCATCCTTCCCTCCATGTGCTGCAGGTGCGACGCCTGGAGGTCGGTCAGCAGCTTCGAATGCTCCAGGGAGGCGGCACGGAAGGCGGCCGCGTCGTCCTTCGACTTCAAGGCCTCCATCTTCGCCTCGAGCACGCGCAGTTTCGCGACCGTTTCGCGCATCTCCTCCATGTGACGGGTCATCCCTTCCTTCATCGAGCCTCCCCCCGCCATAGGCTTGTCGTGCATGTGCCCGCTTTTGGACTTCTCCCCGCAAGGGCAATCACGCCCGCAGCCGGATCCATGATCGGCATGCGCAGTCGTCGACGCGACATACGGAGCTCCGGCCGCGAGAAGCAGCCCGATCGCCAGCGTGGAGATTTTCTTCCCGATCGCTTCCATCGGCATCCCTCCTTATGGGCAATACCGGTTCGATGCGGGGAATCCCCCACCGGTTCCCGGCAGGATCCCATCTTGGACATCTTCCACGGGATGCGTTACATTGGACCCGGATCGCCCACCCGCGCGAGGCACGGTGGAATTGGCGCGAATACGGAGGGTCCCCCGATGCTCGTCGGAAAACGGATGACGCGGAACCCGAGAACGGTGTCTCCGGACGACTCGCTCTCGTTCGCCGCGGAGATTCTTCGGGAGCACCGGTTCCACCATCTTCCGGTGGTCGAAGGCGGGAGGCTGGTCGGAATCCTGTCCGATACGGACTTGCGGAACGTTTCGTTCTCCACGATCCCCGCGGAAGAGGGAGCGGCGGGGGACCGGCCGGTCCGGGCGGCGATGCGGTCGGAGGTCTGGTCCGTCACCCCCGACGATTCGGTCGAGGACGCGCTTCTCATCCTCACCCGGGAAAAGTTCGGCGCCCTCCCGGTCCTCTCCGGGGACCGCCTGGTGGGGATCATCACGAGAGCGGACCTGCTGAACGCCTTCGTCGACCTCCTCGACGTGAACGGGGTCTGCTTCTGCGTGGATATCACCTTTCCCCGGAACATGTCCCGGTTCGAGGAACTGATCGACGCTTTCGCGGAGATGAGCGTCGAGGTCCGCTGCGTCCTGATCGCGCCGCAGGGCGAAATCGGGGCGCTGAACGCCCACCTGCGGGTCGCCACGATCGACGGCCCGGCTGTCCGCCGGGCGCTGCGTGAACGCGGCTTCGTGATCGCCGAGCAGGTTTCCCGCCTCTGAACTCCGTCCTCTCTTTCCTGCATCGAAACGGATAGGGAGGAGAAAGTTCGATGGAAGAGGAATCCCCATCTTCCGGCCGGTGCGAGGTAGGCGCCGCCGGCAGCCCGGACGTCGAGCTGCTGGACGCGTACTCGCGCGCCGTCACCACGGTGGTGGAGGCGGTGGGGCCCGCGGTGGTCAGTATTTCGGTGGGCCGCGAATCCGTGGACGGGAACGGGGTGGAGCCGATGGGGGCCGGCTCCGGGATCCTGCTGACGCCCGACGGCTACGTCCTCACCAATCACCACGTGGTCCGGGATGCGAACCGCATGCGGTTGACGCTGACGGACGGCGCACGCCTCGGCGCGGTCCCGGTCGGTACGGATCCGCCGAACGACCTCGCGGTGGTCCGCGCGGACGGCTCCGGGCTTCCGTACGCCGCGCTGGGCGACTCCGCGGCCCTCAAGGTGGGGCAACTGGTGATCGCCATCGGCAATCCGTTCGGGTTCCAGTCGAGCGTCTCTACCGGCGTTGTGAGCGCCACGGGTCGGGGGATGCGCAGCATCGACCGCAGGCTCATCGAGAACGTCATCCAGCATACCGCCCCCCTGAACCCCGGCAACTCCGGGGGGCCGCTGGTCGATTCGAGGGGCCGGGTCGTCGGGATCAATACGGCGATCATCGCGGCGGCGCAGGGGCTCGGCTTCGCGGTGCCGTCGAACACGGCACGCCACGTGGTGTCGCAGATCCTCGCGCACGGGAGGGTGCGCAGGGGGTACCTCGGGATCGGCGGGCGGCAGAGGCCCCTGTCGCGGCGGATGGTGCGTTACTTCGGACTGCCCAGGGAGTCGGGGGTCGAGGTGGTTTCGCTCGACCCGAGTGGGCCGGCGGGAGGCTCCGGAATCCGGCCGGGCGACATCGTGGTCGGGATGAACGGCCACGCGGTCGAGAGCGTCGATGACCTTCACCGACTGTTGTCGGAGGTGGTGGTCGGGGAGCCGGCGCGGATCGACGTGCTGCGCGGATCGGAGCGGTCGACCGTGGAGGTGGTGATCGCCGAGGAGGCTGCCTGACATCGCCCGGGAAAAGAAGCCTCCTTCTCCCGGGCTGCCGTTCTACCCCTTCCCGATCAACCTCCGCAGCACGTACGGCAGGATGCCGCCGTGGAGGTAGTAGTGCACTTCGGCGGGCGTATCGATCCGCGCCAGCGCCGGGAAGGTCCGTTCGCCCCCCTCGCCGGAAACGCGCACCGTCACCCGCATCCGGGGCGTGATCTCCCCCGAGACCCCCTCTATGGCGAAGATTTCCTTACCCGTCAGGCCAAGGGATTCCCTGGCGGCCCCGTCCACGAACTGGAGCGGAAGGATTCCCATCCCGACGAGGTTGCTCCGGTGGATTCTCTCGAAGCTCTCCGCGATCACCGCGCGGACCCCCAGCAAGCGCGGCCCCTTGGCCGCCCAGTCGCGCGACGACCCCGAGCCGTACTCCTTCCCGGCGAGAAGGATCAGCGGAGTCCCTTCCTTCGCGTACCGCATCGCCGCGTCGTAGATCGTCATCTTTTCGCCGCCGGGCGGGCACGTGGTCCAGCCGCCTTCCGTCCCCGGGGCGAGGAGATTCTTCAGCCGGATGTTGGCGAAGGTGCCCCGCATCATCACCTCGTGATTTCCCCGCCGGCTTCCGTAGGAGTTGAACTCCTCCTTCGGGACCCCGTGGCCTTTCAGGTACGCCCCTGCCGGGCTGTCCTCGGCGATGTCCCCGGCGGGGGAGATGTGGTCCGTCGTCACCGAGTCGCCGAGCATCGCAAGAGCCCGCGCCCCGCGGATCTCCGTGACCGGTTCCGGCTCCGCGGGCAGGTTTTCGAAGAACGGCGGGTTCTTTACGTAGGTGGAGGACGGTTTCCATGCGAAGCACTCGGACTTCGGGACGGGGAGCTTTTTCCACGCCTCGTCCCCGGAGAAGACGGAAGCGTACTCCTTGCGGAACATTTCCGGTTCGACCGCGGACCGCACCGCCTCGGTGATCTCCTCCGGCGACGGCCAGATCTCGGGGAGGAAGACCGGCTTTCCGTTCTTGTCGTTCCCCAGCGGCTCGGTGTACGGATCGAAGTCGACATCCCCGGCGAGGGCGTACGCCACCACGAGCATCGGGGAGGCGAGGTAGTTCGCCCGGCACAGCGGGTGGATCCGCCCCTCGAAGTTCCGGTTCCCCGACAGGACCGACGCGGCGACCAGGTTTCCGCGGCGGATCGTTTCCGCGATCGCCTCGGGAAGAGGTCCGGAGTTTCCGATGCAGGTGGTGCAGCCGTATCCGACCAGGTGGAACCCCAGCGCCTGCAGGTACGGCGTCAGCCCCGCGCGATCGAGGTATTGCGTCACCACCTTCGACCCCGGGGCGAGGCTCGTCTTCACCCACGGGCGCGTCCGCAGCCCCTTTTCGACCGCCTTCTTCGCCACCAGCCCCGCGCCGATCATCACGGAGGGGTTGGAGGTGTTCGTGCAGCTTGTGATGGCGGCGATCACGACCGAGCCGTCGTGCAGGTCGTACACCCCCTGGTCGAGCCGCACCGAGGTCGTTCCGGGCGTCCATCCTCCCGCCTCCGGAGGGTGGATTTCCCCGGCGGCGTACCCGCCCTCCCCCATCCACCGGTCCGCGCCGTCGGCCCCGTCTTCCGTCCGCGCCTCCTTCCCCCACGTCGAAAGGGCCTTGCGGAACGCATCCCTCGCCTCCTTGAGCGGCACGCGGTCCTGCGGCCGGCGTGGACCCGCCATGCACGGCTCCACGGTGGAAAGGTCGAGCGAAAGCGTGTCGGAGAAGGCCGGGGCGCGGGTTTCGTCCGTGCGGAAGAGCCCCTGCGCCTTGCAGTACGCCTCCACGAGCTTCACCTGCTCCCGGTCCCGGCCGGTGAAGAGCAGGTAGGAGAGCGTCTCCCGGTCGACGGGGAAGAAGCCGATCGTCGCGCCGTACTCCGGGGACATGTTCGAGATCGTCGCCCGGTCGGCCACGGAGAGGGAGGAGAGCCCCTTCCCGTAGAACTCGACGAATTTTCCCACCACGCCTTTCTTCCGCAACATCTGGACGACGGTGAGAACGAGGTCGGTCGCGGTCGCCCCGACGGGGAGCTCCCCGGTCATCCGGAACCCCACAACTTCGGGGATGAGCATCGAGATCGGCTGGCCGAGCATCGCCGCCTCCGCCTCGATCCCGCCCACGCCCCACCCCACCACGCCCAGCCCGTTGATCATCGGCGTGTGGGAGTCGGTCCCCACGAGAGTGTCCGGGTATGCCAGCGCGCCCGAGCGGTCTTTCCGGGTGAAGACGACGGGGGCGAGGTACTCCAGGTTCACCTGGTGACAGATCCCGGTGCCGGGCGGCACGACGCGGAAGTTGCGGAACGACTCCTTCCCCCACCGCAGGAACGCGTACCGCTCCCCGTTGCGCCCGTACTCCCTCGCCACGTTGTCGGGAAAGGCGGTCGCCGCGGCGAACCGGTCCACCTGGACGGAGTGGTCGATCACGAGGTCCGCCGGCATCAGCGGGTTGACCCGCTTCGGGTCCCCGCCCATCCGCTTCGCCGCATCGCGCATCGCCGCCAGGTCGACCAGCGCGGGGACGCCGGTGAAATCCTGGAGGAGCACGCGCGCCGGGCGGAAGGCGATCTCGCGGTCCGATGCTACCTTCGGCGACCAGTTCGCGAGCGCCCGGATGTCGTCCGCCGTGACCGTGACGCCGTCCTCGTGGCGCAGGAGGTTTTCGAGAAGGACCTTGATGGAGAAGGGGAGGCGGGAGATCTTGCCGACGCGGCCCGTCTCGAGCGCCTCCAGGAGAAAAATTCCGTAGGCGTGTCCGCCGACGGTCTTCTTCGAACGGGCCCCGAACGTGTCTGGATGCATGGTGTCCCGACCTCCCGCGCGGTATCTTTGTGCAAGGATTCGATGATACCACTCCCCCGGAGGTTCCGATCGATACGCTGACGCTCCTCGGCATCGCGGTGGGACTGGCCATGGACGCCTTCGCCGTGGCGATCGCCACGGGGATCGCGCTGGGGGTGGTCTCCGGGCGCCAGACCTTCCGCCTCGCCTTCCACTTCGGCCTCTTCCAGTTCCTGATGCCCGTGATCGGGTATCTTGCGGGGATGAGCGTGGTCGGGTACATCAAGGGGTACGACCGTTGGCTCGCCTTCGTCCTCCTCGGCTACATCGGCGGGAAGATGGTGTACGAAGGGATCCGGGGGGGAAGAGTGGAGGGGAACGACGGGAAGGATCCGACGCGGGGGATGTCCCTCGTTGTCCTGTCCGTGGCGACCAGCATCGACGCGCTGGCGGTCGGTATCAGCCTCGGCGTGCTCCACAACGAGGGGATCGTCTACCCGGGGGTCGTGATCGGGGTTGTCGCGTGTACCTTCACCGCAGCCGGGCTCCACCTCGGCAAGCGCCTGGGGGCCGCCTTCGGCAAGCGAATGGAGGTCGTCGGGGGACTCGTCCTCGTCGCCATCGGCGTGAAGATCCTGTTCGACCATTACAGTGGGTGACGATGGTAAGATGAACGTTCGTTAAAGCAATCAATGGAGGAAACCGTGGAGAAAAACGCGCTCGCGTTGCGGGCGATCAACACCATCCGGTTCCTGTCGGTCGATGCGGTCCAGAAGGCGAAGTCGGGGCACCCCGGCACGCCGATGGGGCTGGCGCCGGTGTCGTACCTGCTGTGGACGAAGTATCTGCGATACAACCCGGCGAATCCCGATTGGACCGGGCGCGACCGGTTCGTCCTCTCCTGCGGCCACGCCTCCATGCTTCTTTATTCCCTGCTTCACCTCACCGGGTTCGACGTGACCCTCGACGACCTGCAGGAGTTCCGGCAGTGGGGGAGCAAGACCCCGGGGCACCCCGAGGCGGGGCACACCCCCGGCGTCGAGGTGACCACGGGCCCGTTGGGCCAGGGGCTTGGGAACGCCGTCGGGATGGCGATGGCCTCCCGGATGCTGGCGCAGCGGTTCAACCGCCCCGGGCACGAGATCGTCTCCCATCGGATCGTGGCGCTGTGCTCCGACGGTGACATGATGGAGGGGGTCGCCTCCGAGGCGTCATCCCTTGCCGGATTCCACCGGCTCGGGAACCTCGTGGCGTTCTACGACGACAACCGGATCACCATCGAAGGGTCCACGGACCTCGCCTTTCGCGAGGACGTCGGTGGCCGCTTCCGGGCGTACGGGTGGAACGTGCTGAACGTCGCGGACGGGAACACCGACCTGGCCGGGCTCTCTGCGGCGATCGAAGTGGCCTTCGCCGAGCGGGAGCGCCCGACCCTGGTGATCGTGCGGACGAGCATCGGCTTCGGCAGTCCCAACAAGCAGGACACGGCTGAAGCGCACGGGGCGCCGCTGGGCGAGGCGGAGGTCGCGCTCACGAAGGAACGCCTCGGGTGGCCCGTCACCCCGGCATTCCACGTGCCCGACGACGTGCTCGCCCATTTCCGGGAGGCGCTGGGGCGCGGGGAGACGGCGGAGAAGGGGTGGCGGATGAAGTTCGCCGCGTACGCCGCCGCGTATCCGGCGCTCTCCCTCGAATGGGAGCGGCGGATGTGGGGCGATCTCCCCGAGGGATGGGCGGAGGGGATCCCGACGTTTTTGCCCGAGGCCGGCGCGGTCGCCACCCGGAGCGCATCTAAAAGCATATTGAACGCGATCGCGGCGAAGGTGCCGGAGCTGGCGGGAGGATCCGCCGACCTGGCCCCCTCCACCGAGACGATCATGAAGGATGCGGGGGAGTTCCTCCCCGATGCCGCTCCGGGGGGGAGGAACGTCCACTTCGGGGTGCGGGAGCACGGGATGGGGACGATCCTGAACGGGATGGCGCGGCACGGCGGGATGATCCCGTACGGCGCCACCTTCTTCATCTTCACGGACTACATGCGTCCTTCCATCCGCCTGGCGGCGCTGATGGGGTGCCGTGTCGTCTACGTGCTGACGCACGACTCCGTCGGCTTGGGGGAGGACGGCCCCACGCACCAGCCGGTGGAGCACCTGGCGTCGCTCCGGGCGATGCCCAATCTCCACGTCGTCCGGCCCGCGGACGCCAACGAGACGGCGGCGGCGTGGCGGGGGGCTCTCGAGCGGACGCAGGGGCCGACGGCGATCGTCCTCACGCGGCAGAAGATCCCCGTCCTGTCGCCTTCGAGCGTGCACCGCGACGACGGCGTCGGCCGCGGCGCCTACGTCCTTTCGGACGCCGAGGGGGGGCGGCCCGACGTGCTCCTTCTGGCGTCGGGTTCGGAGGTGCACGTGGCGCTCGCCGCGAAGAAGCTCCTTTCGGCGGAGGGGGTCGCTGCCCGCGTGGTGAGCATGCCGTGCTGGGAGCGGTTCGAGGAGCAGGAGGCGGAGTACCGGGAAGCGGTCCTCCCGCCGTCGGTTTCCGCCCGCGTCTCCGTGGAGGCGGGGTCGATATTCGGCTGGGAGCGGTACGTGGGGGATCGCGGCGCGTCGATCGGGATCGACCGGTTCGGCGCTTCCGCGCCGGCCGAGCGGATCTTCCGTGAACTGGGGATCACACCGGAGGCGGTGCGTGATCTGGCGAAGTCCGTCCTCGCGGCCGCCAGGGGAGGGAGCGCAAGATGAAGAAGAACCCGTTGGTCACGCTGGGAGAGGCGGGGCAGAGCCCGTGGCTCGACTACATCCATCGCGGGATGATCGCGTCGGGGGAGCTCGCCCGCCGGATTGCGGAGGACGGCATCCGGGGGGTGACCTCGAACCCGACGATCTTCGAGAAGGCGGTCTCCTCCGGGCACGACTACGACGCCCAGATCCGTGGGCTTGCGCGGACGGGGACGACGCTCCTCGAGGCGTACAAGGCGATCGTCACCGACGACATCCGGGCCGCCGCAGACGTGCTGCGCCCCGTGTACGACGCTTCCCGGGGGGACGACGGGTACGTCTCGCTCGAGGTCGACCCGGACCTGGCGCGCGACACGAAGGCGACGATCGCCCGGGCGCGGGAGCTGTTCGACGCCGTCGGCCGGCCGAACGTGATGATCAAGATCCCCGGCACGAAGGAAGGGCTTCCGGCCGTGGAAGAGACGATCGCCGCGGGGATCCCGGTGAACGTGACGCTGATCTTCTCGGTGCGGCGGTACGAGGAGGTGGCCGACGCCTACCTGCGCGGCATGGAGCGGCGGATCGCCGCCGGCGGGGATCCCCGGAACGTCGCGTCGGTCGCCTCCTTCTTCGTCTCGAGGATCGACACCGCGGTCGACGCCCTGCTCCTCTCCACGGTGGAGCGGTGGCCCGGCTCGCCGAAGGCGGAGACCGCCCTCTCCCTCCTTGGGAAGACGGCGGTGGCCAGTGCGCGGCTGGCGTATGCGAGGTTCCTCGCGATCTTCGATACGCCGCGGTGGCGCTCCCTCGCTTTGCTTGGCGCGCAGGTGCAGCGGCCCCTGTGGGGGAGCACCGGGACGAAGAACCCGAACTATTCCGACGTGAAATATATCGAGGAGTTGATCGGGCCCCATACGGTGAATACGATGCCGTTGCAGACGATGGACGCCTTCCGGGACCACGG
>Ga0214471_10000829_pt1 | contig 25072 bp, 21 predicted proteins | sample RVTome_5_FD_207665 | JGI IMG/M metagenome (GOLD analysis project Ga0214471, IMG submission 207665) | Soil microbial communities from uranium-contaminated site in the Upper Colorado River Basin, Wyoming, United States - RVT142D155 | ecosystem: Environmental > Terrestrial > Soil > Contaminated >... | reverse complement strand
TTCCAGTTCTTTTCGGTATTCTCCCTTCCTACCCTGAACAATAGGCGAAAAGACGGATATCCTCTCTCCCTTGGGAAATTCGGTTACTCGACTTACCATTCTATCGATGCTCTGTGACGATATCTCCTTGCCGCATCTATAACAGAATGGCCTTCCCAATCTGGCGAAAAGGAGCCTGAGAAAATCATAGATCTCGGTTATAGTGCCAACCGTCGAACGCGGATTCCTCTGAAAGGTTTTCTGATCAACAGAGATCGATGGAGAAAGTCCCTCAATCGTATCGATGTCGGGCTTATCAATCTTTTCGACAAATTGCCTGGCATACGCCGAGAGTGACTCCATATACCTCCTTTGACCCTCAGCAAAGATCGTATCAAAAGCAAGCGAAGACTTCCCAGAACCGCTGACACCCGTGATTAAAACAAACTTCCCCCGAGGAACCTCCAGGCTTATATTCTTCAGGTTATGCTCCCTTGCACCTATAATTCTGATACTATCCAAGGCGGATTTATTTTACCTGGTATTAGTGCGGATGATTAATCAATTGTAGTAACATATTCCAGAAGCGATCTGTTTGAGCCAGGATAGTACTGGAAAGAGTCATCGCAAACGTATTAGAAGCAAACTCAAGGATTTGTCAATGAAAAATCGGTAACCCTCTAGAACTGTGGGTAATAAGCAGATATGTTAATTAAATCCGCCGCCCCCTAGGCCTGGAGGAGCAGTGTCGTCTTCACCATCATCACCGCAGCCTGTATAAAACATCAAAACACTTATTATGATTATAAATATATGGGTTCTTTTTCTCATCCTTGTTTCAACCTCCTTCCTGTGTGTATTTATTTATGGGGTGCGGGCATCTCACTTTCTTTATAGTGAAAAAAGTGTCTGTTCCCACAATATAATAATCGGTACTATTCCCCATTTTATGCATAACCCTTTTATCTGCCCGCTATCTCACAAAAATAAGCTCATGTCAACAAATCGAGTTAGATCATATTAAATTTCCTTGAAACCCTTCTTGTTAGATCATAATTAAAATTCCTCGAAATTGGAGTTAGTGAGTTTTATAATAAAAAGCATTTATCGCCGGTATTGGGAGGGGATGAATTTAAGAAGAAGATATTTAGAAGTGAGGAAGAGAGATCCGGGGAGATAAGTGGAGCTAGCCTTATATTTGAAGAGGTACCAGCACATTTAATAATAGAAGAAGTGAGCAAGCGGTTTGGAATACCAGTGTACGATATAACAGAAGCTAAGAGGGGAAAGGGAAAGAAGAATATACCTAGAATGGTAGGCATGAGGTTATGTCAAACATTGGGTAGGAAGAAGTTGAGCGATATAGCAAAGATATTTAATGTGGGTCATTATTCAACTGTTTCATCTTCTATAAGAATATTAAGAAAGGAGGTTGAGAGTAATAAAAAACTTCAAAACCTTATTAATATATTAACCCAAGACTTGACCCGTTTGTTTTTGATAACTATGAACCTTCATCGCAAACAAAAAACACTTTGCCAAAGTGTCGGCAAACCTTCGTTGTTTCTTACCGGTACGTTTCGCTACGATGTCGGAAGGAATGAAGTATCACATATCGACCCGTAATATCATAACGCAGTCTCCACTCGCTCGAGCGAATCCGAAACTGTCCTTCCCCAGACCTCACACCTTTAAGCTGCTTAATGTTGTGAGAATGGGTGCGATTCCGAGGGTCAATGCGAAGGATCTCCACCATACCTTCAAGGTGCTTGATGATCTGAGGGTTTCTTTGTTTAAGTTTCCGGGTTTCCCGTTCAAAGGTTGGAGTAGTGAGGATTCGGTAAGGGGAAGAGGACATAGATCTAGTGCTACTTGGTCTTTTGAAGTTCCGTCAGGAATTCTTCGACAGGGCGTGCTTTGCCTTTCTGATATTCAGTGTAGCTTTCGCGAATCTGTTTCTTCAGTTTTGGGTCTTGAAGTTCAAGATAGTCCTCGAACTCATCGATATCCATGAGTCCAGCAATAGGAATGCCGTCTTTTTCAAGCACAAAGTAATCCTTATTGATTCGGATTTTCTTTACAACCTCGCCGAGGTGGCGTCGTGCTTCAGTTATTGGTAAGTGCTTAACCATACGTTTTGGATGTTTCTTCAAGGAGGTTCCCTCCAATTACATAGATTGAACATTGTTAATCAATATTGTTCATTTTAATATTAATGTATCTCGAATGGCTCTGTCAAGCCATGGAGGAAATGGGAAATGGAATTAGTGGAAATCAATCTGCCCGATGAATTATTGAAAGAGCTTGATGGAAATGGGGTGACAACAGGTACTTCTTTTATCAAAACATTGTCCCCGTTCGCGCGGATTTTAGGCACGTTCTAATTCTTATCTCAGAGAGAAGACTTTATCTAACTCCCACATCCGCTCCAAAGTTTTCTAATTACAACAAAAACAGGAAGCAGAAGATATAATGGAACTGATGGTGTTGCTCCTGCTGATGCTATAGAACAACCTCCACTGCTTCCTCCGTCTTCACCTCCAGTGGCCTGGTTGCTGTCGAGAAAGTCTGGCGTTCCGTCCTCATCAAAATCCAAAAGCCTAAGAGGGTCAGCTAACAACCTACTGCTTTTTTCAAAGCGCGGAGTTCATTCATGGTCAAATTTCTCCACCTTTCCTCAGGGAGATTACCCAGCTTTATAGGACCGACTGATATTCTTTTTAATTTTAATACAGGATGGCCAAACTCAGATAGAAACCTTTTAACTAAACGATTGCGACCTTCATGAAAAGCTATATGTATTACTGCTTCTTTATCATCATATTTAACAACCTTTATATAATCTGGCCTTGCAAATCCGTCTTTTAGCTCGGCACCTCTTTTCATTTTTTCAAGTGTTTCCTTATTTACCTCCCCTCTTACATGTGCATGATAAACCTTGATCAATTCGTAACTAGGATGCATTATCTTATGCGCAAGTTCACCATCATTTGTAAGAATCAAAAGACCTTCTGTATCATAGTCGAGCCTCCCAACAGGATAAACCCTTTCCGGTATATCTGTTATAAGCTCATCAATTGTTTTCCTACCCCCTTCTCCCTTTCCAAGGGCTGTAAGATAAAACCTGGGCTTATTCAGCAAAACATGCCTCTTTCTTTCAATTTCCAAAATCTTCCTTCCAATCTCTACCTTATCAATTTCGGTGTCTATCTTGTATCCTAACTCATTCACCAACTCACCGTTAACCCGGACTTTCCCGCTAACAATTAGCTCATCGGCATTGCGCCTAGATGAAATACCACACATTGAGAGGTATCTGTTAAGCCTTACAATCAAACTCAACCTCTGTATAAATGGGGTACCATACATCCCCACATTCTAGATAAAAAGAGGCGCGAGAACCAATGTTATTGTCGATAATAGCTTTATCAGAACGTGAATTGAAGGCCCTGCCGTGTCCTTAAAGGGGTCACCTACGGTATCTCCCACAACAGATGCTTTGTGTGTCTCTGATCTCTTTCCTCCGTAAGCCCCCGTTTCAATATATTTCTTCGCATTATCCCAAGCGCCTCCCCCATTATTCATTAGCGTTGCGAGAAGAATTCCACTTATAGTCCCAACCATCAGAAAGGCAGCCACGGTTTCAGCACCGAGTCCAAATTGCCTGAAAATCACTCCTACCACTATAGGCATTCCCACAGCTAGAATTCCTGGGGGAACCATTTCCTTGAGAGCGCCCTTTGTTACAATATCTACGCACCTAGCATAATCCGGCTTCGAAGTTCCCTCAAGTATTCCTGGATTTTCCTTAAACTGTGCCCGGACATCGCCTATAACATAATAAGCGGCACGGGCGACGGCTCTGATTGCGAGTGCACTGAATAGGAATACGAGCATGGCACCAAGGAGCCCACCTACAAATACCTCAACCTTTGCGATGTCTACTGAATCGAAAGCCTTACCAGTGATATGAGAAACCTCATCCAGGTAAGCCGAAAAGAGAAGAAAGGCTGCGAGGGCGGCAGACCCTATCGCATATCCCTTCGTCAGGGCTTTGGTCGTATTTCCAACGGCGTCAAGCCTGTCAGTTTTTACCCTGATCTCCTCCGGTTGTTTGCTCATCTCAACTATCCCGCCGGCATTATCTGTAATTGGTCCAAAGGTGTCCATTGCGAGAATGTAGGCCGCTGTACCCAGCATACCCATTGTGGCAATTGCCGTACCATAAAGGCCGGCGCTCGTTGTTGAGATATTTGTGAATTCCCTAAGTCCATGAACACCGCAGTAATATGATCCCACCAATGCGGCGGATATTGCTATAACGGGGAGCGCCGTGCACTCAAGTCCGACTGATAGACCAGCGATAATGTTAGTAGCAGGTCCAGTCTGAGAGGCTTCTGCAATAAACTGCACCGGTCTATATCTGTATTCCGTATAATACTGCGTTATAAAAACGAATAATATGCTTGTAACGATTCCAATCACCCCCGCGACGAAGAGCCAGAAATTATTATTTAGGAGTATATATGTGGCAATGTAGAAACCAATGGCGGCCAATATACAGGCGACATAGTATCCCCGGTTCAATGCGGACATCGGGTCCTCCTTCTCATCCTTTAATCCAACCAAAGCCACACCAATCATGCTGGCTATAAGTCCAAAGGCACGGGCGACCAGTGGAAAGAATATCCCCTTTATGCCGAAAAGAGGGAATAGTGCTACCCCAAGGATCATAGCCCCGATGTTCTCTGCCGCAGTGGATTCGAAGAGGTCTGCGCCTCTCCCCGCACAGTCACCAACATTATCGCCAACAAGGTCTGCGATAACCGCTGGGTTTCGGGGATCGTCTTCGGGAATCCCTGCCTCTACCTTTCCCACCAGGTCTGCACCTACGTCAGCAGCTTTGGTGTAAATTCCTCCACCAAGCTGTGCAAATAGGGCAACGAAGCTTGCTCCAAATCCGTATCCAACAATTAGAAAGGGCACCCGTTTTACAACCTCAGGGTCATTGGAAGACCCGCCATAGAGTACGAAAAGAATCCCCACTCCGAGAAGGCTCATGGCAACTATTGTAATTCCTGAAACGGCACCGCCCCGAAGGGAAATTCTAAGGGCCTTATCCAGACTAGATCGAACGGCGCTGGCCGTGCGGATATTTGACCTTATTGCAATCCACATCCCTATGTACCCAGCGATTCCCGAGCTGCCCGCACCGAAAAGAAAAGCGACGGTAGTCCGCCATGCCATATCGTGATCCCCCTTTGCAAACCAGTAGAGTAAAAAAATGAGGACGGCAAGTGCGATACTCAGCATTATGATTGTTGAATACTGTCTTTTAAGGAAAGCTTCCGCTCCCTCTTTTATGGCATTGCTTATACTTTGCATCGCCGACGTTCCGGTATCCTGGCTTAATACGAACCTTGTCAGGTATCCTGCGTAACCCAATGAAATCATACTTATTCCCAATATTACCACGATGAGTATATGGCTCATTTCCATTTCTCGTGTACCTCTTTTTTTGATATTCGGGGATAGCTAAGTTTATTTCTTCATACCCTAATTGCGAAGAAATTAAGCAGCCACAGGGTCCTTTGGAGCGAAAATGTTAAGGGCGGAGTTGAGTTGAGAGTTTCTACTAAGTTAGAATCCTCGAACCAAGTGTGTGTTAATTTAGTCCTTTGGTTTGTTGCTAATTGAAGCAAATTAGGGATGCTACCCCCCCTGGGGTGAAAAACACTATCAGAAAAATATAAATTGTCAACTTTGCAAATCTGCCCTAATTCTTAATTAAGGATTAAGAATTGGGTTATAGTTTGGAGTGTGTGCCAGAAAAGAGTGATCATTTAGGATACGAGGTAAGCCCAGACGCTAACTTTCCTCTTAACTGCAGCCCTGTTGTAAACAAATACCTGTACGTAGGGACCCATCACAGGAAACCTTGCCATATAGCTGCTAATCTTCCATTGACTACCATGCCATGACGCACTCCCTGAAACATCAATGAAGTTAGTACTCTGGGGTCCCGGAAGGTTTTCCTCAAGATTAGCGTATCTTCTAGCCCCCATGTCGCCTCCGGTATCAAATGCGAAGATCACCCCAAGATCTACAGGGGGCTCATCTGCTTCCTTCTGGGTAAACCGTACGAAAATATTAATATAACGATATCCATCTATATTCTTATACGGTGGCTTGCTTATTCCGATGTTAGCAGGGACATCTTCATCCGTCATAAACTTCAATACCTTCGTACATGCGTAACAACAGTCCCTCCTTTGCCGCCCCCCCCGGCTTTTTTAACTGCCATTCTTACACCTCCATAATTGTATATCTTTCTTACTTCCACTTAGTTAAACAATTTGACTTTAAGCATTGCGCCGCCCATTACCTTATCTGCTTTAATCACTCCCACCGATAGTCGGCACCTAACAAGGTAAGACTTCTCTGAAGATAGGCTCTTGTCCCAGGCCATCTTTTCCCTAATCATCTCATTAAAGTCAAACTGCTGTGTAAAAGGCCCGGTGAGTTCAGTGAATTCTAATGTGTCTTCGGCAGAATCCCGGTCTTCATAAGCATTCACTTCATCGTTCAAACTTATGTCCTGTTTTTTTAACCACTGTTCATTCTTCCCTGAGCCATCAGTTGAAGTTTCTTGAGCAATTAAATTAGTTGAGAGCAAAAGGAGAACAACAGCAGCAGAAAATATAATATTTATGCTTTTCATAATGATCCCCGACAGACAAGCCCATTCAACACAATATTATTTTAGAAACGGTTTGTCAATAGATTTTTTAAAACCGAATCGAAGGTTGTTATGACACCTTGCCCAGGCAGTTTAGGATTGAATATTATTTATGCCCAATACTCTCCTACAAATATCAAACTAATATCCCTTTTAGTCAAAAGACTAATCGTATTATCACGCCGTCGTTCAGTATACAAACCCGAACATTCCCGGGAACTCACGACGATATACAACCAAAATACAACCTTAAATACAACCAAAGTTGTATTGACTAATGATGAGAAAGGTCAATATCCTTAACAGAGATTTATATCTGTTTTTATCAGAATTTTCGTAATTTTTAACGTAAATAAAAGATGTTATATCCGACAAAAAAGTAGTTTACTTTATGAGCAAATCGTGTTATAAAATAGGATTTCAAAAAAAATCCTCCGGGGAGAATAATGAAAGATAGAAGGTTATTTTTCTATATAGCTTTCCTTGTCTTAACCGCCGCAGTTCTCACAACCACATCATTTACAGGTAGTAACAACATAGATAACGCGTCTCTCCAGTCCGGCACTGCGCTGACTGAAAACGATTTCGTTAAGGATCCATCCTTGTTCGCCGTTCCCGAAGCAGGAGTCGTCGCAACATTCTTGGAGAATCCAAATTCCACTTTCGAGCTAAATGACACCGGGCCGATCGGAATCGATATTATTCCTTTCAAATACGCGAGCGGCATGAATCAAACATTCTGCTGGCAGGATGACAACAGAGAATCCAGGCATTCTATGACCCTTGTGGACAGCAGTGGAGCCGAAGTGTTGAGGGTGGAGGCTAATGGCGACTGTGTAACTCAATTCATAAACGAAGGCAATTATGAGATGCGTATACAGCACGACGACAGCGGTGATGAGGTATTTGCCACAATCTTTTCGATCCCTGAAGGCCTGTCAGATGATTCATTTCAAACAGTTTTAAATACAAACAAATGCCAGGGGTGCGACCTCAGCGGGGCCAATTTCAGCAATGGGATCCTCACAAATGTAAATCTCAGCGGGGCCGACCTTACCGGTGCTGATCTTTCTAACGCCGATCTTAGTGGCGCAAACCTCAGCGACGCGCTTCTAGCTGGTACTGACCTCACGGGTGCGAACCTGACCAATGCCGACCTGAGCGGGGCAGATTTAACCAACGCGCTGACGGCAAACGCTAATTTCACCGACGCCAACCTAACGAACGTGATTTCCTTTAATGAGAGTAAGCTAGGGGAAGAATCCATTACGGCCCAGGAAGAGCCCGGAGACCCTGGACCGGATCCATGCCCGGCTGGAAATCTCAGACCGAAACCGGTTGTGGGTGAGGATCTGGTGCTAAGTAAAGCCTGCATGGTACCGGCTGGCACCTATCAGTACGGAAATATCAACATCATAAGCGGCGGAAGTTTAACCTTCAACGACGCGAAGATTGACTTCTGGGCGAAGTCGATACTTGTGGAAAATGGAGGGAGCTTGATCGCCGGCACCCCAGAAAAACCAATCGGCACCAATGGAGAAATCACCATACATCTTTATGGTGCGGACCGGGGCAAGGGGGGTAAGGGAATCACATGTAAGACCGACGACATGTGCGGTGTTCCAAAAGCAGTCTGGGACCGAAACCATCCTCCTAATCCCACAAAATGTACGGCTGATGATCTCCCGGGCGGTGTCAACGATTGTTTCTACAGGTATGGCACCCTCCCGGTTGACACAGGGGATCCCAAGGGCTACTTCGGCTACAAGGTGATTGCCGTCTCATACGGGGGCACTCTTCAATTATTCGGCAAAAAGGGCGCGACCTATCCGGATACGAATCCGGACCCTTCTAATTCCGGCACAAGCTGGGTCAGGCTTGCCGATGGCCATGATTTGACGCCTGGAGGTAACACGCTGGTTTTGGACCGCGCGGTCGACTGGCAAAAGGAGGATAGGATGGTGGTCACCACTACGGATTATCTGCCAGGACACTCTGAACGGCTCACGGTCGACACCGTGAGCGCGGATGGGAAAACGATCACGGTAAAGGAGAAGATCCAGTTCCGTCATAACGGCACGATGTACGATCTGAGCTCTATTCCCGGTCGTCTCGGATTAGATTTCAAGAAGGCCGAGACACGCGCCGCCGTTGCGCTATTGAGTAGGAGCATACGTATTGTTTCCGGACCCAATAGCGACACGATCGACCAAGGCAAGCTGAATTGCGTATACGACTGCTTCCCTTCAACTGACGGTTTTATTGGTGGACATACAATTGCGCGGCAGGGCTTTAAAACCTTCCAGGTGCAGGGGGTTGAGTTCTTTCAGTTGGGTCAGGGCGGACGGATGGGGCACTATCCTCTCCACTTCCATCTGGCGCGCAAGACCCCGCTAGGCACGTTTGTAAAAGACTCTTCCATACACGATTCCATGACACGGTGGATTACCGTGCACGGAACCCATGATGTACTACTCGCAAGGAACGTAGGTTATATGTCGATAGGTCATGGCTTTTATCTGGAAGACGGCACCGAGATAAACAATAAACTCTATTCCAACATCGGCATCTTCGCCCGGGCGGCGATTGCTAACGACCAAAATCCCCGCAAGGTACCGGGGATCCTAGCGGGGGGAGCCAAAAATATCGCACAGCCTCCCAACAATTCCGATTTCGCAAATCCTACCGTTTTCTGGATCATGAACGGCTGGAACGACTTCGAGCATAACATGGCGGTCGGAGCAGCCACGTGCGGTACTTGCTACTGGCTTTTGCCTAGCCTTAACAGCGGTCCCTCGCAGAATATGGCGTGGGAATCCTACGCCTCCATTCAGAGGTCCCTTCCAGGGGCGTCCCCACTTAAAACATTTAAGGGTAATTACTGTACCTCGGCGCAACTATCATTTAACACCGTAGGTGCCACTGATGCCTGTAATGGCCTCGGCGACCTCAGTCCCATTGACAATCCGACCGTCCCACCGCAGGACCAGATGCCACGAATTGGCAGTCTACGGATACCCACCCTCTGCACCGGAACCTGCTCGAACAACAAAGGACAGCCTTGCAACACAGACGCCCAATGTGGTACGGGTAATACCTGTACTCAGGATTGTACGCAGACACCTCCATGCGGTGTACCTAGCCCCGGCGCACCTTTTGACAACCGAGACTTTTGCCCTGTAACCATCCTCGATCGGTATACCTCCTCCTTTCACTGGCCAGAGAAGAACTTTGCGGCGATATGGCTCCGCGGAAAGTGGTTCCTGCTCGGAAATAGCGTTCTAACTGACTCTCAAAACGGTGGGCTCGGTTTCGTCACCGGCGGCGATTACACCCTATCGAGCGTCATTCCAGGGAACTGGCAGGTCGCAAGAAAAAGCGTCTTTATCGGGAATACCCAGGAGGATAATCCTCTCGCCTCTAATGCCGGACCCTTTAATCCGCTGAAAAGCAGTGATGGTAAGATCAGCGGGCTCACGTGCGATAATAAAACGATGAGGGAAGATCACTGTCTATCTAAAAATGAGGGAATAACAATGCCGGTTAGTAACTTCTCGATGCAACAGCGTTTCTTCAACATATACGATGGTCCTAACTATCAAGACTCAAATGCCTATCTCGACATTACAACTACTCCCCTCGATCCCCAGTGTAAACCGGGAAGCTGTCCCAGGGACTCGGGCTGGATGTACACAGCAGCCAATGGCATTCCCATAGATCAGGAAAGCGGGAAGTGCGTCCTACCGAATGCGGCCATCGGGTGGAAACAGCCCAATGGTTTTTTCTATCCGCCGGCCTTTCACTCCTTGAATCTATTCTTTAATAATGTCGACATCCGTCATCTTGTGATTGAACCGCTGTGGAAACCTGGTACGTTTGATCCGGATACTGATCAGATTAAAAAGAACTATTGTACGTTTGATTCAGGGATATACACTGGATTTACCTCCATTGATCGCCAGACTGTGCTGAACGACGACGATGGCTCACTTACCGGGCTGAAGAGTCCCCCAATCCCTACCGAAGGTGAGACCATATCTGTCAATTTAGACCCATTTTTTAACGCCCCGGTGGAAGCGCCGGAGTGTGAGTCTTTTGACATAGCGACGGCCAGCGGAACCCCCAAAACAACCGGTGGCACCGCCAAAACAAGCCCTTATGAGTACCTATCGACCGTGGTGTATCCCAAGTGCGGCATGAGCTGTGGCTCAACGTGGGGCAGTGATTGTTCAAACCCGAGTTGCTTTGGCGTTACCTTATCACGTCAACTCGAAATCCAGAAGGGCGAACAAGACCGTACTATTCCAATGATGGGGATGAACTTCGGTCAACGCAGCATGCTCACGGTTGACAACGGTAGCTACTACGTTGACACCACAGTAAGTGAAAACAGACAAAAGCAGGGTCGCGGCGGACCCACACCAGTCACTTCACTTAACGTCTTTAAACCCGGAGAAACCTATTATGTCTTTTTCGTCTTTGCCACTGAGAAAACCAAGCAGAAATATCAGTTATATATAGGGGCTGGAATACCAGACTTCGAGTCGAATGTGAGCAAACACATAAAACCGGTGCGAGTTGATATCCGGAACCAGGCGCTGAAGTTTGAAGACAGCTCATGGAACGGGCTGAAGTCAAGCTACGAGTCTTCAAGTGGTATCCTGACAGTGGGCACAGACTTTTCGGAATTCAAATCTGACTTCGATAAGACGAGGGCGGATTACTGTCAGCCGTCGAGCTTCTGCAAGTTGGTCGGTAACACATGTCAATCCAGCTTGCCCACGAACGATCCATTTCACGCTGAGTCCCAGCACATCTGCAGTACCTGGGCAGGAAAGGACATAGATTGCCCACTCTATCAGTTTAGCGGGCCGAAGGGGGAGTTGCCTGGTTGCGTCGGATTTGCATTGACACTTGATAGCCAGAAGTTCAGTGCCGATGACAAAGACCATCGCCCGGGCCCTGAGTGCTTCCCGAGAAATAGCGACTGGAATGTGGCATGGACAGCGGTTGACAAAAATCTGGCAGGCTCCTGCGCCAACCAAAAACCGCCGGACGTTCAGTTTTGCGATAGGCAAAGCCCGCCCATTGTAGGGGAAAACGTTATTATTGGAACAGAGGGAGACGATGTTCTTACGGGAACCCCAGAGAGCGACATCATCTTTGGATTAGGAGGAAATGATATAATCGAAGGAAGGGGCGGTAGCGACTGGATATCGGGAGGGCCCGGAGACGACGAGATCCGCGGGGGTAGGGGAGATGACATCATTTTTGGGGAGGAGGGGAACGATTTTATCAGAGGCGGAGGCGGAAGAGATGAAATTGACGGCGGGTCTGAAACCGACACGATCAAGGGCGGTAAAGGAAAGGATATTTGTGTTGAGGGAGAGATTGTCAGGGGGTGCGAGCAGTGATCCTGTAAACTCGAAATTTGTTGAGTAGCGAATGTTCAAAATCCCCAGGGTGAAATATCCTCCCTTTCTTAAAGGGCCTGTCCTGACCAGTAAGCCCTGAGTTTAATCGAGGGGTCGAAGGGGAATTGAAGGGGATCAGCCCCCTTAATCGAAGGAGGATTCACTTCATGGAACAGTTGATCAAATTAATATTCGAATACTTTAGTATAATTCTACTCGTCCTTGGAGTTGTAGTGGCTTTAGTGACATATCCATCTGGCAGAAGCACCCTGGGAATCACAATCTCAGAAAACCTCTATCGCTGGATTTCGCTTCTCGGAGCGGGGGGCGTAGGTGTTTACGTATTTTTCATACATGCCTTTTTGCCATCCGTTTCGGCTGAACAAATAGGATGGAAGACAAGTCCATTCCAGCACGAGGTTGCGGTAGCAAACCTCGGCTTTGGAATCCTGTGTATTCTTGCTTTTAGCGCAAGCTATGGCTTTCGGCTTGCTTCGGTCATTGGAATTTCAATCTGGCTTTGGGGAGATGCGATAGTGCATATAAGGCAGATGATTGTTGCGAAGAATTTTTCCCCCGGCAACGCAGGGCCATGGTTCTGGTCGGACGTTCTCGTTCCTCTTCTACTCATCTGGCTTATAATCAAATTGAAGAGTCAACAGTCTAAAGCAACAGTTTCAACAACATAGCTATTAAATGGGTCCCCCGTTTTCGATATAACGGAAGCTAACAGGGAAAAACGAACGAACTAGATACCTAGAATGGTGGCTACGAGGTTATGTCAGACATTGGGTAGGAAGAAGTTGAGCGATATAGCAAAGATATTTAATGTGGGTCATTATTCAACGGTTTCATCTTCTATAACAACATTAAGAAAAGAGGTCAACAGTAACAAGAAACTTCAAACCGCTATTAATATAATAACCCAAGGTGTGACCCATTAGTCAGGAGATTGTGTATGGCACGAAGTAACAGGCGAGAATTCTTGCGCCAGGCCGCTCACGCGGGTCTGGCATTGGGCGTCGGATCGCAGTTGGGTGTGTTGACCGGGTGCGCAGGGAGCGTCGATCCAGAGACCCTGATCTTGCGCGGCACGGAGAATGTGGCCGTGGTCGATGCATCGCTTATCCCGACGGTCGTGGCGGCCCATCCGGTCGGTACCATCATGGCAATCGCAGACCGCGCCGGGGATATACTGGTGACCCGCTGGATTTGACAGGCCTCTCAAAGCAAGCCGCCATGCCGGCCTCGCTGGTGCACGCTCGATGCGCCTTCTTATCGGCGCATGACTGCACATTTCAGTCCAGATAGGCTCCCATTCCTTACGTTCCAGCCATGCGGGGTTGGAAAACCCCGCCTATCGTCATTGATAACGGTATTTAACATGGAATAGGGGTAGGAAGAGAGTGATAAGCTCTCCCCCTCCCTCCGAACCGGACGTGCGGATCTCCCGCATCCGGCTCTCCGGTCAATAGCGTTGCGACGATTGACAACCCCCGTATCGAGGGCTGTCAACATGGACTCCCTTCGCTCCATCCCCATTACGGGACTTCATCGCTACTATGAAGGCTCTGACTTCCATTCACCGCACCATTTCAGCGTATGGATATCCCTGATTCCTGCACATGACCTTCCAGTCATTCCGTCTCCAATCACCCCATAACCCCCACCATCGCTTTAGCACGTTACCCTTCAGCGTGGTGGACTTCCCTGTTCTCTTCAGGGTCTGGGCTTCGCCATTGACTAGCAGGCTCGCCGCATTATGGGGCCGAATCGAGTTCACTAAACGTTACGGACTAACCGTTCGCCTTCTGTTGCTTCCCACCCTACCTTACGGTAATGCAGTTACAGTTGGCTACAAGCCGGAGAACGTGTGCTTGGAGCGGACTCTCACCGCTCTGATTATGTGCCATCTCAGGCGCACTAGTCGGGACATTCTTGTCCCGAAATCTGAAGGTATTGCAGATCCGCACAACAACCCGCCAGCAAGAACGGCGGGCTTGTCTAATAAACGTCATGATTACCACCGTATGTAGGGGAAACCGTCCTTCGACGATACCCGGGCCAGGTTTCCATTCCGCATGTTTCTTTGACCCGTGCGGGGTTAGAAAACCCCGCCTATCGTTATTGACAACGGTATCTATCATGGATAGTCGAGACGTTCTTGTCCCGATAGGGTTGCATTCCTCGTGTTTCATCCTCGGGCACTCCAGATACATCTGACGATTTTCACAGCGTGAAACCTTTTTTCTGTATCCTGAGTTTATATTGACGAGACTATTTCATCGGGAGGAATGCGAAATGAAAAGATTCCTTTTATTAGCAATTCTATTCTTGATCTTACTGGTTCCAACTACTTCGATGGCGAAGACAAATTTCTTCTTCAATATAGGCGTGGGCTTACCGCTTCCAGTCGTAGTGGCCCCGGCTCCGGTGATTGTCGCACCTCCCCCGCCGGTTTACGTAGCGCCGGCTCCCGTGATTGTTGCACCTCCTGTTTATGTCCAGCCCGGCCCCGTAATCTATGGCCCTCCGGGGTGGTATAAGGGTAAGAAGCAAGGTTGGTACAAATATCGCTGGTAGGTTTATTAAAAGGCTATTGATTGAGAATAAGGACACACTAACACATCCATCTCAGGGCTGCACAATCAACGAAATTGAAAGGCTAAGGCTCTAACCGTCTACTGATTGGTATTATCATCTCAGTAAAACTGCGCTCGTCCCCTATTCAATGAAACTACTTTATATTACAGATAAATAGGGAGATAATCTTGTTTATCTCCCAATCCAAACCCAACTTACATTGTATATTAGAGGCTGTTCTTTACCGTTATAATTAATAAGGTTTGATCTTAAAATCTAACGAAGGAGATTTCAATGAAAAATCCGTATGAGGAGTGGTTTAAAATGATGAATCTGCCTATAGAATTAAGCGTCAAGTTTTATGAGATTATTGAGACAGGTACAAGAGCTATGAACTCCATGGCCAAAGCACAAAAAGATATGGAAGATTTTCAAAGGGCCTGGAAGGAATTCCAAGATTTAAACCCGCTTATAAAATCAACGTAAAAAATCAGCGAGGTCTTAATACTCCTATATCACAAGATTTATGGCCTGAAATTTCAATACAACATTCAAAATTAAACGGCACTTCTGAACAACAGAGATAATACTTACACCCTTTCACTTATAATCAACTAATCTATATTGTGCTATTTGAGATTTCTCATCATCCCCACAGCTTGTATAGTTAAACAGAGCAGACCTATCTTTTTGAACATGAATAAAATGGCTTTTGCCATCCGATTTTGAAATAAATTCAAAAATTAAATTTCCTTCACGCTTATGGTTAGCTTCTTTAAATTGAAAAGCTGAGATTTCAGTTTCCCCGGTCAAATTTCTTAAAAAGAACTCGGCGGCTTGCACATCTTTATTGTAACAGGAATGACCACGGTAGTGTTCGAGTTTTATGTTACGATTTATAGAGTCCTTTATCAATTTGGCGACATTGATATCCCTTACCCGGCCGTAATAAATCCCAAATGGTAAATGCAACAAATTCGCTGCAAATCTATGACCGCCTAGATGAGTAGTTCGCCATACCTTGAAACCATTTTCATTCTTAGCTGCTTCTAAATACACAGGCACGCCATACTTCCCACAGCATTTATCATATTCACCATTTGTGCATACTAAAAAGATAGGCTCGTTTCTTAAATAGAGAGCATTCCCCAGGATTCTGCTTAGATCCAATTCCAGCAGATCTTCGTATTTATCTAAATCTACTTCATAAAGTCTTGGATCTAATTCATCACTCAGAACAACATAGAACTTTAACATTTCCTCACGATTATTCTGTCTTTTTATTAGTTGAAGACGTGAATTAGGTATTCTTTCGAGATGCTCTTCGAGTCTTTTTTTGACAATTTCGGGAACCTTACTACTGGCAAAGGCCTTATCTGACCAGTGTCCCCTGTATTCCAACAAAAACCAGACGTCTACCCTTGGGGCAGTAGCAAAGATTTCTTCGCTTGCGTTTAGTGAAACCTGTGAGCAGGAAATGTACTTATTTCGTTGCGGCATCGTTAACTATGATCATCCATAATGATAATTGGTTCAAGCAAATAAATCAGCACCATGTTTTTACATACATAGGTATTATCTCATTAACGGGTGAACAATTAATCACCCCACCTTCATTCCTCCCCCTCAAGGGGGAGGGAACCCCAACTGATGGAGGAAAATTACATGCGACGCGATCATTTGTTGTAAAGCATAGCGGAGGGCTTCAGTCCTCCAGTCTCGCATCTAATTGAGGCAATCCGAAGATCGCCTTTAGTCCTCAAAATCAAAGCCAAAATCGTCATCGCGAGCAATTGCGAAGTGATCTCCTGAGATCGAGAAGGAGGAGATTGCCACGACTGACGGAGCCTGCACTGAAATCATTTGAAGTGTCAGTCTCGCAATGACAATGGCTTTCATGCCCATCCTTTTCCGTCATCGTGAGTACTTTTATCCAACAAGTGTAAATTTATCCCAAACTTTTGATTTCCAAAAGGGTAGGCAATGAGGCTTGCTCGTTGCAATTTCACACACCAGCAAGCCTGCCCTGAGTTTGTCGAAGGGACTGGTGTGCTACCCGTCATATACCTAGACCTAAACCCGCCAGTAGAACATAACTACTTCGATAACTCCCTAACCATAATGACCCGCTGGATTTCGTTAGTCCCCTCATAAATCTGGAGGACTTTTGCATCTCTCATGAGTTTTTCAACCGGATATTCTTCACTGTAACCATATCCACCATGAATCTGAACAGCCTCGGTAGCAGCCCACATTGCAGTGTCGGAGGCAAATGTCTTCGCATATGAAGCTTCTAGGGTGTTACGCTGACCAATGGCATTTTTATAGGCGGCATGATAGGTCAGAAGCCTTGATGCTTGAGTCCTCATGGCCATTTCAGCAATTTTAAACCCAACCCCCTGAAATCCAAGAATAGATTGACCAAATGCTTCGCGCCCTTTAGCAAATCGAAGAGACTCATCTAGAGCTCGTTGTGAAAGTCCCACGCCAAGTGCACCTATAATGGGACGGCTACTGTCAAAGACACGCATCGCAAGTTTAAAACCGTCTCCCTCTTGACCCAATAGAGCTTCGGGTGGAAGTTCAACCCGTTTAAAAATCACTTCACAACAATCACAAGCACGCTGTCCCATTTTCGGGAGTTTCTTTGACACTTCTACACCAGGTAATTTTCGATCTACTATGAATGCACTAATTCCTTGATGACCAGCCTCCGAATCGGTCCTGGCAAAGACGACGAAAAAAGACGCTTCGTGTGCATTAGATATCCATGTCTTTTGTCCGTCGAGTTCAAATCCTCTACCGACTCTCCTGGCTCGAGTACTAATGGAAGCCATATCCGAACCAGCGTTAGGTTCGGTCACACAGTATGAACCCAATCCCTCGGATAGCATTCCCAGATATCTTTTCTTCTGCTCATTTGTCCCAGCAAGAAGAATAGGCTCAGCTGCAAGACTATTAATTACAGTTATAGCAACTGTAATGCCGGTACAACCCCATGCCAGTTCCTCGGTTACTAAAATCCTCTCAATTGGGGTTAGATCATTGCCCCCATATTCTTCGGGTATACACAGATTGATCAACCCCACTTCACGCACCTTTGATAAAATGTCATGAGGAAATTCAGCCGTTCTATCATATATATTCGCAGCTGGAGCGATTTCATTTCTCGCAAAATCTCTTGCAAGATTCCTTATCATCTCCTGTTCTTCTGTTAAACCATATTCCATAAATTCTCCCGCAATACATTTAATTAACGTAAAAAGCCCCTATACATTATTATAATAAAAGTGAAGTGACAACAAAATTCGAGTTTGAGCTAACAACTAATTATTCAATTATTCCAACCGCATTTGATTATCAATCATAAATACTAACGATATTTATGCTAAAATCAGTTCGGGAAAAGAATTATTAAACGATGAAGAATAGTTCCAAAACTCAAATCAGTATCAATGAAGAGTCGATATGGATAAAGTAGTGATCGGTGTAGATATAGGCGGAACCAACCTAAGAGCCGCCTCGATAGATAGAAACGGAAAAATAGTCAGCCGTAAGAGTAGATCATCCGACGCAAAAAAAGGCATAGAATATGTCATGGAAAACCTGATATCCCTTTTGACTGAAATGATAGCAGATGAAAACATTTCAGGTATAGGAATCGGCATTCCCGGGATAATAGATGTTGATAAAGGGATATTAACTCAAGCCCCAAATATCTCCGAAGTAAAGGATTACCCTATTAAAGAAAAGCTTATACACGAACTTGGGTCAGCTATCGATGTCGTCACAGAAAATGACGCCAATTGTGCGGCCCTTGGGGAGTGGTGGCTCGGGGCAGGTAAGGACGTAAATTCACTCATTATTCTTACCCTAGGAACCGGCTTAGGTGGCGGGATAATACTAAATGGGAAGCTGTGGCGAGGTGTAAATGGCATGGCAGGCGAAATCGGGCATATGACGATTGACCCTGATGGACCAAAATGTAATTGTGGGAATTTTGGATGTCTGGAAAGCTTCGCTTCCGCTGAGGCCATTAGAAGAATGGTGAAAGAAGGTTTAAGAAATAAAAATCTGAATACGATTTTAAGAAACGAAATTAGGCATGTGACCATTCATGATATTCCTGAGATAGTAGGCAAGGCAGCAAGAATCGGAGATAAATTTTCTTATGAAATCTGGGAATCATTCGGGAAGGCATTGGGAATGGCAATCGCTAACCTAACAAATCTCTTGAATGTTGAGATGATAATAATCGGCGGCGGTCTCTCAAACTCATGGGACTTGTTTATTGCATCCGCATTGATTGAAGCACGGAAAAGGGGCCTTAGGGCTCCTATGGAATATGTCGAGATTAAAAAAAGCGAATTAGGGGATGATGCGGGGCTTTTAGGAGCCGGTTACTTGGCTTTAATGGGGGCCTCGAATAACAGATAGAGATACCCCCACCTTAGTCCTCCCCCCACATTTGTGGGGGAGGATTGAAGGTGGGGGTCAAAGATTATTTGGAAGCAAGACTTGTGGCCTACCCCTTTAGTGAAAACTATTGTATTTGCAATTTTTCGAAATTGGGTTTAATTAATCGAATGGTCAAGACCTTTTTTCTCTTGTCGATAACCTTAAATCTTTCATCAACCCTCATTCCTCCAATCCACATTATCTCGCCCTTACAAAGGAAAATAGGAATTCGACACCTAAGAAACTTAGGTATCTTCTCATCAATAAAATAATTCTTCAATTTTTTAAATTCGTTCATACCATATGGTATGAAGCTATCTCCCTTATTAAAATTTCGAACCTCAATTGGAAATTCAACAGACATAGAATCAAAACAACCTAAATACTTATCCGATTTCAAAGAACTTACCCTTTCGATCTGGATCTCAAACTCAGTATGTGGGAATTTGTGTAAGCCTGCAGAATCAACAGTGTAACCGAAACTACACCTGAGTAGAACCTTCTTCGTCAACACAAAGAGGCCATGACCCTTCGCTACCACTATTTCTCCAGGAAGATAGAGCTCCCCAGATGCTTCTCGAGAATCTAGGAGCACATTTATAGAAACAATATGGTCTAGTGAAATCCTCTTCAAATCGCCTTTTAGTTTCTCAATAGCTAATCTCAATAACCCATACTTCATCGCTTCAGAAAGCGCACGATAATATGCAAGTTTCCCCACCAACTCCCTATCTCTTAAGCTATAAAACAGTTTGTCAAAATGGTTCTTTGCCTCACTTCTGATATAATCCTCTTCGACTCCGACTATATAGCCAGTCCTTGCGAGTGTTTCCTTTATATTAGGATTATATGTCATGAGGTGTGGAATAAGCTCATTCCTGATTCTGTTCCTTAGAAAAACTTTCTCTTTGTTCGAAGAATCTTCCATCCACTCTATACCCTTTGATCTCAAGTAATCCTCGATATCAGATTTCTTAACCTCAATCAGGGGCCTAATTATATCATCATTTACGGGAGGTATTCCCGAAAGACCGAGTAATCCACTTCCGCGAATGAATCTCATAAGAACTGTTTCAGCCTGATCATCAAGCGTGTGAGCAGTAGCTATCTTATCCGCATTATACTCATTTAAAACTTCTCTCAGAAACTTATATCTGAGCTCTCTTGCAGCTTCTTCTAAAGATAGATTGGCGCTCTTTTTAAACTCAATCACATTTATTTCCCGTAGTTCAAAGGGAAGACCTAATTTGTCAGCAAACTTACGCACATGTGCAGCGTCTCGGTTTGATTCCTCCCTTCTTATGCCATGATTAAGATGGGCCACAATCAGTTTTAGTCGAAAGTCTGTCAGCTCCGTCAATACATGGAGCAAACCAAGTGAGTCCGACCCTCCTGATACACCTACCACAACACACTCCCCCGGGATGAGCATGTTAAATTTTCTTATCGTCTTACTTACCAGACTTAACATTTTGGGATTGATTATCGGCAAGCCCGCCAGAGATTATAATCCTGAAGGCATCCTCTGTGCTAATTGGAAGCTCCCTAATGTCCTCTTCAGGAAGCATTATATAATACCCACTAGTCGGATTAGGGGTTGTAGGAACGAAAATACCCACTAGATTTTTGCCCGAGATATTACGATTAGCATCTTGTTTAAGTGTCCCGGTAACAAAGCCTATCGAATAAACACCTTTCCTTGGGTATTCAAACATGACGACCCTTTTAAGACCCTTAAAACCAGTTGTTAGAAAAATACTTTCAATCACCTGCTTGGAAGCTGTATAAATCGTTCTAGCCAGAGGAATTCTTGCAATAATTGATTCTCCGATTGCCAGTAGTTTCCTGCCCGTATAAAATCTCGCAATACTCCCAACAAAAAGAACTATAATGATTGTTCCAGTGAGTCCGATCGCAAAAGTGGAAAGTTGAAACAGAGATGGATGAAGCTGCGAAAGAGGTCTGATCAGAACCTTAGCCGGCGCAGCGCTCAAGAGTTCGACTATCCATTTTCCGAGTGTGAAGAGTATAAAAACCGTGAGACCAAAGGGAACGGTCACAATAAGGCCAGCAAGGAAATTTTGCCTAAACGCATTACTGATTCGATTCATTCACTAACGTGTACTTCATTTATAGAGTCGCGAAGGAATCTGCTTGGCTTGAACGTCACGACTGTCCTATCAGATATTACGATCGCGCCACCAGTGGCTGGATTTCTTCCCTTTCTCGCCTTCCTTTTTTGAAGCCTGAAACTTCCAAAGCCGGGAATTTTAATTCCTTCGCCATTAGCAAGTTTTTCTTTAACCGTCTGAAAGAAAAACTCAACAATCTCAGCCGATTCACGCCTTGAAAGTCCTATCTTTACGTGTATTACATCTGCTAGTTCTTTTTTTGTCATATCTTTCCCCCTTAGATTTTACGTAATTCTGCGCCAAAGGCCAAATTCAGCCTTTCTAATGTCATGGCCTGCAGTTGATTCACATCTTCATCCGTAAGTGTTTTATCAGCGGCCCTTAAGATCATAGAAACAGCAACGCTTTTTTTACCCTTTTCAACCGAACCACCTTTAAACACATCAAATACACCTACGTCCTCTATCAAATTTGATTCTACGCTTCTTATCTCACCTACTATGTCACCTACAGGTAATTCTTCATCCACTACGATGGCAATATCTCTTCTCACGAACGGAAATCTGGGAATGGGTCCAAATTGTAACTCTTCTCCAACGTAAAACTCTGCAAATTTATCCAAATCAATTTCAAAAACATATATACCTTGTGAAATATCCATTTTTTCCAAAATCTCAGGATGAAGATGACCCAAAATCCCAATTTCCTCATCCTGGATTAAAACCCTTGAGGATTTACCTGGATGAAGGAAACCGACCTGTTTTGTCTGCTCAAATCGCAGCTTTTTCGCAAGCGAATGTAATTCAAAAATTCTCTCAAGAACACCTTTTAAATCATAAAAATCGAATTCGGCTTTTTCCCATAATTCCACTTGTCTCTCGCCAGTGGCAGCAACCACAAGTTTAGTGATCTCCTTTGGCAACACGTTTCCTTCTGGAATATAAACCCTTCCAATTTCAAAAACCCTTATATCATTTATTTGACGATTCAGGTTAAGACTAACGTTTCTCATTAATCCAGAAAAAAGGCTAGTCCTCAACACAGATCCTTCATTACTGAGCGGATTCAATATCGCAATGGGTTGAGTAGAATTAAACAGTCCAAGATATGCAGGGTCATCAAAACTGTAGTTTATAACTTCAAGAAAACCATAGGACATTAGTATTTGCTTTATCCTGTTTTCAATGATCTTTTCTATTTTTGATCCTTCTGTTTTCATAACAACAGAAGGTAGGGTTGTCGGGATTCTGTTATACCCATAGTGTCTTGCCAGTTCTTCGATTAAATCCACTTCTCTAGTAATATCGACCCTAAAAGTCGGGATCATAAACATTAACTCTTCACCTTTGGCCGCTTTTCCCTCGATATCAAGTCGTTTCATAATCTCTATGACTTCATCTGGCTCGATTTCAGTTCCGAGTAGATTGTTAATACCTTTTGCGGAAAGCGTTATTTCCCTTCTACTGACAGGACTTGGATAAACATCGACGGTACCCCTCGAAATTGTCCCTCCTGCGAGCTCTCTCATGAGCTCTGAAGCCCGGTCAAGCGCTCTTACTACTCCGTTTATATCTACCTTCCGTTCAAACCTGTAAGATGACTCTGATTTCAAATTTGTCCGCTTAGAGGTCCTTCTTACCCTAACAGGACTGAAAAATGCGCTTTCAAGTAAAATGTTTTTGGTAGCATCTGAGACCTCTGTACTTGCCCCTCCCATCACACCAGCCATTGCAATAGGCTTTGAAGCATCAGATATGATCAAATCTTCATAGATTAGAACTCTCTCTAGTCCATCGAGTGTTTGTATTACTTCACCCTCATTTGCGGATCTGACAATTATCTTATTTCCTTCGATTAAATCATAATCAAATGCATGAAGTGGTTGACCCAACTCTAACAGGACAAAGTTTGTTATGTCAACGACGTTATTGATGGATCTAATACCAGAATTCTCGAGCCTCGTTTTCAACCAGTTAGGCGAAGGAGCAATCTTTAGGTCGGTAATTACCCTGCAAGAATATCTTGGACAGCCTTCGGAATCCAATACATCAACTGTAGCCAATTTATCTATATCTTCGCCCTCTTCTAGTAATTGAAATTTTGGATATTTGAGCCCCGATGCAAAAACTGCCGCTACCTCCCTGGCTATCCCGATCACACTCAAGCAGTCCGGTCTATTAGGTGTTACACCAATTTCCAATACTACCTCATCAAGTCCCAACGGATTGACAATACTGCTTCCAACTTCAGAGTGTTCGGGAAGTATGATAATCCCCTCGTGATCATCGCCTAAACCCAATTCAACCTCGGAACATAGCATGCCTTCCGACAACTCTCCCCTTATCCTCGTCGTCTCAATTGTAACCCCCTCTGTAAACTTCCCACTCCTTGGAAGCCTTGTACCAGGTCTAGCAAGCGCCACTTTATCATTAACCCCCATATTTTTTGCGCCGCAAACTATCTTATAGCTTTTGGTACCATCCGATACATCGCAAAGGAGAAGCGTTTTTGCACTCGGGTGTGGCCGTATATCTAGAATTTCAGCTACGACTATTTCCTCCAACCCCTTCCCTAGATATTCGAGCGATTCAACTTCAAGACCACTCATAGTAAGCCTTTCGGCCAATTCCTCGGGAGGGGCATCAAAATCAACATATTCTTTAAGCCAACTTAGAGTAAATCTCATTTTCTTAATTTTACAAAAGTAAATAATTACATATTGTTAGAGCCGGTGTCAATATCAAAATTCCTCCCAGCGATCAAAATAACATAATAAGATTCATTCATAGTCAATGAACAACACTGCAGCAAGCGGGACAGGGTATCAGCACATACCCAGACCGCCTCTTGAGTCATGACGAGGAGCCCTGACATAGGTCGACGGGGACGAAGAAACCTAAAACAGGGAAATTAGAAGAGATTGCTTCAATCTGCTTCGCAAATTTCGCAATGACGGCACTGCACTTTACGGTGTCATTGGCATTCCAAAAATTGCGTTAAAAAAATCAGAAACGAAGACGTTAAGAAAAATTTGCGGGTTGGGGTTGAATTAAATTTTTTAGTCTTGGTGTATGATTTTTAGCAAAATTTTTGGACAGCCTTGATTTTTGTTTCTTTGTATCAAGACAAAGAAAAAATAGAAATCTGGAATATCCGATTAATATTTCATTCACAATTCAATGAAACTTTGTGTAGCAAGCCCCAGGGAATTCACGAGTTAACGATAATTGTTAAAATATCCGGCTGTGGTGACTTCTCATTCCCGGTATAACTCGGCCTGAAAACACTATGATATATATATAAAAGATTTCCCACATTCATCCGGAATGACAAAAAACATCCACACCATAAAAATGAAAGGAGCTGAGTTCCACATCCACCCGTTTGGGAAACGGACCCTACAAACATATTCCACAACTATCATATATGATTATTGAGAGTATTTGGTTAGAATAATTAAAGCGACTTAAAATAACTCGAACAATAACCATGGACAGATTCAATTTGATTTTTATATTTACATTATTTCTTATCTTATCTCATCAATCACAAGCAATCTATAGCCAAGAACCAGACAAAAACACACATTGGAAACCTAAAGAAGGTTTGGAACTTGTCGGCACTAAAGCCCCTCCTCTAAATGGGTTAAAATGGCTTAATACCGAACCATTAACTATCGAAGACCTGTCTGGAAAAGTCGTCCTCATTCGATTCTGGTTGGTGGGATGCCCGCTGTGCACAAGGACCGCCCCATCCCTTGTAGAGCT
>Ga0214471_10000828_pt1 | contig 25074 bp, 17 predicted proteins | sample RVTome_5_FD_207665 | JGI IMG/M metagenome (GOLD analysis project Ga0214471, IMG submission 207665) | Soil microbial communities from uranium-contaminated site in the Upper Colorado River Basin, Wyoming, United States - RVT142D155 | ecosystem: Environmental > Terrestrial > Soil > Contaminated >... | reverse complement strand
CCGTGGCCGCGAAGCCCGCGAGGGCGCGCTCGACCTCGCCCGCGGCGGCGGTGAAGCCGGCGTCGATCGTGAAGTCCGCGGCGAAGGAGAGGACCGCGAGACGGTCCTCGGGCGTCGTTATCGCTTCCCGGGCGAACGCGAGCGCCGCCGCCGTCACCTGGTCGAGATGGGGCTCCATCGACGCCGAGCGGTCGATCAGCAGCGCCGCCGCGAGCGGCCGCTCCCCGGCCTCCTCGAAACGCTCGATCGTCTGCTCCACCCCCTCCTCGAAGACGCGGAAGCGCTCGCGGCCGAGGCCGCGGACAGGACGAGCGGCCTCGTCGGTCACCAGCACCGGCAGCTCCACCAGCCGTACCGCGACCTCCTCGGTGAAGCCGGCGGCGTTGATCACCACGGCGTCGTCGGCCCAGCTCCCGTCGGCGAGGTAGGCCACGGCCCGCACCACCGCGGCCGCGGTGCCCGCCAGCTCGACGCCTTTCACGTACGGCGGCTCGGTGAAGGTCGCCACCAGGTCGTCGCCGAGGAAGAGCTCCACCCGCGCCGGCGGCTCGCTCTCCGGGGTCTCCACCTCGGCGCGGGCGGTCACGGTGCCCGGATAGATGCCGCCGGGGCGAGGCTCCACCAGCCGCACCTGGAAGCGCATCGCCCCCTGGTTGAGCCACACCTGGTCGGTCGCCACCTCGCGCTCGTCCACGAAGGCCACCACCCGCACGCGGTGGGGCTCGGGGGCCTCGCCGAGGTCGAGCTCCACGCTGTAGGGCGGGCTGCGTTTGGTGAACACCGGCGCGCCGTCGAGGTAGAAGGTGACTTTCTCGAAGACGCCGGAGGCGCGCGCGCCGAAGCGCGCCTTGCCGGCGAAGACGTCGCCCGGCGGCGGCACCAGCCGGAGCGAGGGCCCTTCGGGCCGCAGGTCGGCGGTCAGCGACGGGCCAGGCGCCGCCGGCAGGCCCTCGGGGCTGGGCACGTCGATCGCCGTCACCACCTGGGCGTAGCGGCCGCTGTAGACGTCCTCGAGCAGGAGCCGCAGCTCCGCGGGCCCGGAGCGCAGGTAACGCGTGAAACCCAGCGGCACCGCTGCCGCGTGCTCCGGGGTCGGCCCCTCGAAGAGGTAGCGGAAGCTCTCGAAGAGCTGGCCGTCGCGGATGATTTCGCCGGCGAGGCGGAAGTGGTGGAAGAGCCGGCCGTCGAAGCGCCGTCCCGGCGCCTCGCCGACCGGCACCCGCAGCAGCACCCGCACCGCCGCGCGGCTCTGGTTGCGCGCCGGGTGGTCGATCTCGGCGGAGACGGAGAAGACCTCGGCGCCGTCGGGCAGGTCGGTGGCACTGGCCGAGAAGCCGGAGAGCCACTCGGGCGAGGGCAGCGGCGGCGCCGTCACCTGCTCGAGGAGCTGCTCGTAGTTGCCGTAGCGCGCCATCTCGGCGATGGCGTAATTCAGCAGCTCGTCGGCGCACAGGCCGCGGATGTCGGTCGTCGGCAGGCCGTCGCGGCGCAGCACCGGGCGCAGGCGGTCCCCCAGGTGGTAGATCTCGTAGGGCGTCTCGTAGGAACGGCGGAAGAGGATCACGGCGAAGCGCCGCGTGGTGCGCTCGCTGTCGCCGTAGAACCAGATCTCGAGCTCGTTGGCGCGCGAGAAGCAGCGCGCCACCGGCTGCCCGTTGGGCAGGCTCCAGCCGCCCGGCGGCCCGTTGAACAGGAGCAGCAGGAAGCGCGGGTCGCCGAAGGGCATGCCGCCGCCGGCGTTGCGCCGGTACTCGTCCCAGCGCTCGCGGAGCTCGTTGCGCGGCGTCTGGGGCTCGGGGTCGCGCGGCTCCCAGAACGCCTCCATGAAAGCGTCGCGGCGGTAATCCTCGGGCAGCCGCAGGAAGTAGTCGAGCTCCGCCTGGGTGATGAGGCCGATCACGCTCTCGATCCACTCGCGGTAGCGCGGCGCGAGCTGGTTGAAGGCCTCGGTGCGGGCGGCGGCGGTCAAGGCGTCCGGCGGCGGCGCCGCGCTGCTTTCCTGCGCGCGGACCAGGCCCGGCGCCATGACGGCTAGCATCGCGAGGAAGACGGCGAGGGTGCGAAGCGGCGACATGACCCCTGATCTTAACCCACGCGATACCTTATGGGATGGCTCATAGGATCTGCTGCCCGTCCCATAGGGAATATGGAGCGCGCGCGCCGCGAGGCTTCAGTGCGAGCGTGCCGCCGCGCCGTAAACCTTTGATTCCACGACCAATCGCCCCGTCGCCCGCGGCGCTCTCGCGAGCTGGAACGTCTCTTGCTGTGGCCCCCGGCAGTTCCTTCGTCAAACCTGAACCAGCATGAGGGTCTTATGAGCTCACGAGCACCGTTTTGCTCCACCCGCGCCGCCGCGCTTTCGCTCCTTGTGACCGTCCTCACCGCCGGCACCGCCGGCGCCCTGGACCTCAACGGTTTCCTACCCGCCCGGGGCCACGGCGCCGTGGCGTTCGCCTATACCGGGGAAAGCTATGACGAGTTCTGGGCGGGAACCATGAAGGTCTTCGTCCCCGACGTGGGCGAAGTGACCACAGACAGCTTCACCACCTGGATGACCTGGGGCTTCACCGACGACCTCGCCCTGGTGCTCAACCTCGCCTACGTCGACGTCACCTCCGACGGGCTCGCGGGCTTCGAGGACTCGGGTCTGCAGGACGGCGCGGTGCTCGCTAAATACCGCTTCGCCAGTTTCCAGAGGGGCAACGCCAGCCACAGCTTCCTCGGCGCCGCCGGCCTGCGCACGCCGCTTTCGAGCTACGAGGGCAACGCCCCCGTCTCCCTGGGCGACGACACCACCGACACGCTCGTGCGTTTCATCTACCACCTCGAGAGCGGACGCTTCTACTACTCGCAGCAGGTGGGCTACGACCTGCGCAGCGACGACGCGCCCGAGGGCATTCCGATCTACGCCGAGCTGGGCTGGAGCACCGGCCGGGCGACGCTGACTCTTCTCTATTCGCAGTACTTCGCCGACGGCGGCACCGACATCGGCGACCCCGGCTTCACCTTTCCCAGCAACAAGGACGAGTACCAGCGCGTGGGCGCCAAGGCGTTCATCCGGCTCGGCGAGCGCTACGGCGTCTCCCTGCTCGGATTCACCACCCTCGACGGCAGGAACTCGGGCGACGCGACGGGCTTCTCGGCCGGCCTCAGCGTGGACTTCTGAGCCCGGCAACCGAGCCGACGTTCAGCGGCCGAGGAACGAACGCTTCTTGCTCCTCTGCGCCTGCAGCGCCTTGAGGGCCTCGATCGGCCGGCGGTCGGGCGCCATCATCTTGATCGCCCGCTGCAGGTGCTCCTCGGCCTCGTCGAGCTCGCCGGTCTCGCGGTGGATCTCGCCGGCGTAGTACACGGCGAGACCGAACTTGGGGTCGATGCGCGTCGTCTCCTTGAGCTCGGTGAGCGAGCTCGCCGCTTCGGCGGTCGGCAGCTCGAGGAATTTGCAGTACGCGAGCTCGGTGCGGTAGATCGAGTTCTGGGGGTCGCAATCGTAGGCGAACTGGAGCTGCACGAGCGCTTCGCGGTAGCGGCCCGCGTTCATCAGGGCCTTGCCCTTCTTGAACTGGCGCTCGGAGTCGAGCAGGTCCGACTTGATCGCGAAGCGGTCGGCGTCGGGCGTCTTCTCGCGCTGCGCCCGCAGGTTGGCGCGCCGCTGGATGAGGGCGTTGCGGCGCTCGACGTCGCAGAGCTCGCCGAAAGCCATGCCGCCCGCCACGAAGAGGTCCTCGGCCTTCTCGCGCAGGCCGGCGAGCTCCGCCGTCTCGAAGCTCCAGGGCGCGAAGCGGCGCGAGAGCTCCAGGAAGCGCTCCCGGATCGCTTCGAGCGTCGCCGACTCCTCGAGACCGAGCAGCTCGAAGGCGTCCTGCTTGCGGTGCTTGAGGTAGGCCTCGAGCACCTCGTCCTGCCGCCGCGCCGGATCGGCGGCCGCCGGCGGCGCGGCAGCCGCCGGCGCCTCGGGCTCCTCGAGCTCGCCAGCCGCGGCGGTCAGCAGCGCTTCCGCGGGCAGCCATTCCTCCGGCACCACGATGCCGAGGATCGCCAGCGAGTAGAGCAGGCGCATGATCTGGTCGAAGGGGATCGTCGTCTCCGCCGCCAGCTCGTCGATCCGCTTGCCGCCCGCCAGCAGGCGCGTGAGCTGCCGCTGCTGGTCGGTGAGGTAAATCTCCTTCAAGGTATAGGGCGGCGCCGGGTGGACCAGGAGCCGCTTGCCCACCAGCGGCCCGACGGCGGCGTTGACCTCCTCGTCGAGGGCGAACTTGGAGATGCCGGTGACCACGAGCTGCGGCGTCCTGACCTTGAGCGGCGAGCTCACCTTGGGCGCCTCGGCGTGTACCTTGAAGGTGCCGCTGCGCCAGGTGAAGCCGTCGAGGAGCTTCTTGGCCAGGTTCTGCTGCAGGATCTTGTAGAGCTCGGAGGCGGTGATGAGACCTTCGAGGATCATCGTCTCGCCGAAGGGCAGGCCGAGGCTGATGCTCTTGTTGGTGCAGCGCTGGAAGTCGTCCTCGGAGAGCAGGCCGCGGCTGACCATGAAGCGCCCCAGCGTCTCGTGCCAGAGGTTCGACCGGCAGTCCACCGGCACGCCCTTCTCGAGCACGATGTCCTTCTTCATCGGCTTGCGCTCGATCTCGAGCACCACTGAGCGCTCGCCGATCGACAGGGCATGGAGCACCACGGCGAACGGGATCTCGGCGAGATCGCCGTGCCGGAGCTTGGCGATGGCCTGCAACTGGTCGGGGTTGGGGATCAACACGGCGTTCCTCCCGAAGGCTCGAAGTCTACCCCAAGGTATATAGTCGAGGGAGCCAGGGCCGCCATGGAACGAGCTCTTCCCGCCAGCGGACGCACCGAAGTCTCCCCTACCCTGGCCCGCGCCTTCGCGGCCTGGGGCCTGCTGCTGCTCGCCGCCGTCCCCGCGGCGCAGCACCTCCCGTCCCTCGACGCGGGGCCCTTCGGCCCTTTCCTCGCCGACTTCGCCGCCGTCCTGCGTCCCCCCGACGACGGCGGCCGCCTCTTCTTCGCGGTCAACCGCCGGCTCCAGGCCCGTATGGAAGCGCTCGAGCGCGGGCTCGAGGAGGGCTCGTGGATCCTCGCGCGCACCCAGGGCGCCGTGCAGTGGCTGCTCGCGGGCCGGGGGGGCGCCGGCAACGAGCAGGTCTACGTCGGGCGCGGCGGCTGGCTCGTCTACCGTCCGGGCTTCGACTACGTCACCGGGCCGCCGCTGCTGGCGCCGGACGTGCTGGAGCGGCGGCGCCGCGCGGGCCCGAGCTGGAGCGCGGCGCCGGCCTCCGACCCGCGGCCGGCGATCCTCGACTTCCACCGTCAGCTCGCGGAACGCGGCGTGCGGCTGATCGTGGTGCCGGCGCCGACCAAGCTCATGGTCCACCCCGAGGCCCTGGCGTCGGCCGGCTCCCGGGGCGCCGGCACGCCGGCGCTCCACAACCCGTCGTTCGCAGAGCTGCGGGCGGCGTTCGAGGACGCGGGCATCCAGGTCTACGACCCGACGGAGACGCTCCTGCGCTTGCGCGAGCGCGAAGGCGCCTTCTTGCGCACCGACTCGCACTGGAGCCCGGGCGCCGTCGACGCGGTGGCCCGCGAGCTGGCCGACCGCGTCCGCCTTCTCGGCCTGCCGTTCGCGGGGCCGGAGGTCGCCTGGCAGCGCCGCGCGGTGGACGTGGAAGGCGTCGGTGACCTGGCGCTCACCCTGCGCCTGCCCGCGTGGGGAAAGCTCTATCCGCCGGAGCCGGCGCGCCTCGAGCGCGTGGCCGGCCCGGACGGACGGCCGTGGCAGGCCGACCCGCGGGCGGAGGTCCTCGTCCTCGGCGACAGCTTCACCAACGTCTTCTCCGAGCCCGGGCTCGGCTGGGGACGCGCCGCCGGCCTCGCCGAGCAGCTCGCCTTCCACCTCGGCCGCGGCGTCGACCGCATCGCGCTCAACGACGACGGCGCCGCGGCGAGCCGCAGGCGGCTCGCCCAGGAGCTGGCGGCCGGGCGTGAGCGCCTGAGGGGCAAGCGGCTCGTGGTGTGGGAATTCGCCGTCCGCGAGCTGGCCGCCGGCGACTGGCAGACCATCGCGCTGCAGACCGTCGCGCTGCCGCCGATTCCGCCCGAGGACGTGCAAGAATGACCGCCGCATGACGACGACGGCAGCTCCGCCGAGGGAAACGTGAAGCTGCGCCGCGAGGGCGACGTCCAACCCGGGATCGCGTGGGGGCCGTTCACCCTGCGCGTCCCCTTCGTCCACGTGGGGGTCGAATGGCCGGAGCTGGTGCAGGGGCTGGTGGTGGCCGGTGCCACGGGTCTCGCCATCGTGCCGCTCTACGTCCACTCCTTCGGCATGACCTGGGAGATGGCGGTGGCGCTCACCATCCTCCAGGGGATGCTGATCAGCGCCGCGCCGATCGTCTTCGGCGACCCCTTCTGCCCGGGATGGCTCACCCCGGCGCTGCCGCTGGTGCTGCGCGAGGCCCTGCTGCGCTCGGAGATCGGCGAGCGCACCGACTTCGTGAACGCGGTGGTCCTGCTGGTGGCGGCCGTCTTCGTCTTCTTCGGCGCCAGCGGGCTCGGCCCGCTCTTCCTGCGTCTGGTGCCGCGGGTGATGCAGGCCGGGATCATCCTCGGCGCCGGCATGAGCGCGCTCTACGGCGAGCTGGTGCCCCGCGGCGGCGAGGCGTCGCGCCTCGAGCAGTACCCGATCTCCATCCTGCTGGCGGTGGGGGTCTCCCTGCTGCTCCTCTTCTCGCTCCCCGTGGAGCGGCTGAAGGCGCACTGGAGCTGGCTCGCGCGGTTGGCGGCACTGGGCATCGCGCCGGGCTTCTTCCTGGCGATGGTGGTCGGTCCCTGGGTGGGCGAGGTCAGCTATCAGGGACTCAGAGACCTTTTGTTCGATCCGGCGACCGGCGCCTGGGCCTTCGGGCTCGGCGACGTCTTCTTCTGGCCCGACTTCGCCGGCCTCTACCAAGGCTACAGCCCGCTCGCCCGCGGCTTTCCCTCCGCCGAGCTCTTCCTGGCGGCCTTGCCCCTGGCGCTCGCCGCCTACGTGATCGCGATGGGCGACCTGATCACCGGCACCGCCATCCTGGGCCACGCCACGGCGGCGCGGCCCGACGAGACGATCCCCTTCGACGAGCGCCGCACCCACTTCACCCTGGGCCTGCGCAACGCCGCCCAGGCGCTGGCGGCCGGCCCCTTCTTCCCCCTCCACGGGCCGCTGTGGACCGGGGTGATGGTGGTGGTGGCGGAGCGCTACGCCCGCGGCCGCCAGGCCATGGACACGATCTTCGGCGGCATCTTCAGCTATTACGTCTTTGGCATCCCGGTGCTCTTTTTCTGCCGGCCGGTGCTCGAGGTGCTGCGGCCGGTGCTGCCGGTGGCCTTCTCGCTCACCCTGATCCTCACCGGCTTCGCCTGCGCCTACGTGGCGCTCTCGATGCTCCACGACCGGGTCGAGCGGGGCGTCGCCGTGGTCATCGGTATGGCGATCATGGCCTTCTCTACGACCGTCGGCGTTCTCGCCGGGCTGGTGATGACGGTGGCGCTCCTCGGCCGCCAGGCCTGGAAGCCGAGCGCGCCGGAGGCGAGAGAATGACCTCCGTCGGCGTGGCAGGCCGTCGGCGAGGTTCAGCGCCTCCGTCAGCTCCGGATCGCCGTAGCGGATTCGGCCCACCGCTCTGCCGTTGCGGTAGGGCACGGGGCCGCCGGCCTCGTCCGGGTCGACGGATTCTCCCCGCAATTGCGGCCAGAGCGGTACAAGCCCTGTACGTCTCCAGTGCAGATCTGCCAAGTGGGGGGACAAGCCTTGTCCCCCACTCTGACGAGTTGCGACCTAACCGGAACATGCTCAAAAGCGGTTAAGCGCGAGTCGGCAGAGTAAGGGTGCAAGCGATGTCCCTGACTTCCTGCAAGTGCGGCTTGACCGGGTACGAGCCTGAACCGGTCAAGCGCCAGATTGCAGAGCAGGGGGACAAGCGATGTCCCCCACTTCCTGCAAGAGCGGCTTGACCGGGTTTGAGCCTGAACCGGTCAGGCGCGAGCTTGCAGAACAGGGGGACAGGCGATGTCCCTCACTTCCTGCAACTCGCGGAGTAGACGGGCAAGCGATGTCCCTCTCTCCCTGCAACCGCGGAGGAGGGGGACAAGCGACGTCCCCCGACTGCGGAGACCCACGGAAGAGCCGAAACGGCGATGTCCTCTACTCCTGAGCTCCGCGGAGGCGGCGAAACGGCGGTGTCGCTCGCTCCCGGCGCGGGCCGGTCCTGGCACCATGGGAGGCGCGTCCCGGCCGGTGCTCGAGCTGCTGCGGCCGGTGCTGCCGGTGGCCTTTTCGCTCACCCTGATCCTCACCGGCTTCGCTTGCGCCTACGCGGCGCTCTCGATGCTCCACGACCGGGTCGAGCGGGGCGTCGCCGTGGTCATCGGCATGGCGATCATGGTCTACTCTACGACCGTCGGCGTTCTCGCCGGGCTGGCGATGACGGTGGCGCTCCTGGGGCGTCAGGCCTGGAAGCCGTCCGCGCCGGAGGCGAGGGAATGAAAGCCCCATCGCTCGCGCCTCCGCGGACTTGACGAAGGACTGCCACTTGCTCACAATTCGGACAGCTCGGCCACGAGGGTCCGCACCCCGCAATTTGACCGGACGACCGGCGTCACCGTCGTAGGGATCCCTTGGGCCGACCGAGCTTGAGGCGGCGGTGAGGCCGTGGTAGCGTGAGCCTGATGGAACCACCTCGCCTTTCAGCGCCCGCCTCTGCTGCGTCGAGTAGCTCTCGGTCAAGAGCCGCGTCGGTCGACAGCTTGCCCGGCGTCCATGAGCGCCTGGCGCGGCCCGAGACCCGGGAGGAGTACTTTTTCGGGGAGTTGAGGCTCAAAGTGCCCGCCAGCCCACCGCACGCCCGCCAGCACCTGCAGCTCGCCTACGTGCTCAAGGCGCATGTGGCGGAGGGCTATCTGGCGGCGGTGGAGATGCTCACCAGGACCAGCCGCGACACTGATTTCGCGCCCGACGCCAGCGTCTATCCGGCGGCGCCGGATCCTCAGACGGGGGAGCGCCGGCTCGAAGAGCTCGCCTTCGAGGTCTGCAGCGAGCAGAGTCTCGAAATGCCCAAGGTCAAGGCGCGCGAGCTGGTCGGCCGCGGTGTACGCCGGGTCTTCTGCATCGTGGTGGGCGGCCTCGGTCAGAAGCGGCGCAAGACCCTCGAGGAGAGCTATGTACTCGAGTGGTCTCAAGCGACGGGGACGTGGTCGCCGATCGCGAAGGAGTCTCGAATCGAGGATCGCTGCCTGAGTCCGCCGCTGCCGGTCTCGGCGCTGATCGACGCCACGGCGAGCGACGATGCGGTGGTGCGAGCTCTTCGTGCGCGGGGCCATCGGATCTTCGCGGAGGAACGCGCTGCGGGCTTTGCCGAAGGCAAGGCTCAAGGACACGCCGAAGGCAAAGCTCAGGGACACGCCGAAGCCCTTGTCTCGGTCATCGAGGCGCGAGGGCTCGCCTTGTCCCCGGACGAGCGCAGCCGAATCCTCGACTGCCGGGATCCGAGACTCTTGGAGCGCTGGACCCGGCGAGCGCTCACGGTCGGCACGGCATCGGAGCTTTGGCCGGAGTAGTCGGCCTGGCCAAGGAATGACGGGCGGCTACTGCAGGTACCCCAGTGCTTCGAGCTCCGAGCGCAGCTTCTCGTCCAGCTCCTCGACCCTCCGCTGCGCCGCCGGCCGCGACGCGTAGCCCGTCAGCCTGGCGTAGAGCGAACGTGCCAGCTCCGGCCGTTCGCCCACGACGTCGTGGCGCTCCGCGGGATCGGCTCCCACGTCGTAGAGCTCGGCGCGGGCGAGCGGCACGCCGCGGACCTGGAAGCTCAGGCAGACGACGGCCGGCGCGGCGTCGCTCAGCGTGCAGTCGGGGGACGTGAGCTCCAGCGTCCGCCGGCCGGGCGGCAGCTCGAGCGTCAGACGCGACCAGCGGGGTCCGATCGCGGCGGCGGTCACGAGGACGCCGTCGTCCCAGACCTCGAGGGCCCGCTCCTCGGCGAAGCTGCGCACCTCGAAGGCGAGGCGCCCGCCGTCGGCGGCGAGGCGCAGGCGCCGCGTCGCCCACTGGCGCGGCGGCGGCTCGATGACGAGGAGGTGGGACAGGGCGCCGTCGGCGAAGGAGAAGAGCGAGCGCGAGCCGCCGGCGACCTCGGCGTAAGCGTCGCCCGCCGCCGGCGCGGCCGCGGCCAACGATGGCCCGGCCAGCAGTGGCGCCAGGCTGGCGCCCGACGGCGCGCCCCGCGGCTTCACCCGCGCCAGCTCGTAGAGCGTCGGCGCCAGGTCGACGCTCTCCACCGGCGGCGCGTGGCGGCGGCCCGCCGCCAGGTCGGGGTGGACGATCAGCAGCGGCGCGCGCAGCACCTCGCGGTAGAGCTGGGTGTGGTTGAGCTTGCCGTGCTCGCCGAACTCCTCGCCGTGGTCGGAGGTCACCACCACCGTCGTGTCGCCGGCGAGGCCGAGCTCGTCGAGCTCCGCGAAGAAGCGCCGCAGCACGTCGTCGAGGCGGCGGATCTCCGCGTCGTAGAGGGCCTTGAAGTAGTCGCGGACGGCGTCGGGCAGGGTCTCGCCGAGGGCGTTGACCCGGCTCAGCTCGGGGCCGGTGGGGGGAAAGGCGCCGGGCGGCGGCTCGCCCGGCCAGAAGAGCCTCCGGTACTCCTCGGGCGGATCGTACGGCGCGTGGACGGCGTAGGTGTGGATGAACAGGAAGAAGCGCTCGCCGCCTTCGAGGCCGCGCAGGAACCGCCGGCCGCGCGCGAAGGTCCGCTCGACCTCGTCGGAATCGCGGCGGTCGCGGGCCGCGAAGACGTCGAAGCCGCGGCGGAAGCCGAAGCGGCCGTGGACGAAGCCGCCCTCGGTGAAGCCCGCGGTGCGGTAGCCGGCACGCCGGAAGGCCTCGGGCAGGGTCTCGATCGCGGGCGCCAGCACGGAGTCGGGCGGGTAGACGCCGTGCTCGGCCGGATAGAGGCCGGTGAAGATCGACATGTGCGACGTCAGGGTCGAGGGGTACTGGACGATGGCGTTCTCGAAGAGCACCGCGCGCTCGGCGAGCCGGTCGAGGAACGGGCTGGTCGGCCGCGCGTAGCCGTAGCAACCCAGGTGGTCGGCGCGCAGCGTGTCGAGGGAGATCAGCACGTAGCCGCGGGTGGCGCGCGGCGCCTCGACCGGGATCGGGGCGCCGCAAGCCACCAAGCCGGCGCTCAACAGGACGGCTGCGCTCTTCCACATCGCTTTCTCCCGTGCGCTCCCACCCGTTCAGACGCGCCCGCCTACCCTATCGGGTGTCGCCGCGGGCGTCACCTGCGCGTAGCGTCGGATTGGACTCGAAGGAGAGGAGGCAGACGATGACCACCACGATCGAGCCGCACCGCACCGAGCGCGACGCCGCGTCGATCGAGCAGATCGCCGACGAGCACCGCGCCCTCGGCGAGTCGCTGGCGCGCCTCGAGAAGACCACCGACCTGCACCTGCTGATGCCGCGCCTCGAGAAGCTGCGCAGCCAGCTCGAGCACCACTTCGCCGGCGAAGAGGCGAGCGGCGGCCTGCGCGAGACCGTGCGGGCGAAGACGCCCTTCCTGCTCGCCGCACTCGACCGCATCTTCGAGGAGCACCGCCGCTTCCTCGGCGACCTCGACGAGCTCACCGAGAAGACCCGCGCCTGCCTCGCGGGTCCGGTGGCCGAGATCCTGACCTCGATCTCCGCCCTGACCCGCCTGCTGCGCGACCACGAGGTGCGCGAGGCCGAGCTGCTCTCCGACGTCTACTACACCGACTACGGCGAAGGCGCCGACTGAGACCCACGAGATGAGCCAAACCAGCGTCGTGACCGCGCCCGCCCCGGCGGCCGCTCCCGCCGGGCGCCGGCGGGTGGAGCAACACATCGTCGAGATCGTGAGCGACTCGGGCGAGGGAGCCCAGAAGGCCGGCCAGAGCTTCGGCACCGTCTGCGCCAAGATGGGCAACGGCGTGTGGACGGTGGAGATCATCCCCGCCGAGATCAAGCCCCCGGCGCGCTCCGCGGCCGGCGCCAGCGGCATCCGCATCCGCTTCGGCGCGCGGGCGATGACCAACGGCGGCGACGAGGCCGACCTGGTGGTGGCGTTCAACGAGCAGGTGCTCTACGGGCGCATCGCCCAGCACGCCTACAGAAGCGGCACCTTAGTGCTGCTCGAGAGCAAGTGGGCCGAGGACCCGCAGGACGAGATCCGCGCCCAGTACGCGGCGGCCCGCGAAGAGCTCGACGCCCACGGCCTGCGGGTGATCGAGCTGCCGCTGGAGAAGGCCTGCCAGGAAGTCCTGCCCGGCACCCGCCTGGGCAAGAACATGTTCGTGCTCGGCCTGCTCTGCGAGGTCTACGGCCGCGACCTCGACAAGGCCCTCGACGAGGTGCGCTTCCTCTTCCGCCGCAAGGGCGAGGAGCTGGTGGAGGTCAACCAGAAGCTGGTGCGGGCGGGCGTCGAATACGCCCGAGCGCACCTCGACCTCGCCTTCGAGGTGCCGCCCATCGAGCTCGCCGGGCCGATGGTGGTGATGAACGGCAACCAGGCCTCGGGCCTCGGCATCATGGCCGCCGGCATGGAGGTGGTGGCGATGTACCCGATCACCCCCGCCACCTCGGTGTCGCACTACCTCTCGGCGGCCTTCTCCAAGGTCGGCGGCGTGGTCCACCAGGCCGAGGACGAGATCGCCGCCGCCGGCTTCGCGATCGGCGCCTCCTACGCCGGCAAGACCGCCTGCACCATCACCTCGGGCCCCGGGCTGGCGCTGAAGACCGAGCTGCTCGGCCTGGCGGTGATGGCGGAGGTGCCGCTGGTGGTGCTCGTGGTCCAGCGCGGCGGGCCCTCCACCGGCCTGCCCACCAAGATCGAGCAGGGCGACCTGCTCGCCGCCCTCCACGCCTCGCCCGGCGACGCCCCAAAGGTGATCCTGGCGCCGGCGACGATCGAGGAGTGCTTCCACTTCATGATCCTGGCGCGCAAGATCGCCGAGGACCTGCGCACCCTGGTGATCGTCCTCTCCGACGCCAACCTGGCCACCGGCGTGCAGCCCTTCCCGCGGCCGCGCCTGCGCGAGGAGTGGCTCTCGCCGCCGATCCCGGCGGCGCCGTGGCCCGCCGGCGTGGCCCCCTACGATTGGGACGAGACGACCGGGCTGTCGCCGCGGCCGATCCCCGGCCAACGTGGCGGCGAGTACGTGCTTACCGGCCTCGCCCACACCCGCTGGAGCAAGGTGGCCTACGACCCGGAGTCGAACCAGAAGGGCGCCGAGATGCGCAGCCGCAAGCTGGCGGCCCTCGGCAACACGCTGCGCCCGCCCACGGTCCACGGCGATCCGGAGGGCGACCTCCTGGTCGTCGGCTGGGGCTCGACGCTCGGCGCCATCGAGGAAGCCGTCGACCGGCTGCGCGACGAAGGCCGCCGCGTCTCCTCGCTCCACCTGCGTTTCCTCTCGCCGCTCGAGCCCGGGCTGCGCCGGATCTTCTCGCGCTTCAAGCAGGTGATGACCGTGGAGGTCAACTACAGCGACCCGCCCGACGCGCCCCTCATCACGCCGCGCAACCGGCGGCGGCCGCAGCTCGCGCGGATCCTGCGCGAGCGCACCCTGGTCGACGTCGGCGACACGCGGATCGAGCACGAGACCCGGCTCGACGTCGGCGGCTGGTCGGAAGTGCCGGGCCAGCCCCTGCCGCCGGGCAAGATCGAGCACGAGCTGCGCCGGCGGCTCGAGCTCGTCAACGGCCGCGAGGCCTCCTGAGGACGCCATGTACGGCTTGAAATCCGAGCTCTTCGACGTTCCCGAGCGTTACTTCAGCCTCGAGTCCTACGAAGGCGGCGTCGCCCGCTGGTGCCCCGGCTGCGGCGACCACGCGGTGCTCGCGGCAGTGCAGCGCATCTGCCGCGACGAGCAGATTCCGACCGAGCGGGTGGTGGCGGTCTCGGGCATCGGCTGCTCGAGCCGCTTCCCCCACTACATGCACGCCTACGGCTTCCACAGCCTGCACGGACGGGCGCTGCCGGTCGCCCAGGGGATCAAGGCGCGGCGCCCCGACCTCGACGTGTGGGTGGCCACCGGCGACGGCGACTGCTGCTCGATCGGCGCCGGCCACTGGCTGCACGCGGTGCGCTACAACATGGACATGGTGGTGATGCTCTTCGACAACGCCATCTACGGCCTGACGAAGAAGCAGACCTCCCCCACCAGCCCCCTGGGCCTGGTGACCAACACCCACCCGCAGGGAGCCTGGCTGCCGCCCTTGAACGTGATCGCCAACATGCTCGGCTTCACCAACGTCTCGTTCGTGGCGCGCACCGTGGACTGGAACCCGCTCCACCTCCACCAGACCCTGAAGCTCGCCCACGCCCACCGCGGCCTCGGCTTCGTCCACATCCTGCAGCGCTGCCCGACCTATACGGCGGAGGTCTTCGAGGAGCTGCAGCGCGATCCCGACCGCATCCTGCTCCTGACCCACGCGGACGGCGTGCCGGCCGACGCCGCCCTCGCCAAGCTCTACCGCAACCAGCGCGAGCACGATCCCGCCGACCTGGTCGCCGCGCGGCGCCTCGCCGATCCCGACGAGCGGGTGCCCATCGGACTCTTCTACCGCAATCCCCAGGCGCCGCTCTACGACGCCTTCACCCGCCAGGGGCTCGGCACCGCCAACGCCGACAAGCTCGCGGCGCTCGAGCGCGAGCTCGACCGCTTCGCGATCTAGCTAGCAGGGTGCGCACCGCGTACCCTGCTGCGGTACCCCTCTTGCGGCATCTGTGACATGCTACCCGCACCGATACCGGACCGGGACGGCCAGCCGACGAATCGCCATGAGCTTCTCCACGCTCGAGATAGCGGCTCTCTACACCTTCGGCTCGCCGCGCGTGCTCAGCCCCGAAGCCGCGGCGTACGCCCAGGGCCGGCTGCTGGACGGCCGGATCTTCCGCCACGCCCGCAGCGGCGACGTGGTCGCCGCCGTGCCGCGCCGCCTCCTGCCGCTGCCCGGCGGCGGCGAGCGCGAGATCTACGCCCACGTGGGCGAGGTGGTCTGGATCGACGAGGCCGGCGAGGTGCGCTTCGGGCGCGCGGCCTGGGAGAGCGCCCGGCCCGGCCTCGACCGGATCCGCGACGGGCTCGGCAAGGACCCGGACCTGGCCGCGGCCATCGAGCGGCACCGCCTGGCGCCTTACCAGACCGCGGCCTACGAGCAGTTCTATCGCGACCCCGAGCCGCGTCCCGGCGGCTGGAGCCCGGCGGTGGCGCTCGCCTGCGCGCGCGCCGTGCGCATCCTCTACGAGGGCGCCGAGGAGGCGATGTTCGCCATGCTCGGCTTCCAGCGGGCGCGCGTCGTGGAGGTCCGCGGCACCGTCCAGGCCCTGGCCGCCGTCCCCGTCACGGCGCCGGAGCGGGCCTTCGCGGTCGTCGCCTTCCGCGGCGACGACCTGACCAGCCTTCCCGAAGGCCAGGACTGGCAGCGCACTCTCTGCGACTGGATGACGGGCCTCGAGGTCGACCTCGAAGCGTGGCATCCCGGCACCCCGGGGCGGACCCACGGCCGCTGGCTGCGCGAGGTGAAGCGGCTCGAACGGCCGATCGAAAGGGAGGGCGCCAAGGTTTGCGGCAGCCTCCCGATCGTCGCCACCGGCCACGGCAAGGGCGCCGGCCTGGCCACCCTGTGGGCGCTGCGGCGCGCCCAGGAGAGCCAAGCGCGGCGCGCCGAGGCCCGCAAGGAGCTCGCGGAGGACGTGCTGGCGGCGCGCCCGCGCCCTGCCGCCGGCGCCGGGCCCGGTCGCTGGCCCTGGGCCGAGAAGCCGGGCGGCGGCCTCAAGGCCCTGACCAGCGGCGAGGTCGGCGCCAGGATCCGGCACCTGCGCGAGACCTGGGGCCTGACCCAGGCCGACCTCGCCGCCGTCGCCGGCTACGAGCAGAGCAACATCTCGCGCCTCGAGACCGGCGAGTACCGCGTCCACATCGACACGCTGTGGACCATCCTGGCGCAGCTCGACGTGTCGCTCGCCGAGTTCTTCGAGCTGCCGCGCGAGGAGGACTTCTCCCCCGGCACGATCCGCATGCTCGAGCAGTACTACGAGCTCGACGAGGAGGACCGCGCCGCCGCGCGCAACCTCCTGCAGTTCAAGCTGGAGCAGAGTCGCGAGGAGGTCCTCTTCGGCAGCCAGCGGCGCCGCCGGCGTCGCCAGCCGACCTGACCACCCCATCGACGACGGAGGACCTCATGCGCCGACTCGCCCCGATCATCGTCCTGCTCCTTCTCTGCTTCGCCGCCGCCGCCCCCGGCGAGCGCCGGGTGATCGCGCCGCCGGGCACCGACCTCGGCCTGCCGTTCAGCGCCGGGATCCTGTCGCAGGACTTCCTCTTCCTCGCCGGCGCCATCGGCAACCGGCCCGGCACCACCACGGTCGAGGGCGACGTGGCGGCACAGGTGCGCCAGACCCTCGACAACCTCGGCAAGGTGCTGGAGGGCGCCGGCCTCGATTTCTCGCGGGTGGTCTGCGCGCACGTCTACCTCGCCGACGTCCGCCATTTCCAGACCGTGAACGAGGTCTACGGCGCCGCCTTCGCCGACGACCGGCCGCCGGCCCGCACCACCATCGAGGCCGACGTCGCCATCCCCGGCGCCGCCACCGAGATCGGCATGATCGCGGCGCGGGCGGAGGTCGAGCTCGAGTGGATCGTCCCCGCGGGCTGGCGGCCTTCGCCCCTTTACGCCTGGGGCGTACGGGCGGGCGACACGCTCTTCCTCTCCGGCATGGTGAGCGTCGACCCCAAGAGCGGCGAGCTGGTGACCGGCGACGTCCGGCGCCAGGCCCGGCAGGTGCTCGACAACGTCGCCGGGGTGCTCGCCGCCGCCGGAATGCAGCCGCGGGACGTGGCGACCTGCGGCGTCTACCTCGCCGACGCTCGCGACTACGCGGCGATGAACGAGGTCTACGGCGCCTTCTTCCCCGAGGCGCCGCCGGCCCGGGCCACGGTGCGGGCGCGGCTGGCCAACCCGGCGCTCGCCATCGAGGTAACCTGCGTGGCGGTGCGCGGCGAGCGCAAGGTGGTCACGCCGGCGGGCGAGTCGCCCAGCCCGCGTCCGCTATCGGCCGGAGTGCTGGCCGGCGGACGTCTCTACCTCTCCGGCATGGTCGGACGCCAGGCCGACGGCACCTATCCTCACGGCGTCGAGGCCCAGACCCGCGTCGCCCTCGACCGTCTCGCCGCCACCCTGGCGGCCGCCGGCCTCGATTGGGGCGACGTCGAGTCGGCCACCGTCTACCTGGCGGACGTGCGCCACTACCAGGCGATGAACGCGGTCTACGCCGCGGCGCTGCCGGATCCGAAGCCGGCGAGGGCCACCGTGGGCACGCCGCTCATGTCGCCCGACGCCCTGGTGGAGATCCGGATGGTGGCGTCGAAGAAACCGTGAGTTGCGGGCGCACGCCGTGCGCCCCTACACCAGCTCCTTGATGTACTTCTCGCGCACCAGGCGCCAGAAGACCACGAAGAACGCGGTCAGCGGGATCGCGAGCAGCATGCCCATGATGCCGTTCAGGGCCGTGCCCCAGAAGAAGATGGCGACCATGATCGCCATCGGGTGGAGCCCCGTCTGGTCGCCCATGATCTTCGGCGTCAGCACGTAGCCCTCGATCATCTGCACCACCGTGAAGACGATCAGGACGGCCGCCACCTTCAACCAGCCGCCGTCCTCCTGGAACAGGGCGATGGGGATCGCCACGCCGAGGCCGACGATGCTGCCGAGGTAGGGGATGACGTTGAGGAAGCCGAGCGTGAGCCCCAGGAGCCAGCCGTAGCTGAGGCCCACGATCGTGAAGCCGACGGCGAAGAGCACGCCCTGCAGGAAGGCGATCAGGAGCTGGCCGCGGAAGAACGCGACCACGATCGCGACGAACTCGCTCACCAGGTAGGCGATGTCCCCGCGCGTCGACTCCTTGAGGAACGGCAACGCCGCGCGCCACCACGCATGACGCCTGGATCCGAGGTCGCCGAACAGGATGAAGGCCACGTAGATCGGCACCAGGAACCAGTTGAGCAGGCCGACGAGCACGCCGAAGAAATCGGCGCCGGCCGCCAGCCCTTTGAGCCCCAGGGCGCGCAGCGCCGAGAGCAGGCTCCCCTCCTGGCCCGACAACGCCGACTCCATCCGCTCCTGGAGGCCGTAACGCTCCCAGAGCTCGACCATCCGCGGCAGGCGCTCCTCGAACCACTGCCGGGCGTTCTCCCACCACGTCGGCGCCTGGTCCACCAGGTCCCCGATCTGCCCCGCGAGCAGGCCGCCGAAGACCGTACCGACCCCGACCACCGGCACCAGGATCGACAGGAAGACCAGGACGAGCGCCAGGACCTTGGAGAGACGCCAGCGCTCGAGCCGGCCGCCGTCCAGCCGCCGGCTCCACCACTTGTAGTAGGGCTCGAGCACCAGGGAGACCACCGCCGCCACCGCCAGCGGCAGGAAGACGTTCGAGAAGGCGCGCAGGAAGAGCGAGAGCAGCCACAGCAGCGCCCCCAGGGCGCAGAAGATGACGACCGTCGCCAGCACCGTGACCGCCGCCGCCACCGTGGTCTGCTGGCGCTCGCTCAACCTCAGGGCGGGACCGCGCCGCGGCCCGCTTTCCTCGGATGGATCGTGCGTCATCGGACCATTGTAAGGCAGATCGCCACAGGATGAGGTATACTCGCGCCCGACTGCGCGCGGGGGGGCGACCGCTTCCCCGTATCCACCAGCCCCGCCATTCTCGTCGTCCCACGCTGCCGGGAGGCACCGGGGAGACTCTCAGGGAAGCTCTATGTCTCGGAACTGCCGACTCAGGCTCCGGATCCTGATCGCCGGCTGCGTGCTCGCCGCGACCGGGCGAGCCCAACAGGAGGTGGCGCCCGCCGACATGGACCTCGAGCAGCTCCTGGAGGTCCAGGTCGAGGTCGCGACCGGGTTCGCGCAGCCCCTCTCGCAGGCTCCGGCAGTGGCCAGCGTGATCACCGCCGAGGAGATCGCGGAGATGGGCGCCACCGATCTCGACGAGGTGCTCGAGACCGTGCCGGGGCTCCACGTGGGCCTGTCCCAGGGCCGCGGCCTCGACCCCGTCTACGGCATCCGCGGCATCCAGTCCTCGACCAGCAGCCAGGTGCTCATCCTGGTCAACGGCGTGCCCGTCACCCAGCTCCTGAACGGCGGGCCGCTGCTCGGCTTCCAGCTCCCGGTCACCGCGATCGCCCGCGTCGAGGTGATCCGCGGCCCGGGCTCCGCGGTCAACGGCGCCGACGCCTTCGCCGGCGTGGTCAACGTCATCACCAAGACCGCCGCCGACGTCCGCGGCACCGAGGCGGGGCTGCGCGCCGGCTCCTTCGGCTCGCGCGAGCTCTGGCTCGCCCACGGCGCCACCTACGGCGGCTGGGACGTGGCCCTCACCGTCGATTGGAGCGAGACCGACGGCGACGACGGCCGCGTCGTCGAGGAGGACCAGCAGACCCAGCTCGACAGGGCCTTCGGCACCGAGGCCTCGCTGGCGCCCGGTCCCCTCGACACCGCGCACGAGATCGTCGACGTCCACCTGGAGGCCGCCCGCGGTCCGTGGACGGCACGGCTGTGGGGCTGGGACAAGGAACGCGGCCTCGGCTTCGGCGTCGCCCCGATCCTCGATCCGGAGGGCTCCCAGCACTCCTCGCAATGGCTCGCCGACGTGGTCTACAGCCGCGACGAGATCGCCCCCGGCTGGGACTTCACCCAGCGCCTGAGCTACCTCTTCATCGACCAGGACCAGTCCTTCCACATCTTCCCTCCCGGCGCCGTGGTGCCCGTCGCCGCCGACGGCAACGTGACCTTCAATCCCGCCGAGATCGTCAACCTGGTGCGCTTCCCCGACGGCGTCATCGGCCAGCCCGGCGACCAGGAGAGCCACGCCTCGCTCGACTCGGTCGCCGTTCACCACGGCTTCGAGCGCCACCGCTGGCGCCTCAATGCCGGGCTCGTCTTCCAGCAGCTCGACAGCCACGAGAAGAAGAACTTCGGCCCCGGCGTGATCGACGGCACCCGGCTCGTGGTCGACGGCACCTTGACCGACGTCACCGACACGCCCTTCGTGTACCTGCGCGACAGCGAGCGCGACCACTGGTACGTGTCGCTGCAGGACGAGTGGTCGATCGCCGCGGACTGGCAACTGACCGCCGGCGTGCGCTACGACCATTACTCCGACGTCGGCGGCACCGTCAACCCGCGCCTCGCCCTGGTGTGGAGCGGCCGCGAGCTCACCGCCAAGCTGCTCTACGGCAGCGCCTTCCGGGCGCCCTCCTTCGGCCAGCTCTTCGTGATCAACAACCCGGCCGGCCTCGGCAATCCCGACCTCGACCCGGAAGAGGTCGACACCATCGAGCTCGCCTTCGTCTACCGGCCGCTGTCCCGGCTGCGCGCCGCCGCCAACCTCTTCCACTACGAGATCGACGGCCTGATCGACCTCGTGCCCGATCCCGGCGCCACCTCCCAGACGGCCCAGAACGTCGGCAACCAGGACGGCTACGGCCTCGAGGTCGAGCTCGAATGGGAGGTCACGGGCGCCCTGCGGCTGGAGTCCAACTACGCCTGGCAGCGCTCCGAGGACGAGGGCACCGGCGCCCGCGTCGCCGAAGCGCCGGGACGCCAGCTCTATCTCGGCGCGGTCTGGGATCCCCGCCCCGGCTGGTCCCTCTACGGAAAGCTGCACTGGATCGCCGACCGCCGCCGCGCCCTCGACGACCCCCGCCCGCGGCTCGACGACTACGCCCGCGTCGACCTGGTGCTGCGCCGCCGGCACCTCTTCCGGCAGCGACGCTGGGACCTCGCCGTGACCGCGCGCAACCTCACGGGCGAGATCGGCCGCGAGCCCAGCGACCCCGGCATCCCCAACGACTTCCCCCTGGCGGGCCGCGCCCTGTTCGCCGAGATCCGCTTCCACGTCCCGTGAGCGCCATGCGAGGCCCGTGGACACCACGCCGCGCGAAGGCCGGGAGAGGGCGACGACGTCCGACCTCGGCAGGCTGCGCCCTCCTGCTCGCCGCCTGGGGCGGCCTCGCCGGCCCCATCGGCGCCGCGGAGCCCAAGGTCTTTCCCGAATACCAGGTCAAGGCGGCTCTCCTGGTCAACTTCACCAAGTACGTGGCATGGCCCGAATCGGCGTTCGCCGACGCCGGCCAGCCGCTCCTGATCTGCATCGCCGGCGCCGACCCCTTCGGCGAGTTCCTCGACGAGACGGTGGCCGGCCGCCTCGGCGACCGCCCGATCGACGTCCGCCGCCTCGACCCGAAAGAGGAAGCGGCCTGCCACGTCCTCTTCATCAGCCGCGCCGAACGGCGCCGCCAGGGCACGCTCCTGTCCTCGCTCGACGGCCGGGCCGTGCTCACCGTGGGCGAGAGCGAGCGGTTCCTGCGCGACGGCGGCGGCATCAACCTGCTCATCGGCCACGACAACCGCGTAAGATTCGAGGTCAACCTGGTGGTCACCGACCGGGCCGGGCTCAAGCTCAGCTCGCGTATGCTCAACCTCGCCGAACGCGTGCTGCGGCCGGACGATGAGAAACGCGGACAATAGAGCGTGGACCATGGAGAGGCACGGACGATGAGGGTGCGGACCTTCCGGGACCTGCCGCTGACCCAGAAGATGTTCGCCATCATCCTGGCGGCGAGCGGGGCCACGCTGCTGATCACCGGCGTCGCCGTCCTCACCTACGAGCTCACCTTCTTCCAGCCCAACGCCCTGGCCGAGCTCGAGGCCCAGGTCGACATCCTCCGGCCGACGCTGATCGCCGCCATCGACTTCTTCAACGCCGAGAACGCCGCCGAAGACCTCGGGAACCTGAGCGCCCGCTCCCCGATCGCCGCCGCCTGCGTCTACGACCGCAACGGCAACCTCTTCGCCGACTTCGTGGAGAACGGCGACTTCTCCTGCCCCGAGGCGCCGGAGCCCGCCGGCCACGCCTTCCAGAAAGGCGCGCTGCGCCTCTCGAAGCCGCTGGCGACGACCGACGGGGTCGTGGGGCACCTCTTCGTGCTGCGGCCGCTGCCGCCGCTGCTCGCCCGGCTGCCGCAGTACGCCCTCATGCTCGCCGCCGTGGTCTTCGCCCTCCTCGCCGTCTCCGCGATCATGACCGCGGCCCTCAAGCGCCTCATCTCCGGACCGATCCTGCGCCTCGCCCGGGCCGCCCACCAGGTCCGCGACCACGAGGACTACAGCGTGCGGGTGAAGAAGTCCGGCGACGACGAGGTCGGCTATCTCACCGAGGCCTTCAACCAGATGCTCGCCACCATCGAGCACAACAGCGCCGCCCTGCGGGCCGCCTACCACGAGCAGAAACGGCTCCAGGACCAGCTCCTCCTGGCCCAGAAGATGGAGTCGATCGGCCGCCTCGCCGGCGGCGTGGCCCACGACTTCAACAACTACCTCACCGTGATCGTCGGCTCCGCCGAGCTGGCCATGAGCCAGCTCTCGCCCGAAAGCCCCTTGCAGCGCCTGCTCGAGAACGTCCGCAAAGCCACCACCCAGGCCTCCAACCTCACCCGGCAGCTCCTCGCCTTCGCCCGCCAACAGATCATCGCGCCGCGGGTGATCGACCCCAACCGCCTCCTGGTCGACATGGAAAAGATGCTGCGCAGCCTGGTCGGCGAGCCCGTCGAGCTGGCCGTCATCCCCCTCGCCGACGTGTGGCCCATCCGCGCCGACCCCAACCAGATGAGCCACGTGCTCATGAACCTCGCCGTCAACGCCCGCGACGCCATGCCGGAAGGCGGCAAGCTCACCATCGAGACCCGCAACGTCGCGGTCGACGACGCCGACGAGACCCCCGAGATCGCCGGCGGCGAATACGTGCTCATCAAGGTCACCGACACCGGCGCCGGCATGACCGCAGCGGCCCTGCAGCACCTCTTCGAGCCCTTCTTCACCACCAAGGAGCTGGGCAAGGGCACCGGCCTGGGCCTGGCCACCTGCTACGGCATCGTCAAGCAGAGCGGCGGCCACATCCTGGTCGACAGCGCGCCGGGCCGCGGCACCACCTTCCGCATCTTCTTCGAGCGCAGCCGCGAGGGCGCCGTCGACCGCGCCGCCGTGGGCTCGCGCATGAACCTGCCCACCGGCGACGAGACGGTGCTCGTGGTCGAGGACAACGCCCTCGTGCGCCAGACCGCCGTCACCCTGCTGCGCGCCCAGGGCTACGACGTGCTCGAGGCCGCCGGCGGCCCCGACGCCCTCCGCCTCGTCGAACAGCACGAGGGAGAGATCGACGTCCTGGTCACCGACGTCATGATGCCGCAGATGAACGGCAAGGACGTCGCCCAGCGCCTACTCGCCCTGCGGCCGCAGCTCAGGGTGCTCTACGTCTCGGGCTACGCCGAGGTCATCGCCGACCAGGGCGAGCTCGAGGAAGGCATCGAGTTCCTGCAGAAGCCCTACACGTCCGAGGCGCTCATCCGCCGCGTGCGCACGATGCTGGACGCTTGAGAGCTCGACGCCTGAGATGCCGCCCGCCGTGATGCCGCCCGCCGTGACGCCCTCCGCCCCGCCCCCCGCCGTGCCCGAGCTGCCGCCGCGCACCGTCCACCTCTGGTACGCCGACCTCGATCCGCCGGCGGAGGTCGTCGCCGCGCTCGAGCCCCTGCTCCACGCCGACGAGCGCGAGCGCGCCGCGCGCTTCCGCTTCGACAAGCACCGCCGCCGCTTCATCGTCCGCCGCGGCCAGCTCCGCCGCCTCGCCGGCGCCTACCTCGGCCGTCCGCCGGCCGCCGTCGCCTTCGGCTACGGCGGCCGCGGCAAGCCCACCGTGGCCGTGCAGCCCGCCCACGCGGCCGGACGCCTCGAGCTCAACCTCTCCGATTCCGAGGACCTCGCCGTGTACGCCTTCGCCCGCGGCCTCGAGATCGGCGTCGACGTCGAGGTGCTGCGGCCCATGCCCGACGCCCTCAGCATCTCCGAGAGCTTCTTCTCGGCGCGCGAGCGCGAGGCCCTGCGCACCGTGGAGCCGGAGCGCGTGCCGGAGGCTTTCTTCAACTGCTGGACGCGCAAGGAGGCCTACCTCAAGGCCATCGGCGAGGGCCTCGCCGAGCCCCTCGACTCCTTCGTCGTCACCCTGCTGCCCGGCGAGCCGCCGCGCTTCCTCCACTTCGATAAGGTGCCCCACGAGGTCGACCTCTGGTCCCTCTACCAGCTTCGCCCCACCGCCGGCTCGATCGCCGCTCTGGCCCTGCGCGAGCGCGGATGGTCCTACGTCGAGTGCGGCTGGGTGTGATCGCCGCCCTCCGTGCGCGGCTTTGCTAGCGTTTGCGGCAGTCACACCGGGGAAGCCATTGAATGCGGCCGTCGGGCAGGCGGCGGGGCTCGCACCTGCAAGATGGATACTTGCCCTGATCGCACGGCTTCTCGCAGGAATGCTTGAAACAATTCATCTCGCAGACGCCGCCGGCGCCCTCCTCGAGCAGCGGAAGGTCGAGGGCCTCGCCCTCCTTTAGATCCTCGACCTCGTCGCTGGAGACGACGGGCGCCGGCGTCTCGGCCGCGGGGGATTCAGCTCCTGGCTCGGCCTCGGCCTGTGACCTGTCGCTCGCCGTATACCGGGCGGTGAGACTGGTCGCCCGCAGGCGGATGAGCTTGCCCGAAAAGCTCTTCTCCTCGCCCTTCAGCAGGGTGTACTTCAGCTCGCCGTCGACTTCCACCTCGATGCCGACGCGCTCGCCCGCGCCCGCGGAGCCGCCGACGCACTTGACCTTGTGCGCCCTCGGCGTGGATTCTTTGTAGAGCTCGAACCAGCCGTTGCGTTTGAGAAGGACGGCCCGCTCACCGGTCACGTCGGGCCACTCGACGTCGTCGGTCGACGTCATCCCCTGCTCTCCTTCCAGGACTTCGGTCGAAAGGCTCGCCGCGGTCGCTCTCTTGCACCTGCAGCTCACCATCCATTGCTTGAAGCCGTTGGGCAGATTGACCTGTGAGCAGTCACAATCGGCCTCCATGCCGCTGGGGCACTCGATCGAGCAGGAGTGGGTGAAACAGGTTTGCTTACAGCTTCGCGACCGGCTCGGACCGATCATGCC
>Ga0214471_10000827_pt1 | contig 25090 bp, 25 predicted proteins | sample RVTome_5_FD_207665 | JGI IMG/M metagenome (GOLD analysis project Ga0214471, IMG submission 207665) | Soil microbial communities from uranium-contaminated site in the Upper Colorado River Basin, Wyoming, United States - RVT142D155 | ecosystem: Environmental > Terrestrial > Soil > Contaminated >... | reverse complement strand
CGGCATACTGCGTCGGAAACCTCGCCTGGTCGAGCTCGCAGCGGTACGGCAGAATCAGTGGGTCGTCGCCTGCCAGATACTCGAACTCGAAATAGATCGGCTCCTCGAGGATCAGCGGATCCTCCGTTAGCGCCCGCAGATACAGCCGGTCGCCTTCGCGCCGATAGCGTTCGGTGACACGCTTCTGTGTCGACGACGGAATGCCGCCGAAATCCTCGATGCCGTGCGGATCATAGTGATAGCGCGTGGTCACGACCACGAGCTCATCGCCCTCGTACCAGCCGATGGAATGCCCCTGCCATGAGGCGTCGTAGGGGCCCGGTTCCGGGTGTCCCCAGCCCGTGAGCCAGACCGTCCGTATGATGTCGTCTTTCTCGTACTCGAAGACCACTCGATCGGTAAGCTGGTGGATCGCCCAGCGGTAGGGGTCGGCGAACAGCGAGGGCGGCGTCGCCTGGGCACAGTCGAACTTCGGCCCGATGATTTCCTCGTAGGCGTCCCACATCTTCTTGCCGACGGGCGTCAGCTTGATGTCGTCGACGACGAACGGGCACGTTGCGCCATTGGGCGCGCAGGTCAACGGCGCATATCGCCCCGTCAGGTCCGGCGCCGGCGGCGGGCCGACGGGCAAGCCCTCCTGCGCCGCCGCCTTGAGGCCGCAGGCGAGCAGCATGGCACCCGTGACTGCGAGCGGGCGCGGCATGAATCTATCGAGATTGGCAAGCATTGCCGGGCTCCTTCTCGTTGTCATCGTGATGCCGGAGGCGTGCTCGAGAGCGTGCTCATTCTGCCAAAACTCCGACTTCCTGACGAGCCGGGGCGCGGCTACTCCGCGTCCGGCTGCTCCGAAGGGTGCGCTTGGGCGAACGCCGGATGCGGCTCCAATGCGGCGGCGATCGCCGTCAACCTCGGGTACGGTGTCAGATCGCACTCGAAACGCTGCGCATTGAACATCTGCGGCACCAGGCAAACGTCGGCCATCGTGACACTGTCGCCGAAGCAGTGCGTCTTGCCGTCGCCGTAGCGCTCGACCATCTTCTCCAGAGGCCCGAAGCCGTGATCGATCCAACGCGCGTACCAGGCCCTTACAGCCGCCTCGTCTTGGCCCAGCTCGTCCTTCAAGTAATTCAGGACACGCAGATTGCACAACGGATGCATTTCCGAAACGATCGACTGCGCCATCGATCGAACCAATGCGCGATCCACGCCGGCGGCGGGCAGCAGCGCCGGCTCGGGGTAGCGCTCCTCGACATACTCCATAATGGCGACCGACTGCGGAATGACGGCTCCGTCGTGCGCCAGCGCGGGAACCAGGCCTTGCGGATTGAGGCTCAAGTAGTCGGCGCGGCGATGCTCGTTGCGTCGCAGATGCAGCGTGATCGGCGTGTAGCTGAGCCCCTTGTAGTTCAACGCGATACGCACGCGGTACGCGGCCGAGCTGCGATAGAACGTGTAGAGCTCGAGCGTCATGATCCGCCCTGCGCTAGCGCTGCTCCCGCCAGACGCCGAGCTTCGTCTGCACGACCTTGTCGGAGGCGCTGAAGATCACCGACTCCTCGCGCGCCTCGATCCGATAGGGCCGCCAGCCGGGCACGGCGAAGATGTCTCGCGGGGAGTACTGGAAGCTGACCGCGTCGTCGCCGGCGCCTATCGTGATGCTGCCGCAGCCCTCGGCGACACAGAACAGCGCCCCGTCCGTGCTCCGGTAGGCCGCGCCGACGAACCCCGCCGGCAGCAGCTGAATGAAGGTCGAGATCGTCGGAATCGCCGGCTCTCCGGTGGTCGGATCGATGAACTCCATCTTGAGGCCGTGGCACTCGTCCCACTCGCTGTGTTGCTTCAAGCGCTCGAGCGCCTCGCGCGTGCGGGCATACGGATAGCTGAAGATCGGTGAGGCGAGACTCTCGCGCGTGTAGCCCACCGGGCGCATGTTCGCGGCATAGCGGTAGAGGCTGTCGTTGATCGGCGGCCCTTCCGGAAAACGCGGCTCCGGATAGTGCTCGCTGAAGTTGGCGCCGAGATAGCGTAGCGTCGGGATGTCCAGGACATCGAGCCAGACGACCGGGCCTTCGCCCTCGTGCCCGTGGTCGTGCCAGGCCCACGACGGCGTGATGATGAAATCGCCGGGCTCCATGAGCGTGCGCTCGCCCGCGACCGCCGTGTAGCCGCCGTGCCCCTCGATGACGAAGCGCAGCGCCACGGCCGTATGCCGGTGGGCGGGAGCGATCTCGCCGGGTGTGATGAGCTGCAGGCCGGCGTACAAAGTATCGGTGACCAAATGCTTGTCTTGGAGCCCCGGATTTTCCAATACGAGCACGCGGCGCTCGGCCTCACGCGCGCTGATCACTTCCGCGGACTCCATGAGCAGCGGCCGAAGCTCCTCGTAACGCCACAGAAACGGCTTGGCCGCGATCTTCGGCTCGGCGCTGAACCAATCGCCGAAGAAGTCCCACAAGGGCACGAGTTGTTTGTCTTGCAGCCGGCGCACGAACGCGGCGTCGCTCGGCTTGGCTTGCGTCCTCACGAAAGCCATTGTAACGCTTGGCCGAGCTCGCGGCGGCTACCGCGAGGAACCTGCGACGATGCGGACGTCGATGGTGTCCACGCCGTCGACCCCGCCGGTGATCCGATCGCCCGGTTTCACCGGGCCGACGCCGGCCGGCGTGCCGGTGTAGATCAGGTCGCCGGGCTGCAGAGCGAACAGACCGGAGAGCTGCTCGATGATCTCGGGCACGCTCCAGATCAGCTTGCCGATATCGGAGTCCTGCTTGATATCGCCGTTGACGGCCAGCCAGATGCGCCCGGATTGCGGATGGCCGAGAGCGTCGGCGGCATGCAAGGCGCTGATCGGCGCCGATTCATCGAAGCCCTTGCCGGCATCCCACGGTCTGCCCGAGTCCCTCGCCGCGAGCTGCAGATCGCGGCGCGTGAGGTCGATGCCGACCGCATAGCCCCAGACATGCGCCTCGGCTTGCGACTTGGGAATGCCGGCGCCGTGTTTGCCGATGGCGGTGACGAGCTCCATCTCGTAATGGAGATTCTGCGTCGCCGGCGGATACGCCACCTCGGCGCCGCTCGCGACGATGGCATCGGCCGGCTTCATGAAGAAGAACGGCGGATCGCGTTGCGGGTTCGCGCCCATTTCGCGCGCATGCTCGGCGTAGTTTCTGCCGACGCAGTAGACACGGTGCACTGGAAATCGCTCGGTGCGGCCGGCGATGGCCACGCTGGGCTGAGTCACTTGAAACAACAATGTCATCCGAATCTAAAACTGAATCCTTAAGTATCAATATAATATATTATATATATCATGTATTTTATAGATACCTGCGGGCATCGGCTCCCGGTGAGCCTACCGCGCACGCGTGCGACTTCCCGCCGGGATCGGCGCGGCGATATCGGCGAGCTCCGATCGCAGATGAGTGAGCAAGCCGCGACCTCGGCGGCAGCGTAAGCGCGGCCAGCCCCCGCTCAGGGCTCGACCGGCTCGGGATCGTCGCCCGCCGACAAGGTCTCCGTGTCGTCCGCGATCGCTCGCTGCGCGTCGTCCGGCGCGGGCGCCTGCGTGCCGCTGACGGGTGCTTCCGGCTCGTTGGCGGTGTCCACGCACTGCCAGCCCAAACCGCCGAGCTCGGCGATGAACTCCTGGGTCCTCGCCTCGCAGTAACCCGACTGGTTGCGCGCGACCCAAAGGACCTCACGCTGCCCCGGCGCCTCGGTATCCTTGAAGTAGTGCACCTCGCAAGGAACGGCGACGCCGGTTTCGTAGAGGATCTCGACGCGCCGCACGAGATCTCCGTTGACGCAGCGGTATGTCGGTCCGCTCTGCGCAAGCGCGCACAGCGGCACCGTCGATGCGAGACAGAACAACAGCGCATTGCGAATCATGACTTCGACTCCTCGGTCAAGCCGTGTTGACCTGTAGCGGCTCATGCGACTGCGGCAGGCCCGCAAGCGCATTGACGATCATGTCGGGAACGATCGGCGCCCGATTGAAGTAGACCCCGCCGAGCGCGTCCGAGATCGCGCACACCAGGGCCGCCGCGGCGCAGCCCAGAGGCGGCTCGCCCATGCCTTTCGCGCCGACGGGATTTTGCGGATCGATCAGACCGACGGCCGCAGCCTGCATGACCGCCGGCACGTCGAGATACGAGGGTGGCTTGCACTGCAGCAAGCCGACGGTGCCCGGCAAGCCGTTCTGCGGATCGAATATGTGCCGCTCGCTGGCCGCCATGCCGAAACCCTGCACCGCGCCGCCCTTGATTTGACTCGCGAGACTTTGCGGATGCAGCACCGTGCCGCAATCCGAGATGCCCAGATAGCGCAGGATGTCGTATTTCCCCGTCTCCAAATCAAGCTCGATCTCGACGAAGCCGACGCTGATGCCGGCGACGAGTCCGTTGCGCTCGATGTTGTCCTTGGCGACGCCGATGAGGCCCGTGCCCGCGAGCCCCCGAACGGCCGACTTGGTGATGTCGTGAATGTCGTCCGGCATCTCATGCCCGGAATACCTCCCGCCGAGATCGATCGCGCGCTGCGCGGCGGCGGCATAGCTCAAGAACACTGCCGGATCTGCGATCTTGAAGACTCTCTCGTCGGCGACGTCGAAGTCCTCGGGCGCGCCGCCGAACTCGAGCGCGGCGATCTCCTTGAGCTTCGCAAGCGCGTCCATCGCGGCGACGTAATTCTGGCGCGTCATCGTAAACGAGGTATTGCTGCCGCTCTGCGTCGGGCTCCACGGCAGATGCTTGCGGCTGTCGCCGCGCTCGACCACGCAGTTGTCCCAGTTGCATTTCAGAATCTCGGCGGCCACGCGCGACGTGCCCGTGTGGGAATACGTGCCGAGATTCCCGGCGCCGCTGTGTATGTGCAGCTTGCCGTCAGGGGCCACGCGCACGAGACCGTCGTAACCGTTGCGCCCCGCTGGATGGAACGCCTGGCCGACGCCGATGCCGATGACCTTGGGCCCTTGCCGCTGGCCGCTGCGCGCAAGCAGCGCCGACCAGTCGATGGCCTCGGCGCCCATTTCCAGCGCTTCGCGTTGGTAGGCGCTCGTCACCGGACCTTGATCGGCATAGTACTTGGCGTTGTTGTCGGCGGCATTGATCCGTCGAATCGCGAGACGGTCCAGGCCCAGGTCGGCCGCCGCTTTGTCGATCAACGGCTCCACCGCAACGGCGATCTGATTTTCGCCCGGGCCACGCATCGCGCCGCGCGGCGGCGTGTTCGTCTGCACGGGCACCGCGCGGAACCGCATCGACAGCGGTTGATAGAGCAGCGTCACGGCGGAGGCCGCCGCGTCGAAATCGTCGAAACCGCTGTACGGGCCGTTCTCTTGGACGATATAGAGATCGACCGCGGTCACGCGGCCGTCGGCGCGAAAGCCCATCTTGATCCGGCCTTGGAATCCGGGTCTGGCCGAGCCGACGTAGAATTCCTCGGCGCGGCTGATGCGCAGCATGACGGGGCGCTGGGCCTTCTTCGCCATGAGCGCCGGTATCGCCATGACAGGGTAGGCCCTGGCTTTGGAGCCGAAGCCGCCGCCGCAGTACTCCGCGATATAGACGATGTCGTCCAGACCGACGCCCAACAGACCGGGCAGGTCCGGCATGACGGCTGTCTGGCTCTGAGTCGAGCCGTGCAGATAACACTTGCCGTTTTGCCAATACGCCATCGCGCTGCGCGGTTCCATGCTGTGGTGGGAGACGCCCGCGGTCACGAAAGTCTCGTCCAGCACCAGCGCCGCGTCGGCGAATCCGGCGTCGATATCGCCGAAGCTCCACTCTTCCACGGGATCGCCCATCGGCAGTTGCCCGGGGCTCACGGCGGCGAAGTCGCGCGCGTTCCACTTCACTGTCGTGAGCGCCCCCGACATCGCACTGGCGACATTGGCGTCGCTGCGCGCATTCGGCCCGCCGGGGTACAAGCTTTGCAGCGGGTCGACCGTGAAAGGCAGCGGCTCGAGATCCAGCCGGATGCGCTCGATCGCGTTCTGCGCCGTGGTTTCGTCGACGGCCGCGAGCGCCAGTATCGGATCGCCGACGAACAGCGGCTCGTTCGTGAGAATCGGCCCCGCAGGCGCGTCGAAGCTCGGCACCTCGTCGGCGGTCAACACTGCCACGACCCCTTCCATGTCGAGCGCTTCGGTCAGATCCGCGTTTCGGACCCTGGCATGCGGCACCGGGCTCGTCAGCAACCGGCAGAACAGCATGCCGTCGGCGCGAAAGTCCTCCGCGTAGCGGGCTTGACCGGTAACCTTGGCGCGTACATCCGGCGGAACGAAGTCTTTACCGAGTAGCGTGTAGGCCATTGCCGGACTCCTTGCGCGGCAGACGATATGAAAGCCCAGAATAACGTGGTGCGCGTGAGGAACTCAAGCTAGGATCGGCTGCCTTACAAAACAGCGCCTGTAGCGAGCCGGAGATGGTTGTCGACGTCATGAAATATCGAATCGCTTTGTTTGCCCTCACCGCCATATTCGCTCGCAACGCCGCGGCCGAAACCCAGCCGTACGATTTCGACATGTTGCATTCGAGAATCTTCTTCGAATACGAGCACCAAGGCTACTCGACCATGTTCGGGCACTTCCGCCGTTTCAGCGGCACACTCGAGTTCGACCCCGAAGACCCGACGGCAAGCCGCCTCGACATCACGATCCCGGCGGACAGCATCGACGTGTTCGACGACGAGCTGAATGCGCGCCTGCTCACCGATGCGTTTTTCAACGTGGCCGAGCACCCCGAGATCCGGTTTATCTCCACGCAGATCGTTCCGATCGACGATCGACGGCTGCGCGTCGACGGCTCTCTGACGATGCTCGGGGTCACCCGCCCGCTGTCCCTCGAGATCGTTCAGAACAAGATCGGCGTCAACCGGCAGGGCATGCAGGTCGCGGGTTTCAGCGGCCGCGGCGGCCTCGAGCGGGCCGCCTACGGCATGGACTTCCTGTCCAGTGTCGCCGGCGGCGAAGTGATGTTCCGCGTCGAGGTCGAGGTTTCGCCCAGGAGCGCGCTGGAGTAACCGGACCGCTCGGGCCCGGACGGCGTCAGAAACTGAACAGGTAGACCGCTCCCGCCTCGTCCGCCGAGTTGTCCGCCTCATCGCCGTCGATGCCGACGGCGGAGCCGTCCTCGCCGCGCGCGCCGATCGCCACGATATGGCCGTCACGGCTCAAGCTCAAGGAGCTGGAGAACTCGTCGTAGGCCTCCGTGTTCGAGCCTTTGATATAAGCGCGCTGATTCCATTGCGTGCCTTCCCGATAAAACAGATAGGCGGCCCCGGCTTCCTGGGCGCTGTCGTCGTTCTGCTCCCCGTCGATTCCGCTGGAGCCGCTGTCCTCCAGCTGCGCGCCGGCGATAAGCGTGTTACCGTCGCCGCTCAGATCCATCCGTGATCCGAACCAATCCTCACGGCCGGTGTTGGAGGCTTTGAGGTAGGCTTGCTGCACCCAGTCGTCGCCCTGTTTGACGAAGACGTAGACCCCGCCCGTCGAGGTATCCGACTCCCAGTCGGGCTCCGGCACCGGGTTGACGCCGATGGCGAAGCTGTCCTCGTCCAATGCCGTGGCGGCAAGTGTGGTGCCGTCGTCGCTCAGGTCGACGACGACTCCGAAAGAGTCGTTCTGCTCGACATAGGAGCCCTTGAGATACGCGGTCTGGACCCAGGTGTCCCCTTCTCTCTCGAAAACATAGACCGCGCCCGAGCCATTCTGATCGTCGTTCTGCACGTCATTCGTGCCGGAGAGCGAGCCGTCTTCGTCGTAGCTGCCCACGGCGAGCGTGTTGCCGTCGGCGGTCAGCGACATGGAGTAGCCGAACAGGTCCCCGGCCCCGGTGTTGCTCGGCTTGACGTAGGCCTGCTGAGACCAAGTTCCGCCCTGGCGCTCGAACAGGTAGACCGCCCCCGCCGAAAGCGCGGAGTTGTCGGCCTGATCACCGTTGATGCCGGTCGCGGCGCTGTCCTCGGCTATCGCGCCCACCGCGAGCACGTTACCGTCGTCGCTGAGCGCGATCGAGAACCCGAACTGATCGCCGTCACCGATCTCGTTCTCGTCTGCGGGCATGTGCCCGGTGTTGGAGGCCTTGATGTAGGCCTGCTGGCCCCAAGTCTCACCGTCGCGCGTGAACACGTAGACGGCTCCGGCTTGAGGAATCGAGTCGTCGGACTCGTCGCCGTTGATGCCGGTTGCGCTGCTGGCCTCGAAATAAGCCGACACGACCATGGTGTTGCCGTCGGCGCTGAGCTCGACGGCGTAGCCGAAGTTGTCGGTGATCCCGGTGTTCGACGCCTTGACATAGGCCTGCTCGGTCCACGTATCGCCGTCATGGTCGAACACGTAGACCGCGCCAGCGCCATAGACGGAGTCGTCCGTCTGATCGCCGTTGATCCCGGTGGCGCCGCTGCTTTCGAAGCTCGCGCCCACGGCCAGGGTGGTGCCGTCGTCGCTCAGGGCGACGGCGTCACCGAGCAGTGTGCCGCCCGTCCCGAATTGATCGCCGTAGCCGGTATTCGAAGCCTTGAGGTAGTGAACCTGCGCCAGCGAGCGTGGCGGCTCCGCCTCGGTCATCGCGGTGCCGTTGCCGCCCGTGGATTCAGGCATGTCCACGCCGCCGCAAGCCGTCAGGCCAAACAGCATCGCAAACAACACGCAAGCACCTGAAATTGGCATCGTTTTCGTTGTCATCAGTCTCTCGCGTTCGATCAAGGCAACCCCCTGCCACGGTAGCGGCGTCTCTGCTTTTCTAGGCTTGCAGCCCGTGGCCGGCACTATAAACTTAAGGAGAACTCGAGCACCCATATCCTACTGCTAGCGCGGAGTTAGAATCCGCTGGGCCTCGGCGCGAGTCCATTAGGATCCAGGGGCACTGCGTTTGGATTCTACCCATCTCGCCGATGACGGTAAATCGTCGCCGACGAGTAACAATCGACTGGAATGTCCGGTCATAGTCGAAGCGCTCTCGGCGCTTGCTTTTTTAAGGAGTCGATCGAACCGTGCCTTCAGGGACGTCCCCAACCACCACAGCGATTCCGACGGCCGCAGGCGTCGGTTTGCGCAGCGCACACCACGACTTCTTCTCCCGCCGCCCCGGCGCCGTACCTTGGCTCGAGGTACACAGCGAGAATTTCTTTGCGCCTGACAGCGTCGCCAGCCGGCGCTTGGAGCAGCTTCGCGAGACATATCCGCTGAGCCTCCACGGCGTCGGGCTTTCGCTAGGCTCGGCGGATGCCTTGAATGTCGAGCACCTGCGCAAGCTGCGCGAGCTCGTGGGCCGCGTGCGGCCCGGCCTGGTTTCGGAGCATTTGTCCTGGAGCTCCGTCGACGGGCGTTACCTCAACGACCTGCTGCCGCTGCCCTATACCGAGGAGGCCATCGACGTCATCAGCGACCGTATCACCGCGACGCAGGATTTCCTCGAGCGCCGAATATTGATCGAAAACGTCTCGAGCTATCTCACTTATCGGAGCTCGAGCATGACCGAATGGGAGTTTTTGACCGCCGTCGCCGAGCGCAGCGGTTGCGGAATTCTGCTGGACATCAACAACATCTACGTAAGCGCTACCAACCACGGCTTCGACCCGCGGGAGTACATCCTCGGTATGCCGGCGCACTCGGTCGGCGAGTTCCACCTCGCCGGTCACAGCGAGCAGCTGTACGAGGGTCATGCCGTGCTCGTCGACACGCACGACGCGCCGATCTGCGAGGAAGTCTGGACGCTGTTCGAACTCGCTCTCGAGCACGTCGGCCCGCGCCCCGTGCTGATCGAATGGGACGCCAGGCTGCCCGAGGCCGAAACTCTGCTGGACGAAGCTCGGAAAGCTCAACACAAGCTCGATGCCCATCGTGAGCTCGCTGCGTAGACTTCAACAGGACGCCTATCGGGCGTTTCTCGGCGGCTCGACGGAGCCCCTGATGCCGGCCCTGAACGGCGCTCGTTTCCCGACGCGTGTTGCGATCGCCGTGTATCAGAACAACGCCAGGGAAACATTCCGCAAGACTCTGGCCGCGGGTTACCCGGTCGTCGCACGACTGGTCGGCGAATCGTGCTTTCGCGGACTCGCGAGCAGGTTCATGCGCGAGCGCCCTTCGCAATCCGGCGACCTGCAAGCCTTTGGTCGGGATTTCGCCGAATTCTTGAGCTCAATCTACGGCAAATCCGAGTATCGCTATCTCGTGGACGTCGCACGGCTCGAATGGGCGCAAGAGGAAGTGCTGTTGCTTTCCGAGGCGACGCCCGTCGATGCCCAGTCCGTCGCGCGCATTCCAGAAGAGCGGCTCGAGTCGTTGCGGCTGAGGCTGAACCCTGCTTCGCGACTGATCGCCTCTCGATTTCCGATCTTGTCCATTTGGCGCGTGAACCAGCACGACGAGCCCGAACCGGTGGATCTGGACGCCGGTGGGGAAAGCGTGCTGGTCGCGAGGCAGAACCAGCGCGTCGAGCTCATCGCTCTCGATGCGGCGACGTTTGCGCTCGCGGTCGCCCTGAGCGAGGGTCAGACGATAGCCGAGACGTTCACGGGCGAGAGTCTCGACGCGGCATCGCTCGCGACCGGCCTGAAGACACTCGCGGATCTAAAGCTCATCTGCGGCTTCTCCGTCGACTAGGCGCTGGTCCGCGACAGAAACGACGGGCAGCTAATCGTTCTCCGAGGTCTCGGGGCGCTGGTACTCCGGCGGCGATTCGAGGCACGGGCTGCGGGTGGATTCCGGGCTCGGCTGGTCGGGAGGCGGCGGCGGAATTCGCAGCGCCTCGGATTCGTCGGGCACGCTGAGATCCCCGGGAACGCGAACCGGGGGCACCTCTTCGCTCGATTCGTACCGCTCCGACTCTTCGCACTGCAACGCATAGTCGCCGGCGCAACCCGTGACTGCCAGCAAGCTCATGGCGGCCGCAAGAGTGAGCGTGTTCACGCCGTTCCCAGGATACCGACGCCCGCGTCGGCCATCGCCTGCCTGACGCGTTGGTAATACTTCGCGTCCAGCGGCACCAGAGGCAGCCGGATACCCGGACCGGCAAGCCCCATCTGCTGCATCGCCCATTTGACGGGAATCGGGTTGCTCTCGACGAACAGACCGGTGTGCAAGCCTCCGAGCTCCGCGTCGATCCGCTTCGCCTCGTCGCGACGGCCTTGTCTGCTCGCATCGCAAAGCGCGCGCATTTTCCTCGGCGCGACATTTGCCGTGACCGAGATGCAACCGTTGCCACCGAGCAGCATGAACTCGGCTGCGGTCGCGTCATCGCCGCTCAGAATCGCAAACTCCGGCCCGCAGCCGTCGCGCAGAACTGCGACTCGCTCCAAATCGCCGGTAGCGTCCTTGATGGCGACGATGTTTGCGTGGCGGGAGAGTTTCGCGGTTGTATCCGGCATGAGGTCGACACCGGTCCGGCCCGGAACGTTATAGAGAATAACCGGCTTCTGCACGGCTTCGGCTACCGCGAGAAAATGCTTGCGCAGCCCTTCCTGATTGGGCTTGTTGTAGTAGGGCGTTACGACGAGGAAGCCCACGACAGGAAGTCGATCGACTGCGCGGGAGAGGCCCAGCGTCTGCGCCGTCGAGTTCGACCCTGTGCCCGCGATGATGGGGATTCGGTCGGCGGCGAGCTCGCAGGCCCGCTCCACGAGCTCGACGTGCTCGGTTTTGGTCAGAGTTGCGGATTCGCCCGTGGTGCCGGCAATCACGAGCGCCTCCGTTCCGGCGCCGACATGAAAATCGATAAGCCCGCGTAGATCGTCGTAGCCGATCTCCCCTAGCGCGTCCATCGGCGTGATCAACGCAACGGTGCTGCCCCCGAACATTCCGTGACTCCGCAACTTCAGATTAGGGCGCGATGGTACTGGCGCCCGCGGGTGTGACGCAACTTGAGCGCACGCGGACGCAAGCAAGGCTTGGCCTTCCGGAGATTGCACGCCGGGGTGATCGCGGTACACTGAGCGCCTCTCCGAGCCTGCAGGATAGCCCCGATGGAACAGCTCATGGTCATCTCCGCCGTCGGCGGCGATCGTACCGGCGTGGTGCATGATCTCACCCGGGTTGTTCTGGACTGCGGCGGCAGCATTCGCGAGAGCCGGATGACCACGCTCGGATCAGAGTTCGCGATGCTCGTGCTCGTATCGGGTAACTGGCACTCCATCAGCCGAATGGAACAGGAGCTCGCCCGTTTCGCCGACGGCAATCAACTCACGATTCAGGTCAGGCGCACGGAGCCGCGGCAGCTTTCTCGCGAGCTGCTTCCATATGCCATCGACGTCGTCTGCATCGACCAGCCTGGCATCGTCCACAATCTCGCCGGTTTCTTCGCCACTCGCAATATTGAGATCGGCGAAGTCACGACTCGCAGCTATCCGGCGGCGCATACCGGCACGGCGATGTTCTCCGTGCAAATGTTCGTGAATATTCCCGCAAGTCTGCACATCTCCAGATTGCGCGAAGAGTTCATGGACTTCTGCGACCAGCTGAATCTCGACGCCATCATGGAGCCGGTGAAGAACTAGCCCGAGAGGATGAAGCAAATGCCGGAAGTCAAGGAAGGAGAGAAAATACCCGCGTTTTCCGCGGCGGCGACGGGTCAACAGACGATCCGCTCGCGGAATCTCGAGGGCAGCACCGTAGTGCTCTATTTCTACCCCAAGGACAGCACTCCGGGCTGCACTCAGGAAGGAGAGGACTTTCGCGACAACTACCCGAAGTTTCGAAGACAAAAGGCGATCGTCATCGGGGTCTCGAGAGACAGCATCGCCTCTCATGAGAAGTTCAAGGAGAAATACGAGTTTCCGTTCGAGCTCATCTCCGACCAGGATGAAAAACTTTGCACGCTGTTCGACGTGATCAAGCAAAAGAATATGTATGGGAAAAAGGTTCGCGGCATCGAGCGAAGCACCTTCCTCATCGACAAGAACGGCGTGCTGCGCAAGACTTGGCGCAGGGTCAAGGTCAAAGGTCATGCGGAGGAAGTCCTGGACGCCGTCAAAGCGCTATAATTGAAACCCGATGCGGACATGAGGGTCTAAAGCCATCACGGTGCGCGTATGTCAAGATATCTAGCCATCATCGCGGCATTGCTCGCATGGCAAGCCGCCCAGGCCCAGGGCACCAACCTGCCGGATTTCGGCAGTCCCGTCGATTCCGTGATCAACAAGAGCCAGGAAGCTCAGCTCGGCCGGGCCGTCGTCGCTCAGCTGCGCAACGCCGGTGCCATACTCGAGGATCCGCAACTCAAGGAGTACGTCCAAACGCTCGGTGCCCGGCTTGCGGGGCACGCCAACGATGGCTCGCAATCATTCGAGTTCTTCGTCGTCGACGACCCGGCGATCAACGCGTTCGCGCTGCCGGGCGGCTACATCGGCGTAAACGCGGGCTTGATACTCGCGAGCGAGAGCGAAAGCGAGCTCGCCGGCGTTCTCGCTCACGAAATCGCGCACGTGACACAACGCCACATTGCCAGGTCCATCTACGACAGTCAGCGCACCAGCATAGTCTCGGCGGCAGCCATGCTCGCGGCGATCCTGCTCGGCGCCGCCACGGACGCCTCCGGCGAGGCCGTGCAGGGCCTCGTGACGGCCGGGCAGGCCGCGGCGATTCAGCGGCAGATCAACTTCACTCGCTCCAATGAGCGCGAGGCGGATCGCGTCGGCATAGAGACCTTGTCCTCGGCCGGATTCGACTCCACGGCGATGGCGAGTTTCTTCGAGAAGCTCGCACGCCGTTACGGCATGGCCAGGCAACACATACCGGCGATCCTCCAGACGCACCCCGTGACCTCGGAGCGCATCGCGGACGCGAGAGATCGTGCCCGGCAACGTCCGGGCCACCAGCCGGTCGACAGCATGGGCTACGGAACCGCGAGGGCGAGGCTGACGGTACGTCAGTCGGCGACGACCGCCGCGGCCCGGGCGCATTTCGAATCCCGCATCGATGCCGGCAGCAACGACCCGGCCGACCGCTACGGTTGGGCGCTGGCCCTGTCGCAGGCGGGCTTATACGATCAGGCCGAGCACCTGTTCGGCGAGCTCGCCGCGCAAAACCCCGGGGTCATCGCATACTGGATCGGTCGCGGCGAGGCGCTGATGCAGAGCGGCCTTCATGAAGCCGCTTTGCAGGTCTACGTCGAGGCCATCGACCTGTTTCCACGCAACGTACCGCTCACGATCAGCTACGGGGAAGCGCTGATCACGGCCGGAATGCCGGCCAAGGCGCACGCTGTGCTTCTCGATCTGCTGAACAACGTTCCGCCGACCCCGGAGCAGATCCGTCTGATTGCGCGCGCGGCAAACGCGGCCGGGGACACGGGCAACGCGTATTACTACATGGCCGAGTACTATCTTTCGATCGGCAATGCGGGACTTGCAACCGGCCAGCTTCGCATGGCTCTGGAAGCACCGGGCGTCAACACCGTCGACCGCGCCCGCTATCAGGCGCGACTCAAGCAGATCAACGACGCCATGCCGCCAGAGCAACGCCGCCGCGACGCGCGACGGCAACCGCAGCCCTGACCGAATGCCGGCGACCCCGAGAGTCGCCGCAGCGTCTCTAGGCCGCGGGTTCCAAGGTGGCGTCGTAGCTGCCGCTGCGCGCCAGTCCGTTGAGCTTGGCGCGCAAGGCGAATGCGGATTGGCCGGCCGCGAAGCGATCCGGCCGGCCGCCCCAGGCTGCCAGCGCCGGCGCCTGCAATGCCCTGCCGTAAGAGAATGTGAGCTCCCACGGGTGCGGCCCGAGGGTATTCATCGCACTCAGATGAGCAGTCGCTTCGGCTGCGCTTTGACCGCCGGACAAGAACGCGATTCCCGGAACGCTCGCCGGCACGTCGGCCTTGAGGCAGCGCACGGTGGCTTCCGCAACTTCCCGGACCGTGGCCTGTTTCGCGCATTTTTTGCCGGCAATGACCATGTTCGGCTTGAGAACCATCGCTTCCAGATCGACGCGATGCGCCGCGAGCTGCTCGAAGGTCGCCTTCAGTGTCGCCCGCGTCACCGCCTCGCAGCGAGCGATGTCGTGGTTGCCGTCCATGAGCACCTCGGGCTCGACGATCGGAACGATCCGCGCCTCCTGGCACAAAGCTGCATAGCGCGCCAGCGCATGGGCATTCGCCAGTATGCAGAACTCCGAGGGAATCTCGGCACCGATGTCGATGACGGCGCGCCACTTCGCGAACTGCGCCCCGAGCTCACGATACTCGCCGAGTCGACCGCGCAGACCGTCCAAGCCCTCGGTAATTGTCTCACCCGGAAATCCCGCCAGCGGCTTGGCGCCAGCGTCCACTTTAATTCCGGGAATCATACCCCGCTCTGACAGGTAGGCCGGAAAAGGCTTACCTTCGGCGGTGCTCTGGCGAAGCGTCTCGTCGAACAGAATCACGCCGCTGATCTGCTCCGCCACGCCTGCCGCCGTGAACAGCATCTCGCGATAAGTGCGCCTGTTCTCCTCGGTCGACTCAAGCCCGATGGAATCGAAGCGCTTCTTGATCGTCGGCGAGCTTTCGTCCGCTGCAAGGATGCCCTTTCCGGGGGCGACCATCGCGCGTGCCACGGCTTTCATATCCGCAACGCTCATGCAGTACTCCTTATTCGCTCTGAGTAATTTCCCTGGCCGGACCGCGCTTCGGGCGCCAAGATCGCGCCGCGGCATAAGCAGCCGGTGGCCGAGCCTCAAGGATAGCAGAACGCCGGGGAATTCAGCCCTCCGGGCCCGGCGCGCGCTTTGCGCCGGAGCTAAAATAGTACTAAAATAGTCCCATTTAACGGACTTCCGGACGCGACCATGTTACGCATGAGCAAACTGACCGACTACGGAACCATGATACTCGCGCAGTTGCCGGTCGCCGGCGATGGCCTCGCGAGCGCCGGCGACGTCGCCACCGCCACTCATCTCACCCAGCCGACGGTGAGCAAGCTGCTGAAGGCGCTGCTGCATGCCGGCCTCGTTGTTTCGACACGCGGCGCCAAAGGCGGCTATGCCCTGGCGCGTCCGGCGCGCGAGATCAGCGCGGCGCAGATCATCGACGCGCTCGAAGGCCCCGTCGCGATCACCGAATGCAGCGCCGAGGAAGGGCAATGCAGCCTGGAGTCGTTCTGCCGCGTCGGCAGCGCCTGGCAGAGGATCAACCTCGGCATCCGCCGTGCTCTCGGCGAGATCAGCCTCGCGGATCTCCGAACCAATGCCCGCCCCCTGCGAAAACCCGAGCTGCGCGCGATGCTGGCCGAGAGCGAGGCGCTTCATAAACCCACGAGGCTCAGCAACTGATGGCGACCGAGCACAAAGAGATCTCCGGTTTCGTCGAGCGCAAGTACCGCCACGGTTTCGTCACCGACATCGAGGAAGACCGGGTCCCGCCCGGCCTGGACGAGGACGTCATTCGCCTGATCTCGAGCAAGAAGCGCGAGCCCGCTTTCCTGACGGAGTGGCGCCTCAAAGCCTACCGCCACTGGTTGACCATGTCGGAACCGACTTGGGCGCACGTCCGCTACAACCCGATCGACTACCAGTCGATCTCGTATTATTCCGCTCCCAAGCGCCCCGAGGATGCGCCGCAAAGTCTCGACGAGGTCGACCCGAAGCTGCTCGAGACCTACGAGAAGCTCGGCATTCCCCTTCACGAGCGCGCCAAGCTCGCCGGCGTCGCCGTCGATGCCGTGTTCGACAGCGTGTCGGTCGCGACGACCTTCAAGAAAAAGCTGGCCGATGCGGGCGTCATTTTTTGCTCCTTTTCGGAAGCCGTCGCAGAGCACCCCGAGTTGGTCGAAAAGTACCTGGGCTCCGTCGTGCCGCAGCGCGACAACTTCTTCGCTGCGCTGAACTCGGCGGTCTTCACCGACGGCTCCTTCGTTTACGTGCCCGAAGGCGTGCGCTGCCCGATGGAGCTATCGACCTACTTTCGGATCAACGCCGCGAACACCGGGCAGTTCGAACGCACCTTGATCGTCGCGGAGAAGGGCAGCTATGTGAGCTACCTGGAGGGCTGCACAGCGCCGATGCGCGACGAGAACCAGCTGCACGCCGCAGTCGTGGAGCTCGTCGCTCTCGACGACGCCCAGATCAAGTATTCGACGGTGCAGAACTGGTACCCGGGCGACGAAAACGGCGTCGGCGGCATCTATAACTTCGTCACCAAGCGCGGCGATTGCCGTGGCCGAAACTCGAAGATCTCCTGGACCCAGGTCGAGACCGGGTCGGCAATCACCTGGAAGTATCCGAGTTGCATCCTGCGGGGAGAGAACTCCGTAGGCGAGTTTTACTCCGTCGCGGTCGCCAACAATTTCCAGCAGGCGGACACCGGCACCAAGATGCTGCACATCGGCCGCAACACCCGCAGCACGATCATTTCCAAGGGAATCTCCGCCGGGCACGCGCAGAATTCCTACCGCGGACTCGTTCGGATCATGCCGACCGCGCGCGGAGCGCGAAACCACACCCAGTGCGACTCACTACTGCTCGGCGACCGTTGCGGCGCGCACACCTTTCCCTACATCGAGGCAAGAAACCAGAGCGCTCACGTCGAGCACGAGGCGACGACTTCCAAAATCAGCGAGGATCAGCTGTTCTACTGCCGCCAGCGCGGCCTGTCCGAGGAAGACGCGGTCAACATGATCGTCAATGGCTTTTGCCGTGAGGTTTTCAAGGAGCTTCCGATGGAGTTCGCGGTCGAGGCTCAGAACCTGCTCAATGTCAGCCTGGAAGGCGCCGTCGGATAGCAAGGGAGTTTGCTGCGCAATGCTCGAGATAAATTCACTGCATGTTAGCGTTCAAGGCCATGAGATCCTCGACGGCTTGTCGTTGTCGGTGGGCGCCGGGGAAGTGCACGCCATCATGGGCCCGAACGGCTCGGGGAAAAGCACGCTCGCGCAAGTGCTCGCGGGGCGCCCGGACTACGAGGTCACAAGCGGTACCGTCCGGTTTCTCGACGCCGATCTGCTCTCCATGTCGCCCGAGGAACGCGCCCGGGCCGGCCTGTTTCTCGCCTTTCAGTATCCGATCGAGATCCCCGGCGTCAACAACGCCTATCTGCTCAAGGCGGCGCTCAATGCTCAGAAAAAGTCTCGCGGCGAGCCCGCGGTCGATGCGTTCGAGTTCATGCGCTTGATCAAGCAGCATATGGAATTCATGCAGATTCCCAAGGATTTTCTCTCGCGCAGCGTCAACGCCGGTTTTTCCGGCGGTGAGAAAAAGCGCAACGAGATCTTGCAGATGCTTACCCTGCAACCACGTCTTGCGGTGCTCGACGAAACCGATTCCGGGCTCGACGTCGACGCGCTCAAGGTCGTCGCCAAGGCCGTCAACAGCGCCCGTGACCCGCAGCGCTCGATGATCCTCGTCACTCACTACGAGCGCTTGCTGGAGCTCATCGAGCCGGACTACGTGCACGTGCTGAGCCGAGGCCGCATCGTCAAGTCCGGCGATCGAACGCTGGCGCGGGAGCTCGACGAGCACGGCTACGACTGGATTCAACAGCAAGCGGAACCGGCATGACCCCCCAGGAGCTCACGGATCGACTGCGGCAGAATCTCTCCCGACTGCCGGGGTCGGCGGCCGTTCAGGCGGCACGCGAGGCGGCGATGAACGCCTTCAGCGGCGCGGGATTCCCTTCGAGGAAGCTCGAGGACTGGCGCTATACGGACCTGCGTGCGCTCTCGGAGGCGTCCTTCGATCTGCTGCCGACGCGGCCCGATGACGCGAGCCCGGACGCGTATGCAAGGCTGATCGCAACGGCCGGTCTCAAGACGGGCTCCCTGTGGCTGCTGTTCGTCGACGGCCACCTGATCGTCGACCGGGCGTCCGGCGGCCTGCCGCGAGGCGCGACGCTTTCGAACCTCGGCGAGTCCTGGGACGATCTCGACCCCGCGGCGCTGCAAATGCGCGGTGACTCACCGCCGCTGGCGGCGCTGAACATGGCTTTCGCGTCCCAGGGGGCGTGGCTGCGGCTCGGCGAAGGGACGATCGTCGAGCAGCCGATCCATTTGCTGCTCATCGACAGCGACCGCCCTTCGCAGGCGCCGCAGCCGAGACTGCAAATCGATATCGGCCGCGATGCCCGCGCGACACTCGTGCAGCACTACCTCGGCACCGGCGCATCGTCCGGTTGGACCAACGCGTTGACGCGCATCTCCATGCAGGCGGGCGCCGGGCTGACCTTGACGCGCCTTCAAGACCACGGCCCGGAGCACTTGCACACCGAGCTGCTCGAAGCAGATTTGGCCGCGGGCGCCCAGCTCGACATCACTTACATCGACCTCGGCGGGAAGCTCGTGCGCAACGACGTGCAGATCAAGCTCCGGGAACCGGAGGCGGGCTGCGACCTTGCCGGGCTCTTCGTCGCTACGGGCGGGCAGCATGTCGACAATCATCTGCGCGTCGATCACTGCGCATCGTCGACGCGAAGCCGGGAGGTGTTCCGCAGCATCATCGGCGAGCACGGGCGCGGCGTTTTCAACGGCAAGGTGATCGTTCACAAGCAGACGCGCGGCATCGACGCGCGCCAGACCAGCGACAACCTGCTATTGTCCGATCGCGGCGAGATCGACACCAAGCCGGAGCTCGAGATCTATGCCGACGACGTCAAGTGCGCACACGGCGCCACTGTCGGCGAGCTCGACGAAGAACAATTGTTCTATCTCAAGAGTCGCGGCATCGCAGATCCCGCCGCGAGAGGTCTGCTGACGCTCGCATTCGCCAACGAGATCCTGTCGCGTGCGTCGATTACCGGCTTGCAGCGCCGGCTCACCGACAAGCTGGACCTGGAGCTTCCCGAGGACCTGCAATGGAATCCCGCGCCATGAGCAGCGTCCCGAGAATCCCCGCACGGAATCCTGGAGGTCTGATCAAGGACATCGCGTCTTTGCGGGCGGACTTCCCGATATTGGACCAAGAGATCGCCGGAAAGCCACTCGTGTACCTCGACAGCGCAGCATCGGCGCAACGACCTCGCGCAGTCATCGATGCGATGGTCGAGCAGGAACAACGCAATCACGCCAACGTCCATCGAGGTGTTCACGAGCTGAGCCAACGGTCCACGGCGGCCTACGAAGGCGCTCGCGAAAAGGTCAGGCGCTTCATCAACGCGGCAGCCTCGCACGAGATCATCTTCACGCGCGGCACCACGGAGTCCATCAACCTCGTCGCTTCGAGCCTCGGCGGTCAGCTGCTCGAGGCCGGCGATGAAGTGCTCTTGACCACGATGGAGCATCACTCCAATATCGTGCCCTGGCAGCTCATCTGCGAGAAAACCGGCGCCCGCGTGGTGCCCGCGCCGATCACCCCACGCGGGGAGCTCGACCTGCCCGCTTTCGAAAGTCGCCTCAGCCGTCGCACCAAGATCGTCGCTTTCGGGCACGTGTCCAACGCGCTCGGCACCATCAATCCCGTCGAGGAACTGACGGCCAAAGCGCATGCGGCCGGCGCCGTAGTGCTCATCGACGGCGCGCAGGCGGCGCCGCACCTGCAAATCGACGTGCGGGCTGTGGATTGCGACTTCTACGCCTTTTCCAGTCACAAGATGTTCGGCCCGACGGGAATCGGCGTCTTGTACGGCAAGACGCAACTGCTCGAGACCATGCCCCCCTATCAGGGCGGCGGCGAGATGATTCGCACAGTCAGCTTCGAGGCGACGACTTACAACGCCCTCCCCTACAAGTTCGAGGCCGGCACGCCGCACATTACCGGGGCGATCGGGCTCGGCGCGACGATCGACTACCTCGCGGGCATCGATTTCGAGTCCCGCAGCCGCTACGAGGACGAGCTGCTCGAATATGCGACACAGGAGCTGATCAAGCTTCCGGAGATCCGCATTATTGGAGAAGCCCGCGAGAAGGCAGGTATCGTGTCCTTCCTGCTCGGCGGCATTCACGCGCACGACCTGGGCACGATACTCGACCGGGAAGGCGTTGCGGTCCGCACGGGTCACCATTGCGCCATGCCCGTAATGGATCATTTCAAGATCCCGGCCACGGCGCGCGCATCGTTTGCGTTCTACAACAATCGCGACGACGTGGATCGTCTCGTCGAGGGATTGAAGCGCGCACTGGAGTTTTTCGCTTGAGCGAATTGCAAGACCTCTACCGCGAAGTCATCCTCGACCACAACCGGCAACCGCGCAATTTCGGCGAGCTGGAGCCGGCCGATCGCGTAATCGAAGGCGTGAACCCTCTTTGCGGCGACCGTGTGACTCTCTACGTCAAGCTCGACGGCGATCGCGTCGAGGACATCCGTTTCAAAGGGACCGGCTGCGCGATCTCGGTCGCGTCATCGTCCCTCATGACCGAGAGGATCAAGGGCAGCACGATCTCGGAAAGCCTCGAGCTGTTCGACAAGGTTCACGGCATGTTGACCAAGGGCTCCGACGCCCCCGAGGACCTGGATGAGCTCGGCAAGCTTGCGGCGCTGTCCGGCGTGCGAGAGTTCCCAAGCCGGGTCAAGTGCGCAAGCCTCAGTTGGCACGCCATGAGAACCGCGCTCACGGGCCCCGACGACAGCGTATCCACGGAGTGACGCGTGTACTACCCAGGCAGCGAACCCGTGGTTGTCTCGCGTGAGTGCCCGGCGACTTTGATCCCGTCGGGGGAAGATGTCAGGCTTCCCGAAGGAGCGACCGGATTCATCACGCAGGCGCTCGGCGGCAGCTTCACGGTATATATCGAAGGTAATCTGTTCCGCGTTGCCGGCACCGACGCCGATGCCATCGGCAAGGATCCGATCCGGGCGCCCGAAGTTTCCGCGGATCCGACTGAAAAGGAGCTCGAGAGCGTCATCTGGCAGCAGCTCAAGACCTGCTTCGATCCCGAGATTCCAATCAATATCGTCGATCTCGGCCTCGTTTACCGCTGCGAGCTCGGTCGCGACGAGGACGGCAAGCGCATCGTGCACATCGACATTACGCTGACGGCGCCGGGCTGCGGCATGGGTCCGATACTCACCGAGGACGTGCGCGAGAAAATCGAGATCATTCCGACCATCCATCGTGCGGAGGTGGAGCTGGTGTTCGACCCGCCATGGAATCGCTCGATGATGTCGGAAGAGGCGCAACTCGAAGCCGGTTTGCTCTAAACTCGCGGCATGAAACGCCTGACCCTGGTTCGCCACGCGAAGTCGAGCTGGACGTCGAACGCGGCGGCTGATCGAGACCGCCCGCTTTCCGACCGCGGCGAGCGAGACGCGCGCAAGATGGGGACCCGCCTGCTCGCCCGCAAGGCGCGTCCGTCGTTAATCGTTTCCAGCCCGGCCCTTCGCGCCCAGGCGACGGCGAAAACGATCGCCGGGATCCTCGGCTACCCGCTCGAATTCCTGCATCTCGAGCAACAGCTCTATCTGGCGAGCCCGGACGAAGCGATCGCGGTCATATGCGAGCAACAGGACGACTTCTCCGACCTGATGCTCTTCGGCCACAATCCGGGGCTCACGGATCTGGCCAACCGCCTGTTTCCGGAGCTCAAGCTCGACAACCTCCCCACGACCAGCGTCGTCGCCGGGGACTTCGACACGAGCCATTGGGGCCGGCTGCCTGAGGCCGGGGCCGTGCTCGCCTATTACGACTACCCCAAGAACTCCGAGATCCTGCTGATCGAAGACTGAGTGAGGGTACCGCCTGGCGGCTGCGACGGCGCATCAGGCTTTGCGTCGCTGGCCGCGGATCAGGCGCCGGGTGCGCTTGTCCGGCCGACCGGGAGTCGGCGGCCGCGCGCTCGATTCGCGCCGGTCGCGCCGGGCGAGCTCGCGGCGCTCGACCGATGCCGGATCCTCGACGTAGAGCCGCCTCGCTTCCGCCGCGGGCCCACGTCGCTCGGGCAGCACCGTGACGACCACTACCCACGATTCCGGGCCCTTCACGATCGTGAGCTCGTCGCCGACCGCGACCTCCTTGGACGCCTTGCTTCGCCTGCCCGCGACCCTGACGTGACCGCCCTGGATCGCCTCGCTCGCCAGGCTGCGCGTCTTGAAGAACCGCGCGCACCAGAGCCAACGATCGAGGCGCATCCCGCAAGCTACAACACGTCGCAGAAGCAGTACGCGTACAAGCCTCGCGGATCGTTGAGCTTGTCGACCCAGGTGAACGGCCGCGCGGCGATGTCGAGCAGCTGCCGAAACTCCTGTGAGAACAGCGGCCCCTCGGGCAGCGCACGAACCAAAGGCTCCGCCACGCCGACGAGGTCCAGCGCCAGCTGCTCGGCGAAACCGAGCTCCTGCTCGAGATAGCGCGTTTCGTACTCACCCTCGGCGAGGCCCGCGAGCTCCGCAGCCGAGGCCAGCGCGTCGTCGAAGCTGCCGAGCCGGTCGACCAGATCGAGCTCCTGAGCCCGCGCGCCGATCCAGACTCGGCCACGGGCGACGGCATCGATCCCGTCGACGTCCTGCTCCCGGTGCTGCGCGACCTTGCCGATGAACTGCTGATAGCTGAACTCGATCGATTGCCGCAATACCTCCGCCATGTCGGGCCCGAGCGGTCGGCCCAGGTGGAGCTGGCCGGCGAGATTCGTCGTGCCCAGGCCGTCGAAGTGAACGCCGAGCCAATCCAACGCGCGCGAAACCGTCGGCAAGGTCGCGCCCACGCCGATCGATCCGGTGATCGTCGTCGGGCTCGCCCAGATCTCGTCGGCGCCCATGGAAATCCAGTAACCGCCGGAGGCGGCGACGCTGCTCATCGAGGCCACCAGAGGCCGGCCGCTCGCCTGAAAAACCTCGAGCTCACGCAAGATGAGCTCCGAGGCAAACGCGCTGCCGCCCGGGCTGTCGACGCGCAATACCAGCGCCTTGACGCGCTCGTCGTCGATGGCTTCCCTGATCAATGCCGCGGTCGAATCGCCGCCGACCGTCCCCGGAGGTTGTATGCCGTCCAGGATGGTGCCGGAGGCGACGAGCACGGCGATGCTGTCCGCGTCCCCGCCGCCGAGGTGGCCCGCGCGAATCGCGCGCAGGTAGTCGGCATCGCCGATCAGCGGATAGCCCGTGCCTTCCTCCTCCTCGGCCTCGTCGTCGCCGATCAGCGCCTTGATGCGCTCGTCGACGAGATCGCGCGTCAGCAACTCGTCGACCAGGCCGAGATCGACGGCGAGCCGAGCAGCGTCGCCGCCGGCCCCCGCCAGCAGCTCGGCGGCATTATCGGCGTAACGCTGCAGCGTGCTCGGCGCAAGCTCGCGCGCCGCGGTCACGTCCGCCTGATAGGCATCCCAGAGAGCAGCGAGATACTCGGCGGACGCTTCCCTGTCCTCCTCGGACATACCGTCTCTGGTGATCGGCTCGACAAACGATTTGTATTCGCCGACTCGCCAGACGTGAAAATCGACCATGAGGTTGTCGAGCGCCTCGCGATAATAGGGTTGAAAGCGGCCGTAGCCGTCGATGTATACGAACCCCATCGGGTGCATGAACACCTCATCCGCATGCGCGGCGAGGTAATACTGCGGCCTGGTGAAGCTGCCGCCGACGGCGACCACAGGCTTGGCGCTCTCCTTGAACAGCACGATCTCGTCGGCGAGGTCCTGAAGCTTGCTGAGCCCCGCACTGGTCAAGCCGTCGAGCTGCAGCACCAGAACCTTGACGCGATCGTCGTCTTTCGCGCCGCGAATCGCTTCGACGAGATCCTTGAGCGCCGTTTCTTGAATCGGCAGACCGCGCGCTTTGGCGAGCGCGCGTTCCAGCGGGTTCCCGGACAGCTGCTCGACGATATCGCCCTCGGGCGCAAGCACCAAGGCCCCTGCCGCCGGGATTCTCGGCACGTTGGGCGCGAGGCTCGCAAGCACCAACAGGAGCACGAACAACAACACCAACAGGTGCAAGACCTTGCGTGTGCCGTCCAGCACTCGCCAAAGCCACCCAAGACATTTCTTAAGCAATCCCACTCTCAGCCCTCCGAAGAAATCCCGATTCCGAGACAGCGCCCGCAAGTCGGGATGTCCGCTCAGCGCACCAGTATCAGCGACAAGGAAGGAATATAGGCGATCAAGAACACCGCAATCAGCAGCACTGCGAAGAAAGGCAGGGTCGCCCGATAGATCGAAGCGATACTGCGCTCGAATCTAAAGCTGGAGATGAACAAGTTCAGTCCTACCGGCGGCGTCAGGTAGCCGAGTTCCATGGTCGCAAGGAACAATATACCAAGATGTATCGGGT
>Ga0214471_10000826_pt1 | contig 25121 bp, 27 predicted proteins | sample RVTome_5_FD_207665 | JGI IMG/M metagenome (GOLD analysis project Ga0214471, IMG submission 207665) | Soil microbial communities from uranium-contaminated site in the Upper Colorado River Basin, Wyoming, United States - RVT142D155 | ecosystem: Environmental > Terrestrial > Soil > Contaminated >... | reverse complement strand
CGGTGGCCTGGACGAACTCGTCGGTCTCGCCGCGCGCGTAGGCATCTTCGAGCGCGCGGCTCGCCGAGTGCGCGCGGTATTCCGCCTTGCCCAGGGTCAGCAGGTCATAGGCCGCCTGGATGCGCGGCCAGCGATGGTCCCGGTCCATGGCGTAGTAGCGGCCGATGATCGAGGCGATGCGCCCGGCGCCGAGCTCTTGGAACTTCTGCTCCATCGCCCGGATAGACTGGCTGGCGCTTTGCGGCGGCGTGTCGCGCCCGTCCAGAAAGGCGTGCAGGCAGACCTCGCGGGCGCCGCGCTTGACCGCGAGCTCGGCCATGGCGTGGATGTGATCCTCGTGGCTGTGTACCCCGCCCGGCGACAGCAGCCCGAGGATATGCACCGCCTTGCCGTCGCGGACGGCCAGATCGACCGCGTCGGTCAGGGTCTTGTTGGCGAAGAACGCCCCCGAGCCGATCGCCCGGTTGATGCGGGTATATTCCTGGTAGACCACCCGCCCGGCGCCCAGATTGAGATGGCCGACCTCGGAATTGCCCATTTGATGCGAGGGCAGACCGACCGCCGCCTCCGAGGCGTGGATCAGCGTATGTGGGGAATTGCCCCAAAGATGGTCCCAGACGGGTTTTTTGGCACTGGCGATGGCGTTGAATTCAGGGTTTTCGCGATAGCCCCAACCATCCAGAACGATCAGGATCAAGGGCTTGGGGGATGACGGCATGCCTGTCTTAACCTGCGTGATTTATGGTCTTTTCAAATTCGCTAATATTGTATAATGTTTCTGGACCAATATCAGCCACGGAGGGGAGGCATGGCGGTAACCTGGGCATGTTCTGTGAGTGAAACGGCCACGAATAATCGATATGAGGCGAACCCGATGAGTGCTCCTGCCGAGAATGTTGTCCTGATTACCAACGAGGACGACATCTACAATGCGTCCCACTCGCTCAAGGCCATGGCGCACCCCTTGCGGCTCAAGATCCTGTGCCTGCTGGGCGCCACCAACGAGGTCAGCGTTCAGGACATCGTCGAGCAGGTGGGCACGTCGCAGAGCAATATCTCCCAACACCTCTCGATCCTGCGCGACAAGGGCATCCTGGCCTCGCGCAAGGACGCCAACAAAGTCTATTACCGCATCGCCGAGCCGCGCATTCTGCACCTGATCGGGGCGATGCGGGCGGCATTCTGCTCCAACTTCCCGAGCTGATGCCGGGACCGGGTGCGCCACCGGCCGGTACCGGGCCGGGGCGCGAGGCATGACGGCGACTTTCAGCCCACTTTCTTGTTTTCGGATTAACCCCACCATGCAGTTCGTTGTCAACAACTGGTATTTGTTCCTGGGTCTGATCGTGGTGCTGGCGCTGCTCGTGGCCGGGCCGCTGACGCGCTATCTTTATGGTATCCGGATGCTGCCCGTGAACGAGGCGGTGCGCCTCATCAACAGCGAGTCGGCGGTATTGATCGACGTGCGCGAGCCGAACGAATTCCGCAGCGGCCACATCCCCAATGCCGTCAACGTGCCGATGTCGGGGCTGGCCGCGCGCCTGCCGGAGATCGCCAAATACAAGGACAAGCCGATCGTGGTCAGCTGCCAGACCAGCCAGCGCTCGGCGCGCGCCGCCCTGATACTCAGGAAGCACGGCTTCGGCACCGCGCATGTCCTGGCCGGCGGCTTCCTTCGATGGCAGAGCGAGAACCTCCCGGTCAAAAAGTGAGGCGGGCATGGCACGGGTGAGGATGTACTGCACGCGTGTCTGCCCGTACTGCCAGATGGCGGCCCGGCTGCTCGAGAAGAAGGGCGTGGCCGTCGATTGCATTCCGGTCGACGAGCAGCCCGAGCAGCGCGCCGAGATGGTGCGCATCACCGGCCGCACCAGCGTGCCGCAGATCTTCGTCGGCGACACCCATGTCGGCGGTTACGCCGATCTGGCCGAGCTCGACCTGAGCGGCGAGCTGGACACCCTGCTGGCCGCGAGCTGAATCGCGCAAGCGCTGGCCCGCCCCGCCGGTTTCCCCCCGCGCCTCCCGTGGTTTAACATGCAAGCTTTCTGATGCCGAACAACCAAGGAATTAATCATGGCCGAGCCGACCCCCGCCCAGGGCCCGATGTTGAACCTGGAAAAGATCTATGTGAAGGACGTTTCGTATGAGGCGCCGAACGCGCCGCAGGTCTTTCTCGAGCAATCCGCCCCGCAGGTGGAGGTCCAGCTCAACATCGCGCACTCCGCCTTCAATGCCGCGCAGGGCATGCATGAAGTGGTATTGACCGTGACCGTGACGGCCAAGCTCACCGACAAGAACATGTTTCTGGTGGAACTGCAGCAGGCCGGGCTGTTCCGCCTGAACGGCGTGCCGGACAAGGAGCTGCCGCTGGTGCTCGAGATCGCCTGCCCGAACATCCTGCTGCCGTTCGCCCGCGAGGCGGTGAACGAGCTGGTCGGCAAGGGCGGTTTCCCGCAGCTGCTGATCAACCCGGTGAATTTCGAGATGCTGTATCAGCAGAAACAGGCCGCGCTCCAGCAGCGTCAGGCGAGCCACTGAGGCCGCCTGACGCAATGGATTTGAAACACCCAACGCAAAGGCGCGAAGAGAACGAAATAGAAAATTGTAGGCGGGGCTTCCAGCCCCGCCGGGGGTGGTGCCGCACTGTGGCCGGCGGGGCTGGAAGCCCCGCCTACAGTGGCGAATGTTTTCTTCGCGCCTTTGCGTCTTTGCGTTGGGTTTTTTGAGGCGACATGACGCAGGACAGGGATACGACGATCGCGGTCCTGGGCGCCGGTTCCTGGGGAACCGCGCTGGCGGTGCTGCTGGCGCGCAACGGCCACCGCACGCTGCTCTGGGGGCACGATGCCGCGCACATGGCGCGCCTCGCCCACGAGCGCGCCAACCGCGATTTTCTCCCCGACGTCGCTTTCCCCGAGAATCTGCACCTGCGCGAGGACCTCGCGGAACTGGCCGCCGAAGTCCGCCAGTTCCTGGTGGCGGTGCCGAGCCACGCCTTCCGCAGCGTGCTCGCGGCGCTGGCCGGGCGTTTGAGCGGCGACGCGCTGATCGCCTGGGCGACCAAGGGCATGGAGCACGGCACCGGCAAGCTGCTGAGCCAGGTGGCGGACGAGCTGCTCGGCGCGCGCGCGAGCGGCATCGTCTCGGGACCGACCTTCGCGCGCGAGGTCGCCCGCGGCCTGCCGACCGCCTTGACCGTCGCCGCGCGCGAGCTCGAGGTCGCCGAGCGCATCGCCGATTGGCTGCGCAACGACCGGGTGCGCCCCTATACCAGTCTCGACCGGGTCGGCGTCGAGATCGGCGGCGCGGTCAAGAATGTGCTGGCGATCGCCACCGGCATCAGCGATGGGCTCGGTTTCGGTGCCAACGCGCGCGCCGCGCTCATCACCCGCGGCCTGGCTGAGATGCGGCGCCTGGGCGAGGCGCTCGGCGGCCGCCCCGAAACCTTCATGGGCCTGGCTGGAATCGGCGACTTGGTGCTGACCTGCACCGACGACCAGTCGCGCAACCGCCGGGTCGGGCTGGCGCTCGGGCGCGGTGGCAGGCTCGCCGAAATCCTCGGCGAGCTCGGCCAGGTGGCGGAGGGCGTGGCGACCGCGCGCGAGGTGCGCACCCTGGCGGCGCGGGTCGCCGTCGAGATGCCGATCACCGAGCAGGTTTACAGGGTATTGTTCGAGGGCCTGCGCCCCGACGATGCCGTCGCGGCGCTGCTGAGCCGCGAGCCGAAGCAGGAGTAAATTCTAAGCCCCGCCCGCGAACCCCAGCTGCCGCCACGCCTCGTAGACCGCCACCGCCACCGCGTTCGACAGATTGAGACTGCGCACCCCGGGGCGCATCGGCAGCCGCAGCCGCCGGGTGTCCGGGACGGTGTCCAGCACCGCGGCCGGCAGGCCGCGGGTCTCGGCGCCGAACAGCAGCGCATCCCCCTGTGCATAGTCGATGGCCGTGTGCAGGCGCTGCGCCCGGGTCGTGAAGGCCAGCACCCGCGGCGGCGCGATCCGGGTCAGAAACCCGTCCAGGTCGGGGTAGGTCGCGACCTCGGCCCATTCGTGGTAGTCGAGGCCGGCGCGCTTGAGCTGCCGGTCGGTAAGTTGGAATCCCAGGGGCTCGATCAAATGCAGCCGGGCGCCGGTGTTGGCGCACAGCCGGATGATATTCCCGGTATTGGGCGGGATTTCGGGCTGGAACAGGACCACGTGCAGCGTGGGGAGCGGCGGGTTCATGCGCCCCGGCCGGTTTTGGCGCGGTTTTTGCAAATATCCAGCAATTGCCTAGTCTTTATCCAGAGTTAGCCGCCGAAGGCCGAGTCTAGCCCAAGGTGTCAACGCCAGCGAGGGCGAACCGATGTCCGTGACCCACATCAAGCCGAAGAAGCTGCGCATCGGCGACCTGTTGATCGAGCACAAGGTCATTTCCCAGGAGCAGCTCACCCAGGCGCTGGCCGACCAGAAGAAGAGCGGCCGCAAGCTCGGTCGCGTGCTGGTCGACAACGGCTATCTCACCGAGGAGCAATTGCTCGACTTCCTGGCCCGGCAGCTCGGCATCCCCTACATCGACCTCAAGCGCTACCCGCTCAAGCCCGAAACCGTGCGGCTGATCCCCGAGGTGCACGCGCGCCGCTTCCGGGTGCTGGGACTCGAGGACGCGCGCGACGGACTGCTGATCGGCATGGCCGACCCGACCGATCTGTTCGCCTACGACGAGCTGTCGCGGGTGCTGGGCCGGCCGCTGAAGCTGGCGGTGGTGAGCGAGACCGACCTGCTCAAGACCGTCGACATCATGTACCGCCGCACCGAGGAGATCAGCGGCCTCGCCCAGGAGCTCGACCAGGAGATGTCCGCCTACGACGTCGACCTCGGCCAGCTCGCCGCCGACGGGCTCACCGACGCGCCGGTGGTCAAGCTGATCCAGACCGTGTTCGAGGACGCCGTGCAGGTCAACGCCTCGGACATCCACTTCGAGCCGGACGAGCGCGAGCTGCGCATCCGTTTCCGCCAGGACGGCGTGCTACGCGTCCAGACCACCGCCGAGCGCCGCATCGCGAGCGCCGTGGTGTCGCGCCTGAAGCTCATGGCCGGGCTCGACATCTCCGAGAAGCGCCTGCCGCAGGACGGCCGCTTCAACGTGCGGGTGCGCGACCAGAGCGTCGACGTGCGCCTGTCGACCATGCCGGTGCAGTACGGCGAGTCGGCGGTGATGCGCCTGCTCAACCAGTCGGCCGGCGCGCTCGACCTCGAGCAGCTCGGCATGCCCGTGGACGCGCTGGCGCGCTTCCGCCGGATGATCCACAGCCCGCACGGCATGGTGCTGGTCACCGGCCCGACCGGCAGCGGCAAGACCACCACCCTGTACGGCGCGCTCAAGGAGCTCAACAAGCCGTCGGCCAAGGTGATCACCGTCGAGGACCCGATCGAGTACCGGCTGACGGGCATCAATCAGGTGCAGGTCAACACCAAGATCGATCTCAGCTTCGCGCGCGTGCTGCGCGCGGTGCTGCGCCAGGACCCGGACATCGTCCTGGTCGGCGAGATGCGCGACCAGGAGACCGCCGAGATCGGCCTGCGCGCCGCCATGACCGGCCACCTGGTGCTGTCCACGCTGCACACCAACGACGCGCTGTCCACGCCGGCGCGGCTGCTGGACATGGGAGCGGCTCCGTTCCTGCTGGCCGCGTCGCTGCGCGGCATCGTCTCCCAGCGCCTGGTGCGCAAGATCTGCGAGAGCTGCGCCACGCCGCACGAGCTCGACGCGCCGATGCGCGCGGTGGCGCAGGCCGAGCTCGGCAACCTCGACGGCATCGTGTTCAAGCGCGGCCGCGGCTGCACCTATTGCAACAACTCCGGCTACCAGGGGCGTATCGGCGTCTACGAGCTGGTCGAGATGGACGAGGCCACCCTGAACGCCCTGCACCGCGGCGATCCGATCGCCTTCGGCGAGGCGGTGCGCCGCCAGCCGGGCTACGTGAGCCTCAAGCGCGGCGTGCTGGACCTGGCGGTGCGCGGCATCACCACCATGGACCAGGTGATGCGCGTGACCTTCGGGCTGGAGGACTGAGGTGGCGATCTACCAGTACAGCGGGCGCAACCGGCGCGGCGAGGCGGTGCGCGGCAGCATCGAGGCGGCCAGCGCCGACGCGGTCGCCGGCCAGCTGTTCAACAACGGCATCACGCCGGTCGATATCAACGAGGCCGACGTCGCGCACGACGTGTTCGCCGGCCTCAAGGCGATGCGCTGGCAGCTCGGCGAGGGCAAGGTCACGCTGGTCGACCAGATCTTCTTCTGCCGGCAGATGTACACCCTGCTCAAGGCCGGCGTGCCGATCATGCAGTCGCTGCGCGGCCTGCGCGACACCACCCAGAACCCGGCGCTGGCCAACATCATCGCCAGCATCAGCGAGGCGCTCGACGCCGGCATGGACCTGACCGCCGCGACGCGCCGCCACCCCAAGATGTTCTCGCCGATGTTCGTCGCCATGGTGCAGGTCGGCGAGACCACCGGCAGCCTGCCGGAGGTGTTCCTGCAGCTCGCGCAGTACCTGGAGCGCGAGAAGGATACGCGCGAGCGCATCAAGCAGGCGTTGCGCTACCCGATCTTCGTGCTGGTCGCGATCGGCATCGCCATGGTGATCATCAATCTGTTCGTGATCCCGGCCTTCGCCAAGATCTTCTCCAGCTTCAAGGCCGAACTGCCCTGGGCCACCCAGGTCCTGATCGCGACCTCGAACTTCACGGTGAATTACTGGTACCTGCTGCTGTTCGCGGCCCTGCTCGCCTACGTCGGCATACGCCTGTACGTGAACAGCCCCGACGGCCACTACCAGTGGGACCGCCTCAAGCTCGGCCTGCCGATCGTCGGCAAGACCATCCTGCGCGCCACGCTCGGGCGCTTCGCGCGCTCGCTGTCGCTGATCCTGCGCGCCGGCGTGCCGGTGGTGCAGGGCATGGGCGTGGTCGGGCGCGCGGTGGCCAATGACTACGTCGGCGAGCGCATCTTCCAGATGCGCGACGGCATGGAGCGCGGCGAGACCGTGACCCGCACCGCCACCGCCACCGGGCTGTTTCCGCCGCTGGTGGTGCAGATGATCTCGGTCGGCGAGGAGTCCGGGTCGCTGGTCGATCTCCTGTCCGAGGTCGCGGACTACTACGAGCGCGAGGTCGACTACGACCTCAAGAACCTGGGTTCGGCGATCGAGCCGGTCATGATCGTCATTATCGGCGCCATGGTGCTGGTCCTGGCCCTCGGCGTGTTCATGCCGATGTGGGACCTGGCGAGCGCCGCGCGCGGCGGCGGCTGATGCCCCCGGCGCGTGCCGCGCATCTCGAAACTGGCGGAAGCGCCGGGCGTATCCTATTGTCACCCATGAGTTTTGGGCTTCGACGTCCCACGGCGGGGGTGCCGGCCAGGGCGCACCGGATTGCCGATCCGCGTCACAGCGGATTCTCCATGCTCGAGCTGGTGGCGGTCATCGCCATCATCGCGACCCTGTTCGCCGTGGCCTTTGGCCGGTTGTGGGCCTTGCAGGTGGAGGCCGAGCGGACCGCGATTGAGCAGGTGGCCGGGGCGCTGCGCAGTGCGATTGGCATAAAGGTTGCAGAACACTATGTGAACGGCGATTTCACCGGTGTCCGGTCCCTGGAGGGCAGCAATCCCATGGACCGCCTGGCCGAGGTGCCCCACAACTACCTGGGGGCCTTGAGCGGGGTGGACCCGGCGACGGTCCCGCCCGGGCATTGGTACTTCGATGTCCCGAGCCGGACCCTGGTGTACCGGGTGAAGAACGCGGACTACTTCCGCAGCGACCTCGGCGCACCGGCCCGCATCCGCTTCACGCTGCGGGTGCTGTACGGACAGAGTGTCATCGGGCCGGCGGGAAGTCAGCCGCCGCCCATCGAAGGGGCGCAGTTGGCCGCGGTCGAGCCGTATGCCTGGATCGACGCCGGCCACGAGCGCTGGGTTCACTGAAAGATTTCGACGTACGAGGAGCGGAACGATGAATGCAAGACAGAAGGGCTTCACGCTGATCGAACTGGTGATCGTGGTGGTGATCCTGGCGCTGCTGGCGGCGGTCGCGCTGCCGCGCTACATCAACATCACGACCCAGGCGCGCGTCGCCAGCGTCAACGGCGTGGCCGGCGGCCTGCGCTCGGCGGTGGCGGTCACCCAGGCGGCCTACTTCGCCGCCGGCAACATGACCGCGACCACGGTCGCGATGATCGGCGGCACGGTGGACGTGAACGCCGGCACCGGCATCCCGCTGGCCACGGCCGCGGGCATCGGCACGGCCATGCAGGCCGGCAACCCGGCCCAGCCCTTCGACGGTTACACGACGGCCTACGGCGCCACCGCGACCTTCCGCGCCACGCCGCCGAATCTCGCGACCTGCCAGGCCGAGTACAACGGCACGACCGGCGCGGTGACCACCGACGTGAGCGGATGCTGATCGGTTTGCAACGAACGAATGATTTCGGTGTAGCGGTACCACTAACTCAACGCAACAAAGCAGGAGAATTGCAATGAAGACGCAGCAGGCGGGTTTTACCTTGATTGAGCTGGTTCTGGTGATCGTGATCCTGGGCATCCTGGCGGTGACGGCGCTGCCGCGCTTCGCCAGCGTCGAGGACTCGGCGCGCCGCGGCGCGTTCATGGGCGCGATCGGCGCCATGTCCTCGGCCGTGTCCGTGGCCAAGGCGGTGAACCGCACCGGCACCCCGACGGTCGCCCAGGTGAACTTGGAGTTCGACGGTGCCGGCGACTTCACCGCGGCGGCGGGCGCCTGCGGCGGCGCGACGACCATTATCGACGCGACGGCCGGCACCGACATCAGTCTGACGGCGGACTTCGGTTCGGCCACCCAGTACTGTGTCTCTCTCGGCTACGCCGCCGGCGTGCTGACCAAGCCGACGCTGTAATCGTCGAACCGCCCGGGCGCGCGAGCGCAAGCTTCCGTCCGGGCAAGCGCCTGCTGTGAAGGAAGCGCCCGCTCCGGAGTCTCCGGAGCGGGCATTCCGACCTCTCCCTTCGTTCCGCCCGGGCAGTCAGGAAACCGGTATGTCACCCATCGCGACCCGACCGCTTGGATTCACCCGGTGCCGGGGCTTCACCCTGCTGGAGCTCGTCGCGGTGATCCTGTTGTTGTCGATCCTCTCGGTCAGCGTCGCGGTGCGCTTCCAGTCGCGCGACGAGTATTCCGCCACCACCCAGGCCGATCTGCTCGCCCAGCATGTGCGCCATGTGCAGACGCTGGCCATGAGCTGGGGGGTGTCGCTGCGCATCAACGTCTCCGCCGGCGGGACGGCCTACACCGTGAGCTGCCTCACCGCGCTCGGCGCCGCGCCGTGCACGGCGGTCGGCGACGTGGTCACCGATCCCGAGTCCGGCCAGGCCTTCACCGTCACGCTCGAGAACGGCGTGACCCTGGCGCCGGCCGGCTCCAACACCGATTTCGACAGCCTCGGCCGCCCGGTGAGCGGCGGCGTTCTGGTCTCCGCCGTACCGGCGCGCAGCTTCACGCTGACGCGCGCCGCGCGCACGGCGACCGTGACCGTGCAGCCGATCGGCGGCTTCGTCGCCGCGAGCTACTGACATGCGCCGCGCCGCGATCAAGGGTTTCACGCTGATCGAGCTGGTGCTGGTGATCGTCGTCGTCAGCGTCGGCATGCTGACGCTGCTCGGGCTGTACGGCCAGGTGGCCGGCAAGCTCGGCACCAACGAGGACATCCAGATCGCCACCCAGCTCGCCCAGGAGTGCAGTGAGCATATCCTGGCGACGCGCCGCAACCTCGGCTTCACCGCCCCGACCCTGACCAATGCCATCTGCAACGGCCTGCCGGCGGTGCCGGCCGGCTTCACGCGCGGTGTCACGATCGGCGCGAATTATGTCGGCGGCCTGGCCACCGCCTGCCCGAACGGCGCGACCTGCCGGGACGTCAGCGTGACGATCTCCCAGGGCCTGGCGACGCGCGCCCAGGTCGTGTTCCTGCTGGTGCAATACTGACATGCGCGCGCGGGCGACGAGCAGCCGGGGATTCAGCCTGATCGAGATGGTCGCGGCCATCGTCGTGCTGGGCATCCTGGTGGCGGCGGCCGCGCCGATGCTGGTCAACGGCCTGCGCGCCTACGACGCGACCAGCGCCAGCCTCGTCACCCTCGGCAAGCTGCGCTACGCCACCGAGCGGCTGGCGCGCGAGCTGCGCGAGGTCGACCACACCGGCGCGAACTACAGCCTCAACATGAGCCTGATCAACCCGCAGTTCACCAAGGCCGACGGCGTGACGGTGACGGTGAACCAGGCCCTGCCGAACGTGACCCTGGCCTACAGCGCGCCGCCGGTGGCGCCGGCGCCGCTGCTGGTCGACCAGGTGAGCGCCTTGGGCTTCGCGTACTTCGATCAGGACAACAACGCGACGGCCAGCAACGTGAACGTGCGCTATGTGCAGATCACGCTGTCGCTCGTCCAGGGCGCCGGCACCTATACGCAGCGCACGCGCGTCGCCTTGAGGAACAAGCCATGATGCCAAGTCCGCGTCGCGATCGCCGTGCCGGCGGCCGCCAGGCCGGAATGTCGACGGTCATCGTCGTCGTCGTGCTGCTGCTGATCGTGCTGGCCGGCCTGTTGGCGGCGCTGCGCCGCTCGGGCGCCGATTTCATCGACACCGCGCTCAACAACGACGCGGTCGAGGCGCTGTTCCTGGCCGAGAGCGGCGTGGCGCGCGCCGGCGCGCGGCTCGGCGGCGTCGGTTGCGCGGGACTGGCGCCTGACGGGCCGGTGAACCTGGGCCGCGGCAGCTTCACCCTGGTCGCGGCCGCGACCGTGGGCGGCGAATGCCGGGTGCGGGTGGCGGGGCGCGTCGGCAGCGTCACGCGCACCATCGAGGCGGATTTCACCAGCGGGTTCGCCGAGCATTTTCCGACCCCGCCACCGCCGCTGATCCCGCCGCCGACGCCGACTGGCTGGACGGCGACGGAATCCAATGGCGCTGGATTCGGAGGCTGGGACAACGTGATCTACGGTAATGCGCCCGGATCGACCCCGTTGACCGGGAGCGTCTATGTCACCAGCGACCCTAACGGCGACAACGACCGCTATCGTTATCGCATCGAGCGCTCGCTCGGTGCCGGGTCCTTCGTCGCCGCCGCCGGCATGCCGATCGCGCTTGATTTCCTCTGGCGCAAGACCAACGACAACCCGGCCGGAACGCGTCCGCACTTGATTCAAATCAGCGTGCGCAGCAGCAGCGGAGGCCCGACGCAAGTGTTGTGGTCGAACGATACGCGAGTCACCGCTCCGTGGACGCAAGTCAGCATAGCGCCCCTTCCGGTCGGCGGACTGGTCGGCCGTACGGTCGATACCCTCGAAATCTTCTTCGACCTGCGCGAGAACAACGTGGGTCCCAACCCGGACTACCAGGTCGAGGCCGGCGTGGATTTCATCACCTTCGGCGGCAGCACCGCGATCCGGGACTGGCATGAAGTCGTCAACTGACCGGCGCGCGCCCACTCCGCTGCGCCATCAACGCGGCATCGCCACCGTCCTGGTGGCGATCGTCCTGCTCCTGCTGGTTTCAACCGGTCTGCTGACCGCTTTGAGCCTGTCGGGATCGAGCATCGTCGGCGCCGCGGTCCAGAACGACGCCATCGAGGCGCTGTTCCTGGCCGAGAGCGCCGTCGAGCGCGCAGCCCGACGGTATGCCAACGGTACCGCCTGCGACGCGTCGTTGGCCGAGACCGTCGGTAACCCGTTCGGCGGCGGCGCGACGACCTCCTTCGCCGTCCTCGCGACCCCGGTGCCCGCCGTGGTATTCGGCGACTGCCGCCTGCGCGCGCGCGGCGTGCTCGGCAACGCGGTGCGCACCGTCGAAGTCGATCTGCGGCCGGGCGGCGTGCCGCTGTTCAGCGAGCACTTCAACGGGATCGCCGGCTGGACGCAGGTGCTGAGCTCGGCGCAGGGCACCAGCGATTACCATAGCGCTGCGAATTGTCCGATCGGCGTCTGCAGCAATACCGTCTCCGGCACCGGCGCGCTGCGCGCCCAGACCACCCCGGCGGGGAACAATCAGCGTCTCACGGGTTACCGATGGTTCACGTTGCCGACACCCATCACGACCGGCAGCGGCCTCACCGTCAATACCTTTCTGGGCTATGTGAAACATTCGGCCAATGGCAATCCGCGCGATGCCGAGCTACGGGTGCTGCTGGAAGAGGCGGGCGGGGCGACGATCGCGGTCTGGAGCGACCCGTCGCCGGGTGTGGCACCCGCCTGCGGCTCGACCGCGCCGCCGCTTGCCAGTTGCTGGCAGGGCGGTACCCAGACGGTGGCCTTGCCGGCGTCGCGGACTTATACCCGCATCCGGCTCTACTTCGATCTCAACGAACGCGGCGCCAACCAGGTGATGGCCTGGATGGATGCCGTGGAGATTTCCGGTGCCGGCGGCAGCGTCTCCGTGGTGCGGTGGACGGAACCTTGAGGGTTCGGCCAGGTTGCCGGGGTACCCGCAGCACCCGGCGTGCGAGGCAAATTCGACTCGGCGGGATTCCCGAAAATTCATTGACAACAGCAGGTTGCTTTGTGAATCTTCTGCTACTCTTGAATAAAAACACCCTGCCGGTTGATTCCCGGGGCAGGTTAATCGAGCGGGTCGGACAGGTCCGGGGCCGGCCCGCGCGAGGAGAGCTCCCCTGTTGAGGTTCTGGAAAAAGGCATCCAAGCCGAACGGGCTGACCGCCATCGGGCTCGGGTCCCAAGGGGTCAGCATGGTGCGCGTCGCCGCCGACGGCGCGCGGCCGCGTATCGTGGACTGGGACTTCCGCCCGGCGGAGGCCGGGCGGTCGGCGGCCCAGCTCGTCGCCGGCCTGGTCGGCGACCACCAGCTCAAGCAGGCGCGCTGCACCACGTTTCTCAACGGCGGCGACTACCAGCTGCTGCTCACCGAGGCGCCGGACGTGCAGCCCGAGGAGCTGCGCGCCGCGGTGCGCTGGCGCATCAAGGACCTGATCGGCTTCCACATCAACGACGCCTCGCTCGACGTCTTCGACCTGCCGGGCGAGGCCGCGCCGGGACGCGCGCGCGAGATGTACGTGGTGGCGGCGCGCAACCCGGCCATCCAGGAGCGCGTCGACCTGCTCGACGCCGCCGGCGTGGATCTGCAGGTCATCGACATCCCCGAGCTCGCCCAGCGCAACGTCGCGGCGCTGCTGCCCGAGGACGCCGAGGGCGTGGCGCTGCTGGCGCTCAAGGCCGCCTCCGGCATGCTGACGCTGACGCGTAACGGCGACCTGTATCTCAGCCGCTCGATCGGCGTCGGCGCCGACGGCCTGGCGCAGGAGGCCGAACGCCTCGCGGTCGTGGACCAGATCGTCCTGGAGATCCAGCGCTCGCTGGATTACTTCGAAAGCCACTTCCGCAGCGCGCCGATCCGCCACCTGGTGCTGGCGCCGATGACGGTCGAGGTGCCGGGGCTGCTCGATCATCTGCGCGGCAATCTCAATCTTCTGGTCTCGCCTCTCGATGTGAACACCCTGGTCGACGCGCAGCAGCCGCTGCCGGCGGAGTTCCAGGCGCGCTGCCTGACCACCATCGGCGCCGCGCTGCGCCGCGAGGCGAAGGCCTTATGAGGCAGCAGGTCAACCTCTATCACCCGATCTTCCGCCGCCAGGAGAAGAAATTCTCGGCCCGGACGATGTTGCAGGCCGGCGTGGCGGTGCTGGCCGGCATTCTGCTGATGTATCTCTATGCCTGGTGGCAGGTCGGCGCCTTGCAGCGCCAGGCCGCCCAGGTCGACCGCGACCTGGCCGCCGCCAACCAGCGCCTCGCGGCGTTCAGCGCGCGCGTCGCGAACCAGGAGGTCGACCCGCAGCGCCAGCGCGAGATCGATCGTCTCGAGCAGCGCATCGCGGCGCTCGAGCGCATCCGCGCGGTCGCCGGCCGCGACCTGTTCCACGGCGCCGCCGGTTACTCGGATTACTTCATCGCGCTCGCCCGCCAGCGCCTGCCGGACCTGTGGCTGACCGGCTTCACCATCGAGGGCGCCGGCGAGCAGCTCACCCTGGAAGGGCGCAGCCGGGTGCCGGAGCGCGTCCCCGAGTATCTGCAGAAACTGTCCGGCGAGAAGCTGCTGGCCGGCACCGAGTTCGAGGTCTTCCAGATGCTGCGACCGCTCGACGATCAGCGCAAGCAGCGCCTGCCCTATGTCGAATTCGTGCTCAAGTCCGGGGTACCGCGCGGGGCGCGGCCATGAAGCAGGATTTCCGTGCCCAACTGAAGATCCTCGTGGCGCGCATCGATGCGCTGTCGCTGCGCGAGCGGGCGATCATCTTTGCGACCTTGCTGGCGACGCTGTTCCTGATCGCCGACAACCTGGTCTTCCCCGGCCTGCGTGCCGAGCAGCAGCGCCTGAGCGGCGAGGTGCAGGCCAAGCTCGAGCAGATGCGTGCCATCAACGTGCGGCTCGAAGGCCTGGTGGCCGAGAACTCCGAGGATCCGGTCGCGGCCCATCAGCGGCGGGTCGCCGAGCTCAAGGCGCGGCTGGCCACCGTCGAAGGGCCCACCGCCGAGCTGGTGCGCGGCCTGGTAAGCCCGCAGGAGATGCCGCGCCTGGTCCAGCAGATGCTGGCGCGCAACCGTGCCTTGCAGGTGATCAAGGTCGAGAACCTGCCGGCCGAGCCCTTGAACGGCGCGCCGGCGGACGGCGGCGCGGCGGCCCAGGCGACGGTCTATCAGCACGGCATGCGCATCGAGGTCCGCGGCCAGTACCTGGACATGGTGCGCTACCTGCAGGCCCTGGAACGCCTGCCGGTGAAGGTGTTGTGGGGCCGGGTGCGGCTGGAGAGCGACGACTATCCCGCCTCGACGCTGAGCCTGCTGATCTATACCCTGAGCCTGGACAAGGCCTGGATCGGGGTCTAGGCCGGGCTGGCACGATAATTGAACATAGGTAGATATGCGAAATCCGACGCTCATGCTGCTCGTCTGTCTCGCCGCCCCGGCGCTGGCGAACGATCCGCTCGCCGGCCTCGGCGATCCGACCCGCCCGTTCGGCGGCGGCGCCGCGCCGGTGCGCAGCGCCGGCCCGGTGCTGCAGTCGACGATGGTTTCGGAGCACGGCGCCAGCGCCGTGATCAGCGGACAGACGGTATCCGTCGGCGCGCGCGTGGCCGGCGGCGAGGTGGTCGCGATCCGGCCCTACGAGGTGGTGATACGCCGCGGCGGGCGGGACCAGACGCTGCGCATGGTGCCCAGGCTCTCCAAGGAGCGGGGAACAACCGAGGTGGTGGTCGAATGAACACACACGCTGATCGGCATCCGTCACGCGCGGGCTTATGCCTGCTGGCGGGGCTGCTCGTGGCCGGCTGCCAGGCCAATCCCTATGTCTGGGACAAGTCGGTGGGCAAGAGCATCGACCGCGAGCTGGCCAAGGACGCCAAGGCCGCCCAGGCCGCGGCCGCGCCGCCGCCCGAGATCGCCCAGGCGTTGCTGCCGCCGATCGAGATCCGGCTCCCGGAGGGCGGCACCGCGCCGCTCGACGCGCGCTTCGAGCTGTCGGTGAGCAACGCCCCGGCGCGCCAGGTGTTCATGGGCCTGGTCGAGAACACGCCCTACAGCATGGTCGTGCATCCCGAGGTCGGGGGCACGGTCACGCTGCACCTGAAGGACGTCACGGTCGCCGAGGCGATGGAGGCGATCCGCCAGGTCTACGGTTACGAATACCGGCGCGACGGCAACCGCTTCTTCGTGCTCGGGCGCGGCATGCAGACGCGCATCTTCCCGGTCAACTATCTCAACTTCAACCGCAAGGGCAAGTCCGACACGCGCGTGACCTCGGGCGAGCTCACCCAGGCCGGCAACACCGGCGCTACCGGCGCCGCGTCGGGCAGCGGCCAGTCCGGTGGTGCCCAGGGCGCCTCGCGACTGTCGAGCATCCAGGTCGAGACCAGTTCGCAGGCGGATTTCTGGCGCGACCTGGGCGAGTCGCTGGCGGCGCTCATCGGCACCGGCAACGGCCGCCAGGTGGTGGTCAATCCGCAGAGCGGCGTGGCCATCGTGCGCGCCCTGCCCGACGAGCTGCGCGTGGTCGAGGACTTCCTCGGACTGACCCATGCGACCATCAACCGCCAGGTGATCCTCGAGGCCAAGATCATCAGTGTCGAGCTCAATGACAGCTTCCAGACCGGCATCAACTGGGCGGCGCTGCAGGGCTCGTCGGTGATCGGCATGGCCGGCGGCGGCACGGCGATCAGCCAGGGTAACGCGCTGGTGTCCAACCTGAGCCCGACCGGCACGCCGCCCGGCAACTACACCGGCATTCTCGATCCGGGCAACCACAGCCCCATCAGCGGCACGGCCACCTCGGCCTTCGGCGGCGTGTTCAGCGTCGCCAGCAAGTCGACCGACTTCGCCTCCTTCATCGAGCTGCTCAAAGGCCAGGGCAACGTGCGGGTGCTGTCGAGCCCGCGGGTCTCGACCATCAACAACCAGAAGGCGGTCATCAAGATCGGCGGCGACGAATTCTTCATCACCGGCGTCACCAGCAACGTCACCACCTCGGGCCTGAGCACCACGCCCTCGACCGAGGTGCTGCTCACGCCGTTCTTCTCCGGCATCGCCCTGGACGTGACGCCGCAGATCGACCAGCACAGCAACCTGATCCTGCATATCCACCCGGCGGTCAGCGAGGTGACCCAGCGCGACAAGTCCTTCCTGCTCGACGGCCGCCAGTCCAGCCTGCCGCTCGCGGTCAGCAGCATCCAGGAGTCGGACAACGTGGTGCGCGCGGCCAGCGGCCAGATCATCGTCATCGGCGGCCTCATGAAGGAGGCCAGCAGCGACGAGGACGCCGGCATCCCGCTGCTCGGCGATCTGCCGATCATCGGCAACCTGTTCAAGCACCGGCGCGTGACGCGCGTCAAGAACGAGCTCGTGATACTCTTGAAGCCGACGCTCGTGGATTCCGCCCAGGTGTGGGGCGCGTCCATCGAGGAATCCCAGGAGCGCATGAACAAGCTCAAGCGCTAGGCAAGTTTTGAGTGTTCCCTCTCCCCCGCATCCGCGGGGGAGAGGGCTAGGGTGAGGGGGTCGTGCTGCTTCGGCCCTCACCCTGTCCCTCTCCCGGAGGGAGAGGGGACCCATCGTGATGGGTTCGAGCCGTATCGAGGTTCCAATATGCAGGACAGTCTCGCCAGGCATGACAGACGGACCTCCGGCGCGCCGGCGCGCCGGGCGGGAGGTGGCTGATGTACACCGAGCACTACGGTCTCGCGCAGCTGCCGTTCACGATCTCCCCCGACACCCATTTCCTCTACGCGCACCCGAGCTACCTCGACGCGCTCAACACCCTGGTCGTGGCGGTGCGCAGCGGCGAGGGCTTCATCAAGGTGGTCGGCGAGGTCGGCACCGGCAAGACCCTGCTGTGCCGCAAGCTGCTGAACGTGCTGGAGGGCGAGGGCTATGTCACCGCCTACGTCCCCAATCCCTATCTCGAGCCCATGACCCTGCTGCTGGCGGTCGCCGACGAGCTCGGCGTGGCCTACGAGGCGAACTGCAACCAGCACCAGCTGCTCAAGCTGTTGACCGGATTTCTGATCGAGGCGCACCGCGAGCACAAGCACGTGGTGCTGTGCCTGGACGAGGCCCAGGCGATGCCGGTCGAGACGCTCGAGACGCTGCGCCTGCTCAGCAACCTCGAAACCGAGCAGAGCAAGCTGCTGCAGGTCGTGCTGTTCGGCCAGCCGGAGCTGGACGTCAAGCTCGACGATCCGGCGATCCGCCAGCTCAAGCAGCGCATCGCCTTCTCCTGCAACTTGAAGCCGATCAGCAACGACGACGTCGAGCGCTACGTCGCCTTCCGCCTGGAGGTCGCCGGCTACCACGGCCCGCGGCTGTTCGCGCGCGAGGCGGTGCGGCTGCTGCACCGCGCCAGCCGCGGCGTGCCGCGGCTCATCAACATCCTCGCGCACAAGGCGATGATGGCCGGCTACGGCGAGGGCGCGCGCTACATCACCGACCGCTACGTGAAGCTCGCGATCGCCGATACCGAATCGACCCGCGCGCGCCTGAAGCTGCGCCGCGCGCGGCTGCTCAAGCTCGCCGGCGCGGCGGTCGCGGCCACCATGCTGTCGGCCGGCGCCCTGGTCTGGGGACACTGGCTGTGAGCCTGATCAACAAGATGCTCAAGGACCTGGAGACGCGCGCGCCGCGCGCCGCCGGCCGCGCCACGGTCAAGCCGATCTTCTCCGATTTGCAACCGGCCGAGGCGCGCGCCGGCGCGCGCCCGCGCGGCCCGATGCTCGGCATCGCCGCCGTGCTGGTGCTGGCCGCCGCCGCGGTCCTGTGGTGGTTGTGGCCGGCCGCGCCGCTGGTGACGGCGGTGGCGGTGCATCCGGTGCCGCCCGCGCCGCCGCCGGTGGCCCCGGCGGTCGAACCGGCGCCACCGCCGGCGGCGGTACCCGCGCCGCCGATCGCGTCCCCGCCGCCGGTGGCAAGTCGCGGCGAACCGGCACCGGCAAAACCGCGGGTGTCCAGGCCGCGGCCGCCCGCCGCGCCGCCGGCCAAGACTGCGGAGGCCGATGGCGCGCGCGAGGTCGCCGCGGGGCGCATCGAAAAGACTCCGGTTCCGTTGAGCGCCGCCGACCAGGCCGAGAACGCTTACCGCGAGGCGCTGCGCCTGCTCGGCGAGCGCCGCCGCGGCGAGGCCGAAGCGGCGCTGGTCCGCGCCCTGGCCGCGGACACGCGCCACGACAAGGCGCGCGAGCTGCTGGTCGGGATCATGCTCGAGCAGGGTCGCGGCGCCGAGGCGCGGGCCGTGCTGGAGGAGGGTGTGGCGGCGAATCCGGAGCGCTCGATGTCGTATCGATACCTGGCGCGGCTGCAGGTCGAGCGCGGCGCCGAGGCCGAGGCGCTTGCGCTGCTGGAAGGCGCGCCGGCCGGCGTGCGCCAGGATCCCGAGGTGGCGGCGCTGCTCGCCGCCGTCTATCAGCGCGGCGGCCGGCATGCCGACGCGATCCAGGCCTTCCGAAGCGCGCTCGGCGCGCGCCCGCGCGAAGGCCGCTGGTGGGTGGGCCTGGCGATCTCGTGCGAGGCCGAGCAGCAATGGGCCGCGGCGCGCGACGCCTACGAACGCGCCGGCGCCGCCAGTCTCGATCCGCGCCTGCGCGAGTACAGCGAGCAGCGCCTTGCGGCGCTCAAGAACCGTTAAAGGGGTCGGAGTGATTTATTTTTGAGCAATTCGTGAGCTGCGAGTTGCGAGAAGCGCCTCGATAGCGGATTGCTCAAAAATAAATCACTCCGACCCCTTTAGAAGTTCTTCCCGAGCAGCAGATAAAACGCATCGCGCCCGCCCTCGGAGTAACCGTAGGCGAGATACAGCGGCCCGAGCACGCTGTCGACGCCGGTGAACACGCTGCCGCCCTTGTGCAGGTCGTCAAGGCGCATGCGCTCGCGCCGTTCCCAGACATTGCCGGCCTCGAGCGAGCCGCCGACGAACACGCGGCTGCCGGTGCCCGGCATGCGGCCGGTCTGGTAGTAGTACATCAACCGCGCGAGGCCGAGGTGCTGCCCCTGGAGCTGGCCGGTGAGATAACCGGACAGCTCCAGGAATCCGCCGAGCTCGAAGCTGTCGTAGAACGGCAGTTCGGTGCCGAGCGCGGAGCCGAGGCGCAGCCCGGCGAGCAGCGTGTGGCGGCCGCGCGTGCCGGCGGTCAGCCAGTCGACCAGCAGCTTGTCGTAGGTCGCGTCGGCGCCGAGGTCGTCGCGCGCCAGGTACAGGCGCGTCAACAGTGCGTGACCGTGACGCGGGAAGTTTACGTTGTCGAGTTTGTCGTAGACCAAGTTCGCGACATAGGCGCCTTGCTGGATGTTGTACGACGGCAGGGTGGCGGCGCCGATGCGCGGCGCGGCCTCGACACGGTCGCGCACGATGCCGAGCCGAAGCTCGCCGCCCCGCAGGAACTGCGCGCCGACGTCGAGGCCGGCGCCGGCGCGCTTGCTGCGGTACTGGGCGACGCGGCGATCGTCCTCGTAGACGTCGCGGATGTCCTGCCGGTATTGAAAGCGCGGCGCGACGAAGAAGCGCCCGGCGTAATCGAGCGGCTGGTAAAGCTCGGTGAGGAAGCGCCGCTCGTGGCCGATGCCGAGCTCGTTCTTCCACTCGCCGCCGAGCCTGTTGAGCGCGGTGAGCGTGAAGTCGGTCAGCAGGTTGAAGCGGCTGTCGCCCTCGAAGTCGTCGACCAGGCTGAGCCCGAAGCGCAGATAATTCGGCCCCCAGGACTTGGCGCGCGTCTGGATCTCGAGATCCTTTTCCGAGCCGTCGCCGATCAGGCGATAATCGACGCGCTCGAAGTCGCCCAGGTCGTAGATGCGCGTGAGATCGTCCTCCAGCGCGGCCAGATCCAGCGGCCGGCCGGCCTCGGTGCGCAGGCGCGCCAGCACGCGCTTGCGCGCCACCCGCTCCGGTCGCGCGATGCCGACCCGGTTCAGATGGATCGGCCGGCCGGGTTCCACGCGCTGGCGCGCGCGCCAGGCGGCGTATTCCGCTTCCGACACGCTCAATGCGCGCAGGCGCTCGCCGTGCAGGCGCGCGGTCTGTTCGCCGAGCTCGATGATGTCGGCCGCGCGCACGAAGTCGGCCACCGAGACGCCGGGCAGCGGCGGCTCGATCAGCAGGTCGCGCGCCGTCAGGCGCTGGAGCTGCTCGGCGGTGTTCTTGCGCGTCAGGAACGACAGCGTCTGCGAGGAGATGTCGAACAGCGTGCCGAGCCCGTCGCGCGTGTGCGGCGGCGTGCCGATGTTGACCGCGATCACGACGTCGGCGCCCAGGGCGCGCACGATGTCGATCGGCAACTGGCTGGACATGCCGCCGTCGACCAGCAGCCGCCCGTCGATCTCGACCGGCGTGAAGATGCCCGGCACCGCCATGCTGGCGCGCAGCGCGTCGGCCAGCTCGCCGCCGCCGAGGATCACGGCCTCGCCGGTCTCGAGGTCGGTGGCGACCGCGCGAAACGGGATCGGCAGCCGGTCGAAGTCGGTGATGCCCGCGGAACGCAGCGTCACGCCGCGCAGGTAGAAATTCAGGTTGTGGCCGGCGATCAGCCCCTGCGACAGCGCGATGTGAAAATCGCGCACGCCGAGCTCGAGCTCGAACAGGTCGGTGCGGTCTTTCTCCTTGAGGCGGTAGGACAGCCGCTCGCGCGACGGCCGGTCGCTCAGCACCGCGTCCCAGTCGAGATGGATCAGGCTCTGGGCCATCTCCTCGGGCGACAGCCCGGCGGCGTAGAAGCCGCCCATGATTCCGCCGGCCGAGGTGCCGGCGATGACGTCGACCGGCACGCGCAGCTCCTCCAGCACCTTGAGCACCCCGATATGCGCCGCCCCGCGCGCCCCGCCGCCGCTCAAGGCCAGGCCGATCTTCGGCCGTGCCGGCGCCTCGGCGCGGCGCTCGCCGGCGGTCGCGGTCGCGTCGGTGGCCGCAGCGAGCGCCGGCAGCAGGCCGATCGCGAGCAGCAACGCGGCGGGGAGAATGCGCGGGTTCACTGAGGCACGATACCTCAAAACGCGGCACCGGTTGTAGGCGGGGCTTCCAGCCCCGCCCGGCACGGCGTCGATCGAACCACCGCACAATCCCGATGGCCATGTCTTCGACGGCGGGGCAGGATGCCCCGCCTACAACATATGATCACGCCCTCGCCACCACCCACACCTCGACGAACGCCGCGCCTGCGCGCTTGAGCGCCGCGGCCGCGGCGTCCGCGGTATGGCCGCTGGTCATGACATCGTCGATGAGCGCGATATGCGATCCGCCGAGGTCGCCGCGCGCCGCGAAGGCGCCACGCATGTTGCGCGCGCGCCCGGCGGCGTCGAGCCCGGTCTGCGGCGGCGTGGCGCGCACGCGCGTCAGACAGCGATGGTCGATCGGAAGCTTCAAACGGCGCGCCACCGGCCGCGCCAGCTCCAGCGCCTGGTTGTAGCCGCGGCTGCGCAGCCGGCGCGGATGCAGGGGGATCGGCACCAGCCGGTCGGGCCGCACCGCGTCCGGTGCCGCCAGGCGTTCGGCGAGCAGCCCGCCCAGGGCGCGCGCGTGCATGAGCCGGCCGTGGAACTTGAGGCCGATGATCAGCCGGTCGATCGGCGTGTCGTAGGAAAACGCGGCCAGTGCGGCGTCGAAGCGCGGCCGCCGCCGCTGACAGCGGCCGCACAGCCTGGCCCCCGGGCCGGGCAGGGCGCAGCCCGGACAGGCCGCCGTGAGCCGCGGCAGGTCCGCCGTGCAGCCGGGACAGAAATGAGCCCGGCCGTGCAGGCGCGCGCCGCACAACAGGCATTCGGGGGGCAACAGCCAGTCCTGCACATTCCTTATGCAGTTGTTGAACATGGAATTCCTTGTTAGTTGACTGCGGCGGCCGAGCCGCTAAACTCGCCGCATATCTTAACCGGGCCGGCGGCGGCCGGACCAGCCGCCCCGCATTCAGGCATGTGCGCTTCCCCATCCCATCCGCCCCCCGACCTCGCGGCGCGTCTGCGGCAGTTGCGCGACCGACACCTGTATCGCCGCCGCCGGGTACTGGACTCGCCCCAGGGCGCGGAGATCGAGGTCGACGGCGAGCGGCTGCTGGCGTTCTGCAGCAACGACTATCTCGGCCTGGCCAATCATCCGGATATCGTCGCGGCCTTTCAGCGCGGCGCCGGGCGCTACGGCGTCGGCGCCGGGGCCTCGCATCTCGTCAGCGGCCATTCCGCCGCGCATCACGCGCTCGAGGAGGAGCTGGCCGACTTCGTCGGCAGCCCGCGCGCGCTGCTGTTCTCGACCGGCTATATGGCCAATCTCGGCGTCGTCGGCGCGCTGCTCGACCGGCATGCCGTGCTGTTCGAGGACAAGCTCAATCACGCCTCGCTGATCGACGCCGCGCGCCTGAGCCAGGCGACGGTCAAGCGCTATGCGCACGCCGATGTCGTTCGCCTCGCGCGGCTGTTCGAGGCGCATGCCGGTGACGCGATGATCGTCACCGACGGCGTGTTCAGCATGGACGGCGATCTCGCGCCGCTGCCCGAGCTGACCGCGCTCGCCCGCCGCCGCGGGAGCTGGCTGCTGGTCGACGACGCCCACGGCCTCGGCGTGGTCGGGGCGCGCGGGCGCGGCAGCTTCGAGCACTACGGCATCGCGCGCGGACCGGCCGATCTGCTGGTGGGCACGCTCGGCAAGGCCTTTGGTAGCTTCGGGGCCTTCGTCGCCGGGTCCGAGGAGGTCATCGAGACCCTGATCCAGGACGCGCGCACCTATATATATACAACCGCCCTGCCGCCGGCGGTGGCCGAGGCGACGCGCGCCGCGCTCAAATTGGTGCAAACCGAGGACTGGCGCCGCGACGCGCTCCGGACGCTGATCGAGCGCTTCCGGCGCGGCGCCGCCGGGCTGGGCCTGCGCCTTGGTTCCTCGGCCACGCCGATCCAGCCGATCCTGCTGGGCGAGGCGCGCGCCGCCCTGGCCGCGAGCGAATCGCTGCGCCGCGACGGCATCCTGGTGACCGCCATCCGCCCGCCGACCGTGCCGGCCGGCGGCGCGCGCCTGCGCGTCACGTTGTCCGCGGCGCACCGCGAGGAGCATGTCGACAGACTGCTGGATGCGCTGGCGCGCATCCCCGGGGCCGGATGATGTCGATTTACGTCGAACAACAGGGAAGCGGCCCCGACCTGGTGCTGATCCACGGCTGGGGCCTGCACGGCGGCATCTGGGGGCCGTGGGCGGAGCAGTGCGCCGAACGGCTGCGCGTGACGCGCGTCGATCTGCCGGGCCACGGCCGCAGCCGCGAACTGCCGGCGCGCTACGATCTCGACGCCCTGGCCGACAGCGTCGCCGCCGCCGTGAGCGGGCCGGCGATATTCCTCGGCTGGTCGCTCGGCGGCCTGGTGGCGCTGCGCCTCGCGCGGCGCCACCCCGAGCGGGTGCGCAAGCTGGCGCTGGTCGCGACCAGCCCGCGCTTTGCGCGCGCGCCGGACTGGCCGCATGCCATGACGGCGGAGCTGCTGTCCGGGTTCGCGGCCGAGTTGCGCCGCGACTATCGCGAGACCTTGAACCGTTTTCTCGCCTTGCAGGTCGGTTTCGACGCGGCCGGGCGCGCGCTGCTGCGCCACCTGCGCGCGGCCATGTTCGAGCACGGCGAGCCCAGCGCGGCCGCGCTGGCCGGCGCGCTCGAGATTCTGCGCGACACCGACCTGCGGGCCGCGCTCGCCGGCATCGCGGCGCCGACCCGCATCGTGCACGGCGAACGCGACCGGCTGGCGCCGCCGGCCGCGGCGGAGCGGCTCGCCGCCGCATTGCCGTCGGCGTCGCTGGCGGTGATCCCGGGCGCGGGGCACGCGCCGTTCCTGTCCCATCCCGAGGCCTTCCACGATGCGCTCGACGGCTTCCTGTATGAATGACGCGCCGCTCCTCGACCTGGATCGCCGCGAGGTGCGCAGCGCCTTCGGCCGTGCGGCCGAGAGCTACGACCGCGCCGCGGTCCTGCAGCGCGAGATCGCGGACAGCCTGGTGGCGCGCCTCGATCTCATCAAGCTCGCGCCGCGCCATGTGCTCGACGTCGGCAGCGGCACCGGTTACGGCACGCGTGCGCTGGCGCGGCGCTATCCGCGCGCCCGGATCGTCGGGCTGGATCTGTCGCCGGCCATGGCGCGCGCCGCGCGCGGGCCGCGCCGCGGCTGGCTCGGCCGATGGCGGCGCCGCGACCGCTACCTGTGCGGCGATGCCGAACGCCTGCCGCTGGCGGACGCCAGCATCGACCTGGTGTTCTCGAACCTGACCCTGCAATGGTGCCGGCTCGACGCGGCCTTCGCCGAGTTTGCGCGCGTGCTCCGGCCCGGCGGGCTGCTGATGTTCACCAGCTTCGGGCCGGACACGCTGAAAGAGCTGCGCGCCGCCTGGGGCGCGGTCGACGACGCGCCGCATGTCCACGACTTCATCGACATGCACGACGTCGGCGACGCGCTGGTGCGTGCGCGCTTTCGCGATCCGGTCATGGACGTCGAGCGTCTGACGCGGAGCTTCCCGGACGTGCGCGCGGTGCTCGCCGAGCTCAAGGCGCTCGGCGCGCACAACGCCGCGCGCGGCCGGCCGCGCGCGCGCCCCGGGACACGGCCCTGCGCG